>Ga0335398_10001274_pt1 | contig 43596 bp, 28 predicted proteins | sample BON03_FD_205742 | JGI IMG/M metagenome (GOLD analysis project Ga0335398, IMG submission 205742) | Freshwater microbial communities from Lake Bonney liftoff mats and glacier meltwater in Antarctica - BON-03 (spades assembly) (version 2) | ecosystem: Environmental > Aquatic > Freshwater > Ice >... | reverse complement strand
TCTAGCCCTACTTGGGCCTTGAACTCAGCACTGAACTTGCGTCGGTTTTTCTTGGACATATTTTTGATCGTTTTTCGGGTTTGGATTTAACGATCCCTCCTGTCCAGTTTTCCGGGACCACCTCAGAGGACCCCGAAGGGAGTGGCGGCGGCGCGCGGCACGAATTATTCGGTGAGTGTGAATGGAATCACGGTGTTGGTCACGGTTTCGGCGGGGCAGGTCTCGTTCTCGGTGCCTGACTTTCCTGCGCCTATTATTTTGGTGTCAGGGCAGGCTTCGGGAGCTTCCTCGCCGCAAGCAAGTTCGCTCGCAGCGGTGCTTAATGATCCGGCGACAGCGGCAATCGCTCGAATCGCGTTGCAGGCGACGGCTTCGGCCGTGGCGACGTTGGCCGCTGACCCGACTAGCGGTGTGACTGCTGAAACGGTTAGCCAAGTGGTGACGACTGCGGGTAATGCCGGTAAGGCAAACGGCGACAACTCAGTGGTGACGGCAGTGGCCGCCGCCGCGGCGGCGGCGAATCCGGGGATGGCGGAAACTGTCGTGAGGGCAGCGGTGGCTGCCGACCCCAGTGCTGCTTTCGACGTGGTCACATCGGTCACAAATAGCGTGACCCAAGCAAATGCCGCTTCGACGACTCAGACGATCGTATCTGGTTCGATGACGACCACGACGACGACCAAGGCGACTCCAACTGCAGCGGAAGTCGCAGCGACCGCCCAATCTTTGGCTAATGTGGCTAACGCGGCGGCGCAGAACGTCGGCAGCACCCAAAGGGTGGATGCCACGGTCGTTACCGCGACTGTTCAAACGTCACAGGCAGCGACGCCTGCTGTCACCACCTCGACGACAACGGCCACTCCGACCACGACCGGAACACCCACACCAACGGCCACGGAGACGGTGGATCCGACTTCGGAAGACGTGGTCGAAATTGAAGTTCCGAGTGAAAATACGATCGTGACCGTTTTTGCGACTTTCACCATCCGCTTGAGTGCGGGGCGGTTAGTCGCGGTCACGGTGAATGATCAGAATAATACCGTGAATGTGCGGGCGGTTACGAGTGTGGAGGGGACTCAAACCGCGGAAGTTGGCGACGGTGGTTCGACGTCGTTTACGGTTCCCACGGCGGTGACTACAGCAGTTGGGGCATTAACGGCCGAGCAATTTACGGCGATCGCGGCAGGAATCCGAACCGCGCTGCCGGGACCAATTGTCACGGTCCCCGGTAATGCGATTATCGTGAGTCCTTCCAGCTGAGGGCCTGAAATTTCGCGTTATACTTTGGGAAAACGTCCCCAATGGGGGCGTTGTTTTTGGGCGGGTGCTGGACCGAGCAACGGTCCGGGTTGACGCGATGCGGATTAGTCCAAGAACGAACTTTGTTGGGGGGGCGGAGGGGTTTTCTTCGGACGATCACCGACTGATAAATGGCGAGGAGGCCTGGATACGCGCAGGGCTACGGCGGCTTCGCGGTCGGCGACGATGCGATCACAAATGGAATGGATCTGGAGGCGGAGCCATTTAGAGGTCGCGCTGGTTTCACGGTAGTCGGCTTCGCCGTAGTGGTCGATGCGGCCCACTTGGCGCAGGCGGTCGTTTTGTTCAAATTCTCCAGGTGAATCAGGGTTGTAGACGGCGTAAGCTTTACCTCCACCGGCTTTAACCACGGAGAAGCTCGGGATGTCGCTGGGGCCATCGGCGATGTAGATCATGTTCTGCAGGGGGATGCGGCGATCCTCTGGTTTCATGTTCGAGTTCACGTCGATAGCGGCGTTTTTGTTGGAGCCTTTGTTGATCTCGAAGATGGCTTTGGTCTTGGTCGTGTTGTCGATGACCATGCCGATTTGAGCGATTTCGGCTTCGGCGGAGATGGAGAGCTCGTCTTGGTGGAGGAAACCGGGTTGGAGGGGGTTTTCGACGAATTCGCAGGCCCAAGTGCCATCGATTTTGGCGGCAGCGCTGCTGCCGCGGACCATTTCGGCGAGGCCGGTGCTCACCACATAGTGTTCGAGCGCAATGTCGTGTTTGCGGTATTCGGGCTTTTCTTGAGCGAAATTCCGGCTGCGATCGAAGAAGTCGGGCATGCCGGGGTAGAATTCGATATCCGCGCCACATTCGCGCAGGATGCGGTTGTTGAGACCAGCCATGTCACCCGCCAGGGTGTAGGTGAGGAGGTGATTGAGGTACGCGATTTCGCTGGAAATATGATAACCCCGCTTTTTGTAGTGTTCGCCTAGTTTGTTGGTCTCGGCCCAGAAGTTCTCTTCGTTGACGCCGTAGCGTCGAAACAACGGAGCCTGCATGTAGGCAGGAATCAGCGTCTTGTCGAAGTCCCAGACGCAAGCGATGATATTTTGGGTAAAGAGGGTCGTAGCCATGGTGGATCGGTAGCGAATTAGGGCCGGAACGGATCGCTTAGCCGCGTTAAGGATGATGGCCGAACGTATTTGCTTCGCAATGCGCAAAATCCGTCGGTTCGCTCTTCCGTTTGGGCGGCAAATCGTCCTGATGAACAATTTCCATCGCATGTCTGATCTCCCTGATATCGCTCCTTTCCAGCGTCGACTTGACGAATTGGATGCCCAGTTGACCGACCCGAATCTTTTCAACGATCCGAGACGTGCTGCGACCGTGTCGCGCGATCAACAACGCATGGCTCGCCTAGTCGGCGATCATACGAGATTACGGAAAATTGAGAAGCAGATGGCGGAAGCTCGAGCGATGCTCAAAGATGAGCAGGCGGATCCGGAATTAAGGGAATTAGCGGAGATGGAGCTCCCGGAGAATGAGGCAGCTCATGAGACCCTGGCGAAGAGTATTTTGATCGCCATGATTCCGCCGGATCCCACGGATTCGCGGCACACGGTATTGGAAATCCGAGCGGGAACCGGCGGGGATGAAGCGGCCTTGTTTGCCGGGCAGCTCTTTCGGGCGTATTCGCGTTTTGCGGACACCCAAGGTTGGAAGGTGCAGTCGATGTCGTCGAGTGAGGCGGAGCGCGGTGGCTATAAGGAAATCATTGTTTTAATCACGGGCACGGAAGTTTACCGACAGTTAAAATTTGAGAGCGGCGTGCACCGGGTGCAACGCGTGCCGGTGACAGAGGCGAATGGTCGCATTCATACCTCGACCATTACGGTGGCGGTGATGCCGGAGGCGGAGGAGGTTGACATCGAAATCGATCCACAGGAAATCGTGGTCAGCGTGACGCGGGCGAGTGGCCCGGGTGGGCAGGGCGTGAATACCACGGATTCAGCGGTGCAGTTGCTGCACAAGCCGACGGGGTTGATCGTGTATTGCGCGGACGAACGATCGCAAATCAAGAACAAGGCTAAAGCGATGACGGTGCTGCGATCGCGCCTGCTGAAGTTGAAAGAAGACGAGGAGCGAGCGAAGTATGCGGCACAGCGTAAAGGTCAGATTGGAACGGGAGACCGCAGTGAACGTATTCGCACCTATAATTTCCCGCAGAGTCGCGTCACCGATCATCGGATTGGACTGACATTGCATAGTCTGCCGCAGGTCATGGAAGGGGAGTTTGGGCCGTTGATGGAAGCGCTCATTCGGGAGGATATGGCGATGAAGTTGGCGGCTTTGAGTGAAGCCGGAACAGGAGCCGCAGTGGGCTGGAGTATGTCGAGCTCACTGCCCCGATGATCACTTTGCTGGAAGTGCTACAGAAGAGCGCGACATTCTTGGGAAGTAAGCAAGTCGAGCATGCGCGACTCAACGCCGAGTTGTTGGTGGGGCATGCGCTGGGCCTAAAGCGAATGCAGCTTTATTTGGAGTTTGAACGTCTGCTGCCGGAAGCAGATTTGGAAAAAATTCGTCCGTTGATTCGACGCCGGAGTCAGCGCGAACCGCTCCAATACATAATCGGTTCGGTCGAATTTGGCGGAGTTGAATTGAAGGTGGATAAGCGGGCGTTGATCCCGCGGCCGGAAACGGAATATCTGGTGGAATTGCTGAAGGAAGAGTTTGCGGCGGTGGGAAAAGAGCCCGGGACGGTGATCGATCTGGGGACTGGTTCCGGGGCACTGGCGTTGGCGCTGGCGCAGATGTGGTCCGCCGCCAAGGTTTATGCGACCGATGTCTCGGAAGAGGCATTAGCTTTGACAACTGAGAATTGCGAAGCGTTGGAATTAGGGGGCCGGGTGACGGTGTTGCAGTCGGACTGGTTTGCGAGCGTTCCGGCGGATGAGCGATTCGATCTCATTGTGGCTAATCCTCCCTATTTGACTGCAAATGAGGTCGAAGAAACCTCTCCCGAGGTGAAACAGTTCGAACCGGCGATGGCGTTATCCACGGCCAAGGATGGGATGGATGCGATTACCACCATCATTACGGCGGCGGGAAGTTTTTTAAACGCGGGAGGGTTGCTCGCGATGGAGACGGGAATAGCACAACATCCCCAGGCTTTCAAATTGTTGGCAGCAGTGGGGTATGCACATATTATTTCTCGCCCTGATTTAACAGGACGAGATCGATTTATCTTCGCTCGTAAAAACTAGAGAAGGCGCTCAGCCGCCGCTGGAAGAGCGGGCGGTGAGGGGGGCGCGGTCGGCGTATTGTTGTTTTCGTCCGATTTCGACGGCATCGGTGAGAACGCGGACAGCTTCGCGAAGGTGAATGTCAAGCCGGGCGTAACCTTCGGGTTCCGGAGTCTCGTCGGTGCTCAACTGATCAGAGGAAGCGTCGATTCCTTCAATTTCCTTAAGATCGGCTGGGCCCTCAACCACGCTGGGCGTGACTAGGGCTACTTTGGCCGATTTTTCCTCTTTCGGTGGGGCGAGGAGAAACTCGGTGAAGTTGAAGTTAAGATCACGAAGTTGCTTGCGGCGATCATCCATGGATTCACGGAAAGCCTTGTCGGCATCGCGCTGCTCGAGGCGCTGGGTGAGATTGAGGGAAACGTTTTTCTCCTCCTGACGAGCAGTAAACCACTCAATGTTATCACGAAGGTATTGGAATTCGGGGAGCGCGCTTTGGCGGGCAAGGCTGGCTTCGCGGAGCGGGGCTAGGATATGCGATTCCAGAGGAGCCCCATTAAATTTGGTGGTCTTGATTTCGTCCCAAACGAGGGCGTGGGGGAGGAATTTTTCGCCGGATTCCAGCGCGTCCTCGAGCGATGGCAGGATGATATCGGGCACCACGCCGGTAAGTTGCGTCGAGGAACCGCTGGGGAGGTAAAACTTCTGAATGGTGAATTTAGCGGCTCCAGTCTTCGCGTCGGTCATCCGCAGGCGAGGGTCAAGATTTCGCATCTCGTAGACGGTCTGCACGGTTCCCTTCCCGTGGGTCGAGCTGTCGCCCAGAACGACGGCGCGGCCATAGTTTTGGAGCGCGCCAGCGACGATTTCAGAGGCGGAGGCACTAAATTTAGAAACGAGCACGGCGAGCGGACCGGCATAGCGCACGCTGCTATCTTCATCGTTATCCACTTTCACGTCACCGTAGTAAGAGCGGACCTGCACGACGGGGCCTTGTTCGATAAAAAGACCGGTGAGATCGATGGCCTCGTTGAGGAGTCCGCCGCCATTGTCTCGCAGGTCGAGAACGAGGGCGTCGATCCCCTTGGCCTGCATTTGCCCAATTAGCTTTGCGACATCGGCGGTGGCGCTGTTTTGTTCGGTCTCGGTATTGCTGGGATCGGGGCCGTAAAAAGCGGGAAGTGAAATGACGCCGACGGACGACAAAGTGCCATCGTCGACGGGAACTTCAAATATGGCCCCACGGGCACGGGCGGAGTCGAGATTTACGACGTCGCGGGTGAGGATGATTTCCTCGCGGGTGGAGGAATCAGCGGCGTCGGCCGGTTGGATGATCAAATGGACGGGAGTGCCGCGTTCCCCGCGGATGCGGTCGACGATCTTACGGAGTTTCATGCCGATCAATTCGATCGGTTCATCCTGAGGTCCCTGCGAGACGGCGATGATTTTATCGTTGGGTTTGAGGCGTTGATCGAGATCGGCTGGTCCGCCAGCGATGATTTCTTTGATCACGCACTCGTCTTCTTCGACCCCGAGTAGGGCGCCGATACCGACGAGTTGAAGACGCATCTGGATGGAGAAGTCTTCGTAGGTGTCGGCGGAAAAGTAAGTGGAGTGGGGATCGTAGAGTTGCGCGATATTGGTGAGGAAGACCTCCGCAATTTCGTGAGTTTCGATGTCGGCGAGGTTTTTCAGCATGCGCTCGTAGCGTTTGTGCACGCGCTCTTTGGCCTCTTCGATGGTCTTGTCGTTGAGGAGTTCCTGCACGATTTCGAACTGGAGGCGTTTGTCCCACAAGGCGTCGGCATTAGCGTCATCGGTGGGCCAGTCCAGTTCGCGACGATTGGCGACGAAGGAGTCGAGTGATTCTAAATCGAATTCACCTTGCAGGCGTTGGAAGACCCATTGGGCGCGTGCGTCGGCACGTTCCTCGTAGAGTTTAAAGATTTGAAAGGCGGGATCGACGTTACCGAGCGAGGAGATGTTCCAGTAAAGGCCGTCAGAGTATTTGGAGTTAAACGTTCCCTCGTCGCTGGAGAGGAAGAAAAGGTGTTGGCCATCCCAATCTTCCATAAAGTCACGAATGATTTGCTTATAGTCATCCGGCTTAACCGATTCCCGGTTGTAGTGGGCTTCTTCGAGGAGGCGAACGAAGTTCCTAATCTCGCGAGAGAGATTTCCATCTACCTCGAAAGTGCGGTCTGGGCGGGCCCCCAACGGGGCGGAAGCGAGGACAGTGAGACTGAGGGTGAGGGCTAAGAATGAGCGGAACAGCAAAGTCATGGATTAATTGGGAAAGGAGTGGGGGCAGAAAGTTTCAGTAAATTTGCAAAGGCTTACGTAAGGAATACGCACCTAACGCTGGTTGAGCATATCCTTGGCTTTGTCGAGATGACGTTTTTCGTCGTCGGTCAGTGAGCCGAACCCCTCGCTGTTGATTTTATCCAAAATGCGATCGACCTCGGCTTTGAGATCGGGGTGCGCACTGGCGGGGGAGGACGAGCTGCCTAAGTTGACTTTGTAGGATGCGGCCGCTACCGGACGTTTCTTGGATCGCTTGAGCCAACTGGGAAGTTCGACCGCGGGGGAACGATCGGGGTTTTTCCATGCGCGTTGGTAGACGTAGCGGAAGAAGAGCCAACCCGCGGCAAATCCGCCGAGGTGAGCGGAGTGAGCAACGCCGCCGAGGTTGTTTCCGCCGCCGATTTCGCTAAACAGGAAACCAAAAATATCGATGGAACCGAGGACGATCACGATCCACTTGGGCTTGATCGTGACCGGCACGATAAAAAACAGTAACAAGGTGATGGGGCGGTTCGGGTTGTGGGCCGCAAACATCATGAGGAGCGCGTAGGCACCGGCGGAGGCCCCAATCAGTTGGCCTCCGTAAACCCAATTTGTTGCCAGCCAAGCGATTCCTCCGAGGAAAACTCCCCCCGCGTAGAGCCACCCAAATTGGCGCCCCCCGAGGATAGGCAGTAATTCGCGTCCAAGGAGGAAAATCCACAACAGGTTAAATACTAAATGTAGAAAGCTGCTCATGCTGTGCAGCAGACTATAAGACAAGAGGGTCCAGATGAGGCCCGATTGAATTCCGTCCACCGAAAGGGCGAAGGCGTAGTCGAAGCCTTGGCCGGCGGAGGGACCTAACCATTTCCATGCGACGTTTTGGACCACAAATCCTGCGATCGTGGCGCAGATAATCCAAGTGGTTATGGCGGTGGTCGGACGTGCGTAGTCGTCGCGCATGTAGGACCGGTCTGAGAGCATCGGGTGAAACTAGAACGAGTTGACGACGGTGACAAGTTTGCTCCCAGAATAATTGCACCCCTTTCGTGGAATAGTCTGGGGTTGATCGGCGGTTTTTTCGGTCGGGATTACCGCTCCGCTTGACAGGGCCGATGGAATCACTTTTGTGCCCGAATCTATGGCAGACAAAACCGATCAATGGGAAGATAACGTTAAGGGTAAGTTTTATGTCGATCAGCAGTGTATAGACTGCGATCTCTGCCGTGAAACGGCACCGGACTTTTTCACGCGCCACGACGATGGAGGCTACTCCTTCGTGCACAAACAACCGACCACCGAAGAGGATGTTGCTCTCTGCATGGAAGCATTGGAAGGTTGCCCGGTTGAGGCGATTGGCGAAGACGGCGACGCTTAAGCGGTTATCATTAGATTTAAATTTCGAAACCCGGAGATAAGTCTCCGGGTTTTTTGTGTTTCCGAGCCATTGTTAAGAAATATGATAAATAGGCTAACAATCGCTTGATTTACGTTCTGATCGGTTTAGGCCTTCCTCGTGAATCGCTATATTTTTGCTTTGATTGGGGGAGGAGTGGGCTTGGTGACGGCGGGGGGGCAGTCAATTAGCCAAGAGGGGGCGGTGCAGCTGTCGCCGGTCACTATCCTCTCACCTCGGGTGGCTAACCAGTTGCCCGTCGCGACGTTTCCGACCCCGGCCTCGGCCCTGCGCTATGAGCCGGCGGTAGATGTGCAGATGCGAAATTTCACGGAAGGGCAAGCGGATGTCGCGATTCGCGGGGGAACGTTCGCGAATTCAAACTTTAGTTTAGGGGGATTGCCGCTCTATGACCCACAGACTGGACACTATTATGCGGAAATCCCGGTCGCGCCGGGGATGCTGTCCGCGCCCTCGATCGCGGTGGGAGCAGATCTGGCAGCTGGCGGAGGATGGAATGCGACGGCGGGGGCGGTGAATTACGATTGGCGCCCAGTTCGCGAAGGAGGCGAGTTTGGCGTCGGATTTGGGGACTGGAACACCCGTCGAGCTGATTTGCTCACGGGAATTGGGCTCAGTGAGACATGGGCGGCGGATTTCGGGGCCTCTTATTCTACTTCGGACGGCCCGTTTGCTAATGCGGATCATGAAATACACCGTTATAGCGGCAGGTTGCAGCGAGTGGTGGACGGGAGTGCGACGAATCTCATTATCGGCTACCAAGATAAGTTCTTTGGCTGGCCGAATCTCTATACGCCCTTCAATTCGCCGGAAACCGAGGACATCCAAACGCTTTTGATCGCGGGCACCCATCGCCAAGACTGGGACGGAAACGGCAGTTTCGTCGAAGTGGGAGGGTATTGGCGGCAGAATGACGACGATTACGCGTTCAATCGATTTGCTCCGGTGGGGCCGATTCGACCGTTTAATCATACGACGCAGGTTACGGCGTTGGGGGGGCGAGGTCATGTGGGGTGGAATGACGCGGATTCTCTCGACGTGAAGCTGTGGGTGATTGCGGATGAATTGCGCTCGACGGCGTTGCGTTTTGGGAAGTTTTACAGCCGTACCCACCTGACCGGTGGCGCTTACTACACTCACGGGAGTGACGCGACGGCGAAGGGGACTTTCCAAGTCCGAAGTGGGGTTGGATATGACTCCAGTAATCGCGGGGAGGATGCGGTTAATCCGATGATGGAATTGAGTTGGGAGCGCCCAGAAGGCTGGTGGCGTCGATTGGCCTTGAGCTACGGTCACACTTCACAGGCTCCAAGTTACACGGCGGTGGCGGGAAACCCGAATGGCGGATTGTTTCGAGGAAACCCGAATCTTGATCGAGCAACGAGTCGAACGGCCGATCTTTCAGTCGAATTCGAGGCGGGTGAATGGACCGGCACGATGGGGGCATTTTACCGGTGGGACGATGAGCTGATTGACTGGACATTTCGCTCGGATTTCTGGGCAAGATCGGCGGCCGCGGTAGATCTGGAGACGGCGGGCTTTGAGTTTCTCGCGCGTCGAGGAGGCGAACGCTGGGATGTGGTTGTGGGCTACACTTGGTTGGGCAAGTCGGCGGACTACGGAGGGGCGGCGGTCGACGGGAGCTTTTACGCCCTCAACTTCCCGAACCATCGTCTCACGGCCGCTTTTGTCTGGCGGCCTGCTGGTGAGATCGATGTGCGATTCGACAACGAATTTCGGATTCAGGAGCCGAACAGCCTGCGTCGGAACAACACCGATGAGACCTGGCACAGCACTTTGGGCATTTATTGGCGCACTCCCTGGGCGGAAAATCTCCAGCTTTCGCTCCAAGTGGATAATCTCTGGGATTCCGATTTCGAAGAGCTTCCGGCGGTGCCGGCGGCGCCTCGCATGATCGCAGCAGGGGCGCGTTGGCGCTGGTGAGAGTCGCGGCGACATTTTGGGGCGGTCGCTGCCTCGGCTTGCGCCGGAGGCGGGATAAGATTGGGTTAAGGGTATGACTGAAAATCCCTTTCTTTCCTCCGAGTTCGAAATTCGTTGGTCGCAACACCGCGCCGATCAAATTGTGCCCGCGTTGCAGCTCGTCTTGAAGGACGCCCAAGCGGCCATCGATACGATCGCCGGACTACCGCTCGATCAGGTGACCTATGACACTACGTTCACGGCGCTGGAGGGTTCGACCGAACAGCTTAATCTCGCTTGGGGAAAAGTGACCCATCTTCAAAGCGTGGCGGATGCGCCGGACCTGAGGGAAGCGCACAACAAAATGTTGCCCGATGTTTCCTCATTTTTCGCGCGGATTCCGCTCAATCCCAAATTGTGGGCGCGGTTGCGCGAGTATGCTGATTCGGCGGGCGGAAAAGCGAAGACGGGAATTCATCGTCGATTTATCGATGAGACGGTGGCCGACTTTCGCGAAGCCGGAGCTGACTTGCCGAAAGAGAAGCGCGAGCGATTGGAGGCGATTCAGGGGGAGCTGGCGCAATTGACGCAGAAATACTCGGAGCACGTGCTCGATGCGACCAATGGCTGGGAAATGGTGATCAAGGATGAAGCGCGTTTGGCGGGTATTCCGCAACTCGCGCAAGACGGGGCGAAGCGAAACGCGGAAGCCAAAGGCCTCAGTTCTAAGGATGCACCAGCTTGGCGATTTACGCTACATCAGCCCTCGGTGGAGCCGGTGACGGTCTATGCGGAAGACGAAGAAATGCGTCGTGAAATGTGGGAAGGGTCCACCCTGATCGGCTCGACCGACACGCACGACAATCGACCGATTGTGCCAAAGATTTTAGCTTTGCGAAATGAAGAGGCGCAACTGCTCGGACACGTCCATTTTGCGGACCAAGTGCTCAAACGGCGGATGGCCGGAACAGGTAAACGGGCACTGGATTTCGTCTCTGATTTACAGAGCAAGACCACCAAAGGGTTCGTTGCGGAGTGTGACGAGCTCGAGCAATTCAAGGCTCGTCAAACGGGCGGTGAAGTGGGACCACTCAAGGCGTGGGAAGTGTCGTATTGGGCGGAGAAACTTCGACTGGAACGTTACGATTTTGATGAAGAAATTTTGCGGGCTTACTTTCCGATGGATCGCGTTATCAGTGGGCTCTTCGATCTGGCTGGCCGGGTGTTTGGATTAAAGATTAAGGAACGGGGAGCAGACGCGGTGGACGTCTGGCATGACGAAGTGAAGTTCTACGAGATGCATGACCGCGACGATCGGCATGTCGGTTCATTCTATGCCGATTGGCATCCGCGGGAATCCAAGCGAGGCGGTGCTTGGATGGGTGGGTTAATCACAGGCGGACCGCAACCGGATGGATCGCGAGCTCCGCACTTAGGCTACATTTTGGGTAATATGACGCCCCCGGCCGATGGCCGTCCGGCGCTACTGACGCATCGTGAAGTTGAAACGATTTTCCATGAGTTCGGGCACCTATTGCACCACCTGCTAGGCGAGGTGGAAATCAAGTCCCTCAATGGCACAAACGTGGCCTGGGACTTCGTGGAGTTGCCGTCGCAGATCATGGAAAATTGGTGTTGGGAACGAGAAAGCCTCGACCTGTTTGCCCGGCATCATGCAACCGGCGACGTCATCCCGGACGATATTTTTGCGAAAATGACGGCGGCCAAAAACTTCCGGAGCGCGAACGCGATGATTCGGCAAATTCAGTTCGGGAAGATGGATCTTTTGATGCACATGCGCACGGAGGAGTTTATCGCGGGCGGTGGGGCAGAGCTCGAGGCGCGAGTGAAAGCTTCCATTGCCGATACTTTGATTCCCACGGTGCCTTCTGCGCGGGTGAATATCTACCGTTTCGGTCATTTGTTCAGTGATCCCACGGGATACGCCGCGGGTTACTATTCCTACAAATGGGCCGAGGTGTTGGAGGCTGATGCCTTCGGTCGGTTTAAAGACGAGGGCCTATTTAATGCGGATACCGGAGCCGACTTTGTGAAGCACGTGCTGAGTAAGGGTAATTCGATGGATCCGGCGGAACTTTTCCGGGGCTTTCGCGGTCGAGACCCAGAGCTGAGTGCACTGTTGGAGCGAGCAGGCCTGGTGCCGACGGCGTAGATTCGGGCCTTGGCAGCTTTTAGTGCGTAAACGAATCCTTATCCCCCTCGGAGTAATCACGGCCCTGCTGGTGCTGGCGGTGGTTACTCTGCCGTGGTGGTTGGGAGGGGTGGTGCGGCACTACGGCGACCGATACGGGGTCGCATTCTCATCGTATACGAACGTCGGATACGGACGCTGGGCGTTCGAGGACGTAAAGTGGAGCGATGCCGGTATTACCGTGGCAGTGGCGCGGGTGGAGGGACCGCATCCGCTGGCTTATTGGTGGCTAAAAAACAATGCCTCGGCTGTCGTCGTGGATGGCTTGATTGTTAACGTAGATACGGACCAGCAAGTCCCGACGGAAGGAGAGGGCGTGATTACAGGGCCGTATTCGTTGGTGCGTGAGTTTTATCGAATAAAACACATGCTGCCTCCGCTGCCTCCTTTGGAGCTTCCGACGGGATCGATTACGATCGATGGTGAGCCTACGTTGAGTTTGAATGGAGTCGTGCTGAACGCGTATAATCTCGCGATTTCAAAGGTGAGTTTTGCTGAGCATGATGCCACGATCGAGCTTCAGCTGAACGATCAATTCACCGGCCGTTGGTCAGATGGGATGAAGGGTGAGTTTCTAAAAATGGAAATTCGCGGCTTGGGCAAAAACTGGGATCTGAAGGGCACGATGAGCGATCATCGGACGCAAGTGGAGTTGGAGGGCCAATGGCTCGATCAGAAATTTTCAGCGGCAGCGAATTTCAGGGTTGGTGATCGCTGGATTCCCGATAACGCCCGGATTCAGGCGGAAAATTGGCGGTTGCCCGCAACCGAGCTGGGACTGGGTGACTACTATCAGACGATCGGAGGGAATGCGTTGGTGAATTGGGTCGATGGTCGATTTAATCATGTGTCCCTGCAGCTGGAGGGACAGCCGCTTGAAGACGGAAAATATCCGGCCCTGGCCATTAATATGTTGGGAAGTGGGAATTTAGAATCCGCGGAAATTCGGCAACTGGAAATCACGATTCCCGGGCTGTCGCTATCCGCCAACGAACCCTTTGAGATTAGTCGGGAATCGGCGAATGAAGGGGCGACTTCGGAGTTAACGTTGCGAGCTGATTTGGCGGTCTTGCCGATGTTTGAAGGCACGGGAAAATTAGAAGGAATGCTCAAATTGACCACGCGACGGGACGACTGGCCATTGGTGGATTTTGCGCTGAACGGAAACGGATTGGGCTACCGCGATTTCCCGGTCTTGAGTGGTGATATGAGGGGGCGGGCGGCTTGGCCAAATTGGGAAATCGATACCCTGCGGGTGGAAGACAAGTCGGGCAGTGTCGTGCGATTGAGTGGAACCGGCAATGGAGTGGAACGCAGAGTGGAGGCGGGCCAATGGGAGGCCACGGTGCGCGCGGAATCATTGACGCGATGGTGGGATCAGGCAGCGGTCGAGATGAGCGAAATTCGAACCAAAGGAATCTTTGCGGGAACCGTCGATGCGATTGAGCATGAAGGCAGGGTAACGGTGGAATCGGCGAAACTGGCGAAGTTGAATCCGGTGGCGATTAACGCTGAGTGGAAGGGGTTGGGGGAAATCGCGGAGGTGTCCGCGACGTTGGTCGCGAGAGAGGGGAGTCTGGAGTTAGCCGGCACCCTACGCGCGGATTCGTTCGTCGCGAATTTGATGGAATTGAGACACGCGGGTGAACTCGTTTTAGCCGCGACTCAGCCAGCAACCTTCGCGTGGCAGGAAACAGCTTCACTGAGCGAAGTGGCCGTAAATGGACCGGGCTTACAGGGACGGATTGATCGACTCACTCGTCTAGACGGACGGGCAGGCGTTGAAGCGAAGGAACCTTCGTTTGAGTGGGTGCGCGATTGGACGAGTGAAGCATTCACAATTCCGAAGATCGAAACGCTTTCGTTGTCGGCCGATTGGGACCAAGGACCGGTCCGATTTACCGGCGATCTTCGCGGCAGAGTGTCACTCGATGAGATCGGTGAAGTCAGGGTAGCGATCACGGCAAGTGGTGGTGCCGATGGGGTTCAGGTTGATCGGTTGGAGTTGGGGCAAAACGATCGCATGTTTGCGCAGGTCGAGGGGCACTTTCCGGCGACGTTTAATTTTACGGCCGAAACGATACTCGCGATCGATGAAGCGGCTGCGATGGATTTAAAAGTGTTGGTGGGGCCGAATCCGGCTTTTTGGAAAGCGGTGGGAGCATCGCAGCATGTGACCGTTTCACGACCCGATATTGCGGTCACGGTAAATGGTTCATGGACGGTGCCGACTGCGACTGGCTCGGTGGCGGTGGGAAAGCTCAGCGTCGGTGCGGAACTCACCGGCCAAGATTGGCCGGAAGTCACCGACTTGGCGATGACCTTGCGCGCAGATCTCGAAGGCCTGCGGATCGAAAATGGACGGGCGAGCGTGGAGGGACAGGACGTGCGTTGGTCGGGGCGACTGCCCGTCGGCGAAGCAGGGTGGGAGCGTTTGCGAGCCACGCCGTTGGACTACTTGAGAGAACAGGGGACGGGACGGATCGACGTGCCCCAAGCGAATCTCGCTACCGTCGCGAAATTCGTGCCCGACTACTTAGTGCCAATCGGCGAGGTCTCGCTGGCACTTATTTTTTCTCCGGGGGCAAAGATCGACGGTCATTTGCGGCTGAGCGATGCGGTTTCGCGTCCGCTGGGCCCATGGGGTGCGCTGCAAGCTATCGAGGCCGATATCTTGTTTGAAGGCCGTGAGATTCGGGTAAATCGGTTGAAGGCATTAATGGGTGGGCAGCCGCTGAGCATTGCAGGCAGAGCGGAATGGCAGGGAGGGAAACGACCGGAGCTCGACTTGACTTTGAGCGGGACAAATTTGCCGATCGTGCGTCAGACGGGGATGTTGTTGCGAGGGGATTTGAATTTGCACGTGACCAGTGATGAAGCCGGAGCGGGACGGGTGGGCGGAGTCGTTAATTTACACGATGGTTTGATGTTGGCGGATGTGCGCTCACTCGTGCCGACCGGAGGCGGAGAGCGGCGAGAAAGTCGGCCGCCCTATTTCAGCGTGACGGTCGAGCCGTTCGCGAGTTGGGAGCTGGATTTGGCGGTCAAAGGGCAACGCTTCATGCGTTTGCGCACGCCGGTGCTCACGGGGGAAGCCTCGATCGATATTGCCTTATCCGGCACTTTGAGGAATCCACGGGCGCGGGGTGATATTACATTGGAGCGAGGCGAAGTGAAACTGCCATTCGCGAGGTTTGAAGTTGATGAGGGCCGCGCGAGTCTCACGGAGGCGCAACCTTATCAGCCGCAGTTATCGTTTACGGGAACGGGCAAACGTTTCGGCTATGATCTGGAGATGGAACTGACGGGCTCAGCCAGCGCCCCGCAGTTACGTTTGAGTTCGGAACCATCGTTGCCGGCCGCGGACGTGGTATTATTGGTGATGGCAGGAGTCGCGCCGCAGGATGAAATTACCTACACGCAAGGCGAGCGGGCGATGAAACTGGGGATGTATTTCGGACAAGAAGTCGTGAGTGATTTGTTGGGTCTGGAGGGCGATGGCAGTTTGTCTCTTTCGACGGGAGAGCGACTGTCACGAAGAGGGAAGGAAACTTATCGGGTGAACTATTCTCTCTCGGAGCGGTGGGAAGTGACGGGGGAGTATGATGAATTTGATCACTACAATGCGGGACTAAAGTGGCGATGGTTGCCGGCCCCCAAGAAACCGGAATCGGCCGAGGCAGAGGAGGTAATCGATGTTTCCCCTTAATCTGAACATGAAGTGCTCGATGCGAGCGTGGGTCGGCTTATGTGCTGCTTTTCTGGCCGTCGAGGTTTCGGCGCAGATTCAAGTGGAAGGCACGGGATGGTGGAGCGATCGTGCGTTGCAACGCGCTTTGGCCGAATTGGCCGCGACGGACCAGCGCGACGTGATCACGGCCAATGTCGTAGAAGACGCGGTATTTTTCGTCATGTCGTCGGTCGTGGACGAGGGGTATTTACGGCCAGAAGTGGAGGCGACAATCGAGCGCGATACAGGGGAGAACGTGGTCCACCGCTTCGATGTGGATTTCATGGACTTGTTGCCCCGTCCGCTGCAGGGCCGACACGTTACGCTCACGGTAAAACCGGGGGTGCGTTACAAATTCGGAGAACTGAACCTTCGAGGGACCGAATCGATATGGGGAGAAGCCCAAGTGCGCGGGCTGATGATTCCCCGCACCGGAATTTTGGCCCGGTCCGCTGACGCGGTTTATACTCCAGCCAAATTGCGTCGAGGCTTAGAGCAGGTGCGGTTGGAACTGGATCGAGCGGGCTATGCCGAAAATGATGTGCACGTGGAAGCTGAACGGAAGAACCCGACCACGGGTCAAGTCGATGTCGATATCGTCATTAATCCCGGACCGCGTTGGCGCGGGGAGGCGGTTCGGGTCGAGGGCGGAGCGGAAATCGCGGTGCGAGCGTTTAAACCGGATGCCTTCAAAAACATGATTTGGACCGCCGCGGTCGAACAAGATTTAGTGGAGCAGTTCCGGCGAGCGTATTATCAGAGCGGATACCCGGACGTGCGGGTGACGACGCGGCGGGAGATGCGGGAGAGTGCGGGGGCGGAGCGTTTGGTGGAGGTGGTTTTGGAGGTGAATGCCGGCGAGAAAGTGACGATGGGGGCGGCGCGATTCTCCGGTACCGACGCGGTCAAATTGGCAGTCCTGGCACGGCGGATCGAATTGAAACGGGGCGACTTACTCAACCCGATCGAGGTGGAAGAAGCTCGACGTCGACTCCAACGATTGCGGGCATTGCGTCGGGTCAGGGTCGATTATGATCCCGCGACGGGGAGCGAGCGAGCGCCGGTATTTGATCTCGAGGCTCGGGAACCGTGGGAGGTCAGTTTGTTGGGCGGGTTCGGCAGCTATGAGCAGGTGCGAGCTGGCGTCGAATTAAAGGGCAACAATCTCTTTAGTCGCTCGCATCAATTTCGAGTGGAAGGAATCGCTTCAATGAAAAGCCTGCGCGGGGAAATGGTCTATACGGTGCCGGAGATATTTGGAGAAGCGGTGGACGGGAATGTGCGTTTGTTTGGATTGGACCGAGAAGAGCTTTCGTTTCAACGGCGCGAGTATGGCGGCTCGTTCGGGGTGAGTCGGCGCAGTCTTCCCTGGATCAATGCCGAGGGATTGGTGAGCTATACTTTTCAGGAATTGGCCAATGAGCGGAATGAGCTGGCGACGCGGCAAACAGATGATGACGCCGCTTCGACAGCAAGTCTGACGCTGGGGCTTCGCCGAGATCGTCGAGATAATCCTCTATTACCGAGGAAGGGGCAGCGTTGGACGGCTCAGGTTGAAATTGCGGATCAAAGTTTGGGTGGTAGCTCGGCGTTTCAGCGCATTGAGCTCGGCTGGTCGTGGCATAAGCCGTTGACTGATTCGAGTTGGCTTCACTTTGGTGTCGCGCATGGCACGATTCTGACGTTGGGAGAACCCGACGATCAGGGATTGCCCATGAATAAGCGTTTTTTCCCGGGCGGAGAAAATAGTTACCGTGGTCTGCAGGCGGGCGCGGCGGTGACGCGAGATACGACGGGCGATTTAACGGGAGCCAAGAGCTTTTCGATGCTCAATCTGGAGTATGAGCTCGCGCTTACCCAGCGCATCAGTGCCGTGCTTTTCTGGGATGCGTTGGGCGTGACGGCGAAGGTCGCGGAGTTTCCGTGGGAAGATACGCTGCATGCGGTGGGTGGGGGCGTGCGTTATAATACGGTGATCGGCCCGGTGCGCTTAGAATATGGTCACAACGTGAATCGACGAGTAGGGGACCCCAGTGGGAGGGTGCATTTTTCGATCGGTTACCCGTTTTAAGGATCGGTGGATCGAGACGGTGAGTCGATTTGCCCGATGGGTAGCGACGAGGTGGCACAGCGCGAGGGATTACAAATCGCCGGATGGTTTCCACAACGGGCGGGATCGGCTTGCAAATTGGCGTAAGTCAATAAGTTGGAGGAACGTCACGGTGCAGATCGAGCCCACGAGGACTTGGCCTGCTTCTTGCGGTAATCGAAACAATTTAACCCACTATCATTATGCTCTACTGGATGTTACTCATCATCGGACCGATGCTCTTCGGTCTTTACGCGCAGTCGAAAATTAAACGCGCCTATCAAAAGAATATTCGGGTGCAGTCACGCGGCCGAATAACTGGGGCGGAGGCCGCCCAAGCGGTGATGACTTCGGCCGGGATCAACGACGTCGAAATTGTGCAAGTGCCGGGGCAGCTCACGGATCATTATGATCCGACCAACAAACGTCTGGCGCTTTCGGAGCACAATTACAGCGGCACCAGTTTGGCGGCGCTGGGAGTGGCCGCTCACGAAGCGGGTCATGCGATCCAGCACAAAGTGGGATATTCCATGATGAAGGTTCGTCAGACGATGGTGCCGGCGACGCAAATCGCTTCGCAGATCTCCAGTTGGGTCATGATGGCCGGAATCTTTTTGTTCATGTTTGCGGGTTCGGCGATGGGTTACAATTTGCTCGTCGTCGGCGCGCTGGCAATGGGGGTGGTGGTGCTATTCCAGCTTATCACCTTACCCGTCGAGTTTGACGCCAGCCGTCGGGCGAAGGTCCAGTTAGTTGAACTCGGTATTCTCGAGAGAGATGAGATGGAAGGCGTGGATGAAACGCTCGACGCCGCAGCGCTAACCTACGTGGCAGCATTCGTCGCGGCGCTGAGCTCGCTGCTCTACATCCTATCGATTCTTAACTCGAATCGGAACTGATCCCGATCTGGTCTAAATTCAAAAGCCGGTCTTCTACGAGGGACCGGCTTTTTTTTGGCAGGGCGCAACGCAGAGCGAATGGCGACGGGGCTAAGCCAGTCGAAGTTCGTCGATCACCCGAGGTTTTTCACGGCGGCTTGATAACGGTCGATGGCGGGATTGAGGCCGCGGATGGTTTCGGCCCAGAATTCGGGGTCGCGGATATCGCGATCGAGCGATTGTTTCACGACGTCTTCGCAGCTGGCACGTCCGGTGAGACTGAGGAATGTTTCGTAACGTTCGAGGAAGGCCGGGCCTTGTTTTTTGAACTCTTGGAAGAGGGCGGTGCTGAGCAGGAATCCGAACGTATAGGGGAAGTTGTAGAATGAGAGGTCGGTGATAAAGAAGTGAAGTTTTGACGCCCAGAAGAGCGGATCTTCCCCGCCGATGGCGAGGGTGTCGCCGAACACTTCGCGCTGGGTTTCAACCATCAGTTCCTTGATGCGACTCACGGGCACGGGACCGGATTTGCGCTCGGTGTAGAACTTGGATTCGAATTGGAAGCGAACGGGGATATCGAGCAAGAAGGCGGGGGCGTGCGAGAGGCTACCCTCGATGAGGAAGGCGCGTTGGGCATCGTCGAGATCAGCATTATCCAACATACCCTCGGCCAAGATGCTCTCGGCGAAGGTCGAGGCGGTTTCCGCCAGAGTCATGGGGTAGCCCTGCGCGCTGGGACGGAGGGGGTTGAGGAGATGGGAATGCCAGGTGTGACCGGCCTCATGCGCGAGGGTGGTTACATCGTTCATGGTGCGACCGTAGGTCATGAAGATACGCTCTTCATTGATGAGCGAGGAACCGGTGGCGAAGGCGCCGGCGCGTTTGTGGGGGCGTTGCTCGTTTTCGATCCAGCGCTTTTTCAGCATCACCCGAAAGTAGTCATGGAGTTTAGGATACATTTTGCCGAAGGAGTGTTCGACGAGTTCCACGCCTCGGGCCCAGCTCAGTTCGGGGAGGGTATCGGGAAGCTGCGGAGCGCCGATGTCATGCCAGTTGAGGGCGGGCGTGCCTTGAATTTGGGCGTTCAGCCTCAGGATACGTCGGGGCGTTTCGTAGTTGGCCTTGATGGCTGAAAACATGGCGTTGATCGTTTCGCGAGAAACGCCGGCGTCGTGGAGTGGTGCGTCGAGAAAGTGGTCTTGGCCCCGGCGGGCGTAGAGGGTGTGCCGGGTGCCGGCGATGCCGTTGAGGGCGGCCCCCATGACGTCTTCGTTGGCAGCCCAAACTTTGTTACTCGCGGTGAAGGCGGCGGAACGGACGGCGCGATCGCGATGGGTGAGTAGGGAGCGCCGCTGCGACATGGGGGTCGTCTCCACGCGACCATCGGGCCACGGCATTTCGAAAGTCATTTTGCCGCTGACGGTATCGTAAAGACGGCCCCAACCACTCAGGCCGTCGACCCCGAGATCGGCGGCGAGGGCTTCGGCGGCTTGGTCCATCTGGAACTTCGCTGATTGGCGGAGGCGGTTGAGGGGGTATCCGGCGTCTTGGAGTCGATCGTCGGCCAGAAACTTTTGCCAGGTTTCCGCCGTAGCAGTACCCAAGCCGAATTTTAATGGCGTTTCGAGTTTCGAGTATGCGGCGTAGTTGACCGCGATGGCGGCTTCGGCGCTTTGATAGGCTTCGTTAGAGGAGTCGGCGGCTGCTAGACAAGCGAGGTAAGAGCCAAGGTGGCCAAGGCGGGCACCCAAGTCCTCGTAGCGAAGGAAAAGTTCAACCCATGGGTTGATTGACGTGGAGTCCAGTGCGGGCAGACCGGAAGCGGCAGTCACCGCTGCCGTCAGGTCAGCCGATACTTTTGCGATGAATTTCCGGTGATCGGGTCCGTTAAATTCGGGGAAGTAGCTTTCGAGGGACCAAGTAGGGGAGAGTTCAGGCATGGCCGATTCGAAACCCAATGTAGGCTAGGGCGCCAGCCCTGATTCGAATTGGGGTGATCTGCGGTAGGGTGGAACTGTCGGGCGTAAAGCCCGACCCACCGGTGGAGGTGTATCCGGTTTGGGGGGGCTTCGTTTCGGTTTTTAGTGAAAGGGGTGGAGGGTGGAACTGTCGGGCGTAAAGCCCGACCCACCGGTTGGGGTGTATTCGGTTTTGGGGGGGAGTGTTGGTTTTTATTGAAAGGGGTGGAGGGTGGAACTGTCGGGCGTAAAGCCCGACCCACCGGTTGGGGTGTATTCGGTTTGGTGGGCGGGCTTTAGGCCCGAGAGCGTTGTCCTAGTTGGTGAATAGCTCGTGTTCGGGGTCTCCGGCGGAGATGAGGTAGGCGAGGAGATCGAGGATGTCGTCGTCTGCCATGGTGGACATTAAGCCGGGGGGCATCATGGAGATGGGCGAGGGGGTGATGGATTCGAGGTCGTCGGTGTGAACGAACGTGATGGTGCTGGGGGTCATCATATCGGTGTTTACCCAGTACGTGTCGCCTTTGATGTTCATGATCCGACCATTAAGCTCCGTGCCGTCTTTGAGTTTGAAGATGCTACTGCCATATTGGTCGCTGATTTCCTTGCCGGGATCGATGATGGCTTCGACCAAATCGTAGGGACTGAATTTGCCGCCGACAGCGGATAGGTCGGGGCCGACGGCGCCACCTTCACCGTTGAAGCGATGGCAGACGTAGCAGGTTCCGGCGCCGAACATTTGGCGGCCGTTGAGGAAATCACGTCCCCCTTCCAAGCCGGCGCCGAGGAGGGGACGCACGTCCGCCATGGTCCACATCTTCACGTAGTCGCGGGGCTCCAAGGTGAATTGGGGCGTGTTGGATTCAGACGGCGATTCGATGAGGGTGGTCAGGGCCGAGGTCATTTCGTCGGCGGGCACCGCGGCGATGGCGTGTGCTTTAATGTCGTCGAGGTAGTTGCGCAAACGGGCGCCGCCTTGGTAGCTACCGGAAATCACGAACCATTTGAAATACGTTTCGCGGAGGGAGGGCGTCCAACCGTGTTTGAGGTGACGCAGGTTGAGGGCGTAACCGATCTGCTCCTCCTGCCCGGAGGCGTTGGTGAGTAGAGCCATGCCTTTGGCGACGGCCGATGGCGCTTGGAGAAACGCCATGATAGCAGAGATGTCGCGGTTTTCTTCGGGGGTGCGGGCCGGGTAAATGGCATCGAGCCAGGTGATGAGCTCCGTTCGTAATGAGGGAGAGGGTTGTCCGCCGCGGGTGAGCGCGAGGGTGATTGCGCGGACCGCGTCCAGCCGGAGTTGGCGGGTGGCGAGTGATGAATCATCGAACGCGATGATGGTGCGGAGAATGGCGGGTGCGGAGTGGGCGCCGTCGGCCCGGGCCAACGCGATCGCGGCGGCCGTGGCAATCGTCGGGTTGGACTCCCCGGCGAGGCGATCTGACCAGTTTGCGGTCGGTTGTTTCTCGAGTACGGCCCGAGCGGCGTGGCGAACTCCGACATCGTGGGAACCGAGCGAACGCCAGACATGGTCGAGTTGAATGGTGGTCGCGTCAGGGGCATTGGCTTGGAGCAGCAGTTCGAGGGCGTGACGGTGTTTACGGGCGACCTCACCACCGGGAGTAGATTGAGCGGGCGAGGTGTCTTCGTCGCCCGTGTAGGTGACGCGGTAAAGGCCCGACTGAACGCGTCGACCGCCGACCGTAAAATACATGGCACCGTCGTCTGGATTGACGAGGATGTCGGTCAACGGAAGCGGTTGAGCGCCGGCGAATTCTTCGAAGGTGCCGGTGTAGGTGGAGCCGTCGGGCTCGAGGTGGACGGCGTAGAGTTTACCGTAGGACCAGTCGGAGACGAAGAGAGCGTTTTGGTAGCGAGCGGGAAACTTGGCACCGTGACCGAATACGATTCCGGTGGGAGATCCGGGACCGACGTCGACGGCGGTGCCGAAGCTGTCGCTGTAGTAGTCCATGAACTTACCGGAGCCGGTTCGCCAACCGTAGTCGGCGCCGTCGATGACGTGGTTGACTCGGGTGGGGCGATACCAAGGGGTGTTGAGATCCCACTCCATATCGGCGTCGTAAGTGAAGAGTTCACCTTCGCGGTTGACGGCGGCGTCGTAGGGGTTGCGGAAGCCGGTAGCGACGATCTCCCAAGTCTCGCCGTCGGGGTCGATTTGAGCGATGTGGCCCAGCGGTGCTTCGGCGCCGACCATGAAGTGTTGGAGAGAGGGGAAGAGTTGGTCTTCGGCCCACAGTTGCGGCACGCGGGAGTGGGTGTAGTCGTCTGGAAGTGAAGTCTGGTTTCCGCTGACGACGTAGAGGTGTTTCCCGTCGGGGGCGGGCAGAATGGCGTGCGGGCCGTGTTCGCCACCGGCAGCCTGGAGCGACTTGAGCGTGACGAGTTCGTCGAATTGGTCATCGCCGTCGGTGTCGCGCAGTCGGAAGACGCCGGACCCGGTCGGGCTGATGTTGGAATTGACGACGACGAATAAGCTGTCGAAGGCATAGCAGAGGCCCTGGGCGTGACCGATGTTGGGCAGCTTGAGCAGCTCGGAGGTGAGGGTCTTGGCGTCAGGCTTGGGCTCCATTTTTCGCTCCTTGGTATTGTCTTCGGAGTAGGTGATCTGCTCGATCAAAGCGGGATCGACGGGTTGCCCGAGTGGGGGGATGGGGAAACGAAACAGTCCGCCGTATTGGTCACTCACGATGAGCCGGCCTTGATCGTCCTGGCACATGGCGACCCAAGAGCCTTGGTCGTCGCGGGGAACGGAGTAAATCAGCTCGATTGCGAAGTCGTCGGCGAGACTGATGCGTTCGGGTTCCGTGGCGGTGCGTTGGGCGGAAGTGGTGGTCGCGATTAGAAGGGTCGCGAGGAGGGCGATAAGTGGGTTCGTTTTGAGCACGTTAGGAATAGGGTAAATGGTCAGGAGGCATATTTTTGAAATTCGTCATACCAGTCCGGGACTTTCAGTCCGGGGTGTTGGTTTTCAGGAATGAACTTCGCCAAGGTTTCTTTCGTTTTTGTGTGAGCGGGGTCGGCGGCGAGATTGGCCCATTCATCGGGATCGACGTTATGGTCGTAGAGTTCTGCGGAACCGTCCTCGTGATCGATGCCGCTCAACATGCGGAAATAGGCCCGCAGGTTGGTCTGATATTTTCCAGGGGTATCCGAGCGCCAGAAGAACCGCTCGCGGTTAATGGACTGTTTGAGGAAGTCGGGTTGGGATTCGTAGATGGCCGGATCGTTGAGACGGGGCAACGGTATCTCCTGATCGTCGTAACGACCGTCCATGATCCGGGGCCAAGGGAAGTGGCCGATACCGGGCCGTTTGTCGCCGTCTTCGGCGTGGGTGGCGTTGAAACTGACGGTGAGGCAGAAAGGCTGATCGGAGGGTTGCTCTTGGAGAAACTTGATTCCCCCGTCGCCGAGAATTTGGGTGGAGTGGCGCAGCGAACCGTCCACTTGCTCCTTGAAGAAGGGCCGACGGAAAAGGGGGCGACCCACCTCAAACATCTTTTCCGCGGATTCGTCGGTGATGGTGACATGTTCCTTGCCGATGTGGCCGGTGCGGTAGCCTGCTTGTTTGAGCGCGGTGAAGTAAGAGGTGTCGCACAGGTCGGGATTGAGTGGTCTGCGTGCCACGCGCCGTTCATTGGTCCCGGTGAAAAGGGAGGCGCGACTGACCCAGAAGGTGGAGGTGGTGTCAAACGCATTGGAAAACAGCACGCCACCGGTCGCCGGGCGGTCGATGTTCGGAGGGTCGACGATGGGGTGCCCGGCAACGCCGAGGGTGTGGTTGCGTTGATCGTCGGCGAAGAGGAGCAGGATGTTCGGTCGGTCCGCGGCCAGCAGCGACCCGGCCGCCATGAGGGCGAAGATGAGGAAGTGAATCTTTTTCAGAGGGAGGTGGGGTAGGAGCGGGGGGGGCAGGATCAGAAAAGCGGTTCACTCATCTCGAGGTTTAACCGCTCCCAGCGCGACACCAATTGGCCGAGGATCACGGGTTTTGATCGGGCGAGGTCGGTGGTTTCGCTAAGATCGGTGGAGAGGTCGTAAAGTTGCCACGGTGAATTTCCGGGATTTTTTTGACCGCCCATCCGCACGAGTTTCCAGTCGCCGTGGCGCAGCCCGGACTTGCCGCCTTGCCGCCAGAAAAGGGTTTCGTGGGGATTGCCGTCGTTGTCACCCGTGAGGAAGGGCACGAGGTCGACCCCCTCGATATTTCCAGGGGCCGGGGCGCCGCCGTTCGCTGTTGCGGTGGCGTAAATGTCCAACGAGCTGATCGCTTTGTGGTAGGTTTGGCCGGGGGGGATCGTACCGGGCCACTGCATCATGAAAGGCACGCGCAAGCCGCCCTCAAACATCGATCCCTTGCCTCCGCGCAGAGGATCGTTGGATGAGGTGAGCTCGCTGGTCGGACCGCCATTGTCGCTGAGAAAAAAGACGAGGGTGTTTTCTTCAAGTCCGGACTGTCTCAGCTGGGCCATGACCGCTCCCACACTGTCATCGAGATTGGACAACATGGCGGCGAATATGCGGCGATGGATGTCCTCAATGTGGGAGAACTTCTCCATGTAGGCGTCGGCTCCTTGGAGGGGGCTGTGCACGGCATTGTAGGAAAGAAAGAGGAAAAAGGGCTTGTCGTCGTGACGGTCGATGAAGTCCACCGCCTCGCGCGTGAGAGCGTCCGTGAGATAGGCATTCTCCACGACCGGTTGGCCGCCGCGGATGATGGGATTGTTAGCATCGTAGTCGGGCTCATTGTTTCCCATGTGGTCGGTGTAGATGAGACCTTTTTCGCCAACCCAACGGCCTTCCGCACCGTCGGGGAGTTGTTGGCGTCGCAACATGGTGGTCACGCCGTGGTAGGGCGGCGGAACGAAATAATGGCCTTCGTGGGTGAACCCAAAGAACTCGTCGAAACCATGTCGAAACGGATGGAATTCGGCGCTACCGCCCTGGTGCCATTTCCCGATGAGCCCAGTCGTGTAGCCAGCGTTTTGGAGCGATTCGGCGATGGTGGTCTCGGTCGCGGGCAATCCGACGCCCGGGCGTTCGTTGACGGGACCGATCGGATTGAATTCGTAGCCGAAGCGAGTGGGGGTGCGGCCCGAAAGAAAACCGGCGCGCGATGGACTGCAGTTGGGGCCGGTCACGTAACCGGAAGTGAATCGCACCCCGTTCGCCGCGATCGCATCAATGTGAGGGGTGGGGATCTCGGGATTGCCCTGGCAACTCAGTTCCCCGTAGCCGAGGTCATCGGCAAAGAGGACGATAATATTGGGCTGTTGGGCAAAGGACGCGGAAGCAAAGATCGTCACCAGAGCGATCCATGAGGCCATGAACTTCGAGCGGGGCGGGTCGATAAACCGTTGATTACAGAAAGTCATTGATTCGTCTTTTTCAGTCACGCTCCTCAATTTGCATAATCATGGGACTGACGACCACCTGATTATTGCCGGCACCTGAAAGTCGAAGGGTCGCCCGAATGCGGATCTGGGAGTCGGATTCGATCGTGTAGATTTGCACCACTTTCCCGGCGGAATTGAGCGAACGCCCAAGTTGATTGGAGGTCAGCCGGTCGGCGGTGAATTGAATCGTGACATCCGCCGTCCGGTCAGTCCGGTTATGGAGGGTGCCTTGGATCGCGAGGGATGCATCGAGTGTCTCCCAACTGAGGTCAGTGACTTCAATTGGTCTTGCAGGATTCAACACCGCTAATGCTATCAGGCCCAACGCGATGGCGCCGCCAACCCGAAGCAAATCGTGAAAACGCCGGGGCCGCTTTGCCACTGGCCTGGGAGCCTCAGGCTCGATGTGCCGCACAAGGGGTCGAGCCGGGATTTCGCCGAGTTCGTCTTCGATCTCTGATTGAATACCTTCGAGTTGAGACTCGAGCACGGGATCGGTTCCCGTCGGGTAGTGCGTGCAGAAAAATGCTGATTTGTAAAGAAGCTCCACGCGTTGCTCCGAGGTTTCAGCCGTGAGGGCCTCAGCCTTCAAAATTTCAGCCATGATGAGGCATTTTGCGCCCACCAATCGGTTCGATTCTTCAAACAGTCGGAGCACTTCTGCCACCGGCAAAGATAATAGGGTGTTGATCGGAAGACCGATCCATTTGCCGACGAATTCATCAATCTCCGTCGTGCGATCATCATCGGCTAATTCCCGATTAGTGATGCGACGCACGAGAACTCCGAGCTGCTCAATCAGATTCAGGATATAGTCGCGCTGAATCATGTGTAAAAAGGGAGTCGCGCTCAATGCTGACGAGCGGTGGAGCTCATGCTACCGAGTGAGGTGGTGGATCAGGAAGTCGACATCGTCGTCGAAGGGGAGCTCGATTTCAGGGTATTTTAAGATGGCTTCGACGCCGGCGAGTCGGAGGCGTTCTTCCATCGCGATACCGAAATTGACGTGATGGATTTTCCAGCCATCCGCCTTTTTTTTGTCGGTAGGCACTTGGTCATCGGGTTTCATGCCGTAGGCCATGAAAGTGGGAGGATCATCGGAAGTGATATGATTGATGATCGATAGCTCGTGAATGAGACCGCGGATGATCACATCGCCGTCTTCCAGCCCGCCAAGCACGCTCCGGTGGGGTTCGTCGTAGCCGGGAATATTTTCCACCCACCAATCGAGATCCATGGTGGATTGGGCGCTGAGGGGGGCCACGGCGGTGAGTCGGGTGGATTCGCGAGCGATCGGGTCTTCGCTTGCTGGGGAGGCGAAGTCTTCGCTCCAAGCCAAGTAGGCGACGAGTTGAGCCCCAGCGGATCCCCCGTAGGCGGCGATGCGGTTCTTATCGATCCCCCATTCGTCGGCTTTGCTGCGAATGAACTGAATGGCGCGGATAGCATCTTCATGGGAGCCGGGGAAGGGCGCGTGTTCGAGGAAGCGATATTCAACGGAGATGTGGTGGATGCCGGCTTTCAGATATTGCGTCACCTTGGCGGCGGACACCTTGTCGTGGGAGCCACTGGTGAATCCGCCGCCGTGGATGAAGACCACGGCCGGAGCGGGGCCATCAACGTCGGCCTGCCAAAAATCGAGGATCTGATTCTCATGATCGCCGTAGGAGACGTTCTCGTGTGTGATGGGGGGGGCCTCCAATTTGGACTGAGCCGACGCGGTGAAAGGCAGGACTAGCAGCGAAAGCAGGGGGAGCAGCAGCAGACGAGTAGGCAAAAGAGGCATTGCGGATGTAAGGTTAGAGGTAAGGAAGATCGGTCAGATTCTTCGTTGGAGATCATTGTTTGGCGCATTTGGACAATCGATCAACCCTGCGTTGATGAATTTGGGCTATTTTGTCCGAGAATGATATCGCGATTGGATCAGCGATCCGGCTTAACGAATCGGGTATGCTGCTTCGCGACCCCTTTCAGCAGAGCGTTGGGATTCTCATCTTCTCTCTTGTGATTCTGACGGTAGCTTTCGCCTTCGATCGGACGGTCGATCCGATGCCGTTTGGCGAGACGGGGAAATTTAAAATGCTCTACGATGGGCGGCAGCGGCCGCAAGCCGTCCACCTGAATGGCGTCGTTTACATCGTCTACAATGGCGATGCGGAGCCGAGTAAGAATGGCAACGGTTACGCGAGTCCGATGTTGATCAAATACGATCCTGCGACGCGCACGTTTTCGGACTCGGTGAAGTTGGGCGAGCGCAGTAGTGATCATCACGACATGCCGATTATCTGGGTCGATGAGACTGATCACCTGCACGTGCTCTACGGCTGTCACCGTGATTCGGGCACGCATCTGATCTCGAAAGCGCCCGTGCAACCGACCGACGATGTGATCGCTTGGCGGGAAGCGCCCGAGATCGCTCCGGGTATTTCCTATCCGACCGTGTTTCGGACTTTTGATGACAACGAAATGATCTACTACCGCACCTATGGCCATAGTAGTTCGTGGACGTATCGAATCAGTCGGGATAATGGTGAGACTTGGGTGGGGCCCGAAAATGATGTGACGGATTTGGACCGGTTGGGATATCCCGAGTGGTCGTCTTATCATGGTAAAATCATGAGCCGAGACGGTCGATTTCTCCACGTGGCTTACACGGATTACGATGATGTGAAGTCGAACGATCCGTGGCGGTTGTTTAATCCGCGCTACGAGCAACCGGTCAGTAACGAATGGAAATACAACCTGTCGTATTTGAAAATCGATATGGGAACTCAGCAGGTGTTCAACGCCGAGGGATTGGAGTTGAAGACGCCGATTGATTTGGAATACTCCAAGGAGCATGCCCAGATTTGGGATACGGCTTGGCGCGGGGCGGGCGTGCCGCCGTCGATTGCCTTGGATGCGACGGGCGAACCGACGTTTCTACACGTGTTATCGGGGGATGACCTCGAGTCGCCAGACTATTATTATGTCCGGCGAGAAAATGGGCATTGGAAACGAACACGGATTTGCGCAGCCAGCCATCAATGGAGCAGTGGATACCTCGAGCACGATGCGGAGGGTGGTCTGCACGCCTATGTGTTGGTTTGGGATGGGTATCTAGTGGGCGGTTACATGGACAACCACGGTGGCGGTCGCGTTGAGGAATGGGGGTCGCGTGACGGTGGTAACAGCTGGACGAAGCACCGCGACTTATCCCCGGATCCGACCAAGTATTCCGGATGGCGTTTTAATAATATCCAGCCGGTGGTGAACCCCGATGGCAGCGCCGTGGAGGGGATGTTGATTTTCTATGGTTGGCTGGACGAAGATGCACCGGAAGCGCAGGCATTTCTGCTGCACGAATGAAAGGAATGATGATCAGGCAAATTCGATTGATTACGCCGAAGGTTCGGGCGGCGGCAGTGCTCATGTTGCTGGCAAGTTTGGTCACGGCGGCGGACAAGCCGAATGTCCTGTTCATCTCGATTGATGATTTAAACGATTGGACGGGGTCGCAGGGCGGGCATCCGCAAGCAATCACGCCGCACCTGGATCGACTAGCTAGCCAAGGCCTCCAATTCACCAATGCGCATTGCTCCCAAGCGGTTTGCACGGCTTCGAGAAACTCGCTCCTAACTGGCCTGCATCCCGCCACGACGGGTTGGTATGGCTCGACTGCGGCGATGCGGAGATCCTACGAACAGGTGATGGGGGAACACAAAATGTTGCCGCAGCATTTTAAGGACAACGGCTACAAAACCCTCGCGGGGGGAAAGGTGTTTCACGGTGGCGTGAGCGATTACAAAGAGCGCACAGAGGATTTCTGGGATGTGACTGCGGCGGATTATAAAATATCGAAGGCACTGCGGGCACGAGGGAGTGGCTACGGCGGCACCAAGTTCTATCCGTTTCCGAAGGAGGGGAGTCAGATCATCAATCACTACGGTGAGGATTTTGATAGCGGCCAATCGCTGTGCTGGGGCGCGCTGGAGCGGGAGGACATGCCGGACGGCAAGATGTTCGACGAGCTGATCGCGGAGTGGGCGGTGGACCAGCTCGAACAGGAGCATGAGAAGCCATTTTTTATGGCGGTAGGTTTCGTGCGGCCGCACGTCCCTTACACCGCGCCCAAGGAGTATTTTGATCTCTATGATTTAGACGAGATTGTCGTGCCGGAAGTGCCGGTAAATGAAATGAGCGATATCCCGCTGATGGGGAAATCGATCGCCTACGGCACGATCAAAACGGGCGATCACTATGCGGTGATCAACCTCAGCGACTCGTATTGGCGAGAGATGGTGTATGGTTACCTCGCGTGCGTTTCGTTTGTGGACGACCAATTGGGCAAGGTGCTCAAGGCGCTTGAGGACAGCCGGTATGCCGACAACACGATCGTCGTGCTGTGGTCGGATCATGGTCAAAACTTGGGCGAAAAAAGGCATTGGCGGAAACAGTCACTGTGGGAGGAATCGACGAGGGTGCCCTTGTTCGTAAAGGTGCCCGGTCACGATTCGGCAGGGATGCAAAGCGACCGCGTTGTCAGTTTGTTGGATGTTTATCCCACGCTGGTGGAGTTGTGTGGGCTTCCGGTTGCGCCCAAGCTGGAAGGGCAGAGTTTGGTGCCGCTTTTAAATAGTCCGGGCCGGGAGTGGACCAAACCAGTGCTCAGCACCTGGTATTATCGGAATCACGCGGTGCGCAGTGAAGATTGGCGTTACATCCACTACCGCGATGGTAGCGAGGAACTCTACGACCATCGCAGTGATGCGGGAGAGCATACGAATCTGGCTCAAAATTCCGCCTACGCCGGAGTGGTCGCGGATCTGAAACAATGGCTGCCCGCCGTTGATGCGCTACCCGCAGGAACCACTGAATGGAAACCCGACGAGCTGGATCGTCGCGTCGAGGAATGGCAGGCGAATGATTCCGTGCCCGATTGGTTGAAGTGAGGCGAAACTACCCGTTTTTTTAGATCTATATGAAACTGCCGTCTCTTTTCATTCTCGCGGTGATTATCTCGCTTGGGGTTCACGCCAGTCCGTCAGCGCCTAATTTTGTGATCATCCTGACGGATGATCAAAGTTGGGTCGGATCCTCTTTGCAGATTGATCCGAACGACGAGCGAACGCGCAGCGACTATTACCGGACGCCTCGTATAGAACAACTGGCGCGGGAAGGCATGCGGTTTACGCGGGGCTATGCGCCGGCACCTTATTGTTGTCCGACTCGCCGGAGCCTGTTGATCGGCCAGACGCCGGCTCGGCATATCTACCAGAAGGATCAGTCGAATTGGACGGCGAATTATCGTCAGCAGCTCAGCCTTCCGCAGATGCTGAAGCGGGCGAATCCGGATTATCGCACGGCTCATTTCGGCAAGTGGGATATGCGCTTCGACGACGTGACTCCGCCGCAAATGGGCTACGACGTGAGCGACGGTTACACGGACAATGGCACGGGTGGCGGTAAGGGCGCGGGGGGGCCGGCGGCGAGCGAAGATCCCAAGTTGATCTTCGGTATCACCGAGCGGACCTGCGAGTTTATGGAATCGTCGAGCCGAGCGGGCCGACCGTTCTTCGTGCAGGTTTCCCACTACGCGGTGCACTTGGATATTTTTTATCGAGCGGAGACCCTCGCCGAAACGCAGGGGTGGCAAGAGGGCAAGAAACATACGATGCCGGAATTCGCGGCGATGACGAGCGATGTGGACACGGGCATTGGGCTGATACTCGACCGGATCGAAGCGCTGGGACTGGCGGAAACGACCTATGTGTTTTTTCTCTCCGACAATGGTGGGCGGAATTCGATGCCGGGGCAGAAAGGGGAGACGTTGGAGCGTAACTCACCGCTGCGGGATGGCAAAGGATCGGTCTATGAGGGTGGAATCCGGGTGCCGTTCGTGGTGAAAGGGCCCGGCGTGGCGGCAAATACGGTCAGTGAAGTTCCGGTGACGGGTTTGGATCTTTTTCCCACGATGGCGGAGTTGGCAGGATTCAAATCGGATCTTCCAGCGGCCTTGGACGGCGGGAGTTTGTCTGAGGTCATTCACCATGGAGGCAAGGGAAGCGTGACCCGGGCTAATCCGTTTCTGTTGTTCCACCAAGCGGTGGCGCGGGCCCCGGAAACGGCGCTGCTGCTGGGCGACTACAAATTGGTGAAGACGTGGTCTAAGGACCAACTCGAGCTGTTTGATTTGTCGACCGATGTCGGCGAAGCGGACGATCTCTCGGCATCGCTCCCGGATAAAACGAAGGAGCTGCACCGCCTAATGCTTGGCTTCCTGGACGAAGTGGGTGCAGAAACGCGGGGAACGGGTTCCAAGCGCGAGGTGTATGAGACAGCGAATCCCACTGATCCCTCCATTCTATGAAATCATTAATTCTCATATTTACGTTCGTGACGGTGGTTCCAATGACCGCGCGGGAACGGCCTAATATCGTTCATATCGTCGCCGATGATATGGGTTACGCTGATATCGGTTGCTACGGCAGCGAGATCGAGACGCCGAATCTTGATGCGCTGGCGAGTCGGGGGCTGCGGTTCACTAATTATTATGTGAACAACATGTGCTGGCCGACTCGAGCGAGTTTGATGACGGGACTGTATCCTAAGACCGCGTTACCGGTCGGTGGTAGTGCGGAGGGAGGGCTGCATCCGGATGCGATCACTTTGCCGCAGGCGTTGAGGACGGTGGGTTATACAACGTTGGCATCGGGAAAGTGGCATCTGTCGAGCACAGAGGAAATCGATGGACCCCATGCGCCACATCATCGCGGATTTGATCAATATTTTGGCACGATTGATGGGACGTCTGATTTTTTTGCCCCGAATATGGTGCAGCTTAACGGCCAAAATATGGAGCACGAGTGGCGGGACAATCCCGACTACTACTACACGGATTCAATCACGGACTACGCGCTGAAATTTTTGAAGGAAGCAGATGCGGGGCAGCCTTTCTATCTCTACCTCGCCTATAACGCCGCGCACTGGCCCTTGCACGCCAAGCCTGAGGATATTGCGCACTATGAAGGCCGTTACGGAATGGGTTGGGACAAGTTGCGGGCTCAACGTTATGCCCGCATGAAGGCGTTAGGAGTGATTAATCCAGCTTGGGGACTCTCGCCGCGAAATGAAGAGGTCACCGCCTGGGAGGAGACCGAGAACCAAGCATGGCAGCAGCGTCGGATGGAGGTTTATGCGGCGCAAGTGACGAGTATGGATACGAACATCGGACGAGTGATCGACGCGCTTAAAGCGACGGGGCAGTTCGATAATACCTTAATCATTTATCACCACGACAACGGCGGATGTCACGTGGAGTATCATCCTGATCGCACGGGTTCGTGGACGCGGGAGTTTACCACGGACGGTGAGAGCACGCCGATCATTCCCGGGAATCTTCCGAATGTGATGCCGGGGCCGCAATCGAGTTTTCAATCGTATGGATACGGCTGGGCGAATGCGGCCAACACGCCGTTTCGTTACTACAAACAATACGATCACGAAGGAGGCACCCGTTCTCCGCTGATTGTGTCTTGGCCGGATGGGCTCGGTCCCGATTTGGCCGGTGGGCTGACCTCGGAGTTGGGCCATGCGATCGATATTATGCCGACGTTTTTGGACGTGGCGGGAGTTGGCGCAATTGATCAGCAACCGATGCCGCTGGAAGGGAAATCAATCTTGGCGGCAATCACGGGCGATCCATCGATAGCAGTCGAGCGCGGTCCACTATTTTGGGCGCACAACAAGGGTTGGGCCGTGAGAGAAGGGGATTGGAAATTGGTCTCGAAGAACAAGAAGACCTGGGAACTCTACAATTTGATTGAAGACGGCACGGAGCTGAATGACGTCGTCGCCCGATATCCTGAAAAGGTGGCGACAATGACCAAGCTATTCGAGGAGTGGGATGCGCGCACTGATCTGGGAGCGAAGAATGTGGCGGAGAAAAAGAAGTAGCCTAAAGTTACGGATCGAACAGAACGTCGCCGGCCGGCCGGGAGTCTCGACGCATCTCCTCCTGGAATGTAATGGCCATGCCCCGGAGTTTGCGGAGGATATCGCGGTTGCGCAGCGGCTTTGTTTCGCCGGGATCGTCGGCCAAATTGTAGAGTGTGAGAGTCGGATTTAGGTAGAGTTTCCAGGGCCCCGACCTGACGGCGGCGAGGGCACCCTGGCTGCCATGATAGAAAAAGGCATCGAGGTATTCGTCGCGGGTCATGAGTTGGGCCCATTCGCCGGCCGGCGACCAGCGACGATGCAGGGGGGCGTCGGAGTTGAGCGCCATGCCGGAGCTGGCTGACGGCACGATATCGGTTTCTCCCTTCAGGAGGGGCGTGATGTCGCGTCCGTCGATGATCCGGTCGGAACTGACCTTGATTCGGGCTAGAGTCGCCAGGCTGGGAAACCAATCCATGGCGTTCACCACGGCGCTGGATTCGAAGTCTTGGCGGATGCCGACTCCGGGCCCCCATGCGATGGCGGGGACGCGGATGCCGCCCTCGAAGGTGGTGAGCTTGTTGCCGCGAATCGGTTGGGCGGGAGTTCGGCCGGGGCCACGGCCGTTGTCGGAGGCGTAAATGACCACAGTATTCTCATCCAGCTTATGCTGCTTGAGCGTATCGAAGATGCGGCCGACGTGGTGATCCAATTCCTGAATAGCATCGCCGTAGTCGCCCCACTGAGACGAGCCCCGGAAAGGCTCACTCACTCCCAGCGGAACGTGGAGCATGGTATGGGGCAGATAGAGGAAGAACGGCTCGTCACGATCGGCTTCGATGAACTTGATCGCCTCGTCGGTGTAGATCTCCGTGAGTTCGGCGGGATCGGCGGGGCGTTTGACGACCTCGTCATTGCGCATCAGTGGGACGCCGCCTTCGTCTTCGAAATAGACTATTTCGACGGAGTCGAGGTTGTGCAGTAGACCAAAGTAATAGTCGAAACCTTGGTTCTTCGGTAAGAACGGGTCCTCGAACCCAAGATGCCATTTTCCGATGCAAGCGGTGCGGTATCCGGCTGCTGAGAAGAGCTCTCCCATAGTGATCTCATCGGGATGGATTCCGGAGGGCGAATCGGCGCGATGGACCCAAATGTGATTGCCGACCCGCCGGGGGTAGGAGCCCGTGAGTAATCCTGCGCGCGAAGGACTGCAGATGGGGGCCGCCGCGTAATAGTCCGTGAACCGAATGCCCTCCTTCGCCATTTGGTCGATGCGAGGCGTGGCGACCTCGGTCGCACCGTAGCTCCCTAAATCGTAATAGCCTTGGTCATCGATGAAGATGAAAATGACGTTGGGGCGTTCCGAAGCAGTGAGTCCGGCAAGGAGCACACCGAGAAGGGCTAGAATCGCCGCAATCCGATATGGGGAGAAGGGAGAGGTTACTGAGCTGATGACGTGACGGGGGTTGGGGTAAGACAAACGAGCGGACCACTTGAGAACGCGTTGTTACTCTCTAACACAAGAGGTTCGTTCGTTCGAGCGAAAACCCTACCCGACCCGAGAGGTTCGAAACGAATTCGAACCTCTCGGGGGACGGCTGAGGGATGATTGAGCAAAGAAGTCGCCTAGCAGCCGGTCGGACTTAGGATTGGAATGCTATTAAACGTTAACTAAAAACGTAAAACGATGTTTAATGCGGCCATGGCCACACGAGTCGTCATTATAGATCGGGACACCCCATTGCTGCTGCCGCCGGACTTGCGCGATTGAGTGCCGTCGAGCCATCTGGTGCACTTCGTGATCGACGCGATGGATGCGATCGACACGCGATCTTGTCGGGTCAACCCCCGGGGCACCGGCAGTGCCCAGTATCCGCCGTCGATAGTGTTGTCGTTGCTGGTTTACAGCTACGCCACCGGCGTGTTTTCGAGTCGGCAGATCGAGCGCAGCACCCATGAGAACGTGGCGGTGCGGCTGTTGTGCGCCGACACGCATCCCGACCACGACACCGTTTGCACCTTTCGCCGGGAGAACACGGCGCTACTGAGGAGTGTCTTCGCGCAGATTCTGGAGATGGCGGCTCGTTGCCAAGTGCTCAAGGTGGGCAACATTACCCTGGCGATCGACGGAACCAAGGTTTTGGCCAACAGCCAGCAAGCACGCCGCGGTGAGCTACGCGCTTGCCGAACAAACGATGCCGTTACTCGATCAGGAGATCGAGCAACTGTTGGCTCAAGCGAAAGCCGAGATGGACGCGCGCGCATTCGCCCGAGCCCGGGCCGACTACGAGGCGAAGCTTGGCGGTCCGGTAGAGGCCCAGCGCGAGGGCGGCCGCAAGCCGCGAGGCAAAGAACCGGTGCCACCCGACGCCACGCCCGGCCCGAGCGATCCGTTCAATTTCACCGACCCGGCCAGTCGGATCATGCAGACCAAGGACGGCTTCCAGCAGGCCTACAACGCCCAGGCGGCCGTAGAAACCGCTTCCCGGCTGGATCGCGGGACCACGCGTCATCAACGCCTGTAACGACAAGAACCAACTCGAACTCAACTTGGCGACCGCCCGAGCTCACGTGCAGACGACCACCGCCCTGATCGACAGCGGCTTCTCAAGTGAAGCGGCGATCAAAGCCATCGAGTCCGATTCCCAGAGTAATCCGCGCGGAGTGCGGATACTTGCCGCCATGCAGCGTGAACATCACAGTCGCACCGTCGCGCAACTCGAGCAGCACGCCGAGCCGTGCGCACCCGCCCCGGACGCTCCCTTTGCCGAGCAGATGCGACACCGCACCGCCACGGCCGCCGGCAGCGCCCTGTATAAACTGCGACGGCAAACCGTGGAATCGGTCTTTGGCATTATTAAAGCGGCGATGGGCTTTCCAACGCTTTAGCCTGCGCGGCCTTGAAAAAGTAGACATGGAATGGCCCTTGGGATGTCTGAGCCTACAACGTGCGCCGCCGGCACGCCCTTAAAATCAATCCCAAAGGGGCTTAAGCCGGCGCGGCGGCGCGCAGGGGCCTGGTTAACTGTTAAACGCCCGTCCAGGGCCTCTCGGCGGACGCTTCCTCGGGTCCAAGTTCACCTTTACCGGTCGATCAAGATTGAATTTAACAAAAACGCAATTCGAGTGCAATTAATTACCGACTTAAGTCGTTTCTCAAGTCCGACAGGCTCCTAGCCTCGTGAGGTGGACACCGTTGTAAAAAAATGCGATGTCGCTCTGGCAGACCGTGGGTTGCGCTCGTTTCACAGCTTCTGGCAGCCACTGGAGCGCTGACCCCGGAAGCGGCGCGTCACGCGATGAACTTGGCAAAGGGGTGGAACCGGAATCGATTGTTCGGATCCATTGTCTTCTTCAGCGTTTGAACACTTTTCGCCATTATCTCGGATCCGAAGATCTCGGATGCGACCGTCGACAGGCCAACATCGTCGGGCTGCGAGTGTGTCCCGCTGAAGTCCACTCCAAGCCCCTGAACCTTGCGGGCCTCGGTGACGATGTGATTGGTGAGGTCCACAATATCCCGGCGCTCTGCGAGAGTCTTCGAACTCGCATCGTAGAGCGTGACGAGGTCCACGAAGAACCCGTAGTTACAGTTGCCGCTCGGGACCCTCGAATGCTTCCGCACCGCGCCGCCGAGGGAGCGAATCTCGATGATCGAGAGCTCGGCTTCGTCAAGAGGTGCGCCGCCGACGATGGTATCGCTCACAAAGTCGATCGCATCATCGCCCGGACTCCCTGCGGTGCCCATGCAGTGGTAGAGCGTTGCGAGCGGATTGCCTTTTTGCTCCGCGATGACCGGCCATAGCGCCGCCGCCGCCTCATACCACGTGGCCCAGTGACCCTGCGCAAGAGCGGGAAGCTTCATGGAGACGGCAAGATCTTCGAGCGGCTTCACGAATGCGGTCGAGTCCCCATTGAAGGTGTCGTAGAAGACGGTGGTCGCAACAATTGCCTTGGTGCCTGTGACCACGATCTCGAGGGAGACCGATTCGTTTGGGATCACATACTCCCGCATGAACCGCATCGCCTCTCGCGAGTAACGCACGGCCTGTTCGCGCGTCTCGAAGCCGAAGACTCTCTGCTCGGCGCTCTTGACGACGCTTGCGTCCGCCATGCGGATAGTCAGGTCGACCACGATGGCAAGCGCGCTGCCCGCCCCGAGCATTGCGGTGAAGAGTTCGTCCTGGGGCGTGAGCGTGAGGATATTGCCCGCAGCCGTGACCACTGTCATCTTCACCACGCGCTGCCCGAGCAGTCCGAGTCGCCGCGAGAAGTAGCTGCTCAAACCGCCGTTTGTAACATATCCCGCAACGCCGACACCGGGGCCAGTCCCGACGGGAAGCGCGCCGCCTTGCAGCTTGACGGCCTCGACGAGTTCGCGGAAGACGACACCCGATCCCACGGTGACGAGCGAGTCATCGCTTGTCCGATGGAACTCGATCGACTTAAAGAGAATCAGGTCAATGATGACGGCTCCCCCACTTGCGACCAGCGCCGCGTTGGATGACTCGTGCCCACCGCAGACGCAGGCGATAGACGTGGTCGCGGGAAGCGACTTCACGAGCGCTGCGATCGCCTCAGCGGATTGCGGGCGATAGATGTGGCGCGCGAGGCTCGTTACGGCAGTCGTCTTATCGAGCACCTTGTTCCCACTCACGCTCCATGCTCGCTCGGCGAACCATTCATCGTTCGAGAGCGCCAATGCCTCCGGTAGAACCGCCGATTCACCGGGGAATACATTTGCACTCACGTGACTGACGAGGAGCCCGGCGCCCCCCGCGGCTGTTCCTTTGATCATCGCTCTTCGTGACAACATATTCTCTGGATTTTGCATAATTGCTAGGGTTTTGCTTTTGGCTAAAGGCTCCGGACTCAGCCGTGGGGCTAGACCGGAGGACGGGAAAAAGGGGGCGGAAGAGGTGTTGCCGTGAGCCAGTGGATGGTGTTTCGGTAAGAAAAGTCCCCAGTCAACGCCGGGACCCGGAGGGAGTCGGAGGATTCACGGCAATCTTCAATTCCGAAGAGAGTAGTTTTCCCGACCGCTTTGCCAAGATTTGTTTTGGCAGCGGTTCTGTGATGATAATAGCAGGAGGCACGCCCGTTCCCCTTTCTCGTTGCCGGAACTATTTTCAGAAGGGATCAAGGTGAGACTCAGGCGGGTGAATCTGAGCCCAAACGATGGGGCGAAATTGCCAAGCTGGAGCCGACCACCCCTCTGGAAGGAAACCTTGTGCACAGGCAGGAGATAAACGACGTCAGCGCGCTTAGTTTGCAGAAAGAATTGTTGGGCCCGGCAGGGGCGGGGTGCGTTTGGAGGCAACCCAGCCCCTCGGCAGCGCTCTTATCTTAATTGTCTTCGTCGAGGTTTACATTCCATCGGCGAACGCGCAGAGTAGATCAGTTGCGCAGGTGAACAATTTATCTGCGCGTAAGTTAATCTTGTTCAAAGGACATCCGATGGGTGACAGATCCCCTAAATCCAATCAAAAAAAAGCTTCTCAAAAGAAGAGCAAAACTGATGAAGTTGATAAGCGTAATAAAGCTAATATAGCTCGTGGGCAGCAGGCCAAAGCGGCGACGGTCGCTAAGGGAAAGAAATAAGCTTTCTTCCACAAACGACCCGGTTTTTGCCGGGTCGTTTTGTTGATACTGAATCGATAGGAAATGGGGATGCAGGCTGTTTTGGAGAAAAAAGGGGGGGGGCGATTTACCCGTTGGTTGCACTAAAAACCAGACGGTAAATTTTGGTGAGGAAACCCGACCGCATTATTCTGCCAGAAAATTTGCCGGGAGGCATTCGACCAGCTATTGTGCCGGAGGTGCAGCCAAAATAGATTTCACGCCTTCACCGACACGGGACTAACGGGTCATGCCGTCTTCTTGCCGCTAATGCTTCGGTGGTTGGGGGGCTAGCCTTTCTGGGTTCTCCCGTTTGATAAAAGTGGTCATGAACTCCCACCTCAAAGGTCGTGCGCCGAATGAGCCTGCGTCGCTCACCGTAATAGCGAGCTTACCCGGGGCCTGCCCGATGGGATTCGTCCCCCGAATAGCGGCATGAACGGTCGTCAGCTTCCACTGAATTCAGGCGGTGCCGACGGCTCTCGTCAAATTTGATAGCGAGAGCGGAAAGTTCGGAACGTTGGACGCAGTTGCGATGACTACGCAAAGGGTGTGCTTTGATGCGCGGTGCCGGGAAAGGACTTCGCAGAAGTCAGGCCCCAGCGCTGACCGGCTTGATATTCTGGTTCAGGTTAAAGACGTTACGAGGATCGTATTGGGATTTTAGGGAGACAAGGCGTTCGTAGTTGGCCCCGAATCCTTCCTGCACACGCGCCGTTTCATCGCCGGTCATGAAGTTGATATAGACGCCGTGAGCGGCAAAAGGTTTGGTGGCGTCGAACAGGTCGCGAGCCCATTGCCGGCAAGCGTCGTCATCGGCGGCATCCTGCCAGCGGCCGTGGACATTCACGAGAAATTTAGTGTGACGGTGACCGTAAGCGGTGGCGTCGGGTGCGATGGTGTTGGCGTGACCGGCGAGATGCGCGATGAAGAGTTCGCTTTCCGGGTGGGGTGACTTCGAAGCAAAATCGATGAGGGCGTCGGTCATTTTCTCGGGAAGCTCGATGAAATTATGCGATTTCCAGTAGTTGCGGGCTCCGGGGGTGAGCAAAGGATCGAACGCTTGTTGCCAGGCGGCGAACGGCATCACGCCGGCATGCACGCCGTGTGGATTTCCAAAGGCCTTCACTTTACCCAAACAGGCTTCACCCTCATTAGGATCACCGGTGTGACAAATCGCCAAAATCATCACGTCTTGGCCGTGAACTTCGGTCGAAAGAAACGGGAGGGGCGGCGCTTTCCTCATCACAACCCAAACGCTGGTGGTGGTCGATAAGCTCGAGACGAATACCTTGTAGTGTTGCATCACGGAGGCGCGTTCGGCAGCGGGGAATACGACGAGACCGGCGAACACGTTGGCGATCGGATGGGCGGCGAATTCCCAATGCGTGACGATGCCAAAATTCCCGCCCCCGCCGCGTAACGCCCAAAACAGATCGGAGTTTTCGGAGGCGGAGGCCGTGACGATATCACCCTCGGCCGTGACCACCTCGCAGGAGACCAAATTATCGACGGTCATGCCGTAGCGGCGGGTGAGCCACCCGATTCCACCCCCTAGGACGAGGCCACTAATGCCGGTGGTGGAGTTTATCCCAGTGGGCACGGCCAAACCATATTCTTTGGTCTCATGGTCGATGTCCCCGAGCGTGGCGCCTGGTCCGGCGAAAACCCGTTGCGTGACTGGGTTCACAGAGACCGATCGAAGCAGCGAGAGATCAATCATCAAAACGTCGTCAGCGAGGGCGGTGCCAGCGATATTATGACCGGCTCCCCGAATACTGATCGGAAGGTCTTCGGCGCGAGCAAAGGCGAGCGATGCCCTGACGTCGGCGGTGCCGGTGCATTGAACAATCAGAGCGGGGCGACGATCGATCATGGCATTCCAGACGGAGCGGATTTCGTCATAGTTTTGATCAGAAGGCAGGATGACCGCACCACGCACCGTGGCGCGGAAAGCTGCAAGGGATGAGGGGGAGAGAGGATTCATGGGATGGGGGTGGGGGTGGGGGACCGCAGTGGGTTATCTGATGATCCGGGAGAGGTAGGACGGACGCGGATACTACCGGAGAGGGGAGGGGGCCTCTACTACAAAAATTGAAGTTTGAATGACGGGCCGCTCATCCACAGTGTTTGGGTCTTGTTTCGGGCACCCCTTTGCCTCCCTGAACCCGTTGCGGTGACCTTTAGAATTTGCCATGCATAGCTACGAAGAATACTGCCCCATCTCCAAAACCGCCGGTATCCTGGGTGAGCGTTGGACGACTCAAATTCTGCGGGAACTCCTATTTGGTGCGACCCGGTTTTCGGAGTTGCAGCGTTACTTGCCCAAGCTTTCGCCGTCCCTTCTCACCACTCGCCTGCTTTCCTTGGAGGACAGTGGATTATTGGCCCGGGAGAAACTGGTGGGGAAAAAGGGTTTCAAGTATCAGCTCACTCCATCCGGGCGAAATTTAATGCCGGTTATTCAGGAGATGGGAAAATGGGGGATGAGTCACTTCTACGATTCACTGACTGAAAATGAATTGGATGCGGAGCATTTGATGCGGGACGTTGGACTGACCATTGTGCCCTCGGCTCTCCCCGATCATGAAACCATGATCTGTTTTAATTTCCGGGATTTGAAGGAAAATTCCCGATGGTTTCTTAAAGTGTCAGGGGGGAAGTGCGAGTTGTGTGATGGACCTACTGGTAAGGAACTTGATGTGAATATTATCACTACTCTGAGCGTGTTTACCCGCATTTGGTTGGGAGGAGTGCCGCTCACAACGGCACTCTCTGCGGGAGACATGAGGGTGGAGGCCCTCCCGATCTACACCCGCCGGATATCCGAATGGCTGGGGCTATGCCCCTTTGTCTCGCACAATCCGCGCTACAAGGCTGCCGCCGGGGGATTGACCCTATGAAGCTGGGGACGGCGTAGTTGCGTTTGCCTTTGCGGAGCAGCAGTTAGCAAGCGAAGAGGAGCTCGGCGGCAGTGAGAGTGCGCGTGGTTTCTTTGCGGCGGGGGTTGGGGACGTAGATCCTGCCTGCCGCGATGTCTTGGCGGGGTTTGGTCTTGGGCGGGGCAAGGGTTGGGTTGCCCGACGAGGTCAATCAGGTTCGTTCCTTCGCCAAAGAGGTGGTCGTCACAAAAATTGGATGAGGGGATTTCTACCGACGGGGTCTTGAAAACGCAAAAATGCCATCGAGGCCACCTTTACTCCACGGGTTGGGGGCTCGGGCAATTCGATGAAAGCATCGGCCAGCAGGTGCCGCGTTCCCAATGACTGTATGGGGGGCAGCAAAAGACCGGGAGATCCAGGTTGGCGGCGAGAAGTTGGTGATCCGACCTTTCCTTGCCCCGGTCATAGCTGAGAGTTTTGTGCAGGGGCGACGGGTGCAGGCTGCGCGCGCGCTTTGCGCTTCCTTTTGGGCCAAGAGGCAAAGGGATGGTGAACTGAGCGGTGGGCTCCACGAGCACACCGACCGCAGAGCGATTGCCGGCCCCGTGATCAGGTCACCCTCGAAGTGACCGATGACCAGACGATCCTCGACCTCCAGAGGCCGTTCATCGACGAGCACCCTGCCAGAAATCCGACCTGTGGGTGGGGTGGGGGGGGGGGGGGGGGGGGGGGCGCGGGGGGGTGTGGGGGCGGGCGGGGGGCGGCGGGGGGCGGGGGGGCA
>Ga0335398_10001270_pt1 | contig 43681 bp, 43 predicted proteins | sample BON03_FD_205742 | JGI IMG/M metagenome (GOLD analysis project Ga0335398, IMG submission 205742) | Freshwater microbial communities from Lake Bonney liftoff mats and glacier meltwater in Antarctica - BON-03 (spades assembly) (version 2) | ecosystem: Environmental > Aquatic > Freshwater > Ice >... | reverse complement strand
ACATTTAAACCCCACAGGAAAGCAGCACGGGACACTAAGCCAGGGCGGAAGTCATCTCGGCGATTTACCCAATCTTGTTGCCGGGAGCAGTCAAACTGCATCCACCACCATCGAACTCAACGATGATCGCGAACAAATCCTCTCATGGCTTTTCGATGCCGACGGCACAGCGGTCATAATCCACGCCGATGCTGACGATTACATGATCAACCCTACCGGCAATGCCGGCAGCCGGATCGCGTGCGGAGTACTCAAGCGCAGCTAGATCCCGGGTTCCCCGGCCAGCCGGGCGCGCTCAACCAAGGTGCGCTCGGCTTCGGGTACTGTCCGATATGCCATGAACAGCAATACTGTGCCGATCGGCGCTGCGGCCAACATCGACAATATCCCGATCGAAAGGCTGCCGGTCATCGTAGAAACCTGCCCGGCCATGTATGGCCCGAGCGCAAGGCCGACCAGCGTAGTCGATAGGAAAAATGTGGCAGTGGCCGTGCCTCGCATTCGCGGGAGCACAAGATCCTGCGTCGTTGCTGCTGCTGCACCCAGTGCAGAACTGCCAAAGAGCGAGATCAGGAAATTCAAGAAGTAAAACAGCGCGACGTTTTCGGTGGTGAAGGCGAAGATCAAGGGCGGGACCGGGGCAAGTACGCCAAACATGATCACTAGAATACGTCCGCCCGGGTTACGTTCACGCAACCAGTCCGAGACTCTGCCACCAATGATCACACCCAAGAAACCGCCAACTGCGCCCCCGCCGCCAATCAACAAACCAAGCGTCGACTTTGAAGCCCCGAGCACACGTTCTGCATAGGGTGCGGCCCAGAAAGATACTGAATAGGACGCAAAGGCGACCATTCCGTATCCAAGAATTGTATAAAGAAACGCAGGATTCCCCCAGATGAGCTTGAATGTCGGGAAATCTCGTTCACGCAGCGAATGCGCCCATGAAAAGACGGCGTAATAGCCGATCCCGACCGCGATCCACTGCAGAGAATTACCAGTGACATAGCTCATCAGGCCGGCCGATAACGCAATTACCACCGCCGCCGTGACATTCGTCAACAAGGCTTTCCTGCCCCGTATCAGCGCTGAAATGAATGTAAACGGAGGGATGACCGCAAATAGCTCGCCCACAAAGTCTCTAAACGGATGTTCGATTTTCCGCTCGGGCAATCCGTCAATCGCCCCGCGAGTGGGCTCACGCAGGGTCAAAACCCAGGCCGCTAACAATAAGCCGGGAATGCCGACTGCCATGAAGGCCGCTTGCCAACCAACTAGCCCAAGCGGCCCACCGCCTGGATAAGCGCCGTTCCACTGCTCCACGATTACCCCGCCGATAGCCAGCGAGATCCCAGCGCCCAGATAAAGGCCAGCAGAATAAATCGCGAGCGCGGTACCGCGCATTTTTTTAGGAAACCAATCAGAAATCAGCGAGTAAGCGGCTGGGCTGGCGGTTGCTTCACCAACACCGACACCCATTCTCGCCACGCCGAGTTCAAGACCGCTCCGTGCAAGGCCGGAAATGGCAGTCATAAACGACCACAAGGCGAGACCGATCGACATGAGCCTGATCCGGTGCCAGCTGTCGGCGAGACGCCCAAGCGGGATGCCAAACAGGGCGTAAAATACGCCGAATGCCGTGCCGTAGAGAAAACCAAGATCAGCGTCGGTGAGGCCAAGGTCTGCCTTGATATCATTGGCCAGAATCGAAAGAATATTCCGGTCGATAAAGTTCAGCATATAAACAAGCACGAGCACACTCAGGGCATACCAGCTATAGGCCGGTGCCTTGTCTGTGACCTTAGTCGCGGCGGTTACACCAGTCTCAGTCGGCGGTATTGGCATAGTCGATCCGATCTTCAATCGCGGCATCATTAAAACCCTTGCGCCGTAAACGGCAGCTGTCGCACGATCCGCATGCGCGACCATTTTCTGTTGGATTGTAGCACGACCAGCTCATCCCTGTATCCAGCCCCAGACGGCTAGATTCACGGGCAATGTCTGCTTTGGTCATGTGTTGAAGTGGGGCGTGAACCGTTAGGCCTTTGCCTGCCAAGCCCGCCCCTTCCACGCCGAGCTTGGTCCCAAGCCGCGCGGTTTCAGTGAAGCTGGCAATGAATTCTGGTCGGCAATCCGGGTAACCGGAATAGTCGAGCGCATTGACGCCAATAAAAATATCTTCCGCGCCCACTGTCTCTGCCCAGGCCAAAGTGAGTGAAAGAAAAACCAAATTTCGCGCGGGAACATAAGTAACCGGAATGCCTGCCGTCACGCCGCCCATCGGCACATCGATGTCGTCGGTAAGAGCCGATCCTCCAAAGATACTAAGGTCAAGCGGCAGTTCGACGTGGCGTTCTACGCCCAAATGATTGGCAATTCGCCGCGCCGAATTCAGTTCAATTACATGTCGCTGGCCATAGTTGATTGTCAAAGCATATAGCTGGAAACCGCGTTCTTGTGCGATGGCCGCAGTAACCATCGAATCGAGACCGCCCGAAAGCAGCACAACCGCCGGTTTGCCCGGTACATTTCGATCCATCCCCATTGATCTGGGCTAGTCGGAATTCTCACCTTCGGCAATGGGCTGAAAGCCCCAAAGTCGTAACTTTAACGGCAGCTGCCGGTTCTTCGCGCCTCAGCCGTGAAATCAAATGCACGTGACACTACGAGGCCAGACCCCTTGATTTGTGCAAGACCGCCGGTTTCCATACGAATATTGGTCAGGCCATAGCCTTTGCCGGGACAGGTATATTGTACCGTCACCTCGTTTGGCTTGTCATCAACAACATACTGGCTGCAGCCGCTATTGGAGTGCTTTAGCTGGAGCAACTCGCGGCCCGTGCGCAGACAAATTTTGCGTGTAGGCGTGCCATCGCGACACCGCAGTTCCCATTCTCCCCGCTCAAGCTGATCAAGCATTGCGAGCGCCGGAGCTTGCGCCGCAGCTGGAGCGAGCAAAAACAACGCCGGAATAACGGCAAGAAATGCCTTAGGCAACAAACCGCCAGAGCCTTTCTTTTCCATCACGAATACTCCATCAAAGTTCATCTATACCAGTACCTTATAGCATAGATGTGAACATAGGCAAAACGTGCTATTCCAGCGACGAACCGTCAGGCGTCGATCAGAAATATCTTCGAGCAAAATGCGCAATCCACTTTGATCGTACCGTCGTCATCGCGCATTTCAAACCTATCCGCTTCTGGAAAGCGGCCGATGACATCATTGTAATGCGCTACCGAACATCGGCATCCGCGCCGCAGCGGGGCACCGGGGAGAACTCGGACTTCGTCTTCTTCATGGAACAGGCGCCAGACCAAAGCTTCCAACGACAATTCCCGGTCAACCAGCTCGTCATACCGGGTGCTGCCTGCCAGAATGGAAATATGTTCCCATTCCGGGCGATCGAGACGCGCGTGGAGGCGTTCGCGGCCTTCCTCGCCATCGGGCAAATGCTGGACCAGAATGCCGCCGGCGATGCATCCGTTGGAATCGTGCCGCGCACCGACCCGGATCAGTGTTGGGACCTGTTCCGACTGCATGAAATATGCCTCGCAAGCCGCGGCAAGTGTTTCCCCTTCCAAGGGAACGATACCCTGATAGCGGCCGTTTTCCCCGGGCAAATCAAATGTGATTGCCAGATATCCTTTGCCAAACAGCGCAGCAAGGGAAGGATTTGCGCCCAATTCAGCCAAGCGGTCATCGTTGAAATCGACATAGCCGCGAAGCTCGCCGGCGCGGTAATCGCACACCAGCAATTTGACGACCCCCGCTTCTGTCTGGGCCTGCATTGTCAGCTGGCCAGCCTCGTCCTTCATCAATCCGCCAAGCAGGGTAGCGAGCACGAGCGCCTCTGCCAGCAAATGGGTCATCGCGGGCGGATAATCATGCGCCGACAGTATCTCGTCCACGACCCCATCAAGCCGCACGATCCTGCCGCGCGCGTCACGCGCAGGAATAGTGAAAGCGAGCAGTTGGTCGGAATAGATTTCGAGGGATTTAGTCATCGCAGGAATATGGGGTCTGACTGACCGAATTTAAGGCCAAGCCTCGTCCGGCCTTAAATCTCACAATTTGCCCAAGCTCCATAACAAGATCGATTTCTGCGCATGGATGCGGTTTTCCGCTTCGTCAAACACCACTGATTGCGGGCCTTCGAATACTTGCTGGGTTACCTCGTCACCGATATGGGCGGGCAAGCAATGCAAGAAGCGGGCGGAGGGTTTAGCCTGTGCCATCAGCGCATTATCCACTCTGTATGGGGCCATTGCGCTCAGCTTACTCTCGGCATTTTCCTGACCCATCGATACCCAGGTATCGGTCACAATGATGTCCGCGCCGCTGGCCGCCAGCGCGGCGTCTTGCGTTAGTGTTACCTTGGCCCCGCCTGCCCGCGCTATCTCGACGAATTCAGAATCCGGTTCAAACCCCGCGGGCGTTGCCACGCGGACGTTGAATTTCATCAATCCAGCTGCCTCCAGAATGGAATGGAGGACGTTGTTGCCATCGCCGAACCATGCCAGTTCGAGGCCAGGCAAGGGCATCCCTTGTTCGATGATTGTGAGCAAGTCGGCCACGATCTGGCACGGATGAGACCGATCAGTCAGGCCGTTGATCACCGGCACGCTGGCGTAATGCGCCATCGCCTCGATCTTTGCATGATCGTCTGTTCGCAACATGATCGCGTCACACATCCGGCTGAGCACACGCGCGGTATCGGCCACGCTTTCGCCGCGTCCAAGCTGGCTGGTACCTGCATCGAGGATCAAAGCGCTACCGCCCAATTGGCGCATCGCAATGTCGAAACTGGCGCGGGTCCGGGTCGAACTCTTTTCAAACACCATTGCCAGCACATGACCCATCAGCGGCGCATCGGCATCCGCCTGTCCCTTGGGCCAAGCAGCGCGGGCCGCCTTGCGGTCCTGCGCGTCGTTCAGCATCGCAGCGATTACATCGCCTCCGGCATCCGTCAGATCGAGAAAGTGGGGCATCTGATCAGGCCGCCTGCGGTGGTTCATAACTGGCCGCACCGGCGGACAATTTATCAAAGAACTCGTCAATTTCGGCATCACCGATGACCAGCGGCGGCAGCAACCGCAGCGTATTGTCGCCCGCCGCCACAGTCAGCAATTGGTGATTGTCGCGCAGATGGACAAAGAAGGGACGCGGCTCGACCTTCATTTTGATACCTAGCATCAAGCCCTTGCCGCGGACCAATTCGAACAGATCGGGGTAATTGCCGATAAATTGTTCCAGGCGGCTGCGGATCCGCTCACCCTTCTCGCGCACTTCGGCAAGGAATTCTTCATTCCCAACAGCATCCAACACCGCCATGCCTGCCGCCATCGCCAGCGGATTGCCGCCATAGGTCGATCCATGGGTGCCGAAGGTCATGCCCCCCGCGCCCTTTTCCGTGGCCAGGCAGGCGCCGAACGGGAAGCCCCCGCCAATACCCTTGGCTGTGGCCAGAATGTCGGGATCTATGCCATATTGTTCATGGGCGTAGAATGTTCCTGACCGGGCAACACCGCACTGCACTTCGTCGAGTACCAGCATCAGATCATGCTCGTCAGCCAAGGCCCGCAGACCTTTCATGAACTCATCAGAGGCAGGCCGGATGCCGCCTTCGCCCTGAATTGGCTCAACCAGAAAACCTGCGGTCTTCGGACCGATCAGCGCCTTGGCTGCTTCCAGATCATCGAATTCGCAATATTTGAAGCCGGGCAGCAGCGGCATGAAGCCGTGATGCATCTTTTCCTGATTCGATGCACTGATTGTGGCCATCGTCCGGCCGTGGAAGGCATTCTTGAAAGTGATCAATTCATGGCGTTCTGGATTGCCATTCGACTGGTGATAGGCGCGCGCAGCCTTGATCGCGCATTCGACCGCTTCTGCGCCTGAATTGGTGAAAAATACGGTGTCGGCGAAGGTCAGATCGACCAGCCGTTGGGCCAATGCCTCGCCCTGCGGACTGCCATACAAGTTCGACACATGCATCAAATTGGCCGCCTGCTTCTGGATCGCGCTGATCAGCCCTTCGTGCGAGTGCCCCAGCAGGTTCACAGCAATGCCGCTGGCGAAATCGAGATAGCGGGTGCCATCTTCATCGATCAAATGGCAATGCTCGCCTCGGACGGGCCGCACGCCGCACCGGGGATAGACAGGCATGAGCGGAGTGATAGCCATCGGAAATTCCTCAAGTTTGAATATTCAGGGTAGTCAGCTAGATGTCTGAACGACAAATGGCGACCCTTTCGGGGCCGCCATTTGCGTCGTTTATGATTGCGCAATTGTCCGACAAGGCGCCGGATGTCATGCAGGCAGATTACTCTTGAACGGGCACAAGATTAACCGCCGAATGCTTGCCTCGTCGGTCAACTTCGAGGTCGAACTGAAAACGCTCGCCTTCGTTGATCGCAGTTAGACCTGAACGTTCAACAGCGCTGATGTGCACGAACGCGTCGGGTTGGCCATCGTCACACACGAGAAAGCCGAAGCCCTTCATTGCGTTGAAGAATTTGACTGTGCCAGTAGCCTTTTCGCCAGTAAGCTCGCGCTGCGGAGCGCCGCTTGCCGGACGTTCACTGCGTTCACTGCGTTCACCGCCGCCAGTATCGGTTACAGGAATGATGTCGCCGACAATCTGCAAATCCTGTGCAGAAACCTTGCCGCCGCGATCAACCAGATTGAATTCCAGCGTCTGACCTTCGGCAAGGCCAGCCAAACCGGCGCGTTCAACAGCACTGATATGCACAAATGCATCTTCGCCGCCTTCATCCTGTTGGATAAAGCCGAAGCCTTTTTGCGAATTGAAGAACTTTACAGTTCCCTTTCCGGTGCCAACAACTTGAGCGGGCATGCGGTTCGCACCGCCGCCTGCGCCCGCGCCGCCGCCAGCCCCGCCGCGATTGCCGCCGCCGCTAAACCGGTCGCCGCCACCGCCGCCGCCGAAGCGATCGCCACCACCGCCGCCGAAGCGATCACCGCCGCCGCCGCCGTAGCTGTCGCCGCCAAAACCACCTTGAGATTCGCCGCCAAATGGGGAGAAACTTTCTTCCCCGAAACCATCGCGCTTGTCGCGGCCCCGACCCCGGCGCCCTTTGTCGTAACCCATAATAAAATTCGTACCTTCGTCACGCCGCCCGGTAATCATCATGCCGGAACGCGGACGGAAAGCGCACCTGACATTCGCGGTGGAACCAGATTATCGCCTGCATTTCCACCAAAGAGACCCTAATGATAGCGCAAATTCTATCCTTGCGCGAACATTTTCACCACGAAGCCGATGGAGGCCGAAAAATGTGACATTTTCGCATAGTTTGGCGGACATTGGGTTGCGCAGAATGCTGGCGGAGCGCAAGATCAAGGCAGAATTTACACAGGAAAGTCCACCATGAGCCAGTTTCGCCGCCTTTCCGATTCGGTACTTGCCAGCCCCCAAATATCGCTGGAAGATATCGAACTTGCTCGCGACGAAGGGGTGACCCTGATTGTTTGCAACCGCCCGGACGGCGAAGATCCCGGCCAATTGGAAAGCGATTCGATCCGCCAGACTGCGGCCGAGCAGGGCATCGAGTATCTCTCGATCCCGATCACTGCTTCAGGCTTCAGCGAGCCGCAAGTCGCCGCCATGGCTGATGCGCTGGCTGGGGCCGAGGGCAAGGTATTGGCCTATTGCCGGTCAGGCACCCGTTCAACTTTGTTATGGGCTTTGGCGCAGGCGAGCACTGGCGCCGATCCTGACGTTTTGGCAGCTCAGGCTAAGGCCGCCGGCTACGATGTTGCTCCGGTCCGCCCGGTGATGGACATATTGGCTGCGAAGCACCGGTAATGGCATTTCTGGTGAAATTCACTGCATCATTGCTCGCCATCTTGGTTTTGGCATGGTTCGCTCTGCGGCTTGGGCTGGGACGCGATGCCCGGATTCGCGATAAAGAACATGCGCAATTGTTGGCAGACGAAGTGGTTTATGGCTTTGAAGCGCTGAAAACAGCTGTCGATAAATTCGGCCGGGCAGCGTTGCTACAGGATGCGGCGGGCAGAGTTATTCTGGTGAAATTGCACGGCGCGCAGTTCTCGGGCCGCTTGCTGGGGCCAGAAGCCGAGGCGTTGATATGGAACGATCAGGGGGAAAGAGAGCTCCTGGTGAGCAGCGGAGAGTGGCTGTTCGGCAAGGCTTCCCTGAATATCGCCGATCCCGATGATTGGGCAAAAGCGGTCAAAGCGGCTAAGGAACCGGCCCATGCCTGAATTCTCACCTATTGATTTTGCCGTTCCGGCCTTCGTGCTGCTGGTGCTGATCGAAATGATCTGGGCGCGGCGCAAGCGGCAGGGTGCCTATGAACCGCGGGACACCCTCACTTCGCTCGCCTTTGGACTGGGCAGCTCAGTCACGGGCCTACTCACCGGCGGCGCGGTCCTGGTTTTATCGCTATGGCTATACCAATTTCGCCTGTTCGATTTTGGCGCGGAATGGTGGATGGTGTGGTGGCTGTGGCCGCTATGTTTTGTGCTGGATGATCTGGGCTATTACTGGTTCCACCGCTGCGCCCACCGTGTGCGCTGGTTCTGGGCCAGCCATGTGAACCATCATTCCAGCCAGCATTACAATTATTCGACGGCGCTGCGGCAAAGCTGGACCAGTTTCTTTGCCTTGTCCTTTATCTTTCGAATTCCGTTGACGCTGCTGGGATTCCACCCGGCGATGATCCTGTTCGTGGGCGCGTTCAACCTGATCTATCAGTTCTGGATCCATACCGAGGCGATTGGCCGGATGCCGCGCTGGTTCGAAGCTGTGATGAATACACCGAGCCACCACCGGGTCCATCACGCCACCAATCCGCTCTACCTCGATCGTAATTATGCGGGCACATTCATTGTCTGGGACAGGATGTTCGGCACATTCCAGGCGGAGACGGACAGCGAGCGCATCCGCTACGGGATTGTCCGCCAATTGGGCACATTTAATCTGCTGTGGGCTGTCTTCCATGAGTGGGTCGGTATCGCGCAGGATGTTTGGCGCGCACCATGGCGGCACAAGCTGTCTTATGTGTGGCGCCCGCCCGGCTGGACCCATGATGGCAGCCGGGACACCTCCGACATGCTCCGCGCGCAGTGGCTTGAACGGCAGGCGCCAGCCGCATTGGAGACTTCCGAAAAATCAGTTCCGAATGAAAACTCGATTGCGGTCAAAGAAAAGCCAGCCTAATCTCCAAAGAAAACTGGAGAGAGCATGAATCAATTCGATATAATTGTCGTCGGTGCAGGCAGCGCGGGCAGTGCCGCTGCTGCCAAGCTGGCGGAAGACGGCACAAAGCGCGTTTGCCTGATCGAGGCGGGCGGCAAGAACGAACATATGTTCACCCGCACTCCCGGCCTGATTTCGATGATGCCGGACAAAAGCAATTGGGCCTTCGACACCGAGCCGATGGAGGGTCTGGATGGCCGGATCGGTTATCAGCCGCGCGGGCGCGGATTGGGCGGTTCCTCTGCCACCAACGGGATGGTCTATATTCGCGGCAATCCGTGGGACTATGACAATTGGCAGGCGCTCGGCTGTACCGGCTGGGCATGGGACGATGTGCTGCCGGTATTCAAGCGGCAGGAAAACACCCATCACGGTGCAAGTGAATGGCACGGCACCGGCGGACCGTTGCATGTCAACAAGCAGATCTCCCCCAGCAATGTGGCGCAGGCCTTTGTCGATGCGGCAGGGCAATTGCAAATCCCGAAGAATGACGATTTCAACGGGCCGCGGCAGGAAGGGTTCGGCATTTTTGATGTCACCCAGCACGACGGCGAACGGTGGTCCTCCGCCCGCGCTTTCCTGGATCCGCTGAAGGGCAAGTCCAACCTGGAAATTCGCACCGGTGCCTTGGTCGAACGAATTGTGGTGGAAGGCGGCAGGGCAACCGGCGTGGTCATCCGCCAGGGCCGGAGGAGCGAGACACTGCACGCAGCTGGCGGCGTTGTCCTTTCAGGCGGAGCTTTCGGTTCACCGCATGTGTTGATGCTGTCGGGCATTGGTCCCGGCGCGGAATTGCAGCGCCACGGCATCGATGTGGTGCTGGACAAGCCAGCGGTTGGTGCAGATCTGCAGGATCACTGCGACTATCTGGTGGGGTACGAACTTGATGATCTGGACCTGTTCGGCGGATCGCTGCGCGGGATCTGGCAAGTGGCCAAGGCCTTCGTCGAGCATCGCCGCCACCGGACCGGGATGCTGACTACCAATTTTGCCGAGAGCGGCGGTTTCGTGACCCTGCGCCCCGATGCACCCGCGCCCGATGTCCAGTTCCACTTTATTCGTGCGATCATCCAGAACCACGGTCGAGACAAGCTGAAGGAGCACGGCTTCTCCCTCCATGTCTGCGTCCTGCGCCCTGAAAGCCGCGGATGGGTCAAGTTGAACAGCGCAGACCCGGCGGATGCCCCAGCGATCAACCCCAATTTCCTGTCAGACCAGCGCGATATGGACTTGATGGTGGAAGGCGCGCGGCTGATGAACCGGATTGCCCAGACGCCGCCGATGTCGACATTGGGCGCGAAAGACCGCAGCCCAGTAGACTATAATGACACTGCCGCTCTCGAAGTACAGATTCGCGGGATCGCCGACACGATCTATCACCCGGTCGGCACTTGCCGCATGGGCCCGAATGCGGACGATGTGGTCGATCCGACACTGGCATTTCGCGGGATCGACAATCTGTGGGTGGCCGATGCCAGCATCATGCCCCGCCTGATCTCGGGCAACACCAATGCGCCCAGCATCATGATCGGCGAACGTTGCGGCGATTTTGTGAAGGCTGCGCTACAATGATCAAGGGGGCCGACTTCGGATCAGAAGTCGGCCCCCAGAATTTTGTCAGCAGCAGATCAGAACGACTTGCGAACAGTCATGCCGATGGTGCGCGGCTGGCTGATGCTGTAACCGAGGCGAGCACGACCGCCGCGCTCACGATCGAATGACAGCAATGCATTCTCGTCGAACACGTTGTTGACATAGGCAATCACCGACAGGCCATTCTCGAAATCCACCCCGGCACTCAGGTTGACCATTTCATAAGATGGCAGAATCAGATTTACCACTGTCGCATTGGTACCCGTAGCCCCGCCAAACGGAAGACCCGAAACGAAGCTACGCAGGCTGTTTTCCTGGTCGCTCGGCTGGGTGATCCGGTTGCCAACATGCTGGACTGAACCGGCTATATAGGCTTCCGCCCCGTCACCAATCGGGTAGCTATAAGAGGCATTGGCTGAGATCTGGAATTTCGGCACGGTCGGCAAACGATTGCCATCCCGGATGCCGGCAATCACTGTCCCCGTAGTGGTGGTTACCGAGGAATCGAATTTAGAGCTGAGCACGCTACCGGAAATTCCTAGGTCCAGCCCGCTGGCAGGACTTGCGGTCAATTCGAATTCTATCCCTTGCGAATGCGCCTTGGGCACATTGAACACGACCCGCGACGAACAGCTACCAGCGTCCGCCGTAACCTGAAGGTTGCTGATGTCGGAGTAGAAAGCGGCCGCATTGAATGTGAAGCCGCGACCCTGGGTCTTGATGCCAAGTTCATAGTTCCACAGCGATTCGTCCTCATACGTCGGACGATTACCAAAAGTCAGTGCATCGACGCCGGTTGCACCGCCTGAACAAAGCGGGATGTTGAGCGGGTCATTGATACCGCCGAGGCGGAACCCCTGTGCAGCCTGCGCATTGATTGTGATGTTGTTCGCTACTTCATAACTAAGCAGGACCCGAGGATTAAAACCGTTGGAGCTGGTGGTGCCGGTCTGGTTGTCACCATTCGCAAACAGCCCGCCCGATACAAACTGCCGGTCCTCGCTGAAATCATAATAGCGGCCGCCGATAGTCGCTGTCAGATTTTCGCCAAACTGGTAGCTAGCCTCCCCAAACACGGCCTTCTGTTCGATGTCATAATTGATATCGGCATTATAGGGCGAGTTAAGTGGGAAACCGTTCGCAACAGCGACCGAAGTGCCTGCACCGAAGCGTGCATCGGTAAAAACATCATAGCCTGAAGTGGGCAGACGCTGGGCATAATCGCGGCTGGTGTCCGAATAAAATCCGCCCAAGACCCACTGGAGCGGGCCATCTAAATTCGAGCTGAGCCGCAGTTCTTGAGTAAATGATTTTACCTTGGTCGTATCGCGCAAATTCGACGGCAGGAGCACACCTGCGTCGGGATAACCAAGATCGACCGAAACGCTTCCGGTCAGCGCACTGGCATCACCGCTAACTAAAATCTCGCGGTCGGTAAAGCTCGAAACTGAAGTCAGATCGACACCTCCAAACCCCACATTGATGACCGCATCGGCAATTATTGTTTCATCCTCGAAAGCCTCGTTCAGCAGCAGAAACTGCTCGCGTTTGTCGAACGTTACCGCAGGCCGGGTGGTGGTGAACGGATTGGCGTAAAGGTTGAACACTTCCTGCCGGTTGAACCCGTCGGCGGTGACCTTCTGGTAGATCACCCGCGGAGTTATCGAGACATTGTTACTTGGCTCGAACGTGAGCGCCAGACGGCCGCCGTAGCGTTCGCCGCCATTGACGTCTTCGTCGACGGATCCGCCTTCACGCAAGGCGTCGATGAAACCGCCGTAGCGGGTATAATACCCCACCGCCCGCGCTGCGGCCTTGTCGCCCAGTGGAACGTTGATTGCGCCTTTGATGTGACCGCCCAGATCATCGCCGCCGACCAGATTTAGATTGGCCTCAGCCGAGCCCTCGGTTCGGCCAATGACTGGCTGGTTCGTAATATAACGAATTGTACCGCCAACCGATCCGGAGCCGAACAGCGTTCCCTGCGGCCCGCGTAGTGTCTCGACACGATTCAGGTCGAACAGATCCAGATCAGGCGTAAACAGTGAAAGTGAAATTACCGATTCGTCGACATAAACGCCCACTTGTTCCTTCACACCGGGTTGGTCGCGGACGATTTGGCCGGCTGAAACCCCGCGGATCGAAACCTGACTTTGTCCTGGGCCCAAGTTTTGAACGGCGAGACCAGCAACGTTACGCGATAAATCTTCCAGCGTGACCGCGCCAGATTTCTAAATATCTTCTGCCGTTTGTGCATTGATGGAGAAAGGCACATCCTGAACCGTGGAGTTGCGTTTGGTAGCAGTGACGATAATCGTCCGGCCCTCGGAAGCCGTGCTTTGGGTGGGTGTATCCTGTGCCTGAGCCGGCGAGGCGAGCACTACCGAAGCCGAACCGGCCAACAGCACCAGACGAAGCAGCCGGGCGTGGCTAAACTGACGATTTGACATAAATATTCTCCCTGCAAACGGGCCCTTCAAGGCCTCTGCAGAGGAGTGTGAATCTATTACCAAATTCTAGCAATCCCTGTTTCACGAAATCTGGCGAGTGTTACTTTTCAGGCACACGCAGTAATGCAAGGTGCAGGCGGAAAAAAGGGCCGGAGCGGCTGGCTCCGGCCCTTATAGGTGATGTTCGCAGGAGGAACATGGGTTGGCGGAACCCTGTGGGAGAGGATACAGGGCCCCGCCAATCTGGTGATTAATTGTAAGCGCGTTCGCCGTGCTCACCGATGTCGAGACCTTCTTGCTCGACTTCCGGCGTTACCCGCAGGCCGATCAGGGCCTTGACGATGTAGGCGATTACCAAGGTACCGATTGCGGCCCATGCGATCGAGACAGCCACAGCTTGGATTTGAATCCAGACCTGTGCGCCCATCGCAGTGGAACCGTCACCGGGACCGCCAAACTGCGGCTGGTAAACGATACCTGTACCGATCGCCCCGACAATCCCAGCAATGCCGTGAATGCCGAACACGTCGAGTGCATCGTCATAGCCGAGCTTCGACTTGAGCTTGGAGACTGCGTAATAAGCAACGATCGAGGCAACGAAGCCTAGGACAATCGCGCCGAACGGTCCGCTGTTACCAGCCGCCGGAGTGACTGCAACCAAGCCAGCGATAACGCCTGAGCAGAAGCCCAATGCGGAACCTTTGTGGCCTGCGAGCTTTTCCATCAGCATCCAGGCAAAGGCACCGGCAGCAGTCGCAACGAAGGTGTTGATCATCGCAAGTCCGGCAAAACCGTCTGCTTCGAGTTCCGAACCAGCGTTGAAACCGAACCAACCAACCCACAGAAGACCGGTACCGATCATTGTCATAACCATCGAGTGTGGCGGCATGGGTTCGGTTGGATAGCCCTTACGCTTGCCGAGAACCATGGCGAGAACCAGCGCTGAAACACCAGCGTTAATATGCACCACGGTACCGCCAGCGAAGTCGAGCGCGCCGAGCTTGAACAGCAAACCGCCGCCAGCCCAAACCATATGAGCGATCGGGAAATATACGACCGTCAACCAGATCGCGGTAAACAGCATCGCGGCAGAAAACTTCATCCGCTCAACTGTTGCGCCCAAAACCAGCGCAGCTGTAATCGCGGCGAAAGTCATCTGGAAGGAGACGAAGACATATTCGGAAATCACTTCGTCAGAAAAAGTTGCAGCGGTTGTTTCCGGTGTAACTGAAGACAGGAATAAGCTGCCACTACTGATGAAGTTACCCATAAAGCCTTCAGAAGTGTTCGGACCGAACGCCATCGAATAGCCCCACATTACCCAGATCAGCATGGCCAATGCAGCAGCGCCGCCAACTTGGGTCATGGTGGAAAGCATATTCTTGGACCGCGTCAGTCCGCCATAGAACAGGGCAAGGCCCGGCAGGATCATCAGCAGCACCAAAATGGTGGCTGTCATCATCCAGGCGTTATTGCCCGGGTTGGGAACAGCAGCAGCAGCCTCTGCAACTACTGGCGCAGCCTCAGCGACTGTTTCAGCAACAGCTTCGACAGTTTCCTGTGCGAATGCGGTGGTGGCGGCAAACATCGACGTGCCAAGCACGCCTGCGCCGCTAATCATTTTACGGATCATCGTCATATCCCTCATCTCAGTCATAGGGCCGTATCGCCGGTTTCACCGGTACGGATGCGGGTTGCCGAAGCCAGGTCGAGGACAAAAATCTTGCCATCGCCGATGCTGTCGGTGCTGCCGGTTTCCTGGATGGTTTCCACAACCTTCGCAGCAATCTCGTCGCCAACGGCGACTTCGATTTTAACTTTGGGCAACATGTTGGTCGAATATTCGGCCCCGCGATAAATCTCGGTTTGGCCCTTTTGGCGGCCGAAGCCTTTGACTTCGGATACTGTCATGCCCGCGACACCGACAGCGCTTAGCGCCTCACGGACTTCGTCGAGCTTAAATGGTTTGATGATGGCAATGATGAATTTCATCGAGCCCCCCTGCTACTAACCGGACGATTACCGGCATGGACGCTGGAGCAATCTTCGTGCCAGAATCCCAAGCGCACCCTAAACGCCCAAGAATCCTAACTTTTCGGTAAGGTTTGATGCATGCAAATTTGCCTGCACCGCCTATATTTTAAGCATTGCTCAATTTATGGGCAATTCAGCAGTGGCCCACACCGGTAGATGGTCTGATGCTTGTGCTGAAGACTGGCTGTGATGCACGCCCGATTCGGCTCCGTTCCATTCGCCGGACAGAATGATCCGATCGAGCGGAGCCAGGGGGCGGCGGCTGGGGAAGCTGCGGCCGGGTGACATCACCTGCCAGGGTGGGCTGAATTCCCGCATGATGCCGCCGCGGTGTCCCCATTGGTTGAAATCACCCATCAGCACAGTGGGGCAAACTGCCTCGCATTGATCACAGTGATTGAGGATCGCGAGCACCTGATCATGCCGCCGCAAGCCGGACAGGTCGAGATGCGTGCCGACGATCCTGATCCTGTGGCCCGCTACGGCAATGTCCGCACATATTGCACCGCGCGGTTCCAGCATCGGCAAATCGATCGGTTCGGCATCGAGAATGTCGAAATCCCGGCGCACCAGCAGCGCATTGCCATGCCAGCCAAGACTGCGCGGGCGCTTGGCCACATCGACAGCCCGCCATTTGGTGTCATCCAGTGCTGCGCGGGGGAGGACGCTGGCGCGGTCGCCCAGGCGCATGTCCACTTCTTGCAGCGCGATGATATCCGCATCCATTTCGCGTAGCACTGCGATGATACGTTCTGGGTCGCGGCGCCCGTCGGTGCCAACTGCCTTATGAATATTGTAACTGGCGAAGGTTAGCCGCATCAAAGGGTCAGGCATCGCCCGCGATGTAACGATCCGTCGGGCGCGTGGGCAGCCCATCGATACTGACCACGCGCTTGGCTGTTTTTTTCGTCCATGCAGCCGGATCGGCCTGCGCATGGTATTTGACCAACGTCTGCCGCTCCTTCTCCAGTTCCATCACTGGCACGCCCCAACCGCAACTGGTCTGGACCGATTCCACCGCGATATCGAAGATTTGCCGCGTACCGGGCAGCAGGGTGAAATTTTCCGCCAATGCATCCCAGCCTTGATCTTGCGGTAATACAGGGCGGCCAGTGCCATAAATCCGCAAGATCAGCGCGGGCTGCTGAAAATTGCAGAACATCACGGTGATCCGCCCGTCAGCCACCAAATGGGCATGGGTCTCGTTCCCGGAACCGCCGAGGTCCAGGTAAGCGACCCGGTCCGGCCCAAGCACACGAAATGCGTCATAACCCTTGGGGCTTAGATTGATCCGGGCACCGTCAGCAGCGGTTGCCACAAAGAAGACGGGCTGCTGCTGGATCCTCGCGATGTGATCGGGGGTGAGTGTGTCTGTGAAATCGGCCATGGCGCTATGCTAAGCACGTTGAGGCCGCTTGTCACCGTTCCTTGGTGGCAGAAAATACCAGTTCGGGATGTTTTTCCTGCTGATAGTTCACATCCCACGCAGACCGGGCGAGGAACACCAGATCATTATCGCGGTCGCGCGCCAGATTGGCACGGTTGAACCCTTCGAAGGTCGCCACCGCCTCGTCACTGCCGCGAATCCAGCGGGCGGTATCGAAGGGAGCCTGTTCCAGCACCGCCTCCACCTTATATTCGGCGGACAGCCGCGATATCAGCACTTCCAATTGCAATTGGCCGACCACCCCGACGATCCAGTTCGCGCCCAATTCAGGGTAGAACACCTGGATCACGCCTTCTTCGGAAAGATCGTCCAGCGCTTTCCGCAATTGCTTGGTCTTGGTCGGGTCTTTCAGCACCACCCGGCGCAGAATTTCCGGCGCGAAATTTGGCAGACCGGTGAAGCGAACTTCATTCTTTTCCGACAGACTATCGCCCACCCGCAAGGTGCCGTGGTTGGGGATACCGATGATGTCGCCCGCCTCGGCGGTATCGGCCAGCTCGCGATCTTGGGCAAAAAACAGGATCGGGGAATGAATCGCGATCGGCTTGCCCAGGCCCGACGGGGTAAGCTTCATTCCGCGTTTGAACGTGCCTGAAACCTGCCGCATGAAGGCGATCCGGTCACGGTGATTGGGGTCCATATTGGCCTGCACCTTGAAGATGAAGCCGGTCACTTCATCGCGGTCAGGTGAAATCTGCTCATCGCCTGCTGGCTGCGGGCGCGGCGGCGGCGCGATATTGGCAATCGCTTCGATCAATTCAGTCACGCCAAAACTTTTGAGAGCCGATCCGAAAAATACCGGGGTCAGGTCGCCATTGCGGTAAGCCTCAAGATCAAATTCCGGATAGCCCCCTCGAGCCAGCTCAGCCTCTTCGGCGAATTGCTCGGGCAGCACAGCGTCCTTGTCGCGCTTGCCCTTGAATTCCTTGCTCGGGCCTTCCGGCCGCGCAACCGCATTGGTCGCAAAATCGAGCACGCCCTCGAATTGTCCGCCCATCCCGATCGGCCAGCCTTGCGGGCTGACATCCAGCGCCAGCATATCGGCAATTTCATCAAGCAATTCGAACGTATCGCGCCCTTCGCGGTCAACCTTGTTGACGAAGGTGATGATCGGCACCGAACGCAGCCGGCACACTTCGAACAATTTACGCGTCTGCGGCTCGATACCCTTGGCAGCGTCAATCACCATGATCGCGGAATCGACCGCCGTCAGCGTGCGGTAGGTATCTTCGGAAAAATCTTCGTGCCCCGGTGTGTCGAGCAGGTTGAAGGTGATGCCTTCCCGCTCGAAGGTCATCACCGAGCTGGTCACGGAAATCCCGCGTTGCTGCTCGATCTTCATCCAGTCCGACCGCGCCCGCCGCGCCTGTCCGCGCGCCTTAACCTCACCGGCGAGATGGATCGCCCCGCCTTGCAGCAGGAGCTTTTCCGTCAGCGTGGTCTTACCCGCATCAGGATGCGAGATGATCGCGAAGGTGCGGCGCGGATTTTGGGAACTGGATGCCATGATCAGCCCCGCAGCTCCGCGCCCAGTTTCGCGGCTGCGGCCACGATCTTGTCCGAAATCGCTTTCAGCTCTTCATCCTTGAAGCTCTTCTCACCCGGTTGCAACGTCACTTCCAAGGCAATGCTTTTCTTTCCTTCCGGAATGCCCTGTCCGCGGAAATCATCGAATATGCGGGCACAGACAATAGCCGATTTATCAGCGCCGCCGATTAGCCGAACCAGGTCAGCTGCAGGCAACTCTGTGGGTACGAGAAATGCGAAATCGCGCATCACCGTCTGAAGCACAGGCGGGGAATAGGCGGCCCGTGCAAAACTAGTAGCACCTTTTTTCATAGGGATGGCGTCGAGGAAAATCTCGACAGCCACAACTGGACCATCCACATCGAATGCCGCGAGCGTTTTGGGATGCAGCGCGCCAAATCTGGCGAGCACATTCTTGGGGCCGAGCCGCAAAGTGGCTGACTGGCCGGGATGGAACTGGCCGCCAGCGTCTCCCATTGTCTGAAGCTTCATGATCGGCGCACCGGCTTCGGCGAGCAGAGCCCGCGCCTCGGATTTGGCATCGAAAGCATCGAACATGACGGCTTTGCCAGTGTCCCAGCGACGCGCCACTTTCTCACCCGCCAGCACCACACTCAGCGTCAGCCGTTCATCGCTGGAACCATCGGCATTGCGGAAGTAACGGCGGCCGACTTCGAACAGGCGAAGGCTGGCCGCACCCCGATCCTGATTTCGTTTCACGGCGGATAGGAGTCCCGGCAGCAAGGATGGCCGCATGGCCTTCATGTCTTCGCTGATCGGGTTGTCCAGGATCCACAGCGGCTGGTCTTCATCCGCGAAATGCTCGGCCTGCGCAGTCGGCAGGAACGACCATGTCACGGCTTCATTCAAACCGCGCGCGGCGGCTGCACGGCGCACGCGGCGTTCCTGCTTTTGTTCGTGGGAAGCGGTTGGCGCCGCAACGCCTTCAGCGCGCGGCAGGGCAACGCTCACGACATCATCGATGCCGTAAATCCGCACGATTTCCTCCACCAGATCGGCGGGGCCTTCGATGTCATGGCGGCGATTAGGGGCGGTAACCGCCCATGGAACACTGGCTGCATCGACAGCGAAATCGAGCGATTCGAGGATGCGCTGCTGCTGCGCCAAATCAACCGAGACACCGCCCAACCGCTCCGTCAGAGCAGGGTCGAAAGCCACTACCTTTGCTGTGGTTGGCGGCGATCCGGCCCGCACCACTTCGGAAGCCTCTCCGCCGCCAAGCTCCACGATCAGGCCGGTCAGAAGATCCAGGCCGCCTTCAAGGAACTCGGGATCAACACCGCGCTCGAAACGTGTTCGCGCATCAGAGCTAAGGCCCAGCTTGCGCCCGGTCGCGCCAATGCGGTCAGGATCGAAATAGGCGATTTCGAGCAGCACATCGGTGGTGCTGTCCGAACAGCCCGAATTCTCGCCGCCCATGATCCCGGCAATGTCATGCACACCATTATCGTCGGCAATCACCGTCATGGTGCCGCCCAACGTATAGGTCTTCTCGTTCAGAGCCAGAACCTGCTCGCCATCCTTGGCGCGGCGCGCAAAGACAGCACCGTTCAGCTTGGCCAGATCATACGCATGCGCAGGACGGCCATAGGCCAACATCAAATAGTTGGTCAGATCGACCAGCAAAGATATCGGGCGCTGTCCGGCGCTGATCAGCCGCTGCTGCAGCCAGTCAGGCGACGCGCCATTGGTGACGCCTTTGATGACCCGGCCATAGAATGCGGGACAGCCCTCCGGATCATCGGTTCTGATCTCTACCGGGCATGCACCCTTAGCCTCGAACGAAGGCATCGCAATCGGCTTGAGCGTGCCCATTCCTGCCGCAGCCAGATCGCGCGCGATACCATGGACGCCCATACAATCAGGCCGGTTTGGCGTAATCGCAACGTCGAAGATTGGGCTTGAACCGTGATAATCGGCAAAGCTGGAGCCGACCGGCGCATCAGCGGGCAGTTCGATAATCCCGTCATGCTCTTCGCCCAATTCCAATTCGCGGACGGAACACATCATGCCGGAGGATTCGACCCCGCGGATCGCGCTTTTGCGCAACACCATACCATTGGCCGGAACCACCGCCCCGGGCTGACCGAGCACGCCCTTCATCCCCGCGCGCGCATTGGGCGCACCGCAGACGATCTGCTGCGGATCGCCCGCGCCAATGCTGACTGTCAGCACCTGTAGCTTGTCCGCATCAGGGTGCGGCGCAGCGGTCAGAACCTCTGCCACAGTGAAGCCTGCCAGCCGCTCAGCCGGATCTTCCAAGCCTTCGACTTCGAGGCCGATACGGTTCATCGCAGCAGCAAGATCGGCGAGGCTGGCCTCGGTTTCGAGGTGGTCTTTCAGCCATGTGAGCGAGAACTTCATGAGCTTGCTCCCACGCCGCCGGACAGAGTCGGCTGGTCAAATGGGCTAAATCCGTAATGACGCAGCCAGCGAACATCGCCGTCGAAAAAGGCTCGCAGATCGTCCATCCCGTATTTCAGCATGGCGAGCCGGTCGACACCGACGCCGAAGGCAAAGCCCTGCCATTCGTCGGGATCGAGCCCGGACATTTCCAGCACCCGGCGATTGACCATCCCGGAGCCGAGCAATTCCATCCAGGCATGGCCCGGCGCATCACCGCTTCCGCCCAGAATTCGGCGGCCGTCCTCAACCGCGAAACCGACATCGACTTCGACCGATGGTTCGGTGAAGGGGAAGTAGGATGGGCGAAGGCGCAGCACGATATCGTCCCGTTCGAAAAATGCCTTGAGAAAAGTTTCCAGCGTCCATTTGAGGTGGCCAAGATGGATGCCCTTGTCGATCACCAAGCCTTCAACCTGATGGAACATCGGCGTATGAGTGGCGTCGCTATCCGACCGGTAGACCCGGCCCGGCGCAATAATTCGCAGCGGCGCGCCTTCCGTCATCATTGTCCGGATTTGCACCGGCGAAGTATGCGTGCGCAGCAACATCCGGCGTTGCTGGTCATCATAGTCGGGAAAATAGAATGTATCGTGCATGGCCCGCGCCGGATGGCTTTCCGGCATATTCAGCGCGCTGAAATTATGCCATTCGTCCTCAATCTCCGGCCCGGTCGCAACCGCAAATCCAAGATCAGCGAAAATCTCCGCCAATTCGTCCATCACCTGGCTAACCGGATGGACACTGCCGCGGGGCATTTCCAGGGCGGGGAGTGTCAGGTCCAGCATTTCGCTGGTCAGCCGGGCTTCCAGCTCGGCATCTTCCAACAGCTGCTTACGCGCAGCCAAGGCATCGGCCACTTGCGCACGCGCGGCCTGAATAGCTGGCGCCTGAGCCTGCCGCTCGTCCGGCGTCATTTTGCCGAGGGTCTTGAGCAATTGGCTGATCCAGCCCTGTTTGCCCAAGGCATCGATCCGCAGCGCTTCGACATTGTCCAATGTGTCGGCGGCGGCGATGGCAGCGAGGCTGTCTGCTTTACGGTTTTGCAATTCATCCATAGGCTCGCCCGCTAGCGCCAATTGCCGCGTAACGCAAAGCTGGCGTGCGTGAATTAGTTGGGATCATCCAAAGTTTGCATTGCAGAACCGAGTACTCGCATGCGTTCCCGGACAAAGACCGATAGAATGGGATGATCTAACGCTGCGTATTCGCTCGGCGTCATGCCGAGAAAATCACGGCAGTCCCGCACGAAATGTGGCTGGTCGACATATTGCGAATCAATCGCTCCGACCCACAGCCCCAAGGGGTTGAGCATGAAATCCGCCAGACTGCGCATAAACCGTTGGCGGCGCAGCAACAGCTTGGGCGAAAAGCCGAAATGCTGGAGGCACAGCCGCTCTAACGTTCGCGTGTTGAGTTCGCAGCGCTTGGCCAGATCGCAAACAGATGACACCCCCGGTCCGATCAATGCGCTATGGATGAGTTGAATGCGCGGATCTTCATTGCCGAAACGAGGAGCTTGCTTGCGAAAGAACTTTGTCAGCACCCGCAATTGATCAGCCACGCTTTGGCCTCTCAGTTCGCCGGTTTCGCCAAGGGATGTTTCGGTCAACAAAGTCTGAGCTAGTTGTGCAAAATGAGCGAAGGGATCGCTTTCCCGCACATCTGTCAGAGTATTGGCAAATTGGTCTGCAGGCTGGCCGACAAAGGTTGCCCAACCGAGCGGCAGAAAGCCCACGCCTAGCAGCCGGGTCGTTCCGATAGAGAAATGGGCGGGCATACTACTCGCTCCGGTCATCACCACGTCAGCGCCAAACAAGGACTGGTCGCCCGCCAATCGGCAATCGGGAGTAGACCCTGAGAACACGCGCAAGCTGGCCCATTCCGGATGCATGTAATCAGCCACCGGTGTCGGTTCCTCGGTGACAATTTCAGCACAACAAAAAGTGGTAAAGTATTTCGCCAGATCTTTTGGCGGTGTGTGGAAACTGGCCGTTACCGACCCTTTCGCTCCCATATTTTTGCCCCCGAAATTCTCTAAGATTTCTAATAACCTAACCGTAGGCAGGGAACCAGAAAAAGAAAGGGCGGCCCGATGAGCCGCCCCCTTTTGGTGCAGTAGTTCAAAAATCAGCCAAACTGGTTGGCTGATTTTTGTGCCTTACATGGGCACCTTAGGCTGGCAGTGCCTTCTTGGCCTGTTCGATGATGGTTTTGAAAGCAGCGCCTTCATTCATCGCCAGATCAGCCATTACCTTCCGGTCCAACTCGATACCGGCCAATTTGGTGCCGTGCATGAACTGTGAGTAGGTCAAGCCTTCAGCGCGGACGGCCGCGTTGATCCGCTGGATCCACAGAGCGCGGAAAGTCCGCTTCTTAATCTTGCGATCGCGATAGGCGTATTGGCCGGCCTTTTCGACCGCCTGACGCGCAACGCGAATGGTATTCTTACGGCGACCGCGATAGCCCTTGGCCTGTTCCAGTAACCGTTTGTGCTTGGTGCGGGTTGTTACACCGCGTTTAATGCGTGGCATTTTTCAGTACTCCTTAAATCAGAACCGGCTCAATCGAGGCCGTATGGGGCCCATTTCTTGATCGTCTTCGCATCGGGCGAAGAAATCACGGAAGTGCCACGGTTCTGGCGGATGTACTTGGCAGTGTGATGCGTAAGGCGGTGGCGTTTGCCAGCCACACCGTGCTTCACTTTGCCGGTTGCAGTGATTTTGAAGCGTTTCTTCACACCGCTCTTGGTCTTCAGTTTGGGCATTTTCGTCTCCTATTCAGAAACACGTACGGTTAGCCCTGGCAGCCCTAACGGCCAGGCCAACTCATGAATCACGTGTAGTGAAGCGCGGGCATATATAGCGGTGGCGCAGTAAATCAAGCGTTTCAGCCAGTTTCGGGCCCCGTCAGCCCATCGCCTCGAGCACTTCCTCAAGTCGCGCCGGTTCACCCAGCGCCAAAACGCGGCCCCCTTGGGAGCGGGCACTGTCTGCATCCAGCGGATTTCCCTGCCAGTCTGCCATCAGCCCCCCTGCCCCTTCGACAATGGGAACGAGCGCCGCATAGTCATAAAGCTGGAGTCCCGATTCACACACGATGTCGAGATGGCCGCCCGCCAGCAGACCGTAATTGTAGCAATCGCCGCCCCAGACCACGATCTTGGACGTCTGGGCCGCCAAGGACATGAAGGCAGCGCCGTCCTCGTCCGAGAAATATTGCGGGCCCGACGATGCGAGCGTTGCATCGGATAGGGATTTGCAGGAGCGCGTCCGGACCGGAGCGCCGTTCAACGTAGTTTCCTGACCAATTCTTCCGGCCCATCGCTCCCGCCCGATCGGCTGGTCAATGATGCCCAGCACCGGCCAGCCGTCTTGAAGAAGCGAAATCAGCGTACCGAAGATCGGCCGTCCAGCCATGAAACTGATCGTTCCATCAATCGGATCGAGAACCCACTGGCGCGCAGCAGCTTCGTTGCGGGTACCATATTCCTCGCCGATGATGCCATCATCAGGGGCTTCGGCCTCCAGGATGGCCCGCATCGCCGCCTCGGCAGCCTTATCGACCTCGGTAACCGGGGAAGAATCCGCCTTGCGTTCATGCGACCATTCGCCGCGAAACATCGGGCGAATGGCCGCGCCAGCCGCGTCAGCCAAGCGATTGGCCAGAGCGAGATCGCGCGCAGTTGCCATGGTCAGTCGAACAGGCTGGAAACGGAGCTTTCGTCAGCGATCCGGCGAACGGCTTCGCCAATCAGCGGGGCCATTGTCAAAATCCGGATCTTATCTGAATCAAGCGCCGCATCGGTCGGTAGAATTGTGTCGGAAATCACCAGCTCCTTAAGGGCAGAGGCATTAACCCGCGCCACTGCGCCGCCGGAAAGCACGCCGTGGGTGATATACGCTGCCACGCTGGAGGCGCCGCTATCGAGCAGCGCCTGCGCCGCATTACACAGGGTGCCGCCCGAATCGATAATATCGTCGATCATGATGCAATGCCGCCCCTGCACATCGCCGATGATGTTCATAACTTCCGATTCGCCTGGCCGATCACGGCGCTTATCAACGATAGCCAGAGGCGCATTGTCGAGCCGTTTGGCCAATGCCCGGGCGCGGACCACGCCGCCGACGTCGGGCGACACAACCATCAGATCCTGATCGCCGTAACGCGCCTGAATATCTGCCGCCATCACCGGTGCAGCATAGAGATTGTCCGTTGGAATATCGAAGAAACCCTGAATCTGGCCAGCATGCAGATCGACCGACAAAACCCGGTCCGCCCCTGCTTCGGTAATCAGATTAGCAACCAATTTGGCTGAAATCGGCGTGCGCGGGCCAGGCTTCCGGTCTTGCCGGGCATATCCAAAATAAGGAACCACCGCTGTGATTCGCCGCGCCGATGCGCGCCGCAAGGCGTCGATCGATATCAGCAATTCCATCAAATTATCATTCGCTGGATAGCTGGTCGACTGGATAACAAAAACGTCTTCACCGCGGACATTCTCGTGGATTTCGACGAAAATCTCTTCATCGGCAAAGCGCCGAACACTGGCATCAGTCAACGGTATTTCCAGATAGGCCGCGATCGCCCGTGCCAGTGGCAGGTTCGAATTGGCAGCCATAATCTTCATGCGGAATTCCTTTGCGCGGCGCGTCCGTTGTTTGTCCGAATGTGCAAACCTAGCGGTCCCAGAGGGGATTAGCCCAGCACCGATCTATTGCAACCACGCGGCCGTCTGACCTGTTGAAAGTAAGCCCTTACTCGGCGTGATGTTCGCCCTTAATCCAGCGGACGGTGCCCGAACTGGCGCGCATGACTACGCTCTCTGTCGTCATCCGGCCATCGCGAAACCGCTTAACCCCATCGAGGAGCGAGCCGCTGGTGACGCCGGTTGCGGCAAAGATGCAATCACCGCTTGCCAAATCTTCCAGCTTATAAATCCGATCGAGATCCTCGATCCCCCATTTACGGGCGCGGGCTTTCTCGTCTTCGTTACGGAAAACCAGCCGGCCGTTGAACTGTCCGCCGACACAGCGCAGCGCGGCAGCCGCCAACACCCCTTCGGGCGCGCCGCCCTGGCCCATATACATGTCGATCGTGGTATCTTCATCGGTAACTGCGATCACTCCGGCAACATCGCCGTCCGGAATGAGGTAGATGCCGCAGCCCAGCCCGCGCAATTCTGCAATCATTTCAGCATGCCGCGGCCGGTCGAGTACGCAAACGATGATGTCTGCCGGAGCGACACCCTTGGCCGCTGCAACCGATTTCACATTCTCCGTCGGACTTTTCGCCAGATCAATCACGCCTTCGGGATAACCGGGGCCGACAGCGATTTTGTCCATATAGGTGTCGGGCGCGTTAAGCAGGCACCCTTCTTCCGCTGCAGCCAGAACCGCGAGCGAGTTAGGTCCGGCCTTGGCAGTAATCGTGGTGCCTTCAAGCGGATCAAGCGCAATATCGATCTTCGGGCCGCGTCCGGGCGCGCCGCCGACTTTCTCGCCGATATACAGCATTGGCGCTTCGTCGCGTTCGCCCTCACCGATGACTACAGTACCGTCGATCTCTAGCTCGTCGAAGGCACGGCGCATCGCTTCCACTGCGGCAGCATCGGCGGCTTTTTCGTCGCCGCGGCCAATTAATTTGGATGCTGCAATTGCCGCCGCTTCGGTGACCCGCACCATTTCAAGTACCAGCGCGCGATCAAGAACGGAGCTCTTGGCAACCCGCGGGCGGGCGACTGTTGCGGAATTGGCGGAAGTTGAGGATGTATCGTTCATGGCTAATTCAGTCCCTTCGGCGCGGTAAGGGGCGCTTAAACACGGAGTTGCTGAATGTCGAGAAGTGCTGGGCTTGCCGTGTTGATTGTAATAATTGCGACCGGCCCCGCCTATGCACAGGAACAACCGGCTGTCACTGCAAAACAAGTGATGGAGAATGCAGCAAAAGCTTACGGCCCGCCGCCGCCAAAACCTGAATGCGCACCCCAGAAAGGCGACGAGATCGTGGTCTGCGCCCGTGAACAGGACAATTCAGTGTTTCGGATCAAATCTTCGTCCGAACTCGACCCGAAATCCGAGGCAGCGCTGAATGATGGCTTGCCGCGAGCACCCGATGTGGGCGGGCCGGGCATCTTTACCGGTCCTGCAACCATTGGCGGCCTATGCATCCCCGGCCTGCAGAGCTGCCCGCCGCCGCCTGCCATCCTTATCGACTTTAGCGCGCTGCCCGAAGCGCCCGAAGGATCAGATGCCGACAAAATTGCCAAGGGCGAAATACCCGCTCGTTAAACAGCCCCAGTTTCAAGCAAAACCACGATAGCTGATTACCCGGAGATGATTTGCATCACCAGCGGCGCAGCCGTGAAATTGGGCGAGGCATCGAGCAATTCCAGAGCATGGGCGATGTTCCGCTCGGGTCCTTCATGCGCAACCATTGCCACCAGCACTTCACCGCCGGCAGCCGCCGCTCCTTGTTGGATCAGGCTCTCGATCGAAACGTCTGCGTCACGCATCGCGGCGGTAATTTCTGCCAGAACGCCCGGTCGGTCAGTTACCGTAAAACGCAGATAATTGCGCCCGGCCCGATTGCCCGATCCGGCAGGCGGCATCGGAATCATTTCCGACACCGGCACGGAAAACGGCGCGGAGGTTTCACCCCGGGCAATGTCGATCAAATCGGCAACCACGGCGCTGGCCGTGGGGCCATCACCCGCACCGGCACCTTGAAACAACAGCCGACCCGAAAAATTGCCTTCTGCAACCACGGCATTCGTCGCGCCAGTAACGTGCGCCAGCGGGTGCAGCTTGGGAACCAGGCAAGGTTTAACCCGCTGCAACAGCCGCTGCGTACCATCGGCACCGATTTCAACATCCGCCATGCCGATCAGGCGAATGACGTACCCCAGCGTGTCTGCTTGTGCGATATCGGCGGCGCGCACACAGGCAATTCCTTCACAGTCCACACTGTCGAAATCGATACAGGCACCAAAGGCAATCCCGGACAGGATCGACAATTTATGCGCGGCATCGATGCCTTCTACATCAAATGTTGGATCAGCCTCGGCATAGCCCTTCGCCTGCGCCTCTGCCAAAACATCAGCAAAATCCGCTCCCGTCGCCTCCATGGTTGACAGGATGTAATTCGAAGTCCCGTTGAGGATGCCGTAAATGCGTTCGATCGCATTGGCTGCAGTGCCCTCGCGCAGGCCCTTTACCACCGGAATACCGCCGGCAACCGCAGCTTCAAATTTGAGCTGAGCCGGCGCAGCCTCTGCCGCTTTGGCCAATTCCATTCCGTGGTGGGCGATCATTGCCTTGTTGGCGGTTACCAGTCCCTTGCCAGCAGCAATGGTATTGCGGGCCAGAACAAGCGCCGGACCATCAGACCCGCCAACCAATTCCACCACCACATCAACATCACTGCGCGCGGCCAGCACCGTCATGTCGTCTTCCCATGCGAAACGGCTGAGATCGACGCCGCGATCTTTTGCGCGGTCACGGGCGCTTACAGCCACAATCCGCAATTCCCGGCCGGACCGGGCGCGAATCAGATCAGCATTGGTGTCAAGCAGGCGGATCATCCCGGCACCCACCGTACCCAGTCCTGCCAAGCCGATTCTTAGCGGCTTACCGGAACTTGGCTGATCCGATAAATTCTGGGGCTGGTGGTCCTGTGCCATGTTTAAATGAGTATCCTGTTGAGCGTTTTAGCAAAGCGGCTGCGGTGCCCTCTGCGCAAACTGCAACAAATGCGCAAGCGGTGCTGCACACCCAAATCTTCAGCAGGTAGTTGGCGGGACCGCCTTTCTTATCCCCGGTTGCGCAGGCAAGGCCCTAGCTGACCGAGCACGTAACGATAATCAGCAGCTGCCTGAGCACGCGAGGCGGCATCGCGAGACAGGTTGGCTTCGCCTGGCAAGGTGCCAGGCAGGAAACAGGCAAGCCGGTACCATGCCAGAGTGCTCGGCCGGGGCGGCAAGGCGGCCTGGTCGACAATCTCGGTGAAAGAGACGCCCCAAATCGGGTTTTGCCCAGGCCTGCGAATCACAGTGATGGAAACAGGGTCCCCCCTTCTGGTCGCAAGAAACAGCTGGGTTTCGGATTCCCCGACAAGATTGCCTTCAACCGACAAAGCGTCGCGCACCCCGGTGACCACAGGCGGCGAATCGGGTGCAATCAGGGCGGACAGGATTGGGCGAACTCGCGCCTCCAAATCGGCCGTCGCGGCCAATTGCGCGCCATTCCCGACCAGCTGAATTTCCCCGGGCCGGCCCGGTACCGACCGTGCAAACAGCAACATTTGTTGCTTTTTAAGCTTAGGCACCCGTCCCTTGGCGTCGCGCGGCACATCGACCAGATATTTCACCGATTCGCCGACCGATACAGTTCCCGAAAGCAACGCCAGCGTGTCAGCCTCTATATAGAGACGCGCGAATCCAGCCCGCAAACCCGGCGAACGTTCGGGCTCAACTTCGATCTGTTTGCGAATCTGTACCCGCAAAACCAGATTTGCAGCGTCCGACAAATCAGCCAGATCGGCATAGGTCGATTCGAAAGAAGACGAAGTAACGGGGATCGGCACGTTCTGCGCCAGGACAGAACCCGGCAATGCGGCTGCCGCCATAACTGCTGCAACAACCGAGCCTAAAATCTTGTGAGTGTGAGACATTATGTGGTTTCCACCTTGAATTGCCACGCGATTGCGATCCGAATCGGGTTGCGGCTCTTGACCAGATCCGCGGTGAATTGGTTGTTAACCGAAAAGCGATTGCTTGAGCTGATCTTCGCAGCTAATACGTAATTGTGATTGGGGGAAAAAATAAAATAACTCCAATCAGGCCTATCACTCAGGCCACTCGGGTTCCGGTTGATTATTAGAACAATCGTTCGTACTCATTTGGCTACAGGGGTGGACAGCAAGGATTGAGCTCTGGCAGAGGGATCTCTGATACGAGCCTATTGGTTGGGTTTATGACTCCGCCTCAGACTATGGGAGTGATGCTACTGAATGGCCTATGCTGACCAACAAATGAGCGGTAACAGAATTGTCGCTCTGATCATTGTGGGATTGATTCACTTGGTAATCGGCTACGTGCTGATAACCGGTCTCGCCTACGAAGCCGTTACAAAGGCGATCGAGCGCGTAACGACCGTTGATATCGAGGAGCCACCGCCGCCGGAAGAACCGGACGAGCCGCCGCCGCCAGAGCCTGATCGGGCTCCGCCGCCGCCGGTTGCTCCGCCGCCGCCGATTAGTATCGCGGTTTCGCCGCCACCGATTCGGACACAGCCAACGATTCCGCCGCCAGCACCGCCTGCGCTGAGGATTCCGCCGCCGGCGCCTGTGGGTCCTCCCCCAGCGCCGCCGCCGCCGAGGTTCACGCCCAAGGGCGCTGAGCCGCGCGGTAACCCGGGCAACTGGGCAACGCCGAACGATTACCCGTCACGCGCACTGCGTGAGGAACGTGAAGGCACCACCTCGTTCAGTGTTACCGTTAACCTTAGCGGCCGGGCAGAGAATTGCCGGGTCACGCGGTCCAGCGGGCACTCCGATCTCGATGATGCATCATGCAAGAACATCGAGCGCAGGGCGCGTTTCCGTTTGGCGACCAATGGTGAGGGTAAAGAAATAACGAGCACATGGTCCAGTTCGGTCCGTTGGCAAATACCTGATTAACCGGCACCGCCGGGCCATGGGTGGGCCGGTGACGTCATCAAACCTATATTGAACAGCTTCATTTCTGAGAGGGAACTCGCAATGATTATCGAACTTCTTACCGCAGCCGGCGACGCAGCACCGGTTAATAAATTTGGCTTCTGGGAAGCCATGAACCAGGGTGGCGCGATCGCTTGGTCGATCTTTAGCGTTCTGGTTATTATGTCCGTCGGATCTTTCTACATCCTGATCACCAAATGGATGGAGCAGCAGAAGGTCTTCAATCAGTATAAGCAGGTAAAGACCGCATTCTGGCGCGCCGGTTCGCTGAAAGAAGGCGCAACCAAGCTGGAGAAGAACAGCGCTTGGCGTCAGCTAGTCGATGATGGCCTTGCTGCCGAAGCATCGCATACGCAGATGACCGATAGTCTTGAAGCGCATGACTGGATGCATGGTTCGCTGGCTCGTTCCGAGGCATCGATCAACTCGAAGCTCGCAGGCGGCTTGCCGTTCCTTGCTTCGGTGGGCGCAACCGCTCCATTCGTCGGCCTGCTTGGTACGGTTATCGGTATCTACCGCGCGCTGATCAATATCGGTCTCGCCGGTTCGGCATCAATCGATAAGGTTGCTGGCCCAGTTGGTGAAGCCCTGATCATGACCGCAATTGGTCTCCTGGTGGCTGTGCCTGCAGTGCTTGCGTTTAACTGGCTCCAGAGCCGCAACAAGCGGATTGGTGAATTGCTAGCTGGTTTCTCAACGGATCTGCTGGCCAACATCAACTCGAAGGGCGCCGTTCGTCCTATTGTTGCACCAGCCGCTGGGGCCAAGCCAGCAGCACGTCCGGCCACAGCGCCAAAGGCCTAATCGCGACAAGACGGGCGGCCGCGAAATGGCCGCCCCGATTATCCCGCGATTATCCGATGTATCTATTAGTTCAGAATAGGAATTAGCCATGGCAATTTCGGCAAGCGGCGGTGGCGGAGAAACCCCGATGTCGGACATCAATACCACGCCGCTCGTCGACGTGATGCTGGTGCTCCTCATCATCTTCCTCATCGCAATTCCGGTTGCGATCCAGACAATCGATAAACTCGAGCTTCCGATCATGAAATCGATCGAATCGAAAGATAAGGTCGAGAATCTTTTGCTGACTATCAGTACCACAGATACAGCAGGTCGGAGCGCTGGCGAGCCAGGCTTTAAGGGGGCTTCCCGTGAGGGCGAGTGCCGGATCTATTATAACAATACGACACCGGTAACTTCGCAGGAATTGTATGATGATGCCTTCAAGCGGTTAGACGACATCGTCGCCCGCGCTGGTGGCCCAGAAGCAATCATGCAGGATCCAGCCTTGATACCTCAAGTTCATATTCGCGGCGACGTGAATGCCCCTTGGCAGTGTGTTGCTGGGACAATCTACAACGTTCAAGCAGCCGGCTATCCAACCGTTGGCTTCATTTCCAATCCGGTCGACCCCAACGGTTGATCACCCTGGCGCGGCGGGCCATTCAGTCCGCCGGGCAAGGAACATAATTCGGGCTCGATGATTTCGGGCCAAGTATTCAGGAGTAACGCACAATGGCAATGTCAGGCGGCAAGGACGATGGTTCGCCGATGATGGAAATGAACACGACGCCGCTCATCGACGTCATGCTCGTTCTGCTCATCATGTTCATCATTACAATTCCGGTAGCCACGCATTCGGTTGATGTCGATTTGCCCGCACCTAGCGACATTCCTATTCCGGAGAATCAGATTGATCCGATCATCAACAAGATCGTTCTTTCACAGATGGACGAGATTCTCTGGAATGGTGACCGGATTGACCAAAATGAACTGGTCCGCAATTTGCAGGAAACTCTGGCTTTCGATATTGAGCCTGAACTGCAGTTCGAACCTGAGCCCAGGGCCAGCTATGAACTGTCGGCCCGGGTCCTGAATATCATTAAGGGATCTGGCGTGACCAAATTCGGATTTGTCGGAAATGAAAAATACCGCGAGTTCGGCAAAGGCGCTTAAGCACCCTATCTGAATTTCAAGAATCCTGAAAAGGGGCGGCGCGATCCGCCCCTTTTTTGTGCCCGCTGCGGACGGCTGAGATAAGCAAGCCCCAGACCCCTAGTGAGCCCCGATTCAACGTCTCCCCAGAAAGGCACTCAGGCCAAAGTATAAACCAAATCATACAGCTACTTGCCCTAACCCAACTAGTGATGTTCTATTATTATTTCATTGCTGGGTAGGAGAACGATAATGGCCTTATCTTATGCATCCGCTGGGACCGATAAGGGTCCAGAGCCTATGGGGGCCAGATGCTGACCTTGCTCCGGGATACGCTTCTGCTTGAAGTCGAGTCGGAATTACAATTCGAACCGAATGCCATGGCCAGTTACCAGACATCGGCCCGGGTCCTGAATATCATTAAGGGATCTGGCGTGACCAAATTCGGATTTGTCGGAAATGAAAAATATCGGAATTTCGGAAAAGCCCTTTAAGCGGGCTCCTGATATTCGCCGTCACTGCTCGGCAACGGATCCATCCGCATCGCTGCATCAGCCAGCCCCTCTGCCTCGAGCAGCAGATCATCATCGGCGGCCCCTTGGGGAACGCTTTCCCGCCCGATCATCACCATTATGGGCACTGCCATTGGACTAACCCGGTCCAGCTGGACATGCATCATCTCGTCACCCGCCCGGTCCAGTAAGGCACCGAGCCGTCCGATGTCGGTCATCTTCGCCCGCGCATCCGCCCAGGCAGCCTGCAACAGCACATGTTCTGGTTCATATTTTCGCAGCACATCATAAATCAGATCAGTCGAAAAGCTGACTTGTTTCCCACTTTTCCGCTTCCCCGGCTGCTGGCGTTCCACCAGCCCGCCGATCACCGCAACCTCGCGAAATGCGCGGCGCAACAAATGGGAACCCTCGATCCATTGGATAAATTCATCGCCCAGAATATCGGGTGACAGAAGCGGCAATGGATCAACAACCGGCTTCAATCCCCACACCGCGAGCGAATAGTCATTCGCCACAAAGCCGCCCGGCTGCAGTCCCATCGTTTCCATCCGGCGCGTAATCAGCATGCCCAACGACTGGTTCGCGTTCCATCCTTCGAAAGTATAGAAAACCGTATATTCCCGTTTCGCATGCGGAAAACTTTCCACCAGCAATTGGCCGGGACCGGGCATGACTGAGCGATAATCCTGCGCCTCCAGCCATTCACGCACATCATCAGGAAAGCGCGCCCACCCTGCCCGGTCGCTCAACAACGTCAGGACACGCGCCGCCAGATGCGTGGTCAGCGGCATGCGCGCGCCGCCATAGGATGGGATCATTGCGGATCTCTTCGAAGCCCGAACGGTAACTTCCGCTTCCCGTATTCGCTCCACTTCTAGGCTTGTGCCGGCAAAGGTAAATGTATCGCCGGGTGACAGCGCAACTGCGAAGCTCTCCTCAACTCGCCCCAATGATCGCCCGTTGCGAAAACGCACGTCAAACATCTCGCTATCGATGATAATTCCGGCATTCAGCCGGTGGCGCGCGGCCTGTTCAGGGTGGGTCAGCCGCCACATTCCACCTCGTTCCCGCGTAATCCGCCTAAATCTGTCATAGGCCTTTAGTGAGTATCCGCCGGTGGCCACAAAATTGAGCGCGCGCTGCCACATGGGATCATCGACCCAATTGTAAGACAAAGATGACCGCACCTCAGCCAGCAACTGCTTCTCGTCAAACTGCGCAGAACAGGCGCAGGCCATGATATGTTGGGCCAACACATCAAGTCCGCCGGAACGGAAGTCTTCGCCGTCGCGCTGCCCTTCATCGACCGCTTCCTTGGCCGCAGTCGCCTCGAGAAATTCGAACCGGTTTCCTGGCACCAGCACTGCCCGGCTTGGCTGGTCAAGCCGGTGATTGGCGCGGCCAATCCGCTGCAACAGGCGCGACGAACCCTTCGGCGCGCCCATCTGAACAACCAGATCCACATTGCCCCAGTCGACCCCCAGATCGAGGCTGGCGGTTGCCACCAAAGCCCGCAATTCCCCTCGCGCCATGGCCCCTTCGACTTTGCGCCGGGCCTCCTTCGACAATGACCCATGGTGGATGCCGATGGGCAATGTATCCTCATTCGCATCCCACAGATGCTGGAAGATAAACTCCGCCAAAAACCGCGTATTGGTGAAAATCAACGAAGTCTGATTCGCCCGGACGAGGTCATACAACTGCGGGATCGCCCAGATCGCAGCATGGCCGCCCCACGGAACCCGTTCCTGTTCCGGTAGGAGAATTTCAACGTGAGGCGGCGCGCCTGCTTCGCCTAAAACCAGCTCAACCGCGTCAATATCGCCCCATGGGGCGAGCCAACCACGAAACTCCTCCGGCTGGGCCACTGTGGCAGACAGCGCAACACGTTGCAGGTCGGGGGCCAGAGCCTGCAACCGGCTGAGGCACAAGGCCAGAAGATCCCCGCGCTTGCCTGTGGCGAACGCATGAACCTCGTCGATAACAATCCGTTTGAGGCCCGCAAACATTGCGAAGCTGTCAGGATATGACAGCAGCAAGGACAGGGATTCCGGCGTAGTCAGCAGGATATGTGGCGGCTTGCCGCGCTGACGTTTCTTGCTGTCAGACGGAGTATCCCCGCTTCGCGTCTCGATTCGGATTGGCAAGCCCATTTCCTCAACCGGAACAAGCAGATTGCGCTGCACATCATGCGCTAATGCTTTCAAAGGCGAAACGTAAAGTGTATGGAGCCCCTCAGGCGGAGCAGCGCCGTCAAGACGCGAAGCGCAGAAATCGGCCAGCGTTGGCAGAAACCCCGCAAGGGTCTTTCCAGCGCCAGTATCGGCCACCAGCAGCGCATGCTGCCCTGCCCGGTTGACGGCAAACATTTCATGCTGGTGCCGCCGAATGCGCCAGCCCCGGCCCGCGAACCACCCCTCAATCTCGGTCGGCAAGGAAGCTGCGCTAATGGCCGCATCGGTCATTTCATGACCCGGCGAATATTCAGGTGACGGCCTATTCCGTTACCTCTTCGACAGCATCTTCTTCGGTCATGTCTTCCTCGGTGTCTTGGTAATCTTCGTATTGATTATCATCTTCAGGAGCGCCCAGTTCCATCCCGAGCGCCAGTTCCTCCATGCTGAGGCCAAGTAGCTCCGCCAGTCGGGCACGCTCTCCTTCAGACAAATCCGCAAACCCGCGCTCCGGCGGCAATTCGGCGGTCGCCTCCGCCATCGATGCTATCATAATTGGCATGGCGTCCATCACCTTTGGCAAGGCCTTCATCGATCCCGCCATTGCTTGCGGATCGGTAAAGACCAGCACCGATTCCGACGCATATACCGCGCCGGTTGGTGTAACGAAAAAAGCGTTGATGTCGGCTAGCTGCTCAGCGGTAAAGCGCTGCGCATAGGCACGGGCAAGACTGGACCGGACACCGGGCTCCATTTCCGCCATCACATCTGTTAGCGAGGCAGTCATGGCCTCCATCGACAATTTGCCGCGCTGGCTGAAAGCCGGGTCAATCAGATCTGTGATTTCCTTGCGGATGGCCTGGTCATACTCCTCAACCTGTCCAGGCGGCACGTTCAGCTTTCCCGCAATTTCATAGGACGGCATGGTGTCCAATTGATCAGCCAGCGCGCCGAACATACCGCCCATCACGTCCTTCATCATCCGCGCGTAAATACCATCCGGCATGACACTCGCCACGGCCTCGCTTGCTGCAGGCAATCTGGCTTCTTCCTCGGGTGTAAGGGGGGCAGCTGCGAACGCCTGCTGCATCACGGACACCATTTCATCCATTTCGGTTTTTTCGTCCTGCGCCGCGATTGGCGAAGCGAGCAAGACCAGCGCCAGAGTTGGTCCGGCAGCGAGTTTGGCAAAACATCGTTTCATCATCAGTGTCCTGCTATTTGCGAAAAGTCTGGCCTATCAATGCCCGGCCTGCGGCCCGCGTTCCAGACCGGATGCCTCCAGCTGCTCGTCGATCTGCGCCATTAAGCGATCTAGACCGGCCTCGGTCTCGCTTTCCGCGCGGGCAACCAGCACATCCTGCGTGTTCGATGCGCGCAGCAGCCACCAGCCATCGTCATTGGTGACGCGGACACCGTCCGTCCCGTCGACCACTGCATCGGTCCCGGACAGGCGCGCCTTCACTTCATCGATCGCCGCGAATTTTCGGCTTTCATCAACCTGGAAGCGCATTTCCGGCGTGTTGACCATTGCAGGCATTGCAGTGCGTAATTCAGTGACCGATTTGCCCAGCCGCGCCGCTGCGGCGATAAGTCGGATTCCTGCATAAAGCGCATCGTCATAGCCGTAGTAAGTATCGGCAAAAAACACGTGGCCGCTCATTTCACCAGCCAAGGGCGAACCTGTTTCCTTCATTTTGGATTTAATCAGGCTGTGGCCCGTCTTCCACATCAGCGGCTTGCCGCCGTACGCCGAAACATGGTCGAACAGCGCCCGGGAAGCCTTCACATCCGCTATAATGGTAGCACCCGGCATGCGCGAAAGGAGGTCCTCGGCATAGATCATGAGCAATTGATCGCCCCAGATCACTCGACCTTCGCCGTCGATGGCACCGATCCGGTCGCCATCACCGTCAAAAGCAACTCCGAAATGGAGGTTCTTCTCCGAGACCAACGCCCGCAGGTCCTCCAGATTGGCTTCGACAGTGGGGTCCGGATGATGATTAGGGAAGTTACCATCGACATCAGTAAACAGCAGATGATGCTCGCCAGGCAGGCGCGCGGCAAGAGCTTCGAGAGCGGGGCCAGCGGCGCCATTGCCTGCGTCCCAGCCGATCCGGAGACCTTCCAGAACATCCGCATCGATGCCCTCAAGGCCGAGCAGAAGACGATCGACATATTCGCCGAGGATCGCACGCGTTTCGACGGTTCCGGTGCCATTGTCCCAATCGCCCGCAGCAGCCATTTTGCCGAGCGTGAGGATGTCCTCTCCGAAAAACGGGCGTCCCTGAAATACCATTTTGAAGCCATTGTAATTGGCGGGATTGTGGCTGCCTGTTATCTCAATGCCGCCATCCACATCTTCGGCTGAAGCCTCTGCATAATACAGCATCGGAGTGGCGCTCATCCCGATGGCGACGACATCGCAGCCGCTGGCATTGATGCCTTCGATCAGTGCGCGTTCGAGGATGGGCGAACTGACCCGGCCGTCATAACCCACCGCGATTTTCGATCCGCCCGCGCGCCGCAACAATGTGGCAAATCCGCGCCCGATTGCACGGGCATCATCCGGGCCCAGCGTCTCGCCGATAATACCGCGAATGTCATATTCCCGGAGGACCGTCGGATCGAAATTATGGCTCATATGTAATCCTCAGTTTTGATGCGGTAATTCATTGATCAACAGGTCGCGGGCAGCGTTGGCTTCGTGCACCTGAGAATTGGTGCCGCCCCGGTCCGGGTGGACCATGGCAATCAGACGCTTATGCGCCTCCAGTACTTCCTGGCGGGAAGCCTTGGACGAAACGCCCAGCAGTTTCCGCGCACGAAACAGCGCCTGCTGCCGAGTGCTTTTTGCTCCGGCGAATTGCCACGGCCAGCGGCCAAAGATCAACTTACAACCGATGCTGATCACTGCGGCAATAATTACAAAACGAATGATCATGTGGCAGGTACTTTCTCGCCAGCCGCAGAGGTATGTTTGAACGGCAATCCGCCAGTGGCCGCCAGATCAGTCTGCGGCAAATTGAGCCCCGCCAATAGTGAACGCATTTCCTGCCGCGCGACCACATGGCTGGTACCCAGTTCACCCAGATGCCCCTTGTCCAACAGGGTCAGGCCCGAGGGGAATAACTCGCGGTAGATCACGCGCTCGGACAGACCCTTGGCCACCCGAAACCCGGCGCGTTTGGACAATTCCTTTAGCGCTTTTTCGATCCGCTGCATGTTGCGCGCTTCCACGTGACCAGTGCGGTTGCGCACCACCACCCAGTCGATTTCCTGCCGGCGTGAAACAGCGCGGGCCTTGCGGGTCTCCCAGATCAGCTCGGCATAAAAGCTGAGGCGGCGAACCTTGAATGTTTCTGGATCCACTTGCCCGATAAGATCGAAATCTACGAAGCTGTCATTCAGCGGAGTCACCAGCGTATCCGCCTCGGTCGCAGCGTGGCGGGCGAAGGGATCGTCCCGGCCCGGCGTGTCGACGATCAGAAAATCGGCGCCTTCGCCCAGCCGCCGGGCGCATTCTTCGAATTCCTCGATCGTGCTGCCGGTAAATGTCTCAACAGCCGCGCTGGGCAATCTGATACCCCGGCGCACTTCCGTCTCCCCGCGATTTTCGAAATAGCGAGCAAAAGTCCGCTGCCGGGGATCCAGATCCAGCGCAGCCACCTTCGCGCCGCGATAGGCAAGTGCAACCGCAACATGGACCGCAGTGGTCGATTTGCCGGTGCCGCCTTTTTCATTCGCAAACGTAATTCGGTGTGGAGTTTTATTGGGCACGGCGGGGAATTGTCCTTCGGCAGGAGGATCGATTATTTTGCGCATTGTTTTTTCACCCGCCGCAAGGCTAGGTGGGTTCGTCTTCATCTCTTATCGGAGGGGTCCGCCCCGTGCAAACCATCACCTGTCTGGATATGTTGAGAAATAGCGTGGCTTCATTACGGGAGAATGGCAATAGTCTGGCACTAGTTCCGACGATGGGCGCATTGCATGAGGGTCATTTGACACTGGTGCGCGAAGCACGGGCGCGGGCGGACCATGTGTGCGTGTCCATATTCGTCAATCCAACGCAGTTCGGCCCGAACGAGGATCTGGCTGCCTATCCGCGCCAATTAGCAGCGGATTCCGCTCTGCTGGCCGCCGAGGGTGTTGAATTGCTATGGGCTCCGCCAGTCGAGCAGATGTATCCGACTGGCTTTGCGACGAGTATTTCCGTCGCCGGGGTCAGCGAAAACTATTGCGGCGGCGAGCGGCCTGGCCATTTTGACGGGGTTGCAACGGTGGTATGCAAATTGTTCAATCAGGTGCGCCCCGATGTCGCCTGTTTTGGCGAAAAGGACTGGCAGCAATTGGCGGTGATCCGGCGGATGGCCCGCGATCTTGATGTCTCTTTCCCAGCAGCGGACCGGATCGATGGCATCGCCACCGTTCGAGAGGCGGATGGATTGGCAATGAGCAGCCGCAATCGTTACCTTTCACCAGAAAATCGCCGCGCTGCCGCCACATTGCCGCTCGCCATGCAGGAAGCGATCGCCCGGATCGAAGCCGGGGAAGAAGTGCGCTCCACACTAGCCGCGCTGGAGGATGAATTGCTGGGGGCCGGGTTTAGCTCGATCGATTATGCCGAACTGGCCGATGCAAGCAGCCTGCAACGCCGGGAAACGCTGGGAGATAGTCCGGGCCGACTTTTGGTCGCCGCGCGCATCGGGGGCACGCGTTTGATCGACAATATGCCGGTTGGCCAAACAGCGATCTAGCTCCCGCTGCCGCTTGATTGTGGAGGGCTGGAGGTAGCGTGCGCCCCATTGGTAGATAAAAACGCCTGATTTGCGTGCTTCATTACAAGTGCGATTTTCATTAGGCCCCCAAAAAGGCCCCCTAATGTTGCGGCTGTTGACGAATATTCACGAATAGTCGCCGTAAGCATGCCCCCTGTTTCTGTCGTCAACAAAGCCTTAAGTATAGGTGAGGCAAGGTGTAATGGGCCGCCGCACGGGGGGGTACCCTTGGGTGACGAACGTGGACGTGCAGGTAGGTACCATACAGCTTGAGAGCCGGAGGCTGTTATGATGATTAGCAACGCCAAGTACGACTTCCAAAAAGTGCATTTCTCAGAATTCGAAAGGCACGTGCGCCTGTCCGACCTCAAACATGCTCTGATAACCGAGCGTTTCCACGGTCGACTTTTGGACGAGACTCCAAGCAGGAGAGTGCGCAACCCATGGGCTGATGGATATGTGAGTGTACGTCCTCCGCGCCTTCCGATAATTCAAGAGGCCAATGAATGGGCTGAGACTGAAATCTTAGCGGACCTTCGAGACGGATCACTGCCGACCTATGTTTCGTCTGAAGAAAAGGGAGCCTACTACGCCATCCAAGCTGATTTTTGGCAAAGCTCACGCTGCGGGCTCTCTGTCGGCGGGACGCTGTTGGATTTCACCTCCCACGGCATCATACCGGAAGCAATTGCCGGAAATACAATCTACGTTTCCGAGGAACCGGCCTTTCGTTGGCTTCTGAAGCGAAAAATCAAAGCCGATAACCCAGACTATCCGAGAAGCCTGCGAAAGGTCCGGTCCCTCAAGACGGCTACGATGCCGCCGGATAGTGAAATCCGCGCTAAAATGGAAGAATTGATGGCGGAGGGATACACAAAGAATGCCGCTGCAAAACGAATTGGCTTACTCTCAGGTTTTGAAAGCGTTGGAAATCTCCACGCTCGCCGTGTGGTCGAAGAACTTGGCCTGAAACCGGGACGCCGGAAAAACGGTGTAGCTGTCTTGAAGCCGGATTGAATTGAGCACGTGCTTATATGGACTCACTGTGATTGATGCATAGTTGGGGTTTCCAGTGGCTGACACCTGTCGGCGAACAACGCTGGAGTATCAAATGCAACCCCTTACAACGTCAATATCAGAAGCTGCCAAAGCGCTCAGCTTAGGCCGCACATCAATCTACGAACTCATCAACAGCGGTGAGCTAGACACAATTAAAATTGGTCGAAGACGGCTTATCAAGGTGGATTCAATCAAGCGATTGTTGGGGTCCCAATCGTGACCGCGCGGCTGGCGGCCAATCTCACGCAACTTAGAGCAGCCAGTTTGGCAGCGCTTCCCAGCCTCCTGCAGGAATGGCTCCCTGCGGGAGAACAACGCGGCGATGAATACGTTGCTCTCAATCCGAACAGAAATGATCGAAACTTAGGATCATTCCGTATCTGCACCCGCACGGGACGGTGGCGGGACCATGCCATAGGGGTTGGGGGCAGTGACCCTATTTCGCTCTACGCATATCTGTTCACCAATGGCGATTACCGTGCCGCAATAAAGGCGCTGAAAACGCATCCGAGAATACGAGCGGCGATAGTTACCGGTGAAGTGGCACCCCCAGCTAAAGCCGCTAACATGCTAAGGTATACGGTTGCCAAGAAAGCACGGGTTCAGCGCCTATGGGACTCGGGCACAAAACTGCAGGGTAGCCCTGCTGCTACATACCTAAAAAGCCGGGGTTTACGCCCAAATGCCGCCTGGGACAGTCTGAGAGCGTCAATACTACCCTACCCGCGCATGGGCCACCACCCCGCACTAATTGCCCCTCTGACGACCCTCGATGGCTCGTTGGCAGGCTTGCACCGCACGTACTTAACGCCAAGCGGGTCCAAACTGGATGTAGCAAGCCCTCGATTGTCGCTGGGTCAAGTTTGCGGAAGTGCGATCAGGCTGGGTAATGCCAGCGACAAACTGATCATTTGCGAAGGGTTGGAAGACGGCCTGACGCTTTTTCAAGAGCTTGGCGGGCATGTGCCTGTTTGGGTGGCGGGGGGCGCAACCTTCCTAGCAAAGATGGCCATACCAGAAAGCGTACGATTTATCACCATAGCTGCGGACAATGACACAGCTGGCGAGCAGGCTGCGATGCGTGCCGCAGATACCCACCAGAGACGGGATCGGAGCATAAAAATTATGCGGCCCAGTTCTGCCTTTAAAGATTTCAACGACGAACTTCAGGGAAAAACCCATGCCAAATAATATCAAGAAACAGTTTGAAAATGCCGAGAAAATCGAGCGACCAACACCGCTGCCGCTTCGACGCGAAACCGCCCCCGCTAAGCCCTACCCGATTAAAGCGCTAGGGAAGATACTGGGAGGAGCAGCCAATGCTATTGTCGACATCGTCAAATGCCCTGACGCAATTGCAGCGCAATCACTATTGGCCGCCGCAGCACTGGCCACGCAGGCTCACGCCAATGTCGTACACCCCGCGACCGGCGAGCCCCGCCCACTTTCTCTGTTCCTTGTGACCGTTGCCGCTTCAGGTGAGCGCAAAAGTGCGGCCGACGGGTTTGCCATCAGTCCGATTAAGAAACGAGAAGCTGAGCTGGACGAAAAGCATGAACCAGCACAGCGCGCCTATCGCGATGCGCAAGCGATTTATGAAAAGGCTCGTGACGCGATTATCAAAGGCAAGAATTCCGGCCAGTCTGATGCCACCAAGAAACTAGCAGCGTTGACGGTACCACCTGCTCCTTTAATGCCGGTGCTCACCGCGCCCGACCCGACGCTTGAAGGGCTGCACAAGCTGTTCGCTATTGGCGAGCCGTCCATGGGATTGTTCAGTGACGAAGGAGGCACGTTCATCGGCGGCTATGGCATGTCTGATGAAGCGCGCCTTCGCACCGGCTCGGGCCTTTCGGATTTGTGGGACGGTAAACCCATCAAACGGGTTCGTGGCGGCGATGGCACTATAATGCTGAGAGAGCGCCGCCTATCATTGCACCTCATGGTACAGCCGGGGATCTCAGACGGACTCCTGGCAAACGCAACCTTGCTACAGCAAGGGCTTATGTCCCGCTTGCTCGTATCTGCACCAGCAAGCCGAGCCGGGACAAGAATGCAAAGCGTGCCCAAATCAACAAGCCAGCCAGCCCTCAAACGATATGATGAACGCATGCTCAAGCTGCTACGCCAGCCGCAACGAAGGGTGGGAATACACAACCCTGAGCTCTGCCCACGGCGTATCGTCTTGTCGAAGGATGCGCGCGCCGCGTGGACTGCATTGGCCGATCAATGTGAACGTGATCTCGCGGTTGGCCAGCGGTTGGAGCCAATCCGAGGGTTTGCCAACAAGCTGCCAGAGCATGCGCTACGCATTTCGGCGGTGCTTGAATTGTTCGACAATCCCGCCGCGACTGAAATCAGCGTTGAAACATTTGCGCGAGCAGAGATAATAGCGTCCTATTACACTGACGAGGCGCTGCGTCTATTCGAGCAGGGAAGTTCATCTCTTGAAATCAATCGTGCCGAAAAAGTGCTTAAGTGGCTACACGATCGCTGGGGGAAGCCCAAAGTAGGCCTTTCCCATATTTACCAACTTGGCCCAAACTCGGTTCGTGAGGCTGCCGTGGCGAGAGAGGCTATGGCTATATTGGAACAGCACCATTTGGTCATTCGCCTTGAAGGCGGGGACAAGATCGAAGGCAAGAGACACAAGGATGCTTGGGAGATCGTTCAGCCGGACTAGATTATTGCCGTCCTATCTTTTGGAGGTTGGCTTCAAGTTTGAGTTTAGCTTTTTGCCAGCCTCCTTTCACTCCATAACTATCTAGCCCGTCTTAT
>Ga0335398_10001267_pt1 | contig 43743 bp, 48 predicted proteins | sample BON03_FD_205742 | JGI IMG/M metagenome (GOLD analysis project Ga0335398, IMG submission 205742) | Freshwater microbial communities from Lake Bonney liftoff mats and glacier meltwater in Antarctica - BON-03 (spades assembly) (version 2) | ecosystem: Environmental > Aquatic > Freshwater > Ice >... | reverse complement strand
AAGAGTCTTGGCCAATACTATGCGTATTATACATGTATATGTATATCCATAGCATATAGCCTGCCATTGAAGGCGTACTCTCCTCTTTATTTTGTTATTTGTTCTACGGCAATTTCAACAGCGTCTGTGTGACTTGTCCCCGCGCAGATGGCGGTGTATGTGTCCGAAAGAAACAACGAATCAATGCTGGGTAAAATAAATTGTCAGTCAAACGCAACCTGTTCTTCATTCATTTTTCTTTGCTCGTATAACGGACTTTCTGAAAACTATTCTCCCTACCAACGCACTGCGAGTCAATTTCATTCAGCCCTTTGTTATCGTGCCCCACTCTCCCACCTCTGCCAGCGGTACTGTGGATATGGGGACTTTTCAATCGCACGCGCACGCGTCCAGGTGGTCGTAGATGTAGCTATACACCCAGACCCTGGCCTGCGGCACAAACACCTCGTTCTCCAATAGCATCTTGCGGGCAAAGTCGAGTTTGTATGTCACCAACGTCGGCGCCGGGAGCTGGCACGGCGTGTGCCACGTGTCCTTGTCGACCGCAATGGTCACCACGTCCTCTTGAATGTCTTGAATCACGCCTTGTGCCGGGGGCGACGATTGGACGTGGCTAAAGGCCTGCACGCATTTCCAGCAGAAGTGGGTCTGGCAGTTGGGGGCGCTGCATGCCACGTGGCTGCACCCACCGTCCTTGACAACGTACGTGCCGCACTGGGGACAGGCCCGTGCCCCGGCAAGGGTGGCTTCCGTGGCAAACGCCGCCCAAAACTCCGAGTTCCAGCGCTTGTCGCAGAAACCCTTGTGCGCCGCCACGGGTTGTCCCATTTTGTCCGAGCACCGCATGCACCAGTCGGTCTTGCACTTGCGGCATTCCAGCGTCTCCTGGTGTTGGCCTGGCCTCACGCGTCCGAAGAACCCACACTGCGAGGGGCACTGTATGATGGTGAGGGGGATACGGGCGGACATGAACTTGGCCATTCGAACGGCGAACGTTCGCAGGGCCTTGGGACGGAGCAGGACCGACAGATCTTCGACGCCGACGCGTTCGCGGCACGTGGGGCATTGAAATTCTCCCACGAAGTCGGGGTCCATGCACTTGATGTCAAACGCCTGTGCGAGGCATGGCAGACAAAAACGGCACCCACAAATCCCCAGTTGGTACGACGCCCGCGGTTCAAAACAAATGACGCACGTCTCGTACGTCGCCAAAGGAGGACACGGAGGCGCCGCGGCCAACTCCCGCATGGCCCGCTTGTTGGTCTCCCGTCGTTGCTTCGGCCCGTACAGGCGGAAGAGCGGCCCGCCGGTGTGCTCGACATCGGGGAGGTCCACGTGCACCCATGGCACCGCGAGCGCGGGCAACCATAGAAAGGTAGGTGTCAGGCGTGCGGCGTGGGCGATGGCCGCGCCAAGGCCAACGTGGACGAGTCCTATTTCCCGCCCAAAGTCGCGGCGGTCAATGGTGATGGGGGCGTGCATTACTTTCGAATGGTCGGCCGATGGGTGGGAGCCCATGGTCGTGCTGAGGGACCAGTGCACGCGGAGGGGTTGGTTCACCACTTGATTGGTGGCGGGAAGGGTGTCGTACACCAATCGGAGCGCCCTTGGTATGGCCACGGCTTGCACCTCCATGGAGAACTCCGTGCAGCGGAGGGACCGTGTTGCCTGCGTAACGTTCTCGGGGTCCAGCGCACGGAAGAGTCGCGTGACACAGGGCAAGTGCGTCAAGAGTTGTACGGTGCGCTCCACGGCGATGTGACGAGGTTCCAGTTGAAGCAATTCGGCGATGTCGGTCTCGTCCATGTGTTCCGGCAAGTTGGTCAGGGTGGTGGCTACGGCTTTGGGCGTGTACATGCTCACCAAGTCGACATTTTCTTGAATGTCCCACTTCCACGCTGACTGGACGCGTGAAATCCAGGTGCTGCTGGGAATTCCGTGCACCAACGCCCGGCCAGTCGACTTGCCGAGGTACACTTTGACTATGAGCCTCACGCCGACGGTGGCGGGCTGGAAGGTGGAGTGCCCGGCGCCCACTGCACGCACAGAGACATTGCTCATGTGGTCCCACAGGCCCTCGGCCGCCTTGCGTGTGCCCAGCGTCATGGACGGCTGGTTCTTGTGGTTCCACAGGCCCGGGGTTTCGTGTATCTTGAGAAGCTCTTGTGTGGTCAAGGTATTGAGCTCGCACGCCATGACGAGAAAGTCGGCCGTGTTGACGGCGTCTGAAAATCGCAACCCTGCGGTGAGGACCATGCTCATGTTGTGCGGCCCGAGGGGCACCACCACGGGCGTCTCCAACGCCTTGTGGCGCATGACCTCCGTCCACTCCGCCACGACGGCTGATAGCTCTACTTGGGCACCGCACGCGAGGTTCACTTCCGTGGCCGACACGAGCGACGCCACGACGTTCCTCGCCTCAAACCATGCTTGCATGGCCTCGATGGGCACGTCGTTGGTCAACCGCAAAGGCGAGCGGACGCGGGTGGTTTGCAGGGCTGTTTTGAACGCCTGGATCTGCACGCACGAGACGACATGGTTCCCCTGCCGGTGGGTGTACACAATCGCTTGTGCGTCGGTGGACGCGTATCGCCACCGAAGAATGTCGCCACCCTTGACGGCAATGTACTGGCCGCGTGTTCCCGCGGCGATGGCCATGTTGTCACGGTAGCCCTGCCGAATAAGGGGCAAGACTTCCTCCCAAGTCGTTTGTTGTAATGTCTTGACCACCTTCCGATGCGAAAGTCCCAAGCGCGACGCCCATGCTTTGAGGTACTTCATGACATTCTGGGGAATGCTTCCGGATATGCAAGCGTCGTAATTTTGTCGTGCACAGGGCCCATGATGCCTGCCCATGATGGCGGCCACCCCGATGCCCATGGCCACGACAGGGGCGCGGTGGACGATGCGGGCAACGGCCGCCTCGACCTCCAGGAGGTCCATGAGTCGTGCCACGGAAGGTGACAGGACGGTGGGCTGCAATGCGACGGGAAACTTGTCCAGATAGCGGCGTCCGCATCGGACCAATATCTTGGCCTGGCACAGATCGTGGAGAAGTTTGTGCGTGGCCAGCGTGTCGTTGCGGAGGGAGACCTCGTCGGCGTATATACGCAAACAGGCTCCTGGCGCCACTTTGTTGGCGGCCGTCGTTCGTGCGTCGGCCATGGTGCGCGTGATCGTGTCTTCCTCCCAGTCATTGGCCGTGTCTTGTCGGATTCGGTACACGGTCCCAAAATCAATCACGTGCTGGATGCGGCTTGCCATGGGGGTGTCCAGCATGAAGTCGAGGGTGGGGGTGCCAACAAGGACCCGTGGTGGACCGGCCGAATAGGGGAGGTGGCTGTACACCAGTACGAGAGGGACGCGGAGGTGGTAACATGTCAACTCGTCGCGTAACGCGTCTCGGTGGGCTGCGCTTTTGGCGAAGATGAGGACGTCGCCTTTCAGTTCCTGGCCGTCAATGTAATCAAACAAGCGGATGACCGGGGCGTGGGGCACGTACGCGAGCAGTGGGGCGATGGAAGACGAATGGCGAACGGGCACCCTTGACGGCGTGTCGCAGCCAAGGTAAGCTGCCCACCGCAACCCGGCATCCGGCGAGGGCGATACCAAGATCAAGTGAAATCGTCGCCTAGACCAGGACGCTTTGAGCACGGCCATCAATTCGGCGACGTCCGCATCGACAATGTGCACGTCCTTGACGCACCATACGCCTTGCAAAGAGCCGGGGAGGACACGTCCAAGTACTTGTGCGTAGGTGAGACGCCGGGTGTGGGGGTCGTAGGTGGGAGATTCCAGGTGGGAAATGATGTGGTCCGGGCGCCACCTTGCATTGACGACGTCTCGCTCGCTGAAGGCGAGATGGATGGCCATCCCTGTGGTGGGGGCGAAAAGCGCATGTTGAAGAACAAAAGAAACACAGAAACTCGCCGATACTCCACGCATCGGCGGCCAGGGTGCAAACGATTGCCCACGATGGCCAAACGTTTCACGTTGAAGGGGCCGTCCATTCAGAATGCCGAATCTCAATCGGCTTCATTCTAGAATCCTCACATGCCTTTTTTCTTTCTTGTCCCTTGCAGCCCGTGGTCGTGCTTGAGATGGAGGAGGATTACGAAGAGCTGCCCTGGCAGCACAACAACGCACCGCTTCCACCGCACACGCTTGACATGAACTTGCAGCCCGTTGCGCAAGGCCCGGACGAATTCGACCACTACTTGGGCGCATTGCGGGACATGGTGGCCTCGAACCATTTCCCCGACGATTTGCTCAATCTGATCAAGAAGGAAATGGTAGGGCCCTACAACACATGGCTCAAAGGCCTGCGGGGACAGCCATTGGAATACGCCATCTTGAATACCATGAAAAACATTGGCTTTTTCCACTCGGGGACACGGCGACTGGTGATTCCGGACGCGAATGTCGTGGATGCAAATTCCCGATTGGATGGCATCGACGAGGTGAAGAAGAGAATAAACTACGTCATGCACCGCATCCAAGAATACCGACTCAACACGGTGGGTTCCAATAACCTGGTGGCGGCCACCGATGCCCCTTTTGCGGAAGAGTCCAAAGACGCCATGGACGAATACCAAGGCCAGGCAACCAACGCCATCGACTCCATTCTGGCGAAGCTCGTGATTTTGGCGAACAACCTGTACAAAATGATGGACTCGGCGACCATCATGTGCATGAACCACACCATGCTTCTCGAAAATTCCAACCCAACGAAGTGGTTCCGTGTCACAGATCTAGTGGGGTGCGAGTTCGAAAAGTTCCTCTACATCTCCAAGCCCATCGCCATGGAAGATTCCAACAAGTTTGATCGCCACACGAAGCTCGTCATTTTCCTGTTGGACAAGTTCCGGGAGCGCAAGTTTCGAAAGAAGGTCACGAGCGACTACCTCTATCGCCAGATCTTCTTCACTCGCGAGGACGGCTCGAAAGTCTGCACGTACGCGTACGCACCCATCAAGGACAACATTGAACAACTGGTGTACGACATGGTGCGCAAAGAGTTCCGGGGAGATTTGTGGTCCACCATTTTGCACTCGGGCATCCTGAAGGACGTGGTCCAGTACATCAAGAAATGCGTCGACGACGAAGTGCCCGACGTCAACGAGATGCCGCGCATGTGGAGTTTCCAAGACGGCATTTACTGCGCCGAGACCGACACCTTCTGTTACTACGAAGATGTGCAGGAGACCTTCCCCGTGCTGAGCCAAGGGTATTCGACCTACAAGTTCATGGAAGGACACGTCTTTGCCCCCGTCTACTACACGAACGACGAAACGGCCACCCCGCGGAGGCAATGCGGGGCCATTGACATGCTGGAAGAAGGCCCCCTTGTGAGCGGGTTGTCGTCGATGCGGTCGCCCCGACCAAGCCCCTTGGGCTCACGGCAGACGGGTATGGACCAATACCCCGACGAGGACGATTTTGACGACGATGAGGACGAGGACGAGGACGAGGACCCCGCCCCACCGCCGGCGGTGCGCAAACTCACGCTGGAAGAAATTCAGATGCCGAACCTTGTCAAGATCTTCCGAGATCAAGGCTGGAGCCAACAAACCATCGTGTTGAAACTGGCGACACTCGGCCGCACCTTTTGGCCAGCGGGGGCCCTCGACAGCTGTCAATATTGGCCGTGCGACTGGGGAGTCGGTGGCAGCGGCAAGTCCACGGTCCAGGAAGTGTTCAAGTACCTCTTTCATTGGCAAGACGTGGGCATCTTCGGGGCCGACCAGGAAGATACGTTTTCCCGCGATTCCTTGCCCGACAAGCGCATCATCATCGCCCCCGAAGTGCGCGGCGACAACTTTGGGTGCTCCTTGGCCTTTTTCCTGAGCATCGTGGCCGGTGATTCCGTCCGCATTCCCGTCAAGTACGGCCAACCGCGAGATGTGGAGAACTTCCCCGTGCAAGGCCTGATGGCCACGAACGAGCTGCCCAAGTCGTATTTGAACGACCCCAAGGGCAGTGTGGCACGGCGCATCCTCATGTTTCCATGGCCCCGCGTCATCAGTCCCCGTGACCCCACCCTCAAAGGACGTATCATCAAAGAAGAATTACCGGCGGTCCTGCGGGCATGTGTGGTCGCCTACCATCAACTGCCCAAGCACATTGACGTGATGAGCGATTACCCCCTGGCCCCTGAAATGGCGGCCGCCAGGGCGCGTCTACAGCGAGCCTCCAACCCCATGGTCGACTTTTTGCTCAGCGAAGACTATGTCGTCTTGGGCGAGAACCAACGGGTGGAAATGGATACCTTCCGGAAAACGTACAACTACTACGTCAAGGAGGTGCGGAACGAACGCCAGCTGCCGCCATGGAACGAAGACGTGTACGACTATCCGTTCCGTCTTTTGCGACTACAACTGGACGACGGAGACGACAACGGCCCGCCCGTCGTGGTGGGGTGTTCGATGCGTGTAGAAATACAGTAGTTTAATTTATTGAGTCAGGGGAAACACCATGAACTGTCGTATTTTGATCCTGACCATGACTGCGCTATCGACTGTACTGCTCGTCGTGTACTATATGAGAAGAAAGAAACAAGGAAACGAAAACGAAGTGGACACCAAACCCAGTATTCTTCTTTCTCCCCTCCCACCCTTACCCCCCATTGTCCTACCCTCCTTGTCAAGCTCAAGCCCTCCGGTTCCAAGTGCGGAACCCCCCGTCCCACCACCTGCTCCTGCACCCCCCCGTATCGAACCCAAAAAGGCGCCCGAGGCGCCCACACCCTCCATCGGCGACGTGCGCGACATTCCCATGTTTACGCCGCGACACGCTTTGCTTCCCGGATGAAAAAGTCCACCTCCACATATTCGTACACCAAGGCATCCAACAAAAACTCACATACGTACGAAAACGCATGCAAGCTCGCCACGTTCGAAAACATGACAAGGGAGAAGAGGTAGCTCAGGACGACGGGAACGCTCGAGAGTTGAAAGGCAATGTAAACGGCGTAGATTGTCAAGAATATGTCTGGCAACAGGGCGGTCGCAGGGTACCATACGACCACCGAGGTCCCAATCAGAAACCTGATCGCCCAAAATCGACCAATGCCATCCACAACAATCGAGTGGAAGGTGTAGACAAACTCGAGGAGGGATAGCTTGTGTATGACAACCAGAAACGACGGCGAAGGTTGACACAGCGCAAGCGTCCCCAAGCTCGCCAGCGTAGACAACCCTCCGGCGATGGCCATTCTCGGATGCCTCCGGACGTTCCACATGTGCAGCAGCAGGAGAGGAAGATTCATGAAGAAATGCACCACGCCAAAAGAAGCATCCGTCATCTGTGTTTTGTTCATGTGTGAATGAATACATTGCCTATTTTTGATACAGGAGCATCACTACCATTAACTTAAGGACTTTCTGATTCAGAAAGTGCCCTAATGGAGGATAATTAAAAATTGTAAACTATGCTGCGTCGACGGATTGGTAGAGGGGCTGAAGATTTCTCCCCAAGAGATGATAAACCCCCTTCTGGAGGATGTCCAACATTACGACAAAATCACAATCGCTTGTAATCCCCCGTCTTGCAAAGACTTGGTATAAAACACCTTTCGTTTGTTGAATTGCCGTTTCATGATGGGTCGGTCTTCGTCAATGACGTCTAGCACCAAAGGATCCCCTTCCGACGACCGCAGAATTCTCCCCACCGCTTGCTTGACTTCGACCCTCGGGCTCGCCATGATGCAGGTGTCAAGCACGGGGATGTCCAACCCTTCGCTCGCAAACTGGTACGTGGCCAGAAGAATTGGACGAATGCCCATCTCAGGAGCTTCCAAATTTCCCCCGATGGCCATGTGGGTGGGAATGTTGGGAGATAGACCGGCCTCGAAGTCGCGCAATTGCTGTAGACGGTCGCTGAGCACGATGATGTACCGTCCTTGCTCGTGCAATTCAATCATACGTTGTAGCAGCATGACCTGGCGCCGTGGATCGCGTGTCATCTCGTTCACATTTGCCACAAATGTCGGCGCGCACAAAATTTCCGTGGAGCACGCGTACTTGATGGCGTGCACGGTCAAGTTGGGATGATCGTGGCGCTCGCACCGATAGGCCATGGGTCCCAAGAGACACACGAGCATCTGGTCCAGGCCATCTTTTCTCTCGACCGTGGCGGACAGGCCCAAGCGGTACCGGCACCCGACGGTTTCAACCACTTTGCAAAGCGTGCGGGCGCACACGTGATGACATTCATCGACAATCATCAAATCATGCAGGTTCTGGAGCCATGAGAGCTCGCCGCGCTTGGTCAGGGCGACGACGGTTTGAAGAAGGACAATGACATGCGTGGCGTCCCGAATGTCCGTGGGAATCGATTGCGAGCCGACGATCTTGACGTTGGCATTCACGAGAAAGTTTTCGACCCTCTCCTTCCACTGCTGCGCCAGGACGCTCGTGTGCACAAGTATCAGAGTCCGGCGTGCAATGTTGGCGGAGATGTTCAGCGCACATGCCGTTTTTCCAAAGCCGGGGGGCAAGGACAGGAGACACCCTCCGCCAAAGGCGGAGCTGCGCAATTGGGCGAGGCATTGGGCGACGGCTTCCGGCTGATTTCTGGCCGGGTCCAATTCCCCGAGAAATTGAACCGGTGCAGAGCTGCTATCCACGTTGTCTTGCGCGTCCACGATGTGCACGTTGCTTCCTCCTTGTTGCCATTCTTGAAGGAGTGCGAGGTCGCGTGGCACATTGAAAAATTGTTTGTAGGTCGTGCACAAGGACACTGAGAGGGGTCGCACGTGCCGAGGAGTTCCTTTGGGAAGCAGCGGTGTGAACGTGTACCGCTTTCGAAGCGCTTCTCGCTCTGTATTGTCAATGTCGCAAATGGAAAGGATACTGGACACAATGACCTGCATTTGTCTTGTTATGTTACAAAAAGAAGAAAATGAATTCTATTATCCTCCATTAGGGCACTTTCTGAATCAGAAAGTCCTTAAGTTAATGGTAGTGAGTGAGTACCAGACGTCGTAATTTGAAAGTACCAGACGTCGTAATTTGTCACGCAGATGGTGATGCTTGGGTCGATAGAATCCCTGAATTCGTTGACGGCGCGATGAACACCGTCGATAATGGTATAATCGTGCCCCGCAAACAATCCTCCGCTTTTGACTTTGGGATAGAAATTCTGACAATCGATCTTGACTTGTTCGTACGTGTGCAGACCATCGATGAAGACAAAATCCAGTGAGCCATCGGGAATGTGGGTGGCGGCCACATCGCTCGTCATACGAAGAAAGGTGGTCCGATCGGGGTACGTCTTCATGATCTTGCGATCCAATGCTTCGTAGGCACCTTGTAGGTTCACAAGATTGTTGGAATTCCAGTCGACGTAATCAACATACGGGTCTACGCCTGTCCAGTGCAAATTTGGGAGATGGCACAAGAGGTGCTCGGAGGTATCCCCATCGGCGCATCCGATCTCCACGCCAAACAGGTCGCCAGTCTTGTTTATGAGTAGATTGACCAGACCTTGGCCCGAGCACTCGCCGGGGGGAATGTATCCGTTCCAACGATTCATGTTCAATAGATCTTTTACTGGTACACAAAGATTTTTTTACGGATTCACGCTACGCACGCATCAATCCTCCACGTATTTGCCATCGGGCGCATAGCATCCTGACACGTTAATTTTTTGTTTATCGCGATTGATCTTATCGACTGGAATGACCTGGTATAAATAGAAACTGTGCTCGATGTCTACAAAGATTCCATTCTGACAACATTTGTCCAGCCCTTGGAGGAAGTTCTCCAGGTAGGTGATGGAAAAGCAATAGTACCTCGTGTCTAGAATCCCGTGTCCAGAATACGTAGTTCCTGGATCCTGTATCTTGCATATGCATGTGTCGCCGTCGTAGTGAAAAAGGAAATCGTCGGTCAACACGTATCGTCCGGATAACTTGGAGACGGACAGAATATTGTGCTTCTGGGTAAGATCCAGGAAAATGTCGGAGCGAAAGAATGTATTGAGCAACATGATTTCGCCGAGTGATTTGGCATACGCGTCCACATTTACGTGCACAATGTGGTGGGCACCACTTGCCATCACGGCCTTGACCTGATCGTCCGTGTACGAGCTGCCCTCAATCACAACGACGAAACAATCAGGAACCTTGCAGCTGGCGCTTTTGATACTATCGAGAAGTTGGTCAAAGCGCTCCCCGGCCGAAAATACACTCGGGGCATTCTTGGGGCGGATGACAGACGTAATGACAATCAGATGCATTTTTTCTTTCACGTAACTCATTATTATTTTTTGGGATTCATGAAGCCAACTTTTTGTAGGCCTGATCAAAGCGCTCGGCAAAGGCTTGCGTCGACACGTTCCGCAGCACCTCCACTCGTTTTTCCAGGATTCGCGCGCGCATCTTCTCAATCTTTGTGTCCGTCAAGGAGTCCAAGTGCTTATGGAGTGCCTGCGACGTTTTAAACTTTTTCAAATCAATGTACATGTCTTCGGGGATGCCCACGCTTTTGTTGTTGTTTCCGTAGTAGATGGGAATGCACCCCGCGATGAAGGCGTCGTAGATTTTCTCGCTCACGTAGCCGTCGGCCGTCGTGTTTTCCAGGATGAGGGCAAACGTGTGATTCTTCAACAGGTCGACGGTCGACTGCTCGTCCAAGGACCGGTGCTTTGTGTGCCCGATCTTGAGGCGCGGGTTGTTCTTGTATTGCGACCAGCCCATGCCATACACGGTAATGTCCGTGAGCTTTTCAATGTATTTCTGGCGGAGCGGATCCAGGCACGTGAGCGGCACGTCATTGATGGTAAACTCGCCTGTCAGGTCCCGGCGCTCCAAGACCATCACGACGTCCCTGCCCACCGGCTTGTCCGGCGTGTGGAGCAAGGCCAGGTCCTTGGGGTTGTCAACGTCTAAGTGATGTGTATTGTGCGGACAAAAGGTGGCCCAGGACGCATCCTCCAGCAGGGGTGTCCAGTAGGTCAGCAAATGGTCAAAGTGGTTTTTCAAAAAGCCCCGGTCCCACTGCTGCTGGTGCCGGATGTTGGGCGACTCGATCGTGTACAGTATCTTAATCAAATCCTTGCGCTGCAACGTCTGCATCGGGAGGTCTCTCACGTGGCACATGGACACGTACACGACCGACCCGGTCGGAATTTTGCTCTGCATGGCGTACCCATTCACGAGATTGTATGTTTTGGCCAACCCGCGCAACAAGGTCATCATCCATTCGTCGAGCGCGTAACTTCGATCGTCCTTGTCCATGGTGAGCAGAAACTGTTGGGTCATCTGGGCATTGAAGTGGAAGATGTAGACCGTGGGCTTGGCCGCAAAGTTGTATTTTAGAAGGGCGTTGCCATCCACAAAGAATTTGCCACTGACAGATCCCGCACTCCGGGCCACGGTGTAGTTGAGGGTGTGCTTCGCCACGCCCTTGCCCTTGAAGGTGGGATGTCCCAGCAAAAATTGACACACCGCCCGGTCCGCTTCGACATCGCCCGTTCGCGCCTTGTGCATCCAGTGGGGTGCCATGGCTTGCGCCACTTCCTTACTCAAAAAATAACAGGAGGTATCCACGAGAAAATCGTCCCAACTCAGGACGGTATGGCACATGTTTCCCAAGGACTCGCAATTGTCCAGGGCCACCAAGTTGCCCTCTGTGTCGAGAATCTTGCGCAGGGAGAACGTCCAATCGACCTTGTCTTTGAGAAGAAGCTCTTGCACCCCCTGCAAGTGGTCGGGGTCGTAAAAGTTGTCCTCGTCCAGGTACGCAATGTAGTCAAAATCCAGCAACAGCGCCATGCTGGCATAGATACGATGGCCGTTCCATCCGTCGGCACCGGAGTTAAAGGGCAGCACCATGACGTGCACTGGCATCTTGAGACGGTACGGCTCCACCATCTCCTGGACCTTCTCCGCATATTCCGGGCCGTCGACCACTATCAGGTGCACGACCCCCGGCAGCGTTTGATTTTGCACGCTCTCGATGCACTTGGAAAGGTACGAAGTACCCGTGGTGGGGGTGACCACCACTGTCCGGGGCACGTTTTCCACGGGGGGGATGGCCAGGATGGGGTCATCCCCTGGCGCTACATCCAGGGGAAGGCGCATCGACACCACCTTGTCCATTTCCCGGGTGCACAGATTGGTGAGCACGCTCTGATCATGATGATGTGCCTGGAAGTCCGGGAGGTTTGGCGTTCGGTACACGTTGTCCATGATGGCGGGGTCCGAGCAGTACTCAACGTAGGCACTGACAAACGCCATGGTGGCCGCGGACTTTTTGTACATTTGAAATCCCGCGTCCACCTCCAAGGCAGAGGTGTACTCGTTGCCGTGGCATCCCATGCCATCAAAGCAATCTTGCTTGCACACACGTGCCTGCGTGGCCTTGTGGGGCCCCCGGAACAACGCAATGTCTTTGCCGTCCACGAGTGCCTTCACATGATTGTGTACAGGGGCAGTGAACCGAAATTTGGCATCACAGTAGACCACCACGTCTCCTTCCTTGACGTTGTGGAGCATGTAATGGACGACGTACGGCCTCCAGAAACCCCAGCTGAAGTCAAGGGATGCCGAGACCTTCTCCTTCAAGGTCTGGACGAGGGGGTGTTTGTCATCAAAGACCACGACGTGGTCGATGCCCCCCGCGCGTAATGCCGACTGGCGCAAGACCGCGCTTTTTGAGGCGTCATTCGTGTAGCTACAAAGGAAAGTGGCCATGTTCTGTATATATATATGTAGCAGTGCAACGTGAATTTTGAGTGGTCGTCGTCGAATGCGTTGCGCTAGGGCCAAAAAAATCGATGCCATGTGACAAATGAACACGCTGTATGCCTCGTATTCGTGCCGCCTCTCCCGGAAAAGTCAATGCCTGTTGCGTCAGTTTGTCCAGCATTTGACGGACGATTTAAAGATGCAAGAAGCGTCTGTCATGACGTACCAGGACCTAAAAGTACGCCTTGAGAGCCTCTGGCCTGACGCCTTTCGCCGCCTGGCCTGGGCCTTTGCCAAGCACCAGGTCACCACAAGGCAGCCCATTGGCGCGGAAAGGTGGGCCGGGCTGTCCAAGACCGCGGGGCTCATGTGGTGGCATCTCTTGCACTTTACGATACAAGAAGTGCTGGAGATTTCTCGTGTTGCGGTGGAGTGCTCGCCAGGCGGACAGAAGATTCGTCCGCGGCATTTGCGCATGGCCATTTCGCATGACGCGGATTTGCGAACCGTGCTCGCGGGTCAAGTGTGCGTCCTCTTTTTTGCCGAGGCAACGCCGGAGACCAATTATGTACGGCGTATCAACTCGTTCCCCTTTCCCGTCCGCGTCACTTCGGCATTTGACGAACGGGACGTGGTGCGCTGCAAGGGCGAACGCTCCGTCCCCGCGGGATTCCACGGACCGGGCATGATGTACGGCGGATTTCAGCGACACCAACTCGTCGCGTTCCTCTTCTTTCGGCGATACGATGCGGTGCACACGGAAGTGCATTATGGCTTTCACCCCAAGTGCAGGAAGATGCTCCAGCACATGGCTCGCTACATGGCGTGGGACCGAGGGCCATTTGTCATTACGCATATGACGTCCCCTCGGATGCGCGACTTTTGGCAGCAGTTGGGCTTTGGTTGTGAAAATAATCTCTTTGTGTACCGTCAAAGATGAAGCCTCGCATAATATTCAAGATCTTGCTCGTGACGTGTTCGCTGGCGGCCTTGGTGTACTTTGCACGTGTGGTAAGCTGGCGTTCTGCGTTGGAGCGCGCGCAAACGGCGCACCATGCCGAGCCACCTTTGGGTCGGACTGCGCTGCGTCAGTACAGCGCGGCCATTGAAGAAGACCCGACGCCAGAGACGATGTTCCAGATGGCCACGCTCCTGGACCACGGCATTTTGCAGGGACCCGAGCCCGTGGTACCCAACCCTGCGATGGCGATGGGGTACTACCGCCAAGTGGCCGTGTTGGGGAGCGCGAGGGACCAAGCGTTGGCACGGGAGCGGTTGTTCGACCTGGGGGATCGGGTCTTTGTGAATCCCCCCCCGCGGCGGCAAGTCGTGGCGCCGGCGGTTCCCGCTCGCCGCACCGCGGCCGATGTACTGGAGAACGCGAACCAGCACCCGCGGTCGGATTCGCAGAACGTGCACGACAGCAGCGTGGTCAAGACAGTGAAGCTGGCACTGGACCGGATGAGTCCGAGTGCCCTGTCGTTGGAAAGGACGCTCGTGGACGTTCGACGTGCTGTCGCCGACGACGAGGACGCCTTGAAGGGGTTGGACTTGATGGAAAAAAACACGGTGCCGCTGACGGCGATCAAGATGACGGAAGTCGAAATTCTGCGAAAGGTGTGGGGCCGCATCCAGGCGGAGGCCGACCCCACGTCTCGGGAAAACATGCAAGACATGTTGAAAATGCGGTTGAAAGAAAGTGGCCAAGAAGCGTCGTGTGCAAGCGGTCGTGTGGCGAGGGTTGTTGATTCTTTGAGCACGTTTGACGACGGGGTCAAGTTACGGCCGCTGTGGGCCTTGCGACGGGAAATGCTGGGAACGGCGAGTGTGTTGCGCGGACAAGCGAATCCTGATGATGGCACACCGTTGGTCACGCGACTGCGCGACGAATTTACCAAGGTGTACGTCGACACGGGCCTCATGACACCTGATGTGTTGGAAGCCGAATTGTCGTCGTGGGGCACGGACGTGGAATAGTAGCCACTCACGCCTCACTCACGCAACACTCCCACAGGCGGCATGTCGGGCGAAGGAGACGAGGAAACGCGGAATCACCGCCATGCAGTCCGCGAATACATAAAGCGTTGCCAGGGCGACCCGTGGGTGTGTGCGGAAGCCTTGTTGTACTTGTTGGACGGCCACGAGATTGTGCATCGGCATTGCTTGTGGATATTTCCCAGCCCCAATGCGCGCTTTCTCTCTTCCACCAGTGGGAGCGCCGTAACGGAGTACTACATCCTGGTGCGGTTGGAGGGAAAGAACTGCTTGGACAAAATATCTCTCGGGGTGTGCAAAACGTTGGGTGACAACAAGTGTTCTCCCTCGCGCTTGACCCCCGGGGCGCCGTTGGACCTGGACCCCACGCAGGGACACGTCCTTCGCATCCTGTCTATTGAACGCGACGGCGAGCAGTTGCGTTCCCCGGAAGATGCGAGTCCGTCTCTTCAGAATGCCCGTCACATCCGTGAAGTCATCCGGAAACAGGCCGGGAAGTGCGACGACTTGAGTCCGTCCGAGACGTTGCACCACAAATTTGGGGTCTTGCGAACGGAAGCGTACGTGCATGCCAAGGAACTTCTGGAGACCGACGACTGTGAGACGGAAGAGTTCAATTCAGCGCGTCTTGCCCTGGACGACCCCGCGTCGAAACCGTGGAGGTTGGCGAATCGCGTGGCGAATTTGGGTCTTGGGGCGCGAATGCAGGTAGCCGAGAAGAGCTTGCTGCCTCAAGGAAAACTGCACATTGCAGAGGACATTTGGCTCGTGGACGAGAGCCTTCCGCTGGCGTCGTCCGAATTTGCGTGCGCTGCGCGATGGGCAGTGCAAAAGAGCATCAAGGGCACGGGTAGCATTCCTCGCGCCAAGATGTGGGAGTCGGTTGTCGTGTTCAGTCACGACGGGGTGTCGTCAGATTTTCAACTGATGCGCATGGCCTAGGCTGTTGTTTTTTTTCCTCTGTGTAGTAATAATCAAATCAACTCATGGAGAATTTTGCAAACAGAATGGTCCCGCCCAGGGTCTTTGAATCCTACACACCACTCGAGCTCGTACTACGAGGGGCCACAATGGACGATCCGGAATGGGTGAAGGACATTGTACGCATCGTCAGTCGACGAACGGGTCGCTATTTGACCTTGAATCGACTTGACGAGTATTTCCGTCAGTATATTAACGTCTACTTTCCATTGGCCATCGCGGATAGTAATCTATTTGAAAATTACGTGCTGTGGGAGGAAGAAAAATTGCCACAGGCAGAAGAGAAAGAAGCAGAACAGTACCGGCAGTGGCGTGCCTCGCACCCCCACGGCCAACGCTTTGACCCGTACCCGGACAGGGATGAGCGCCATGGGCCTTCCAGTTTCGACCTCACACGGTTCAAGAATTAAGGACTTTCTGAAAACTCAATATTTTGCTGAATCATATACGCCCCAATTACTCGTCCAAATTCGCCTTTTTTGCTTGTCTTTACTCCATACTGCAATCTACGCACAGATAATGACCTTTCTGGCTGTTGTCGCGGCCTTTACCCTCCCGGGCCTCTTGTACCCGGTCCTGTACTCCAAGCATCTCGGGAGCCAGCCCGTGCAGGTGTACCTCGCCGGCAACGTTCTCGCGCTGTACCGGGACAGCCACGACAAGGTGGTGGCGCATACGGACATTTGCCCGCACCAAGGGGCGTCCTTCTCCAAGGCAGGGCACGTCACCGCCCAGCACGAACTCGTGTGCGGGTACCACGGTTTTAAATTTTGCAAGGGGAGGTTTTTGGGGTTGGCGACCGCCAACAACAAGCCCCGGTACAAAATGCCGCTGTGGGACACGACGGAGAAAGACGGCCTGATCTACATGAAGCTACTCGGGACATGTGTATCCGAGAACCCAATCCCCCAAGTGCCCGAGGCGACCGACGCCGCGTTCTCCAGGGTCACCGGGTGCCGCGACATTCTTCAAAGTCATCAGTGTGTGACGGAGAACGTGCTGGACATGATGCACGTGTCGTACGTCCACCGCACCTTTGGGAACCGCGCGAGCCCTTTGCCGATAAATTTGAAGTACGAGTCTTTAGGGGAATACGCGGGGCGGTCCACGTTCACCTACCGACCCAAACCCGGAAGCTTGGCGTCGTTCCTGGGATCGCCGTTTCCGGAGGTATTGGTCGAGAACGAGTTCTACCTCCCGAGCACCACCGTCACGCGCGTCATAACCGGAAAATACGTGAAAACCGTCGTGACAAGGGCACTGCCCAAAGAGCACGGGTCGACCAAACTTTTTTGGGAGGTTCATCGTAATTTTGCGTGCGACTCGTGGGGAATCGGCGACGCACTCATGGCGCACCTCATGGAACGGACACTGGACGAGGACGTGCAAATTTTGCAGAATGTCGACCCCGATCACCGCGAGGGACCGATCGGGGTGAAATACGACGTCACCATCCGCAAATACCGACAGGCGATCAAGTCTTGGATGCACCGTACGCTTCTCGATCATAACTCTGCGGACTAGCCGAGTCTTGTAGTACTCCGGAAGTTGCGCATAAAGGCGTCCACGTCGTACTGTTGTGTTACTCCGCGGTTGTTGTTAGTCTTAGTCTCTTGTACTGTTGTGTAGTACTCCGCGGCGTAAGAGGATAAGTAGTACTCCGCGGCGTAAAAAAATCTGATCCCTTCCATTCTTCTTCTTCATCACCTGGATAAGGCCGAGGGACCCGTTCAGTATCTTTATTGGTCTTTGAAAAGTACTTGACGATGCGATTTTCAGACCAACCCTGTTTCACAAATGCAACGGCTTTTGCGTGTCGGGACTTGACCCATGCCTCTGCTTCGGGAACTCCCGCCGACTTTAGCATTTCTGTGATTTTATTGAGTCCTGCCTTGATATCGCCGCGTTTGTAGTATGCCAATGCAACGATTGCCACCGTGGCACTGGCATACAACAAGCCTTTGGTCATGTTCGACATGACCTTTTTCTGCGTGCTGTACTTGCACATGGCTGTATGAATGTCCGCCGCGTCGCGGGGTTTCCCATCCCACGTGAAGAAATGAATCCCAACGGTCGCTCCTTTGGCCATGGCCTCGAGGCGAGTTTCGGGCAGGGTCGAACGATACACAAAGTCGTGCGCGAGGTAACAGACCTTTCCGGAGATGGCCTCGCCTTGTTTCATGGCCTCCACGACATCGTCCCGGGCCAATTGTCGGCGCCCCAAGAACAAGGAGTACTTGCGCAGGTCGCCGAGCGTTTTGCTGCACACCTCCGGCAGGGTGTAGGGGTTGCCGTCCTTGTTGAGAAGCTTGTCGGCCGGGATCATCCCTTTTGACACGTGCAAGAGGATGGTACGCGCTTCCTGCACCGTGAGCTCTTCCGACGAGGAAGACTGGCAAAGAGTTTTGAAGGCTTGAATACGTGGATCGGTCAGCATGTTTTTCCTCTAATTGACTATTTTTTTTCCCATTTTAGCTCGATGGACGCTTTCTTGCAGCACCAGTGGACCTTCTACCTCCATTACCCTACCTTCAACTTGGACACGCGACATTACTCGGACCAAGCGTACGAGCGGCTCGCCGACGTGTCCTCCGTGGAGGCCTTTTGGACGGTATTGGAGTCGTTGCCAAAGCCCAGCGACGTGTTTTCCGGGCGTGACGCGCACCATCGTGTGGTGCGGAGCAAAATCAACGGGCGACATTTGGAAGCCTTTGGGTTTTTCAAAGCAGGGGTCAAACCGGAGTGGGAGTTTTCTGTCAACCTTAAAGGTGGTCATTTCGAGTGCCGGAAGGACTTGAGCTTGGACATGGTGGACCGCTTGTGGTACGAGACCCTGTTGGCGCTCGTGGGCGAGGTCCTGGAGTCGGGCCGCGAGGTCGTGGGCGCGCGCATTGTGGATAAATCCAAGTCGCGCAAAACTGAATTTCGACTTGAGATATGGGTGGCCACTACGTGCCAAGACGTTCGCAACGAGGTGTGGCAAAACGTGATGGATGTGCTGGCACCGTATGACCACACTCTCGACTTTACCTGGAAAAGCCACGGCGACTCGCTCGCGACCATGATGTGGTGCAACGCCGAGAACCTGGGGATCGACATCGCAAAGGAGTTTTAGTACGTGGTCGGGCAACCGCCTTCGTACGGGAGTACGGTGCCCGGTTCATCTTCGTAGATGTGGTACGGGAGGCCGAACGAAGAGTACCCTTGTCGTTTGGCCCGGCGAAAGGATTCGCCTTGCTTCTTGTTGGTGCAGAAGTAGCGATGGCCCGGGCGGCCCGGGGAATGGCAGCAGATGATTTTCCCGCTGCTCAGCAAGTCTTTCATTTCCCTTGTAAAGAGGTTGACGGGTGCGTTCCGTTCGTCGACGAGGACGTGGCCTTCGACGTCGTAGAGAGTTTTGGCGTACGTAGTGGAATGCTTGGTGTACGAAATGCGCAATCTGGGTCCGTGGCTTCCGCTCTCGGATGGAGCTTTGCCCGTGACGATGACTTCAGGCTCGCTGTCAGGAAGGGACGCGTCGTCGTCGCCCCAGCTGGATTGAATTTGAACCGTGGATGTCATGGCGAGGTCTAAAAAAGGGAAATAGAAATGTTGAGGGAAAAAGTAATATTGCAAATGGAAACGGATAAGATTGGCAAAATGACGCGCGAACAGTACGACGCCCAGGTGTCGTCGGCCAAACGCGAATTGAAGCGACAGAAAGAAGATGTCAAGAAACTGAAAAAGGAATTGGACAAGGTCGTCTTGGACCATAAAATTGCATGCGGATACGAAACAACGTTGAAATCCATGTTCTGACCTTCCTTTTTTTACCCTTTCCTCTACCAGTCACACATGAGTTTCAAACAGAACATCCATTTGGAGCAAAACATTGAGGAGCGCGTCGAGAATTTTTGGGCGTTCAAACCGAGCGATGGCTTGGTGGATGGGCAGCAATTTGCGGTCATGAGCATCGTGTGTCCAGAGGGCACCAACCAGACGGCGTCGAGCTTTGGTGTCAAAGTGTTTGGTTGCTTTACGACGCTACAAGAGGCGAACAAATATGCGAAAGATCTTCAAGAGGAATGCAATGCGTTTGACTACTATACGGTACAGACTCAGTGCTGGGCGAAGCTCCCCCCCCAAGTGGCAAAATTGGAGGACCAAAACTTTCAGGAGGAAGAACTGGAGTCCCTCAAAAACACCGTCATCAAGTCTCGCAAGGCCCGGGCCAAGATGATGGAGGAGCGTATGATGATGGAAAAGGCCGACAACAAGAAGAAAATGGCGGAAAAGGCCGATACGACCGCGACCATCACGGCTACGATTGAGGAGTGAGGCGGAGTTTCTCCCACCATGACTCCAAGGGCACCTTGGATGTTTCTGGGAAGAGGATGTGCATGTAGGGGCTTCGCGGGCGTTTCAGCGCTTCCCAGATACAGGTGATGTCCGAGTGTTGTTTGGGGGTCCGCGTAGTCGGTAACAAAAAGGCGATGGCCGCATCGGCGGCATCTTCAGGGGGAAGGTGGGCAAAGACGTAGTCGTTCAGGACAGCAATCAAAAGAAGAAACTTGACCTCTACGATCGTAGACACCATGTTTTGCAATCCTCGTTCAATCGTTAGTCGCTCCAAGTGCCACAATTGGTGGTGCCGCGGTGTTTCTTTGTGTCCCCAAATGCATGTCAATGTCAAGGCCACGACGTCCTCGGGCGCGATGTTACGCCATCGACGCAAGCCTTTGAAGGCCGCCGACCCCGTGCGGCTTTCGTCGACCTCGTACCGCACGGCCATCGTGGCATAGTGGCTCGCCATGGTGGCGGAAAAGCGCTCGTCTTTGGAACCACGCCGGGAGAAGGTCAGGGCCATGAAAATGGGGTACTGGTCGGGCACGTTCTTCCACTCCACCGCATGCTCGAGTTGATGCTGGACAATCGATTCCAACAACTGGAAATTCATCACCCGCCATTGCTCTTCGTACTCCGGTGCCATGGACATTGGGTTGCGCCAGCTGGACAGCCACCGCTCCTCTGACACGATGTACGTGCCGTCGTGTGCCACGGTCAACTCCCCCGCCATGCACGGGGCGTAGATGTGTGGCTTGCGAACGTCAAAGGTCCTGTGGGGGTTGTTGCTGAGAAACTTGGCAACTTTCCAGAACTTGTCGTGCACCGCAGTGCCAAACGCTTGCTTGCAAGTAGTACACGCGCGTTCCAAGGCTTTCTGGATGCTGCATTGCGAGACTTGGAGGAACCGCTGGCTGTCCTGTAAAATGTGGTGCAAGGCGGCGAAGGAGCCCGTCCATTGGCGCAGCCAGTAGCATTCCTTCAGCATAAAGTCCACAAATATCCCATGGTCAAACGGAAAGACGCACGGGTCTACCTGTGTCTTGGGACGTCCTCTGCCAGTGGAGGGCATGGGCTGGGCGAGAGCGTGAAAAAGATCAATTGGCTGAATGAAATTGACTCGCAGTGCGTTGGCAGGGAGAATAGTTTTCAGAAAGTTCCGTTAATTGCAAAAGGATTGCAAAAACGCATCGGCGAGGTCGTCCTTCTTTGTTCCGGGACAGTGCAATGTAAGATCCGGTTGTTTTTTCTCTCTCAAAATCGCCTCTGCAATGTCGACGGCGAGTCTTTTCCGTTTGGCGTACGTCAGCGACGCCATGTTTTGCACTCTCGCGCACAGGACTTGATCGGTCAGCGACACAATCTTGGAAAAAGCCTTGAATTTGCTGGCGGGCTTGACAAACCTCACCGTGGCACGGGGGAATCGCGTTTTCATGTGTGCGTACGTTGCAAAGGCCAGGGCAAGGTTGATGTGTGCCCCCCGCACTTGTTGTTCAATGAGGACCACGTCGGGGGACCAGCCGGTCGACCACAAGTCCCAGTCTTTGAAGTGGTCGAGAAGACGGTCGATCAATTGGCTGGCGGGAGTTGCCTTGGTCTCGCCCAAGCGCCAGCACTCCAGGCGTTGGACGTGCACCTCGGGTAGAGAAACGGCACACAGCGCGTAGTTGCCCTTGCCAATATCGATGCTCAAAACCCTGGCCATTTTTTTGGAAATCTCGTCGTTGTTCTTCTGCATGAAAACGTTGAATGTTTGATTATTGACGATGCCTCGATGAAAACGGCAGTTCCAATCTCGCGAGGCCTTATGGAAAGAACTTTGGATAAGTCTTTCCATAAGTCTTTTCCCACAAGAATCCTGTCCCAAAGTTCTTTCCATAAGTCTTTTCCAACATTTTGGCAAAGATAATGGACTGAGCTTCGTCCACACCGGTGCTTAGTCTCCAAAAGAATTTCTCGACCAGTCTCTGGATACCCGTCGGGATACCCGTCGGTGAATTCTCAACATACTTGGCGCGGAATGTCTGCTTGGACAGTGTGGCCATTTTTTTGGAAATCTCGTCGTTGTTCTTCTGCATGAAAACGTTGAATGTTTGATTATTGACGATGGTATTGCACGTGTCGTCTTGGAAAACCTCGATGAAAACGGCAGTTCCAATCTCGCGGGTCAAGGCCTTGTGCAAAAATTTATGCTTTGAAATCAGGATATCCTCGAGAAGGCTTTCAATTTGATAGAAATTCCTCGGTTGCTTGTAAAGTGACATGAATTCGTCATGTGTCATTGTCTTGACACCAATCTTCTCCACGATGTTCTTTTTGTGTCGGTACAAAAAGTCACGGAACTGGTCGGACGTTCTGATCTCATCCTCGTCGCTTTGCCAAAAATATTTTCCGGCCTTAATAAACGGGTGTTTCTTCGGCGGTCGCTGCTGCAATATATACCCACTAACTCCCACTGCGGCTACTACCGCAAGCCCCGCCAGGGCTTTTTCGGCGCGGCCCATGCCTGATTTGGTGGGCGCGTAGTAGCAAAGGGCAGCGATGATGTCTTGTGGCGAGGCACGCGGCGTCCCGTCCCAATGGAAAAGGTGAATGCCACGCAACCGTGCGCCCAAGCGGTCGGCCACCACTTTTCGAAACATCACCGTGGGACTGTTGGTCTGCTGGCATTGTTGTTTCAACAATTCCAGCTTCATTTGCTCCTTGGAGTCCAAAATGCATGGAAGGTCTGCATATTGCTCGCGCGATGCTTTTTGATCCGTTTCCTTTTCCAGGCCTTTGTCAAGGATCTTGACCGTCTTGGCGTACTTTCCAATCTGGACAGACGATGCACAAATCTCGTCCTTGTTCCAGAGGCATCCTGTCGTGATGTCCATCAAGAGATTCGCTTCAATCAAGCCTTGGGACAGGTGCAACAAGATTCGGCGCATTGTAGGCAGGTGGGACGGGTCGAGAGTGGTCTCCCGGCATAGGGATTGGAAGTCATCCACGTATTGTTTTCCTCGTTGAAACATATTTTTGATTCTTACGCAAGATTTTTATTCCGTTAACGGACTTAACACCGAGCAAAAAAGTCAATATGTTTGTCCTGACGGAACACTTGTCCGGAGGCGGGGGTCGCAACTGCACCAAACAAGGGCCTGGCGACTTTCAGCGATAACGCTCTGAGAGGCATTTTCTTCTTCGCCTTTGGTCACAAACACGCATATAGTCTTGTAGAGGAACGCGAATACTTTCCAGTCCCTCAACCTACCCTACCCTGCAATCATATACAGAGCCAATCTACACCAAGATGGAAGACGATGCCAAAATGAAAAAAGTTATTTGTCTAGAAAGAGCATCTTGTCAATCACGGCCTTTTGCACCACTGCTAACCCGCTCATGACCTCCTCGATTTCGGGCGAGTCCCATATGTAATTCTCGAAATTACTCAAGCATTGAGCCGCCGTCGTGGCACACTTTCTGGTTTTGATCTTATACTTGAGTACGCCCGGCTGTTCCACGCATACCTTGAGCGTGTCGTAGAAATTTCGCACCTTGGCCAGAATCACCATAAACTGTCTGCGCGCGACGAAACGGATCGACGGCTCGGCGTTGATGGCCTGGTGCACGCGACGAAGCAATTGGACAACCTCCGCCCCGTCGTCCAGGTCGTAGGTGTCCAACTCCACCACCTCGTCTGTCACGGGGTGCTTGAAGTGCAATGTTTTGGGAGGCGCCCGCTTGTGCATGGAGAGAATCCCGGAAAACGTCCCCAATCCCGCACCCATGAATGCCCCCCACAAGGTGCCGCTAAACACGGTGGAGAAAAAAGGTTCCATTTTATTTTATATGCGTTCTTATAAAAAAAGGCTGCAAATTTTAGAATGACCTCCACGACCGCGACTTCCCCTCTTTCGTGGGCTCAACGTTTCGACCGCTGTCCCAACATGCTCCTGAAACTCTTGGTCAACGACCCCCAAAAACGCGCGGTGGCATGCAAATTCCTTACCGTGGCGGTATTGCTGGGGGTCGGGCTACTTATCGCATACGGGGTCAAGTGGACCTACGGCCGCATCACGGGGCACAGACAATTGGTCGACGACGATGCAGGGGGGAAGGCGCACAGTCGTGCCAAGTTTTTGGTCCGCGAGTCCGCTCGTTTGGTCGCCAGTGCGCTGGAAAAACGAGGCAGCAATCTCCTGGACGCCTACGAGGACGCCGCCCAAGCGGCTGTGCTGGCACGGACCGCCAAGGAAATCGACGACGACGTTGGAAAGCTCACCCAAGACCTCGGCGTGGACTTTTACGAATACTTGACCTACACGGCCTCTGTCTTGCAGGACGTGCGCTCCAAATTGCGAGGAACCTAACTTCTCTCCATTCCCCCACCCACGACAGATGTTCCCGAAACTGGACGACCTGGACGACCTGACGCAGGTGCTGCCCGTGTACAAAGAGCAGGCAGCGCAGTGCCTTTACTACGGGACCGACGGATCGACCGGGGTCCGCTACCCATGCTTGGGGGAACCGTACCCCCACCAGCCCAAAGTATGCAAAGCGGTCATGGAAGGCAGCGGCCTCTGCTGTGGCGTGGGAGGCCACACGCTAAAAACCCACGACAAGGACATGAGCTTGGCCACGCGTGCACTGACACACGCGGCGTGGTTGCTTGAGCATATGGAGCACATGGCCAAAGAAGAGGTGGTCAGGCAAATTACGGGGATGCTGCACGTATTGTGTGGCCTGGAGCTGCGCCGTCAAGAACAAACGCAGCACGGGTTTCCCGTGGCCACGGCGGAAATAAAAAGCATTCTCGTGATGTACACAACAGTCACTGACGTTTGGGTGACAATGGTCGATCGTTCTTCTTCTTTGGCACGCAAGACACGCAACTTTCGCTCGACCACGCAGGTACTGAACAAGATGCTCCCCCAATTTTTGACGGCATCCCCAACGATTCCCCTGGACGTCTACGCGGAGGTCGTAGGTCCCAAGTGCTTCGCCGTCTTTCTCTTTCCAACCACGGACCATGCCCCCGACGCCTTGTCCCGTTTGTGCGGCGCTGCCTTTCGGGAAGCCGGGCCAGAGTGGCACGCCCGGATGCGGCGCTCGCAACAGGGCCATCGACAAGAGTGCCAGGGTGCGACGTGTGCGTGCGACAGGTCGGACCCAATCTTCAAGGTGCAAGGGACGCGCCAACTGTACGCGGCTTGCACGGCGTGCGGCCTCATTGGGCACAACAAGGGGAGCTGTCTTCGGCGAAGCCCGGCCACGCACGTTGCCATGGCCCTTGCAACGATGATCGACCCCGTGAAGATGTCCCGCTTCACGTCCAAGGCCGGACACTTGTGCCTTTGCAATTGCTACCACATGCTCGTGGCGCTGCTGTATCGATGGTCGTCCGTGGGGGACGTGGAGTGGGCAGTGCGGGGCATCTCCCGTCTCGTGCCCGTGGGGGACAAGGAGCCGGCGTTGCTTCTCCGGTTTTTCAACCACATCGTGGTGCATTTGAAGCAGCACGCCACCTTTGGCCAAGGCATGGTGGTCCTCCTGGACAACGACCATTTGAACGTGGAGGCCGCGCACTTGTACAAGGACCAACGAAAACGCAAGGGACTGCTGCCTGAAACGATCGCCTTGAAACGCAGGGCGCGCGACTTGACCGAAGCATACCAAGACGACGATTTGTACCGCACCGTGATGACGCCCCAAAATCGAAACCGCGTCCGGGACATGGTGCGTAAGAGTGCCAGTGTGAATCCAAATCTGGTGACGGAGGTACAAGGCCGCGAGACGGACATTGGCCTTCGGTTTGCGTTCGACGACATCTTCGAGCTCTAGTCTTTCGTCTCCGCTTCCATGTCCTCGTCCGACGACGAGTCCGAGGAGCTTTCAGACTCGCTCGCGTTGAAATCACTGTCGTCCGAGTCCGTGTCCATGAGTCCATATTCGTCGTATGTGTCCGTCTCCCGGTCTCCGGGACGTGCTGCTTGGGCGGCCAGCTGCCGCATTGTGTACTCTCGAATATGCTGCATGGCCTGCGTCTTGGCGAGTCGTGTCGGACGGGTCGGAAGGACGGGGGGCGTGGTATTGTGTTGCATTGTATCGCTTTGGCCATACGAAATCAAAAACTTTTCAAAGAAACAAAACGAATGCGCGGACGGCTCAATTCTCCTTTTTTTTTCTATACCTTACTATCAAAATAGAAATGGAAATGAACCAAGAGCCAAACACGTCGGCAGCGGTGCCACGCCCTTCCGCCCCTCGCAATTTTGAATCGTTCGCATCGTACATCCACAAAGTCTGGAAGTTCCTCAATGAAGGCCCCCGAAGCAATGTCCGATTGTCCAAGTCCGCGACGAAAGTGATGGATGCCTTTGTGAAGGACATGTTTGACAAGATTTCCGTCGAGGCCTCCGCCGTGCTTCGGCAAACCAAGACACCGACCATGTCAAGGCGGGCCATTGAGACTGCCGTGAAAATGGTCGTGGGCGGCGAAATGTCTGGGGTGGCTCTTCAGGCCATTCAAAAGGCCGCGGGAAACACCAGCTCGCTCATTTTCCCAGAAGGCCGTCTTCATCGCCATCTGAGGGAAGGCCGATACGCGGGGCGCGTGAGCCGCAAGGCTGCAAGTGCCATGGCCGCCACGCTGGAATATTTGGTCGCGGAAGTGCTTGAAGTGGCGGGGATTGCCATGCGACAGGCTTCTATGAAAACTCTTCGGGCTCGCCACATCACCCTTGCCATCCGTAGCGACGAAGAGCTGCATCGATTGTGCAAGGATTCGACCATTGCAAAAGGCGGCGTTTTGCCTTTCATCCCACAGGTCTTGATGCCAAAGGGCAAAAAGTAACGTCCTCATTTCGCCTCGCGGGCAGCTGTTTGCACGAACAAATCGAACTCTTTTCTTTTCTTTCGGCGGTGTGTCCCCAAAGCCTACATCCATCACGGGATGGACTTGGAGAAACTCAAAAGCATCGTGGACGTGCAGCGAAAGATAATCTTGTGCAAGGAATCAAATAGACATGGACCGATCGTCGTTACATCTCAACCATTTCAATACGAGCAAACAGCTCGGCGATTGCTTTAACATGGTGGTCCTCGGCCACAAGCACACGGGCAAAAGCACCCTCATGCGGGACATTATGTACCACTTGCACACGAGCGGGTACCCCCGTGTGGTGGTGTTTTCAGGGACCGAGGAGGGCAACGATTTCTTTCGGCGGTGTGTCCCCAAAGCCTACATCCATCACGGGATGGACTTGGAGAAACTCAAAAGCATCGTGGACGTGCAGCGAAAGATCATCTCCAGTTGCAAAGAAGCGGAGACGAAATTGGGCCGTTCCGCCAATGTAGACACTCGCCTGGTGATTGTGATGGACGACCTCATGTACAAGCGCCACATGACGCGCACGGAGTTGTTTGGGGAGTTGTTTATGAATGGCCGGCATTGGAAAATCACCATCATTTTGAGTTGCCAGTACGTCATGCTCTTGGACACGGCGTGTCGCGCAAACGTCGATTACTTGTTTGTACTGCGAGAAATGATCCCCAAGAACCGGCAGAAGATCTACGACAATTTTTTTGGCATGTTTGCCCGGAAGCAAGAGTTCTACCGCGTCCTCGACAGTTGCACGACGAATTACGAATGCTTGGTCTTGGACAACACGCAACCCAACATGGCCATCGAGAAATGCATCTATTGGTACAAAGCAAGCATGGACCTTCCCGAGTTCCTCTTCGGGGGACCCCGTTTTCAGTCGTGGGCAAAGGAACGGCATGTTTTCAGCGAAAAAAATGTTCACCACAATAGTAAAATCAAAGTATCAGAAGAAACATGAGTGGCAACGGCAATGAAATGCATATCGGCGGCAAAAACATGGAGTCTCTCAGGCGCTATAGGCTCTCCAGTACCAGGGAGTACATCCAAAACCTCACGAAACCCGCCATTCGGCGGTTGGCCCGTCGTGGGGGCGTCAAGCGCATCGGTGGTAAAGTTTACGAGGAGATCAGGACGGTCGCGGATACCTTTTTGAAGAATCTTCTCCCACACGTAGTTGCCTATACGGACCATGCGAAGCGCAAGACGGTGCTCACCTCGGATGTGATCCACGCACTCAAACATCAAGGCCGCATTATCTACGGCGTGTAACCCAAACGGCATTTTATTATCTCTCGGTGCAAGCAACAAACAATGCCTCTCCGAAACCGTCTTGAAGAAGTGATCCGTCGTTACGAGAAGGCCTCGACCCTCGTGAAGAAGTACAAGGACGGAGAAGTGTCCGAAGAGGAGCTGGGCCAAGGCTTCCACGGCCTGCGCGAGGAGCGCCGCCTTATCGACGAAAACAATCGGGTGTATTTGCGGGAGCAGCGTCGGGTCCACTTGGGAGAGAAGGTCGCCAAACAGTATGAGGAAGAAGAAGAGTCGGAAGACGACGAGCAACAGGAAGAAGAGGAAGAGGAGAGCGACATTGACGAGGACGAGGACGAGGACGAGGACGAGGACGAAGGGGACAATGCGGATCAAGTTGACGTCACGGAAGCACCCACGGCACCTACTGACAAACGCGAGGCAAGACTGTGGAAACAGTACGGGGAATTTTGGGACTCCGCGTGAGGAGGTGCGTGAATAAATTATTTCTTGGAAAGCCAACAAATCATGGATACATCATCTAAAATACTTACGGTAGCGCCGGACTCTGAATTGTCGGAACTGGTGGAAACCTTTCAGAAAATTCAACATTCCTTGCCATCGGCGATCAAGGCCCCTACCAACCCCGAAACGCTCGAGTATGTGGCGGCCGAGTTGGACAATATTCACCGCAAGCAAGCCTTGATCCAGCAGCAAATCGAAGGCAAAAACAAGGAAATCGCCACGTTGAGAGAAACCTTGCTTGTCGTCAGTGGCGCTTTGCAGGGCCTTCAGCACATACACAAGTTCATGACGAAAGAAGAGACAGAAGCTTCTTCTTTGACATAGGTGGCGGGGGAGGCAAGGGAGGAGGAACGGCCGCTATTTGGTGCTCCCACGTCAAGGTGGTTTGCTGTCCCGCTCCCCTCACCTCAAATCCTTTGGAAAAATATAAATCACGCAATTTCAAGGTAACGTAGGGAACGTCAAATTTGGGATAGCCGTAAATAAAGGAAGGAACGACGTACTCGTATTGCAATAATCCGTGCGACACATGGTCTCGAACGCCCTGGTTGATCATTTCCACGAGACTCGTGATGATTTTCTCCTCAATGAGGTACCTTTGCTCGTACGACCGCCTCGATATCTCCTCTGCACTGACGGGCACGATTGCCGAAGAGTGAGGGAAAGACAAGGACATTTTTTTGGTTCAAGAATCCACTTTGTTTTCACAATACATATTGTTTCGTGCCATGGGGACACTTCCGCAAAATAAAATATCTATAAACACCTAAAGAATAGTCTTGAATCATGTTCCGAAATCTCTTCCAAAAACCAACCCCGCCCCCGCCCGTCAACGGAAGATCTCTGTCCAGTATCCCTTCCAAGTACATGGATTATGTCAAAATTGCGGCGCTTGTTCTGTTGGCCGCCATTGCGATTAAATACGTCATAAGCATGAATTCATCCGCGGTGATCATTCAAGGCTATCCCGTCACTGCGGCGCCGCTACGACGACCTATGGTCACGCAACCAATGGCCTCCAAGCCTATTTCCACCCCCACTATGTTGGGGTCCAAGCATGGGTTGGGAGGCGGACCCCTTGTCGGCAGCCAGAGTATTCGGCTTGGTGGCAGCGCCTTTCTCCCGGGGCGCAGCGTGGATTTTAGCGACAACCAGTTTCAGGAGCGTCGGCCCACTCAGCTTGTCCGATCCGCGCCCCCTGCCGCGCCCGTTGCTGATCCGATCGTCGTGGTGCCCGCGCCCGTTGCTGATCCGATCGTCGTGGTGCCCGCGTCGGTGGCGACCACGTCGGTCCCAGCTCGCAAGCGGAAGCGCTTTTTTTTCTTCGGCGCGCCACCAACTCCCTACCAAACCCAGGACGGCATGATTGTGGACACGCGTGACGGTCAAGTCATTCAGCCCCGGCTTTAGAGTCACTACCATTAACTTAAGGACTTTCTGATTCAGAAAGTGCCCTAATGGAGGATAATTAAAAATTGTAAACTATGCTGCGTCGACGGATTGGTAGAGGGACTGAAGATTTCTCCCCAAGAGATGATAAACCCCCTTCTGGAGGATGTGTTGGGTGCTTGGGTGCTTGGTGCTAGCTTGTGCAAAGAAATGCGAAGCATGAGAAGCCGTTGGGCAGCAACAAAGAAGGAAAAACGTGGTATTTGCAAAGTCACAACGTCGTTGCTTTTCTTTCACAAAATAATCTGACGTTCAAGAAGCAAAATAGGACAAGGCATACTACATGTTTTCTTTTCATTTCTTTGAGGTGAACACTACTGTCGGCAAAACCCATTTGGTCTCCCAACCCTCTTTCTTGATGACTTTCACCGGCACCAGTATGGCAGCCCAGGTCTCTAAAAGCGCGTAAATGGCGCACGCCGCGGCGATCTCGGGGCATTTTCGACGGGTTTGCAAGTGTTTGTCCTGGATGTAGAGCGTTGCCAATTGCAGAGCGCGCTGTTCTTGTGCAAAGTTCACGAGTCCGTCCGCGTGTATGCGGCGCAAGTCCTTCTCCACCAGGTCCACGCACACCCCAATGTCTTTGTACATTGCATCCAGTTTGCGCGCGTCTTTCAGCGAGCCACAGTTGATATTGGTGATGGGCAAGAGGGCCGCACGCTCTTGTATGCGGCAACTGTCATTCTCGTACCCGCACACCTGGCACACGGACACATAATCCCGCTCAATCAGCGAGTCGGAGGCCTGGCAGTACATGCACTTGCTCACATGCTTGACGGGCACAAGATAATGGAGCCATTCGTGCTGTTGGCGATGCAAGAAATCCAAGTGCCCAAGCAAGGGTTTCAGCGACGAGCGCTGCATCCCACCAGCCTGGCAAATCGCCAACAGGCTTCGCACATGACCTGCGATAGGCTCGCCCACCCCCTGTGTGCGTGTCTCAAAGGCAATCTTGTATTCGATCGACTCCAACGCACCTGCGTGGCTCCTCTCCATCCGTGCTGTCAGGTGTGGTGACGGGTGGTGAGTGGTGAAGAGAAGGAACAGAAAGAAGCACATTGCCAAAACGTTCGCCCTCCTGGACTGTTTTCAACTTCAAGTCGTTCACTTGAAGCAATGTGTCGTAGGCGTATTTTGCACTTTCTTCTGCCGGGCTGCATGCGACCAAGGCCTCGCAGATACCTTGTTGCTGTGCCGGCGTGAAGGCCACTGACGGGAAGCAGTTGCGGTCGGACATCAGCAACCAGATCACGCCAAGCTGACTGTGTAAGTCCTTTCGCATGGCGCGGGGCAAGTCGTTGAGCATCCACATGGCGCTTAGGAGAGATTTTACAAAAGTGTCGCAATCAAGCATAGTATGTCAAGTTTGACAAAGAACAAGAAAAAAATCAAGGCCCCAAACCAATGTTGTTTTCTTTCAAGAAATTTGATTTAGCAAGTTCTCACAGTGGGCCAGTTCAATGTTGGCGCCCCTGTACTGGCTGCCTCCACGGCATTTTTCGAGGATGTTCTGAATGACGCTCTTGGTGGTCCTGTTGTCTGGCATTTTCGCATGGCGAAAGTCGGGGAACTCGCCCAGCAAAGTCTCGGCGATGGTGTGGATGCGTATGTGTTTCACGACAATTACCTCGTCCTGCGTCTCGACTGAGAACGACACGTAATTGTCACCAATCTTCCAATGGCAAAAGTCGCCGCACGACCGCCGCATGACGGCAATGGTGGGAACCAAGTTCACGGGTCGAAGGATACTCTTCGCCATGATGGCCAGGTTGGCATCTTGTCGGGCCATGACTTTGAGCTCGTCGATCGTCATGAGCACGTGCTTGTCGCCCATGGTCAGACTGGGAATGTACACGACCCATGCGTACATACGACCGAGCACTTGCGTTTCCGGCTTGACGTCGCCAGTGACGGTGGGGAAATCGAGGAACATCATCTTCTTGACAAAGACCAAGTCCGGCTGCACTTGGAGCGCGTCTTTCAACTTCTGAAAATGTGCCACCTCCGCTTCCAAGCGCGCCACCTTGTGCAGCGCCCACGGTCCTATGACCACGGCCTTCATCGACTTTCCACCACCCGTGTCGTCGGGACGACAAAGATGGTCCGCAAAAATCTCCGCCTCCCCCACGTCCGTCGTCTGGATGCGTTCCACCCGTCCGTCGTTGCCGTGGCTGATCCCTGGCGACGACTTGATCAACTCCATGGCGACGTTGCCTTGCAAGTGCACCTCGACAGCCGACACTCCCGTCAATGTGCACTGGTACATCAATCGGTGCGGCTGACGAAGGTCCAAAAACTCGCGATCCAACACAATGCGTTCGACGCCCACTCGTTGTGCAAGGAGGAGCTTGGAGGAGGTGCATTTGGACCACATGTGGTGCAGACGATACAGCCCAAAGAGGAAGCGAAAGCACTGCGCGCCAGGGTGACGCTGGATTTTGGAATTTTCACACTCTCGCGGGATGTTGTCGTCGTCCCGCAGGACCGAGGGCGGTGCCCATTCGTGAATCTTGGGGATGATGTCAGGATGAAAGGTGTCGACCAAGTCGTTCACGGTCAGGGCACGTTTTTTCAAGCCGCGTCCCGTTTTGATGATCGGCTCTCCCCGTACGCCGTAATTGATCAAGTCCACCATGTCTGGCTGCGACGCCCACAGCCGCAAGGCATAGCTTTCTGTGACGCGGTGGGGTGCCGACAACACACTGAGCCGGCTGTTGTGCAGCAACGAATCCAGGTTTTGCGCGCCGGCACTGTCCTCTTGCAAGACGCGTTGGAAGAGGTACAGGAAGATTTGAAGGTCGACTTGCAGGGCCTCAAACGCGTCCCGGTCGTACATGTTGTTCAAATGACTGTCGAGGTAAATCATCGCATCCTCCACATCTTGGATAATGGCCAGTGCGTCTGGCCCGACAGTGAACGGGATGCTTTGCTTGATGGCGTCCACCAGTTTCAATACGTGAGTACGGTGCATGGCGCCTCCCTGGCACATGTACTCCGGGTGAGGAGTGCCAATGCACACGGCTTGGTAGCGACGAAGCCGCAGCCGGTTGTTGAAGTACACCTTGTTACACAGGAGCATCTTGCGCGCCCTGTAGGCCTGGTCTGCGCTGGGAATGTACGTGCTTAAAATCTCCGGGCTTTTGAGCACTTCGTTGCGCCACTCCCGCATTTTACTCGTGTCTTCAAAGATGTGGCGGGCGTAGGCAACACTGGCGTCCTTTTTGCAATGGCACAGCGTGGCCCCGATGCCCAACAATGTTGCCAGCGCCAGGGCGGGACGATGGAAAAGCACTCGCTCATACCGTTTCCATTCATCCAAGAGAAACGAGAACATGGTCGGGGTGGCGACGCCAATCTGACGGACCGCGATCCCCATGAGCATCACCAAGAGGCGCTGGTGCATCCCAAATGCCGCGGGATTGTCAAAAGGTCCGATGGCGAGCCGAAGCTCCAGTAGTGTTTGGCGTTCCATATCCTGCGAGACAACGCGTGTGATGTGGCTATTCAGAAACACAAAGTGCCTGAAGAACTCGGTCAAGCAGGCGGTCATGCGTGCGTCGTCGCGGTTCTCAATGGCATGGCGCAAGTTGTACTCGAGGGTGCCCAGGGTTGCCCCAAAGGGCGAAATGCCCGTCACCATGGAACCGGTCGCCAGCGGGTCCACTTGCTTTCCCTGAGGTTGAAACTCAAAAAGGCCGATGGCTTGCGTCGGCGAGGGGGTTGTCAAAAGATACGGGCGATCGTCGCGTGCAAGTGCATCAAGCAACGGCCGGCCTTCTCGTTCCTGGCGAGGAGGAATGTATGATTCCTCGTCGCTTATCTCGGCATCTTCCTCTTCATCTTCATCTTCATCTTCATCTGAACTGTCGTCCGACGACTCGTCGCCACTGTCCTGCTCATATGCCCTTTTCATCTCCACACCTAGTACAGGAATGGATGTCGAGCAAACGTTAGTCTTTCGCCTGGGAGAGACGATGGAGGCCCTTGACCGTATCTTGCTCAACCTGGACGAGAGTCGCAAATGTTTGTCCAAGAAGAGCTTCCACCGCCTCGTGGCCTATGAGTTGATGGCGTGCCCCGAGGTACTGAATTACAACGACATGGTCAGGAGCCAAGACGGACGGGTATACATGCAGCAAAGCATCGCGTGGACCCATGCGCCTGTGAAAAAGGGGTACTTTGTGTTGCGCGCGCCCTTTCTGGATCTCGTGGCCCTTCTTCTTCACCACTACAGGAAAGATTGGAAGAACGCCACCTTCTACGAAAGCATGACCGGCGCCATCTTTTCCGCCTTCCCGCAACGCCAATGCTGTTGGTACAACGTGAGCAAGAAAAAGGCATGTGCGTGCGAAGCCAAGAGCCTCAAGAGCCAAAGGGGCCAGGCATACGTCTTTTGCCACAAACATTGGTCCCCAGTCCTGCGTCAGGAAACGGCGGAGGACACCTCCGTTTGCCCGCCTTCCGAGACGAATCTTGACGAATGGCTCCAGAGCATTGTGTAGAGAGCGACTAGAATATAATGTGTGGGTGACAACAAAAGGAACGATGAAGAAAGAAGTACAGGCAAACGAACTTAAGGAATTCATTTCTTCTTTGAAAGACCAGCGCACAGCCTTGTTAATTCTTGATACCAAACTGTGCAAGCACAGTCAGCGGCTGTTGCAAGACTTGAACGTCGTCCAATCGCTTGCTTCTTCTACGGCGAATAAGCCGGTACTAGTGCATATATTGGACATGAGTGAGCACGGAAGCCACGCATTGGAAGCCTTGACGTGGTTGCCCGGCGTGCCCTGTCTGCTCACGGATTCCAAGGTCCACCTAGGGGTGGACGCCTTTACAAAGTGCGTGGAGATGAGCCGCGCCACGGAAGGCGTGCGCGTGCAATCACTGTCGCTACCGCGCCTCGCCCATCGTGGTGACCGCTAGCTCGCCGTCTTGCATGGCAGAATACAAGTCCGCCACGGCCTGGGCCCGGTTGGCAGGCAGCGGCCTGCCTAAATGCGCCAACAAGTGCTCCACGGTGTAGTTGACGCGCCCGGGATACACCTTCAACGCCTCGTCAAATGTGTCGTGCGTCTGTTGGCACAATGCCTCGATCTCATTCCACACCTGGTACAGCGTCTCGTCTATTCTGGCGGCTTCCGTAAAGTTGCCCATCATGCCGTCCACACTGTGCGCGACCACCACCAGCTTGTCATGGTCGTGTGTAAAGGGCGATCCCGTCTCCTGCTTGATCATCGCGAGCAACTCGTTCACGACCTCGATCGCATCTTGCCCCTGCGTGCCAAGGACCTCCGCCGGGATGCCGTGGTAGCGCACGTCCTGCATGTGACTCAACACCGAATAGGCGCGTCGGGGACGAATGATGGCACTCATAGAGGCGCCCTTTTCCAAACGTCCGTCGTTTGTGTGTGGTGGTGTGTACGTGTACATCACGGCGTCCAAGCTTAGCAATTGGGGCATGTGGTCGTTCGTGGTCTGGACGTCGAGGAACAGGTAGTGCTCCTCGGCAACGGGCTTGCGAGGGGCCCAGTGTTCCTGGAAGGTGATGGGCGAGTTGCACGGCGTGGTGTCCATCAAGTCCTCTGGCACGTCCTTGTCTTTCGGTAGGCTAGAAGCGGCCCCCATTTTTCAATCTCAAATGGTATTTCCTGTATAAAAAAGGCAGTGCAATGAAGAGAATGGGGAGAGAGATTAGCGACCACAAACATGCCTGGGATTTTGGCGACGGTCGCGGTCTGAGCAAGCGTCCTGCCACGTCTTGGGAAAACGTGTGCACCTTGGGCTCACACGCAGGGCAGGCGTGCTTCCGTTTGACGTAATCGCGCAAGGCAACAATGTAATTGCCCAAGGCGTCCCTCGACGCACACACTTCCATCCTCAAGGGCATGTCTCCTTGGAAGGTTTCCGCGAGGTGGACACGGCACCACAGACAGGGCAGGAGGTACGGGAGAGCACTGAGAAACTGGAAGGCCGCTTGCTGCGTTTCCGCCGACGGATTTTCTTCCGGGTATCCAAGACTGATGAAATGCATGGCATCCCAGATGGTGGGGCCCCACAATGCCGTGGAAATGGGCATCCGATAGCCGCTTTTCAAGTCGTCTGTGACAGTATACGAAGCCATTGCACCGTTTGTTCTTTACGCCAAGATTTTGTTCACGGTCTTTGGCGCTTCCGGTGGATTCGGTCATGCAGCATGTCCAACGACTTGGTGGAGATTTCCACCGTGTCGCATTTGATGGAGGTACTGAGCGTGCGAATGACTTCACACAAGGTGTGTGTCTGTTGGATCAAATCCCACAGGTTTTGCAGCCGGTCGACGTCCACTTGGTTGATACGAGAGTCCATTTTATAATTGTCTTTGCGACTTGAGAACGAAAAAAAAGAATGAAACGCGTCGTCGTTGCACACCACGAATCTTTAATCTTTTGCTCATCGTCAAACACCCGACCCATGGATGCATTTCCCCTGGACGTCCTTCGTTACATGGCCTCCGCCTTCCTCTCCGACCAATCCCGATTGACCCTCGCGCAAGTCAACCGCAAGGCAAGGGACGCATGCCGACTTGACGTCGCGCCCGTGCTCTTTGACACCATCTTGAACGTTCGCCGCCGCCAAGGCTTCCAACAGAGCCCCCATGGATACTGGTATGTCTCGGGAAAGCGGCCAGACCATCCCGCGCACCCCCACGAGCTGGGGTGCCTGGCCGCAACACATCCCTGGGCGTTTGTGAAAGCATGGTTGCACATACCTCGGGAAGTTAAAACGTTCGAGTTTCGTAGGCAATGTATACAGAGCCTGTCGTTGCACGCATGGCACCCAGACTTGGTGGTTGCCCTGAAAGTTCTGCGGACTGGCAAAGCGACAGGCTTTGACAAGCAGCTCCTGCGGCGGGCCGTGTGGTACGTTCGGACAGACGTCATGTGCTACTTGTTGGACCACGGCAACATCCAGGCCGACGCGGACAATGGCGCGGCACTCGTCCTTGCATTAAGCAGGCTGGGAAGCGACCCCACGGAAACGAAAATGGCCGCACTCATTCACGAGCTTCTACGACGCGGGGCCAACCCCACGCGACACAATCTATGGGGCATTCGCATGTGCTTGCAAATAAATTTCCACATCGTGGCATCACTGATGTGCGTGTACGCCATGCGATGCGACGAGGGGCACCGACTCCTATCCTCCTTCGTGCAAGAGCTGGAAGATCGGGGCGACAAAGATCTTGCCGCACTGGTCAGGTCGTCGGCAGGTTTTATTATGTTTGTGTGACGAGAAAAGACACTATGGACCACAAAGTCATTGACAAATACAAGACGATTACGTGCAAGGACCTGTACTCAAAATGGCACATGCATTCGTGCGAAATGTGGAGAAAGGACTTTGTCAAGGCCGCCTTCAAGGAGATGCAAGAATTCATCACCACCAAGGTAGCGGCCGACACACCCAAGTCGTGTGGGGATCTCGATGCGGAACTCATGAACATTCTTGAGCGGCACCGAGGTCCCGGCGACATGGCGGCGTACCAAGCCATGTTCGTGGCCTTATTGTTGGAGGCCATGGACGCCAAGAAAAACGACTTGTACGCCAAAAAGACGCACACTTTACTGACCCATGGCTACAAGTGCCAGTTGTTGGCGTACCTTCTTGCCCAATTGCTGGGGGAAGCGACCATTGGGCCGCTGCTGACATTGTATCAGACGCCCTCATCGCGTGATCAAGTGCTGGCGTTTTTCGAACTCTATTGACTGCGCCGTCCACGTCGTTTATTTTGTCGCGATGAAAGGAAAAGCGAGTACGTCAAGAATGGACAAGCACATAAAAATGGGACCTCAATCGCCCGACATTGCATTGCCTGAGCCGGTCAGCTGGAAGGACGACCAGATATCCCCTCCCCCCGACGACAACAGTTCCTATCACTCGTCCTTGTCGTCGTCCAGTTTCTCCGCCACTTCCATGTCGTTGACGCATGCCGAACCAACGGTGGCGCCTGCGGACGACGACAAGAGTGTTGTAATGATGCAAACGATGCATCAAGAAGACACGGCGCAGCGATGCAACTGCGTGGAGGAAATGCAACGCATCCTCGCGCAGGTCATGAAGCAAAGCAAAAAAGACGACGAGACCGTGTGCAGTGCACAGAGCGATCTCGATAGCAACGCGTTTTACTGGGAACCCAGCCCTCACATGATGAAACACGACTATTCTTCAATATTGGACAAAGCTGTGCAGCGACGGTCCACCAGGCTGTACGAACAACTGCAAACACTGCATGTCGAGGATGCATCCGTGGTCATTGCAGTAAAAGAACTCATGACGAGCGACGAAAAGGTCTCTCAAATTCTCAAGCGAATGCACGAAGGGTTGCGGCGGCACCCACCAACCGCCAACGTCACCCTACCGCCCAACGCGAGCTTGACCTTTGAGACGTTGGTCAAACCCACATTCCATAGCCCAGAAATTGCCGATCTTTTGAAACTGGGCCCGAGCCAGGGCTACCTCTGGAAAAAGGACGGGCTGCATGTGTACGACATCTGTCCGGCGTTCGAGCACTTGCGGGCGGACATGGAGCACGCCAAACTGAGCGCCTTGAAACAACTTTTGCGCGAGAGCGTCCTCAAGTACGACCAGGGTTACACGGCGCTTCGAGAAGCCTTCCGAGCGGTCGTCAACAACGGAAAGTACCGGGTACCCATGGAGGACGGGGCCGCGCCCCAACTTCCCGCCCAGTGGTTGTCGCAGCATCTGGGGGATTCGCCAGAGCGTTTTAATGTGAATGCCTTTGTCAAAGACGGCAAGATTGGCCTGCTGGAGAAAGAGCCCCAATACTTTGCGCTCGACGACCAGGGCCGCGCATTCGTCGCCTTGTTGAAGACTTTCGTGGGCCCCAAGGAATCTGCAATCCACGAACTGGGGCGCCATGCCACGTTTGATTTGAAGCGCACGGACGACGTGCTTCATCGCTTCCTCAAGCATACGCAGGACGTCACCCTCGTCCTCAGCACATTGTCCGTCTTCTTGTCTCACCACTGTGTATTGCTACGCGTGTACATCAACCATGCCTACCCCAACTTGGCCATCTGGTTGCATTTGATCGAGTACTATGAGGTCGAGGAGCAACGCCGCGTCGTGTCCCCCTTTTTCCCCCCTTCCTCCAGAAGGGTCGTCGACAAGCAGCTGACCGACCTTGGCTTTATGGACGATGCTCTCCAAACCTTTACGACTGCCTTCGCGACCGTCTCTGCCCCGGGTCCATTGCCTTCGGCCCACGTCGTCATTCCCGAGAAGAAGACTCACGAGGAAGAACAGGACTTGCGCTTCTCCACCATCTTTCTGAACCTGTTTTCCCGGAAAAATTAAAAGGAGAGGCGAAAGGGTCCGCTGTACACCAGAAAGCGCTCTTCCGAGGAACCAGTGTCATTGCGTTTGCCGTCGTACTCACGCATGTCCAACTCAATTTCTTTCTTCAACGCCTGTACCTTGGTGTGCACCTGGCGCTGGAGCATCCATCGCATAAAGTTCAATTGGCCCACGGTGGTCGACAACGTCTGCTTGTCCGGGTGCAATTGCAGGGCCAGTCTCTCCCGCCTGGCAAAAGGGTCAAAGTACTTCTTGGTAAAGACCCCCAAAAATCTCCGGTAATCGTTGTGGAGGTCGATCGGCAGTCCGTCGTGGTATATCGTGATGCGATGCCGCTTCGAGTAATTTGTCGTCGTCCAGTCCACGATTCTCAACGAAAAGGCCTCTTGCCGTCGGACCGTCCGTAAGAAAGTAAGCAACGCATCTTGGTGCTCGTTAAACCATTCAACACAGCTAATTGCAATGGCCCTTGCCTTTTTGTTCTCCAATAACGCCGTGTTGGCACCCTCTAAAGAAAGCTTCAAGCGCGCATGCCTTTTTTCCGTCAATGAATGTTCTTTGGGCGACATATAATAGGATGGCCTGGGATGGAGTACCGATAGAATTGTGGAATGGAATATGCAGCTTCCTTGGATTACAAGATGTCCTGTCGCTGCGGTGTGTCCACCGAGCGTTTTTGTTGCAACGTGCGTCGTGCTCCAGCGCCTGTGGCCATGCCCTCGCTCAACTTCCCGCCGCGGTGGCGTCTCTTGACTTGCGAAAGGCACCGTATTCCACCGCCACCTGGCGTGCCTTCTTCCAGTCTCCGACGGTCGAACTGACAGAGCTTCGCGTCCACGATTCCAACATCCCGTACAATATGCACGCACATATTACACGATTTGCACGCCTCCAGTCCTTGGTCCTTGTCCGGTGCATCGACCCTCCGTCCGACGACGCGACCGCCACAGAAGAGTGGCGATTTGGCCTTGTCAATTCTGTCCTGACAAATTTACCGTCCTTGCAAGAACTCGTGCTTCGCGACAATCAACTCTGGATCAGCACGTCCCAAGTGATGCAACTCTTGCGCAAACTCCAGCACCTGGATTTGTCGTATAACCTTTTGATCCACGACGTGGACGCCTTTCCCACATTCAGCAGTCGATGCCACACACTTAAACTCGATTACCTCTTCTTCGGCAAGTCCATCTTCACGGCATTTCTCAACGCCGTTCGTTTCCCCGTCTTGCAAGATCTTGCCGTCGTCAGCTGCGCCGAAGACATGGCCGCCTGCCTTGCCAGGGCCGACTTGCGCTCGCTGCAAAGGCTTACCGTCCATCACGACCCCACACTGCATCTCCTCTTGCCCCATTTGCCCAACTTGCAACATTTATGTGCCGGGCGGATGTGGTCGTACGCCGATCTCCCGCAACCCCTGGGCTGCACCATTGACGTGGGGTTGACGGACATACGATCCAACACAGTAATGTCCACCAAGATTGTGAGGTTGATATTGGAGCACCCCACCGAACATGTCGCCGGGTTTCTGATCCACCAGTGTCCGCACCTTCAATACTTGGATACATCGTCCTGGTCCCCGTCGTCCACGTACGCCTTGATCCGCCAACTTTTCAGGCTTGAAAAACGCCTGCCGGTCAAGTACTGGAAAACGTCGTACCTCCAGGATGCTGCTGCGCATGCGTATTACCTGTACATTAGCGAGTGCCCGAACGTGAACCGCATTCATCGCGTGGTCCCGTCGCACCCAGGAGTGTTTGCAGACGCCTTCTTTCCACCCAACCATTTATGTCATTCCATCCTTCACCTGAACCTCTCCTGCACAATGATTCGTCCCGAGGTCTGCATCGAGCTCTTTACGTGGTTGTACTGCGGGAGCTTTTCAAATTTGGCGACGCTGGACCTGAGCGGGAACGAGGAACTGGACGACATCGTCTTTCAATTCCTGCGCTTGCCGTCGTCGTTTCGCCACTTCAGTCTCGCGTACCAAGACACGAGCGCCACACCCTGGTCGTTGTTTGACTTGCTGCATGCCCATCGACCCCATGCGTTCTCCCGCGTTTCCGCCATGACTTTGAGCGATTCGATTGTGCAAGTAAAGAGCGTGCTATACGCGGTTGGTCATGGCCACTTGACCTGCCTTCCGAGGCACCTGGCCCTTCCCGCGTTGATGCATTCCCAACTCCCCAAGTACATTGTCCAACAACTCAACCAACACTGCTGTGAGGTAGTGGCCATTCACGACACATAACGTACCCCCTTCCCTCCCCCTTTGTATCAGGAAGTACGGGCATGGCTCATGCGCTATGGTGTATCACAGTGGGGTACTTGACCCTTTTCAACTACAAGCACGGGCAATCCTCGTCGCCAGCGACGACCCCTAATGGAATATGGGAGGTGATGGAGTCGAACGACCCCTTGGTCGACAGGTTGTCCCACCCTCGCCTTGTGGAGATTCGAGCAGGCCGCTTCCACATAGGCAGGGCCATTTTCGGGACATTTGCCGTCGAGCCCAGTCTCCCTTCAGAGGGCATTCGCGTCTCCATGACCATGTACGGCGTCAGGTGGCTGAAGAAAGTGTACACCCTGGAGCCAATGGGTAGGGACAGTATCGCCCTCCGCGGCACCGGTTCCAGGGCCTCCGTGTATTACCACCTTCGTCGCCGATTTCAAATGGGTTGCGGGACATAGTGGGCATAGCCCCGTGCCAACGTATAAGGAGCCACGCGCTTCCCCTGCAAGCCATTCATATTTCCATAAAAGGACCGCGGGTCGCTCAGGGGGGCCACCGGGCCAGGTTGGGCCAACATTCCTGGGTACGCATCCTCCACGTACGGCTTGGGGTCGGAAATTTCTTGGTTCGCGGGAACAGTGGCCGCAGGGACTTTGCCGCCCGTGCCTGCGGAAAAGGCGCGCACGATGTTGCCCAGGGTTTGTGTACCCGGGCAGGAATCCTGGACGAATGAGTATGCATAGGCAAGCACCGCAAACGTCGCGAGGGAAATGAACGAAAACGGGTCAGTTGTCAAGGGTTTGCGGGCTATCATCCTGTAAAATGCGACGCATACAAGTAAAGCATATGCGCTTACCACGACGTAAGGACCGTATTTCTCTTCCCACGCGCAAAGTTCTTCGGTTGTCGGCATGGCTTTTTCTTTGTCGCAACATATTTTTTCATCGCGTTTTCTCGCCAATCAAAAAAGTCAATTTGTCGAAGGTAAACAATGGAAGCTAACCACGTAACCCACACCGAATTGGACTTGTCCCTTCGCCTTGTCGAAGTATGGTACGACATTACATGGGCGTACTACATGTCGTCGAGCGTTGACCACGTCGCCAAGCGCATCGACCGCCGTCGCAGGGCCGCCTCAAGTACGGCCAGCGTCGCGAGCTCCATTGCCGAGGGGACCACTGCTGGCAAGACCTTGTGCGAGAAGCTGTACATCCTGGAGAAAAATCTCAAAAACGCCAAAGTGCTCATGAAGCCCCGCCAATTCGAAGACATCTGCAAGGTCTCCCTTCGTAGCAACGACGACTTGTATCCCGGCTTCAAGGACATTCTACTGATTGGCAAGTATTTGCTCGTGCATTCGGAGGAATACCAAGGCACGTTGACGCCCGAAGAAGTCAATGGATTGACCCTCACGTTTGTCTTTCAGAACATCTACTACCAATTGTGTGAATTCCTCTTGACGACCCGGGTGGGCCGCGAGGCCATGAAGTTGATCATCATGCCCTCCAAAATCACGCACGCCACGTACGACATTTGTCGCCAGAAGTTCTGCCGGCTGCTCTGTGACGAAACCTCCATCGTGCAGTACGGACTCTTCCACATGATCAAGAAGGTCATCCATGACCGCGACGAGGACGACGAGGCCGCCAGTGCACACCCAACACCCGAAGAGCCCTTGCCCGAGGAGGTACCGGAAGCACCCGAAGAGCCCTTGCCCGAGGAGATACCGGAGGCACCCCCAGCCCCGGAGGAGACGCAGGACTCGGACATGGTGTCCTTTTCCTCGAATGTTCGGAAGCCATCCTTCGCAACGGTGCCCTGCCACGCCGCCATGGAAGGCAGCCTGAAATTTCCCATGATCGACTTGTCCTCGGACGACGACGACGACGACGACGACGGTGTGTCATCCCTCGAAGACGAAATTTAAGGACTTTCTGAAAACTATTTGTCTTAAGGACTTTCTGAAAATTATTTGTCGTTCATGAAGCAAACCATCGGTGAGTTTACGAGTGGGTGGACGGGCGCCTCCGGACAAGTGTTCCGTCAGGACAAACATATTGACTTTTTTGCTCGGTA
>Ga0335398_10001262_pt1 | contig 43855 bp, 37 predicted proteins | sample BON03_FD_205742 | JGI IMG/M metagenome (GOLD analysis project Ga0335398, IMG submission 205742) | Freshwater microbial communities from Lake Bonney liftoff mats and glacier meltwater in Antarctica - BON-03 (spades assembly) (version 2) | ecosystem: Environmental > Aquatic > Freshwater > Ice >... | reverse complement strand
TGTCCACTCCGAAACGTTGCCAGCCATACAATACAGGCCGTAATCGTTTGGATAGTAGCCATCAGCTTTTACCGTGTACAGGCCGCCATCTTCAGGGTAGTTGCCACGACCTGGCTTAAAGTTAGCCAAAAGGCATCCTTTAGCGTTGCGGGTATAGTAAGCGCCCCATGGATATGGTGCTTCATCACGGCCACCGCGCGCTGCGTATTCCCATTCGTGTTCAGTTGGGAGACGAAAATCTTCGGTGTTTTCTTCTGTTTCACCGTACATGCCCCACAACTTACTACGCCAGTAGCAGAATGCTTTTGCCATTTTCCAGTTTACACCGACAACAGGATAGTCGTCGAATGCAGGGTGCCAGAAATAGTTCCGGGTCATTGGCTCGTTGTAAGAATACGCGTAGTCGCGAATCCAAGTCAATGTGTCGGGGTAAACTTTGATTTTTTCGCGGTGGATAAAACTGGTACGGTTGCCGTTGCGATCGTGGGCAGCGCGTTGCCAGTCGTACCACTGGAATTCAAACACCAGTTTGGTTACGTCGACTTCTTTACGACCAGCGAAACGTTCGTTGCCTTGGTAGTACATGTCTTCCAATGCTCCGTCGCCTTCTTCAGCGTCGCCTTTCCAGTCGATGTCCTGATCCCAATCGAGCAGGTTTTCTGGTGGTTGTTGGTCATTCTCAGTTTCTTCAACAATGTGCTCCAACTTGCGGTGTGCAATCGAATCGCCGACCCACTTTACAAATTGACGGTATTCATTGTTGGTAATTTCTGTGTCATCCATAAAGAAGCCCTGGATCGAAATGGACTTCGGACGCGATACGAGAGAGCGACTGATGTCTTCATCACCGGTACCAATGTGCAGGGTACCTGAGGGAACGTATACCATCCCATAAGGATTGATACCTTTCCATTGAGGGCGATTGGTGACACCAATCAGTTGGCCGCCTTCTTTACGGCCACATGACGCGAGAACTGCTGCAAAAAGGAGCAGTAACAGTGTAGAATGCTGTAGTTTTTTCATTTTTAACACCCGATGTTTTCCTACTTTAATTATGCGATTTGGAAAAAAGTGATCGTAAAGGTAGAAATGATTGGAACTAAAGGAAAAAAGAATTCCAAATAAAATTCGCTACCCTTTGAATCTGAGGTTGAATTAGACCCTCACAAACGACTTTTTAACTTTTGATTGTATTCAACAGAGATTTATTTCGGCAAAATAAGCGCCTTTTCAAAAGAAAAGACTGAAAACCTTGGACTTGCAAATTGAGTGCCGAACAATTTTTTATTTCGAAAAAGGTCTTTATTTGACAAAAGTCAATCTTTTATTTTCTGAAACGACATTCCTGTGCTACGAGAATAGTCGCATTTCTTGTTTGTTCAAGGTTAGAAAAAGCAGTTTTTTATTTCTAAACTTTTTAAAAAAAGCGCGGATTATAAATCACTGGCGGCAATTTTCCGATACCAATCGGTTTGTTGAGGCTGTACCGCAGGAGCAATTCATGGCTTCCGCGATTCACGGTATTCAAAGGTGAAAGAGGAACGTCAAAGGCATAGGCCAATGTTGTCTTCTCATTAAGTTTTAACCCTGCCAATAAAATTGCCGCATCTTTTGAATTACTTGCGAAACCTCTGAACCCAAGGCCGGCAAAAATATTTTCACGCCACTTAGCAACTGCTGAAATCTCTGCTTGTGTCTTCGTTATGTCAGTTTTAACTAAAACTGATGGCTTAATGGAAAGATTTTCACCAATATTGAAAGAATATGCCGTGTAAAAAAAAACATGTTGCACGGCTTTAACACCAAAACTTCCAGACCCTTTACGCAACTTTGAAGCATATACTGGTTGAACAGAAACCCCTATTTCAAGTTTGTTGGCCTGCAAATATACACCGACTTCGAACAATGGTGCACCTATTTGCTCTTTTCCTACAGGAATTACCTGATCGTTGTGGGAAAAGTCAGGATCTACATACGTTCCTTCCGGCGCTCGAAGCTTGGAGCCATCCAAAGCATATTGTAAATAGCCTGCGCTGAGGCCAGCTGAAAGGATAGCATTGCGCCCTACCTGAAGCTGATAATCAAAACTCAGCACTGCCTGACTAACGCTGTGGGCCCCGATAACGTCATTTTCAACGCGTATTCCAATACCACTGCTAATGGCATAGAGTGGCAAATGAGCATTGATGTGCTGGGTAACCGGCGCTCCTTTCAGGCCCGACCATTGTTGCCGGTACACCCCCGTGGCAACCAGCGTATTTTCCATGCCCGCATACGCTGGATTGAAAGCGTAAGGATTTAGGCTGTACATGCTGTATTGGGGCACTTGTTGTGCTGAAAGTGGCACAGACAACAGGACAAAAATTACCAGGAAATAATGCTTCATGTTATCCCAAAATTCATCCAAAGATACAAAAGGCTTTTGACAGGCAAAATTTCGGCACAGGTAAATCAAAGATTTTGTGCCGCCGCTCTTGCCCGCAAGCAAGGGAATTGTATTATTTTCCTCCATGCTGGCTGCAATAATTTTATTGGGGAGAAAACCCTTTTGCAGGTTTATGCCTTTTTCCAATGCATCTGTGCCAACAATGGCTATTTCAGCTGGTGGAATGACATCATGAAGCATAGCTGCGGCCCATTTGGAAAAAGAAAGCGGAAATTTATCGACCGATGCTTGCATGGCCTCTATCATTTGGCTGGCTTTATCGCGCCAATCTTTCCGGTCGAGCATCCAGCCTAGCCGCTGTAAACAGTGCAACATGACGCTGTTTCCCGCTGGCGTAGCATTGTCATACATATCCTTTTTTCGGAGTATGATGTCGTCCTGGGATTTACCTGCAAAAAAGAACAGGGGATTCTCTTCGTCTGCAAACTCTAGCAACACATACCCTGTGTATTGCGCTGCCAGGTGCAAATACTGTTCATCGAAGGTTATTTCGTACACATCCGTCAACGCTGCAATAAAAAAGGCGTAATCGTCCAAAAACGCATAAGGTTGGGAAATTGAATGCTTTAACAAAGGCAGCTGACCTTTAGAAAGGTCGAGATTACGCAAATGCTCCATAATATAGGCAATGTTCCGCACGGCAGCTTCCCGATACGATGCATGGCCCAAGGCTGTAAATGACTTGCAATAGGCGGAGGTCATTAGGGCATTCCAGTCGAGCAGCGTTTTGGTGTCGAGCAGCGGCCAGATGCGGCTGGAGCGTTTCTCCAGTAGTTTTTGACGTTGTGTAGAGTATAAGGTGTGCTGGTTTGGATTGGCAGGTCGGTGTAAAATGTTTTTTTCCTCCCAATTACCCGATTCGGTGACATCGTAGTAGGCGCAAAAATCGGGGGCATCACTGCCCAACAGTGTTTCGATCTCTGACTTGTCCCAGACATAAAACTTTCCTTCCACACCTTCCGAATCCGCATCTTGCGCCGAATAAAATCCACCATCCGGGCTGGTCATTTCCCGTGCAATGTAGGCGAGGGTTTCTTCAATCGTTTCCTGAAAAACGCCTGCATACTGTCGCTTTAAAGATTCTGACCCCAAGTTTTCGTCCACCACCAGTTTATAGGCGTCAGCCAGTACGCTGATGAGCAAAGCATTGTCGTAGAGCATTTTTTCGAAATGCGGCACCAACCATTCCCTGTCGGTGGCATAGCGGGAAAATCCGCCGCCTATTTGATCGTAAATGCCCCCTGAAATCATTTTTTCCAGGGAAAACAAGGCATGTTGAAGCGCTTCAGGGTCGCGATACGCACCAAAACCTTCCAGCAAAAACTGGATGGCCATAGAGGATGGGAATTTCGGTGCGCCACCAAAGCCGCCTTCCGCCGGGTCAAATTGGTTTTTTATTTGCGCCAAAATGGCTTTTATATCTGTCTGTTGGGAAACGACCTCAGGCCCTGACACAACAGGCGGGGCATCTTTGCGGATGTACCCGGTAAGTCGCTCCGCTTGTTCCAGCGCGGTATCTCGTTTGTTTTCCCAAATATCGGCCATATGCGTCAACAAATCCGTCCATGAAGGTCGGTTGTAGGCGGCCTTTGGCGGGAAATACGTGCCCGCATAAAATGGCTTCCCATCCGGTGTCAGGAAACAATTGAGCGGCCACCCGCCGCCACGCGTCAAAATCTGGCAGGCTTCCATATAGATCGCATCTACATCTGGCCGTTCCTCCCGATCCACTTTTATGTTGATAAAGAAGCGGTTCATAATGGCTGCAACCGCCTCGTTTTCAAAGGACTCGCGCTCCATCACGTGGCACCAATGGCAGGTACTGTAGCCAATACTGACCAAAATCGGTTTCTGTTCCTGTTTTGCCCGTTCAAAAGCTTCAGGTTTCCAGGCATACCAGTTCACGGGGTTGTGGGCGTGCTGGAGGAGATAGGGGGATGTTTCGTGTTGGAGACTGTTCATTTTTAAAAGGTTTCATGGTTTCATGGTTTCAGGGTTTACGCGATTGGTTCGTATTCTTGAAACTGTATTTCAAAATTAACAAAGGATTGCGTAAACCTTCTAACGCTGAAACCTTGAAACCATGAAACCTATTAAGATTAAATTATCGAATGGCCTGGGTTGTCGGGCAGCACTGGCAAATCGTCGTTTGTTTTTTCATGGTCACTGATGATTTCGACCAGCCTTCGGGTTGCTCGGCGGCGGATGACACGTTCGAGGTCTTTGTTCGGTTCTTTGAGGATGTATTGAAATTTCATGGAAACGTGGTCTTTGCAGACTTCGGCAACCCGGAGGTAATAACTTTCAGGTTTTATCAGGTCTTGGAAGGGAGACAGTACCTCAATCAGTTTCTTTTCAAGGTCTTCCACGGTTTTGAGGTGTTTGAGGTATATGTCGAATTCAATACTGGTGCGTTTGACCACGCGCCGGGTATAGTTCACCACTTCTGAGGTAAGCAAGAGGTTGTTGGGAATAAAAATCATGTCATCGTCATCATTTAGGATATGGATATTTTGGAGGGTAATATCCATCACTTTTCCACGCTGTTGTCCGATTCGTACATTGTCGCCTATACTCAGCTGTCCGGAAAAGGTAATGATCATACCATTGATCATATTGGAGATATAGTCTTTGGTCAGGATGGCAAAACCGGCAAAAACGATGGACAGGGATGTAAACAATTGCCGACCATCAATTTTGAACAGGGACAATATACTTACAACCACGCCAACAACCAACAGAAGCGAATAAATCTGCCCCACCCCAATAATAAAGTTGTCGTCAGCTTGAAGTTTGTTCCGGCGGCGATAAAACCAGGTGGTGCCGAACTGGACAAAATCCAGGAACATCAGGAAAATGACAATACCGGCGAGGGTGTCTTTATAGTAATTAAAGGTGTCGTAGTTTTTTGAGTTCGCATACAGCCAGGTGATGTCCCATTCGTTGAGTCGAATGAGCAGCAACATGGTAAAAACGGCGAATTTTAGGAGTAGAATGAGGTATTTCATGAATTACAGGTAAATTCTCAGAAGAGAACGCACATACTGCTGCTCTGTTTTGAGCCAAAAGGATATTTTTAACAATTCTTCTAACCTTAGATTCGTTGGGCTTTATTATGTTTGCCCCCCTTCCCGCTCATGGAATGAATCCGTTGCCGCCCCCGGTTTAATCAATTGCCGCGTTTAGTGCCTACCTTTTGCAACGCATTTTTCATTTTAAAACCGAATTTATATGTTAAAGCTTTCCCTAACCATTTGGATTACAGCGCTATGCGCATTTTTGCTCCAGGCCCAATCTGGATGCCCCGGTTGTGCCGTTGGTGTTCCCGCCGGATTGCCCGCCGACACTGTTTACCTTCCCAATTTGCCCGATGGAATTTCCGGCACCGCCTACGACCAGGACATTTCCTTCCGATTACCCAAAACCACCACACCCGTAAACGCGATTGACAGCACTACCCCACCGGGGCTCACCATTTCCAAGTTCGAAATCGTTTCTATTACGGGCCTGCCGCCCGGCATGTATTGGCAGCCGAACAAATTCAATTTTAATGTTGCGACGGAGACCGACGGCTGTATTAAAATATGCGGAGTTCCCAGTGGTTCCGATACTTTTCACCTAACGGTCACCCTCAAAGCTACGGTGTTGTTTTTGGCGCAAACCGCAACCTTCCCAATGACACTGTACCTCGCGCCAAAGGTGAGCAACACCGCCGGTTTTGCCGTAACAGACCCGGAGGGCTGTGGCAGCACTACGGCGACCTTTAACAATAATATTCCCTCTGGCGGTGCCAACGGATTTACGTATTCCTGGGACTTTGGCGACGGCTCTCCCATTTTCACGGGCGAAAACCCACCCCCGCACACCTATAATCAGGTGGGCGAGTACACCGTTTCCTACCACGCAAACGTGGATACTGCGGGTTTTATCTTGAAAGGTATTCGGGTATATACCGTGGAGTGCGTTGATGAGCTGGGTCTTGGCAAGCCCGATTTGTACATGCAAATTTTCGCGCCAAACAACGGCCCTAAAGTTTTTGATTCCTCCCCACATATCAACAACACGACCTTGCCTTACCTCTTCCCGATGAACATTAAGCTGGGTGCAGGCAACTACACCCTCAAAGTTATTGATGAAGACAGCGGAATAAAGGGTGCTGATGATGATTGCGGTACGATCTCTTTCAACAAACTCAGTAACGGGGAGGCAACAGCTGGGGGTCTAAAGGTTGAGTTCATCATTGTGAACCCAATGGAAGACATTTATTCGAAAGACACCATTTATGTGTATCCGCAACCCATTTTGCCCGTATTGAACGCTGCCAATGGCCTGAGCGCTTGCGCAGGAGAGACCGACCTGGTGCTGATGTCCTCTTATGGTAGTGGCAACCAGTGGTTGCTCAACAGCGACAATATCCCCGGTGCGACTGATTTTATTTACTCCCCGACCGTTAGCGGTGAATATCAGGCACAAATTATATCGCAATACGGCTGCGTGGCGACGTCCGAGCCCAAGCATATTGAATATTACACTTTGCCTGCAGAACCCGTTTGGTATAACTACAAGAACTCCTTGCGCGTGTATGACACAGCGGCCTTGCCAGCGCAGTATTCCTTGCAGTGGTACCTGGGCACCAACGCTATCCCTGGCGCAACCGACATCTGGTATTGTTCCAAAGTAAGTGGCAATTATGGCTTGGTGGTCACTGATGTAGCGACAGGCTGCAGCAGTACTTATGCTAATCTGGTGGTAAATGATCCCCAGTTCGATTGCCTGGTCAGCACGCAAAACACCGGAAATCAAACCCTGGAAATAAGCCCAAATCCCGCATCAGGCATTGCTTTAATTGGGCTTGATGACAACATGGGCAATGGCATCGTACGCCTTTGGGACATTGCTGGGCGCTTGGTACTGGAACGCGATATTAGCGCGGGTCAGGACAGCATTCAATTGGATGTCAGCCATTTGAGCCCTGGGATGTATGCGGTGGAGATTTTGGTGGATGGTGTGCGCAGGGTTGGGAAGTTGGCGGTGGCGCGGTAGGTAGCGCTTATTTTACATTTAGCAATATAAGTTCCTTTACGCTTTGCCCAAGTATCGCAAGGTCGTTATGGAACGCGGATCGAACGGATTTGACGGATTAAAACGGATGAAGGGTGCGCTCTTGCAAATCTGTTGTGTTCGTTTAATCCGTTCGATCCGCGTTTTTAATAAGCAGCGTGTGTTTCTGGATTTCAGGTAAGCAATGTAATCCTAAATCGATGGTTCACACCCAATACTTCAGGCGCGCCACCATTGTCCAAGCACCCAGCTTGAGGGGAGTGCGGAATGCGGAGTGCCGATGAATTGATCGATGTGAATGCCTAGGAGATCCCCCGTATAAGGAGGCTGTTGATTAAAACAGGTGCCAGGCGATTACCTTTTCCCCTCAATCTCAAGTAGCAGCATATCTGCCACCATTTTATTCCCTTTTTGGTTAAGGTGCACGCCATCTGTCGTCAGAATGGAGCTATAACAATCTGTTTCGTTGTGGCCAAAATTGTAGTCGGTGAAAGCTTTTCTAAGGTCAACCAGTCCACAGGCTTTTTCTTTGGCCATGTCGCGGATCATTTGGGAATACACATCCAGATCGCTGTCGAGCGGATTAATACCGCCTTTGCACTCGCCAACGCAAGCAGGCGTGCACAGGATGACCGCTATTTTCTTTTGTTGAAACTTGGTAATTATGGCCTTGTAGAATTTTACAAACTTATCCGCATCCGTGCCGGTACCCAGCGTTTGTTTGTGCCATACATCATTCACACCGACGTAGATCACCACAATTTTGGGTTTATGTGCCAGCACGTCTTCTTCCAGTCGAAGGTAGAGATCGTACACTTTATTACCGCTGATGCCTGCTCCAATCAATTCGAATTCCTTGTCCATTTTTTGGGCGACCAGCGCGTCTCGCATTTGGCTGATGTACCCACCCGGCTGTACCCCAGCCTCTGTAATGGAATCGCCAAAAAAGACGACACGGGTAGTTTTTTTCATAAAGGCAAAGGAAGATAGTGTGGTAGCCACGGCACAGAGGTATAAAAGGTGTTTCATTATTTCCGAATTTGATTGCTTGCAAAAGTAAACAGCGTTGCTGAAAAAGCAGCAAAATTGAGTTTTCACAGCTTTTCAGGGTTCCGGGCGCAAATGTATCCAATAAAAACTTTTTTTATTTTTTAGAATTGGGTGAATGATCACCGCTATTTAATTTTTGGGCGGGCGGCAAACAATTTGTCCTTATGTATTGTGCCTTGAATGCTCTATCTTGTCTTTACCAGGAAACTTCTAAACGGATGTCATCTATGCAAAGCCCTCTCAATCCCGCTCCCGGTGCTCTAGGAAAAGTATTCACCCCTTTTCAAAATCCTTACCCCCGACATTGAGGGCAGCCATGTCAATGGCACCATTTTGAATCAAAAAGCAGCGCAAACGCATGAAATATATCATTGGCATATTAAAAACAATTTTCAATTCCGACCAGTTGTATATTGGAGGCTGCAATGCCCATAAGCTAGATTTCAAGCTGGACGAAAACATCAAACTTGTAATCAACGAAGGCGGAATCAAGGGCGGGGCAAAACCCTGAATCCACAAAAACGAATCGACAGATGACATCAAAATCTTCTAAAATCTTCTTTTTTGACGTAGGCGGCGTGCTCCTTTCAAATGGTTGGGGGCACGAATCCCGCCAGGCAGCAGCAGTGCATTTCGGCTACGATTATGAAAAAACAGACTTGCTGCACAATTTCATTTTCAACGTGTATGAAATCGGCAGCATTACGTTGGATGAATATCTTGACCGGACGGTTTTCGTTGAATCTCGAAATTTTTCAAAAAAAGACTTCAAGGATTTCATGTTCGCCCAGTCAACAGAACTGCCAGACACCCTTCAATGGCTGAAACAATGGAAGCGAGAAAACGCCAAGCACGCTGTCATTTCCATCAACAATGAAGGAAAGGAGCTGAACGATTACCGCATCAAAAAATTTGAGCTGCACGATTTTTTCGATGCCTTCATCTCTTCCTGCGAGGTGAAAATGCGCAAACCCGACCCGGCGATTTTCAAGCTGGCATTGGGTATTGCGCAAGCCGACCCGAAAGATTGCGTGTATTTTGATGACCGCCCCATGCTGGTACACGCCGCCCAACAATTGGGTATCCAGGCATACCATCACGAGGGATTTTTGAGTACTAAAAACATCCTTGAAAAGATTTTACAAGAAAATGGATAACAACCAAAGCGCCCAATTTGAATTTGGCATGATCGGCCTCGGCACCATGGGCCGCAACCTCTTGCTCAACATGGCTGACCACGGATATGCCGTAGCGGGATATGATAAAAACGCCGATCAGATCGCCGTGCTGGAAAAAGAAGCCAATGGCAAGCAGGTAAAAGGCTTTACCCACTTGGGTGATTTCATCAAAAACCTAAAGGCCCCACGGGCTGTGATGCTGCTGGTACCTGCGGGGCCCATCGTGGACAGCGTCATCGCGGAGTTGTTGCCGCTGCTTGAAACGGGCGACATCATCATTGACGGCGGTAATTCCAAGTTCACCGATACCGAAACCCGGGCTGCTGCCTTGGAATCAAAGGGCCTGCACTTTTTCGGGATGGGCATTTCTGGGGGCGAAGAAGGCGCACGGCGCGGGCCAAGTATGATGCCGGGCGGCGACAAGGTAGCCTATCAGCATGTCAAGCCAATTTTTGAAAAAATAGCTGCACAGGTTAACCAAGAGCCTTGCGTGACCTATATCGGTCCCGGCGCTTCAGGGCATTTTGTAAAAATGGTGCACAACGGTATTGAATACGCGCTCATGCAAATGATCGCGGAGACCTACGACCTTTTGAAAAACGGGCTGGAATTAAAAAACGAAGCCATCCACGAGGTTTTCAAAAATTGGAACGATGGCATGTTGCAATCATTCCTGATGGAAATTACCCGGGATATATTCGCTTTCAAAAACCCCGGTGCCGACCATTTACTATTGGATGACATAAAAGACGCGGCAAAATCCAAGGGCACCGGCAAATGGACCTCGCAATTTGCCATGGATTTGCAAGCACCGATTCCGGCCATTGATGTGGCTGTTTCCATGCGTGATGTATCAAAATTTAAGGCACTGCGCACCCAATTGGCGGAAGTTTACCCCCCAATCCCCCACCCGCTGACCAATGACACTGCCGCATACCTGGTAAAACTGGAACAGGCAGTTTTTTTCAACACGATCGTGATTTATGCCCAAGGCATGCACTTGCTGTACCTTGCCTCCGCAGAATACAAATACGATCTGAAATTAGCAGAAATTGCCAAAATATGGCGCGGTGGTTGCATCATTCGCTCCCGGTTTTTGGATGATATCTATGCGGTTTTCAAGGGGAATAAAGACCTGGCGCATTTGTTTTTAGACAGCAATATCCAATCCTTGATACAAGGCAGTGTATCGGATGCCCGATCCGTCGTTACTGGTGCCATGGCCAGCGGTTTTTCGGTACCAGTATACGCGAGCTCCTTGAATTATTTTGATGCGCTGCGGTCACAAAGAATGCCCACCAACTTGATTCAGGCGCAGCGGGATTATTTTGGCGCACATACCTACGAGTTGAGCGGCAAAGAAGGCGTATTTCACACCCATTGGACATCGAACGATTAACAACAGCATTATGCAAGACTTAAAATCTCAACCCGTCATTTTTGTGATTTTTGGCGCCACTGGCGATTTAAACTGGAGAAAGGTAAACCCGGCACTCTACAATTTATTTTTAGACAAATGGATGCCCGAACAGTTTGCCATCATTGGCACCGGACGCCGTGAAATCAAGGACGAAGATTTTAGGAGCAAACTGTTGGATGGTGTCAATAAATTCTCCCGAAAAGGCGCGGCGAAAAAACCTGAATGGGAGGCGTTTTCCCAAAAAATAACCTACCAATCGGTCGATGTTAATGACGGAAAAGCATTCAAGCTTTTGGCGGAGAAAGTAAATGCCTTGAAAAAGGAATGGGAAACAGAACCTGTAGTTATTTTCTACATGGCCGTTGCGTCCGAATTTTTTCCCATGATTGCCGAAAACCTGAAAAAAAACAAACTTGCACAGCAACCCGACAAGGCACGGATCGTTATTGAAAAGCCTTTTGGCACCGACTTGGATACTGCAAAAGCATTAAATAAGCTTTTATGCGAAATTTTTGACGAAAAGCAGATATACCGCATCGACCACTATTTGGGCAAAGAGACGGTGCAAAACATCATGGCTTTCCGTTTTGCCAACTCTATTTTAGAACCATTATGGAACCGCAATTATATCCAACATGTGCAAATTTCAGTGACCGAACAGATGGGTGTCGGCAGCCGTGGAGAATATTATGAAGGTTCCGGCGCACTGCGGGACATGGTACAGAACCACGTACTGCAGTTGCTTTGCCTTATTGCCATGGAAACACCCATCAATTTTAAGGCCGATGAAGTCCGCAACCGGAAGGTGGATGTACTGCGCTCCATGCGCCCTTTTAAACCGGAAGACATCAAAAGAAACGCCGTGCGGGGCCAGTACAGCGACGGTTGGCTGGAAGGTGAAAAGGTGCCAGGCTATAGGGAAGAGGCTAATATAGACCCAAACTCGAATACTGAAACTTTTGCTGCGCTGAAATTTTTTGTGGACAATTGGCGCTGGGATGGCGTTCCTTTTTATGTGCGTACCGGCAAACGGCTGCACCAGTCTGCCTCCGTCATTTCCATACAATTTCGGGATGTGCCACACAAGGTTTTTCCAGAAGAAGCCATTGACAACTGGCGGCAGAATCGGCTCGTCATCAGCCTACAGCCTGAAATGAGCATTCGCCTCCAGTTGCAGGCAAAACGTCCAGGACTGGAAATGGTGCTCAATACCGTTGACATGGTCTTTAATTACGACGACTCCTACGGCGAGGAAACCCCAGAGGCATACGAAACACTTTTGCTCGACGTGATGGAGGGCGACCAGACTTTGTTCATGCGTGGCGACCAAGTAGAAGCCGCCTGGGAATTGCTGATGCCGGTGCTGCGCTCCTGGGAATCGAAGCCCAGTCTCGACTTCCCAAATTACAGTGCCAACTCCTGGGGCCCTGAAATCGCTGAAGCGCTTATTGCCCGCGATGGATTTCATTGGTTTGCGCTGCCTGCGCACAGCAAAAAAAGCAAACCATGAAGCTGCACGTATATGACACCGCAGCGGAATTATTGGTTGAATATGCCCAATATTTCAGTGCCCTGGCCCGGCGATATGTAAAAGAACAAGGCCAATTCAATGTAGTGCTGTCGGGCGGCAGTTCCCCCAAACGGGTGTATGAATTATTAGCGTCGTCCGCGCTGAAAGATGGCGTTGAATGGGAGCATGTTTATTTTTTCTTTGGTGATGAGCGGCATGTGCCAGCCGATGACGACCGCAACAACGCGCTGATGGTCGAAAAAGCACTGTTTCAGCCATTGCATATTGCCAAAGACCATGTTTTTAAAATGGACACCGCTCTGCCACCGGAAGCAACGGCAAGCCATTACATGGATTCGATTCGCGCTCATTTTCGGGGCGAGCCCATTCATTTCGATTTAATCTTATTGGGCTTGGGCGACAATGCGCATACCGCTTCCCTATTTCCATTTACGGCTGTTTTGCATGAAAAAACGCCTGGCGTTCAAGCCGTTTATTTAAAGGAAGACGATGCCTATCGAATTACCTTGACAGCGCCGCTTATTAATCAGGCGAAAAACGTTGCCTTTCTTGTTTTTGGCGACAGAAAGGCAAAAGCTGTGCAGGAGGTAATTAAGGGCGTAAAAAATCCAGATCAATTTCCGGCACAATTGATTCAGCCAGAAACAGCCGAATTGCATTGGTTTTTGGATAAAGCAGCAGCAACTTTACTATAAGCGTGAAGTACCAATGCCTCAAGTCGCCATTTCAAAACATCTATTTGTGTTACGCGTTTCGATCGTAACCTTCAAGCAATACTTTTATGAAAAGCAAGCAGCAGTTCCAACACCAGTACCTCGAAAAAATACTCTCTACGGAGGACAAACATTTGCATAAGCTCCACCAACTCGTGGCGGATGCGATGAAGGAGGAAGAACTCATTGTAGAGAAATTACTGAACCCTCCCGATGAAACGTTTACCCGCGGGCAATTTGTAGCAGATAAAGTGGCGACTTTCGGCGGAAGTTGGACCTTCATCATTTCCTTCGGGGTCGTTATTGTTTGTTGGATAATCATGAATGTCATCATGGTAACCAAGGCATTTGACCCCTATCCATTTATTTTGCTAAACCTTGTATTGTCCTGTCTGGCCGCCCTCCAGGCTCCTGTAATCATGATGTCGCAAAACCGCCAAGAAGAAAAAGACCGCAAGCGGGCAGAAAACGATTATCTGGTAAACTTAAAAGCAGAAATCGAGGTGCGCAACCTGCACCAAAAAGTAAACCTGCTGATGGAAGAGCAATTTAAAACGCTGATGGAGATTCAGCACTACCAAACCGTACTGTTAGAGGAGTTGTCAAACAAGAAAAAAGCCACAGACCTATAAGCCGGATTCTGTCCCCCAGCAAGCCAGGGTCTTTGTCATTTATCTGGTCCCGACGAATCGGGATCTGCGCTGCCTACCCCCCTTGCTCCCGACGAATCGAGACTGTGCGAGCAGCACAGAAGCCCTCCGTCGCTAAAGCTACGCTTTAGCTATGGCGGGCAAGCAAAGTGTACATGGCATTTCAACCCGCAAGGTTTATCCCCCACGACAGTTACCTGCCCTGGTCGTGCGCTCTTACCGCACGTTTTCACCTTTACCCGCCGTAGCCTTGGCGTAGGCGGGTAGCCCACTAACCTCGACCCCAACGGGAAGTAATTTTCTGCGACACTTTCTATGCCCCCGAATTGCTTCGGGAACTCCGCCAGTTAGACGGTACGGCGCTCTATGTTGTCCGGACTTTCCTCCCCTAAAGGCGACAAAGCGGTCTGTGGCAATTTCATTTTAACCCTGCAAAGGAACGAGCTTTACCCGGATTCTTCACTTTTTCGTGCCGTATTCACATTCATTTTGCGTTGCTGCACGTATTGGCTCAAACTTTGTTTAGGGAGGTACAAGAAGTTCGGGTTATATCGATTTCTGAAAATAAGCCTGCCCTTCCTCATTAACTATAGATACATTTGCCCGCGTATTGCGGCTAGTTTCTTTCATAATTACCCAATATGCCTCAAAAACCGCGCATCTCCCAATATGATTAAGCGTTTGCTCCTATATGTGCTCGTAATGTTTATCTTGTTGGCCACCGCTATTTCAGCCGGCCAACAAGATAAAAACGACGCATTACTTCAGCAACATTCTGAAGAAATTTCTGCCTGGGTCAGTTCGGCAGAAAATGAGGCTGTTGCCTGGGCAAAAAACAACAGCGGCCAAAATGTCGACCGCTCCGAACAGAACGACAAGCCCTACACCATTTTGACACACCGCGGCGATACGCTGCTCCGTTGGTCAAATACCAAAGCCATCCCCTCACCAAATGATTTGAAACAGCTGGCTGGCAAAAAGGGCCGAAACCTGGTAAAAATACCCTTGGGCTGGTTTCTCGCCAATGTGGAGCCAAGTGGCAGCGATACGCGCACCATATTGGTACCCATACGCTATGCCTTGGATTTTAAAGACGCACGTCACAGCATTGCTTTTCCAGCCAACGAAAGCATTTCAAAAAACCTGCAAATTGTTACTGCTAAAACAGCTTGGCCCATAACACTTGACACACAAGAACTGGCCTGGCTGCAAGCAAATGGCCCCATTCAATCGGGCTGGCTTTCCTGGGTAAAACTGGGCGCTTGGGCCATATTTTTTCTGCTATTTTTCAGCTTGGTGAACAAGGCTGCAAATTGGCTCAATGGCCGTTACGGAGTGCTTTCAGGTGCTTTGTTACTGCTCAGTGTACTGGGCGCTTTGCTGTATTACAACTTGCAAACAGGGTGGACTGCAGCACAATTTGGCAATTTGCCGCTTTTTGAGCAATCCTTTGAAGGCGCCAACCTGATTGGGCGTTCCGTGGGCGATTGGCTTATACATGTTGGACTGGTGGTGTTTTTAATGGTGTTTTTCCACCGGAGTTTTCGGGGTAAATCCCTGGCGCATTTGCCTCAAAATCTGCGCATGGGCATTGCTTTGTTCAGCGATACCCTGCTGATGCTCAGCATACCTATCTGTGTATTGGTGGTTCGGCAATTGGTTTTCAAAAGTCAGGCAGGATTCGACTTCGATAATATTTTGGGAATCGGCGCATCAGGCTTTCTGGCGCTTAGCGGCCTCATCGGGCTGATGGTTGGCCTGTTCCTGTTTGGACACCGCCTGATGCTCACGGTGCGCAGCCTGGGATTGTCAGACGTGCAGCGTTTGGCAATCATTGTTGGGGCGGTTGTAATTATTGCCGGCTTGTCTATATCGCTGGAAGTCAACCCTTTATATGCTGCTATTTTCGCTTTTTTGTACGCAGGTGCTATGGATTTGCTGGTGCACCGCGAGGGCAATGGCTTTGGCTGGTTGGTGGTTTGGCTGCTGTTATTTTCGGTATTCTGCTCCGTTTTGTTGTACCGCTACAATGGCGAACAGGACCGCAATCAACGTATGGCCTACGCCCAGGCGCTGGTGAGCGAGCGCGATACAGCATCGGCAGAACACTTACTGCCCAAGTTTATGGCCGCCATTTTGCAGGATTCTGCCAAAATCAGCCAGACGCTGAAGCCCTGGCCATTTAAAGCGAATATTGAGGAGGTACAGACACAGTTGAACGATATCGCACTACAAGAGCCTTATCTTTTTCAACATTACCGCTTGAACGTCGCAGCCTTTGACAACGAAAATCAGCCGATTCTGATTGGTCAGACACTTGGCTATCAGGAAGTTGCCCTTGACAACTGGGATAAGGCCGTCGCATTGAACAGCAGCAACAACATTCGCTTTCATACGGGCAATGATGGTAAATTCCGCTATATTCTCCGCTTTACAGCAACCCGGGCAGTGGATGTTACCCAACATGCACAGGTGTTTGTTTTCCTAGACCATGAGCATCCTGCCCCAGCACTGGCCTACACCCAAATTTTCTACAGCAGCCCGTATAAAAACCTGGATAACCTGTCCCGCTACAATTTTGCCGTGCAAAAAGATGGCAGGATAATCGTAGAACTTGGCCGTGGCAGTCTTGCTGCACTCTCGGCAAATGTTGGCAAAGGCGAAACAATTGAACTCCTAACCAAGGAGCCACAACGTGTTGATGCCGTATCAAAAAGCACCGACGGCCAAACCATTGCCTCGGTAGGTCATTCCGTAGGCGGTTGGTTGAAACGGCTGTACTTGTTCTCCATTCTGTTCACGCTGGCCTCCATGCTATTGCTTGTGCTGGCATTTGCCAATTCCTGGCTGCGTTTTTTGCCGGAGGAATATGACTTCAGGCTCACGGCAAAAGGCTCGCTCGCCAAGCGCATTCACCTGTGGAACGTATCTCTTTTGGCCGTTTCTTTTCTGGTAGTGGGTGTGCTCACCTACCGGCATTTCACCAAAACAGCAACAGAGACCGATGAAGCCGCTTTCAGCTACCGTGCTGATGTGTTGCAAAACAACCTGGAAGCACCTTTCCTGGCCAAAGTAGACAGCAATGCCGCAAAAGACAAAGCGAACCTGGCAGCTTCCCTGCAAAAAATAACCACCAGCCTGAGCGTAGATGCCAACTTTTTCGCCCCGGATGGCGACCTGGTTTTCAGCACACAAAAAGACCTGGTTTCCCTCGGCATCCTTCCGTCAAAAATGAATGTTGCCGCCCAGGAGTTGTTGACGAAAAACAAAACCCTGCCAGAGGTAGAGGCATTGGAACAAGTTGGTGGCAATGAATTCTATACAAAATACCTGCCTTGCCGCACTGGGCGCGGTGAGCTGCTGGGCTTTCTAGGTGTACCGCACCAGCCCCGCCAAACGCTTATTGGTGCTGACGTCTCCGATTTTATCGGGGTACTTGCCAGTTTGTACGTATCCCTGATGCTCATTGCCTTTGTAATCACCTACCTCCTTTCCCGCTCCATTGTGAAACCCTTGAGCCTCTTGTCAGAAAAGGTGCAGGAGTTAAAATTAGAGGATAAAAATGCCCCACTTGAATATGAGGGCGATGCTCAGGACGAGATCAGCGAGCTGATCGGCCAGTACAATACCATGGTGCAAAAGCTCGAAGACTCCAAGGTTCAAATGGTGCGCCTGGAACGAGAAGGTGCCTGGCGGGAAATGGCCAAACAAGTGGCGCATGACATAAAGAACCCGCTGACGACCATGAAACTGTCGATGCAGCAACTGGAACGTGTATCCAGCAACCCCGAGCAAGCTGCGGCATACCTCCGCAAAGCCATCACGCGCCTTATTGAACAGATTGATTCCCTGGCACAGATCGCTTCTGAGTTCTCCATGTTTGCCAACCTCGAAATCCGCAACAAAAGCGATGTCGTGATCAATGAAGTGGTGGAAAATGTGCACGATCTTTTCAGTGAGCAAAAAAATGTGCGACTGGAACTCAAATTGCCCAAAGATCAATTCCACATCCTGGGTGACAAAAACCACCTGATCCGGGTATTCAACAACCTGGTTATCAATGCTATTCAGTCGGTTCCCTCGGATCGAGAAGGCCTTGTAAATGTCTCATTGACCCGTCAGGGGAAACTCTCGGTTGTGAAAATCAGTGACAATGGCGGCGGCATTCCCCAGGAAATCAGGGAGCGGGTATTTGAACCCAATTTCACCACCAAAACTTCCGGCAGCGGCTTAGGACTCGCTATTTGCAAAAAAATCATTGAAGCGCACGACGGGAATATCCGGTTTGAAACGCGGGAGAATGAGGGGACGGACTTTTTTGTGGAAATCCCCATTATTTAGTGATGAGTGATGAGTGATGAGTGATGAGTGATGAGTGATGAGTGATGAGATGTCACGTCCTGACATAGGTTTACAGAATCAAACCTATTCAGAATATGGTAAACAAAACAAAAAGAGTCAAACGTTACAGCGAACGTTTCAAGCAGCAATTGGTGTCGGAAGTTTCGGCTGGTGTGCTGAGCAAGAGTGAAGCCTGCTTAAAATACGGTGTAAGTTGGATGAGCATCGTTCGTTGGTGTAGATCGTTTGGGGTTTACGATAGTATTGAACAGATAGACTTACTTTTGAGCCCTATGGAATCAAAGGAGTCAAAATCGAGTCTTCCCGTTCCAGAAGATGTTGCCAGTTTAAAGCAACGGCTTCGGGAATTAGAAGTTAAATTAAAGGCGGCTGAGCTTCGGGCTGAGGTCGCAGAGCTGATCATCAACATTGCGGAGGAAGGCATGGGTCTTGATATCAGAAAAAAGTTCGGCACCAAGTAATCACGAAAATGAAGGATGTGTACCCATTTATGAATATGGAGACACGTTGTGGATTGCTTGGTATAAGTAGACAAGCGTGGTACCAGCATCAAAGGTATGAAGGTCAACAAGCTTTGGAACATGAGATTGTGCTTAAAAAGGTCAAGGAATATCGCATAGACCAGCCAAAAGTAGGGGTTCGCAAACTATGTCTTCATTTAGAGGAACCACTGCTTCGACACGGGATTTGCATAGGTAGAGACGCGCTTTTTGATTTGTTGCGTGAGCAGGGCATGCTAGTCCGCCGCCGAAAGCGCAAGCACATAACTACCGATTCTAACCACCCGTACAGGAAGTACCCTAATTTAATAAAAGAGTTTATACCAATGAGAGCCAACGAACTATGGGTAAGTGATATTACCTATATTGATACTAAAGAAGGCTTTATGTACTTGTCGCTCATCACAGATGCCTACTCACACAAAATCGTGGGCTGGCACTTGGGAGAAACGCTGGAAGCCACAGGATCTTTGTTCGCATTGAAGATGGCTCTGGCGCAGCGAACGGCAAAACATCCGCTTATCCATCACTCTGACAGGGGGGTGCAATACTGCTCCTACGAGTACACTAACCTGCTGAACCACCCCGAAAACCAGGTCAAGATCAGCATGACGGAAAACGGAGACCCTTACGAAAACGCTATGGCTGAAAGGGTCAATGGCATTTTAAAAGGAGAATTCCTGCCCGCTGTAGCGGATTCTAAACAACATGCTAGGGATTTGGTCAAGCAGAGTATCAAAACCTATAATGAAGTGCGGCTTCACGGAAGCATTAATCTGATGACACCACAGCAAGCACATCTTAAGGAGGGCATACTGAAGAAAAATTGGAAGCCAAAAAACCGAAAAGGTACTTACGCCTCAGAAGCAAAGGACAAAACAAGCCCGACGGATATGCAAGGACAAGCCCTGCGGGTTTTTGAAAAAAATTCTCCACCCTCCTGCGTCGGGTAGTATTTTTTTTCAAAAATCCTTGCACACCCGCCCGACTTGTTTGAAAAAGCTTCTAAGGGGTAAGTGCCTCCAAAAACTGCTTAAATCGTTCTGTCAATGAACTCTAGGATTAAACTAATGAAGCGTAAACCAAAAACAGGATTAAAACTATTTATGTTGTCAAGTGGATTTAGGACTGTTTCTTATTTTTTCACACTATGTAAACATTTTTCAGGACGCGACAAGAGATGAGTGATGAGTGATGATGAGAGATGAGTGATGAATGTGGGCAATAGTTGGTTTTAGGTGTGTTGTTTTACAAATGCTGCACAAGCGGTGTCGAGCATTTGAAATACTGCTTCGAAGCCATCATCATCGTAGTAGGGGTCGGGGACGGAGCGGCGTTCGCCGGGGTGGGTTTGGTCGAGCATTAGTTCCACTTTGGCGCGGTCTGCTTCGTTGCGCGCCAGGCGAAACACATCGCGCAGGTTGCTTTCATCCATCACAAAAATTTTATCGAATTGCTCAAAATCTTGTTGGCGGAACTGGCGGGCACGCTGGTTGGCAATGTCTATGCCATTCTCTTCGGCAGTAGCAATAGACCTGCGATCTGGCAATTCGCCTGCATGCCAAGCGCCAGTACCGGCACTATCCACATGCCATTTCAGGCCAGCTGCATCAGCTTGCCATTGCATAATTCCTTCCGCGAGCGGGCTACGGCAGATGTTGCCGAGGCAGACCATTAGGATGCGCATTTTGTTTCGTTGATAGTTGTTTGTTGATAGTTGTTCGTTCGCTTCGCGCTTGGTATTTCGTTGTTAGTTGATCGTTGATAGTTGTTCGTTCGCGTTGCTCTTGAGCTCGCCCAGGGGCCAAGAAATATCTCGATCAACCAATACCCACGTACATTATTTGTAAAAAATGGCCCTAGAGAGCCTTCAAGTCAATTTCGAACAGGGTTTTGAAATACCTTAGCCCAAACATCCATCGAGTGAATGTGAACAAACAACGATCAACGATCAACAATTAAGTCCTCCGCAGACGGAAATCACCTGTCCAGTAATATAGGCGCCCATGTCGGAGGCCAGGAAAACACAGGTGTTTGCTACGTCGTCGCCAGATCCTAGGCGTTTGAGGGGGATTGCGGAAAGGTAGCCGTCTTTCGTTTTTTCGTCGAGGGCATCGGTCATCTCCGTAGCGATAAAGCCTGGAGCGACGGCATTGCAGCGGATGCCGCGAGAGCCGTATTCTTTGGCGATGGATTTAGAGAAGCCAATAACACCCGCTTTGGAGGCTGCGTAATTGGCCTGTCCCTGCTGGCCGAAAACACCCACCACGGAACTCATATTGATCATGCTGCCACCAGTGCGGATCATAGGTTTGAGGGCGTGCTTGCTGAGGTTGAACACCGATTTTAGGTTGGTTTGGATCACATCGTCCCATTGCTGTTCTGTCATACGCAGCAGCAAAGTGTCGCGGGTGATGCCAGCATTGTTGATCAAAATGTCTAATTTGCCAAAATCAGCCAGCACCTGAGCGACAAGTGCTTCCGCTTGACTGTAGTCCCCAGCGTCGCTTTGGTAGGCTTTGGCGTTTTCGCCCAATTCGGAAGCCAGCGCTTCAGCCCTTGTCGCAGAACCAGCGGAAACGTACGTAAAAGCTACTTTTGCGCCTTGTTCAACGAATTTGCGCACCAATGCTTCGCCAATACCGCGAGAGCCGCCAGTAATGAGGGCTATTTTTCCTTCTAAAAGTTTCATAAGTTAAGAATTGTGAAATACTAAAGTGGCAAAGTTGGCAATTCTTTGGAAGGAATCAAGAATCATGGTTGTATTTTTGCCTGAAACAAACTTGTCAGGGGCAATTAAAGCCTTACAATTTTTATGACCCGTGAATTCATACGATAAGATTTTTGAAAACAACCGACAGTGGGCAGCCGCTAAAACCGGTACTGAAAAAGATTTTTTTTCCAACCTGGCAAAAGATCAAAACCCGGAGTACCTCTACATCGGTTGTGCTGATAGTCGCGTAACCGCAGAGGAATTGATGGGTGCAAAACCCGGTGAAGTGTTTGTCCACCGCAACATAGCCAACCTGGTCAATGCCATTGATCTGAATGTCATTTCGGTAATCGAATATGCGGTGCGCTTTCTCAAAGTAGAACGGATTGTGGTATGTGGCCACTACGGTTGCGGGGGGGTAAAAGCAGCCATGCAGCCCAAGGACTTAGGGTTAATGAATCCCTGGTTGCGCAACATCCGCGACGTGTACCGAATTCATAAAAAAGAACTAAACGCCATCACCGATGAAGAAAAACGCTACGACCGCCTCGTAGAATTGAATGTTCAGGAGCAATGCGTCAACGTTATCAAAACTGCCGCGGTGCAACAGCGTTTCATGAAAGAGGGCTACCCAAGCGTACATGGCTGGGTATTCGATATGCGCAGCGGTAACCTCATCGACCTTAAAATTGATTTCCAAAAAGTTTTGAAAGAAATTCAGGAAATATACAACCTAACTGATAGGGATTGGTTTGAAAAATAGGTTTCGGGTTTCAAGGTTTATGGTTTCCGGTTTATGCGATCCGTTCGTAAAATTGAAACAGTATTTCAAAATTAACATAAGATCGCACAACCCAGAACCCTAGAAAGTAAAAACCATTTTTCGCTTTATTACCCTTGAAACAGTTTCCTAAAGCTACCAATAGACATCGTGTAAACCTGAAACCAGAAACCTTGAAACCTGAAACCTTTTTGTAAATATGCTCTGGCACTTAGAAAACATCGACGTCACCCATTTGCTTTGTCCAACCAAGTTGGGCAATGAGGAGATGATGGTCCAAAAGTTGCACCTTGACTTCAAAAAGGGCGCGCCAGTGTACGTGCCCGATGATTTGAGCGACCGGATATTTTTTATCCAGGAAGGCCGTATCAAGATTTCGGTGATGAACGAAGATGGTAAGGAAATTACCAAGGCAATTCTTGGCAAAGGTGAAGTGTTTGGCGAGCTTTCTATGTTGGGAGAAACGCAGCGTCGCGATTTTGCTACTGCCTTGGAAAACACGACGACCTGCGTGGTGACCCTGGAGGAATTGAACGGCCTGATGCGCGATCGCTCTGAACTCAATTTGTTCTTTATGAAAATGTTCGGTGCCCGGCAATTGGACATGGAGCGCCGATTGGAGTCGCTGGTTTTTCGCGACAGCCGCAGCCGGATCGTGGAATTTTTGGTCAATTTGGCTAAAACCAAAGGCCAGCGCGTGGGCTACGAATGGGTGGTGCGGCAATTTATCACCCACCAGGAAATCGCCAACCTCACCGCTACGAGTCGGCAAACGGTGACTACGACGCTGAATGACTTGCGGTATTTGAAGTTGTTGACGTTTAATCGGTCAAGGTTGTTGATAAGGGATTTGGAGAAATTGGAGGAAGAGGTGCGTAGATAATTAGCTGAAAAACATGCTGGATTTACACCTTTATTAAGGCTGGCAATATCCCCAAATGATTTTGAAAACCAGGCAGTGGTGTCATTCCGAGCGAAGCGAGGAACCTGATAATATTGCGCACCCCAGGTTCCTCGCTTCGCTCGGAATGACACCAATGCCTGGTTTTCAGTAAAAATAAAATTTGCACAATTGATTTGCGAATTGATTTTCGCAGATATAAAACCCTAGCAAAAATTTACTATGAAAAATCACAACCTGTTCTTCGAAAGCTATGCCGCCATTGAAGACGAAAAGGAGCGATTAGCCTTTTTAAGAGGTTACCTTTTTGCATTAAGCCCAAAGGAAATGACAAAATTTATTTTGGATAACTTTGACAAGGGATTCCTTGCTTACGAGCAGATTCTTTCAACCGGAAACAAGCAAGAAAAACTGGAGGCAAAAGCATCATTGGAGGAACAATTTGCATTTTTGAAAAAACACCCAGCAGCAGTGGCCTGACTCCACGATGAAAGACAATTTTTCTACCCAATCCAACGAACACGCACGCTTCCGCCCAGGCTACCCCGCCGCCCTATTCACCTACCTATTCAACCACTGTCATCATTTTGACAAAGCCTGGGATTGCGCCACCGGCAACGGGCAAATAGCCCTGCAACTCGCCGATGGATGAGGCGTTTCTGGCGCGGGTGGCAGACGCTTGGCCAGAAGGGGAATGTAGAACGGTGAAATTTCTGGTTTTTGGGCGAATTGGAAAAATTTAAACATAAAAACTAATCATTTGATTAAAAAATTTGTTTAGTTCAAAAATATTCCATTACCTTCGCCTCACATTTTCAATACACCAACAACAATGGCGATCAAGCCTGATACAGCAGTCGACCTCTCCACGGAGCAGAAAATCAAGGAAGCCGCCCGCAAGGTGTTTACCCAAAAAGGGTATGCCGCTACGCGCACTCGTGACATTGCAGAGGAGGCCGGCATCAACCTGGCCCTCTTGAACTACTACTTCCGCAGCAAAGAGAAGCTTTTTGAAGAAATTATACTGGAACGCATTCAGCAGCTATTTGGAACATTAGTTCCGATTTTGATTGATGAAAGCACCAGTCTGGAGACCAAAATCGATAGATTAGTGAGCCATTATATCGACATGTTGCTGGAGCATCCCGACCTGCCGATTTTTGTACTGAGCGAGTTGCGGGAACATCCCGACCGAATTCAAAGAAAAATTCCCATTGCCACCTTTTTGGAGCAAACGAACTTTTTCCTTCAAATTCGTGAACGGAAGCCGGATATCAATCCCATTCATTTCATGTTGAATATTCTCGGCATGACAGTATTCCCGTTTGCTGCCAAACCGATATTTGGATCAATGGAATCCGTTCAAAAAACTGGTTTTGACAACATGATGGAAGAGCGCAGAAAACTGATACCCAGCTGGGTTCGGGCCATGTTGGCCGTGGATTAAAAAAAATTTGCCCAATTATTAAACAAAAGATTAAAGCAGATGAACAACATCTTCCAATCAATGATCCCGCTTTTATTCCTTTTGGCCAGTTTGGGCGCAAAGGGGCAATCTACCGGGCTCAACATCGATACATGCTATGCATTGGCCCGGCAAAACTACCCGCTGTTGAAGCAGCACGAACTAATTGAAAAAAGCAGCGCATACACCATTGAGAACGCCTCCAAGGGTTACTTGCCCCAATTTAACATCAACGGTCAAGCTACTTACCAATCGGATGTCATACAATTTCCGGCGCAACTTCCCGGCGTTACGCAATTGAGCAAGGATCAATACAAAATCTATGCGGAGCTCAACCAGGCCATTTATGATGGTGGTGCCATCAAACAACAAAAGCGCATCCTGCAAGCCAATGCCCAGGTGGAGCAACAAAAGCTGGAGGTGGAACTGTTCAAGCTCCAAGATAGGGTGAATCAGGTGTTTTTTGGTGTGCTCCTGCTCGATGAACAGCTCAAACAAGCGGATCTGCTGCAAAAAGACATACAAAACGGCATCCGAAAAACGCAGGGCGCGGTAGACAATGGCGCTGCCTTCAAAAGCAGTGTCGACTTGTTGAAAGCGGAATGGTTGAAAGTCGGCCAGCGTACCCTTGAATTACAATCCAATAAAAAGGCTTTCCTCGACATGCTGGGGCTGCTTACGGGATTATCAATGGACGAAAAAACCCAACTCGCAACACCTAGGAACCCAGGGCTCTCTCAAACCATCAATCGCCCCGAACTGCTGCTGTTCGATTACCAACGTCAAACCATGGATACCCAAAACGGCCTCCTGAAGGCTAAAAATCGCCCAAAACTCAACTTGTTTTTCCAAGGAGGTATTGGCAGACCCGCTTTCAACTTCCTCAGCAACGATTTTGATCCCTACTACATCGGCGGTCTACGGTTTAATGTGCCACTATCGGGCTATTACACCCTTAAAAACGAACGAAACCTGTTGGATTTGAACAAAAAGACGATTGACGTGCAAAGAGACGTATTTATGTTCAATACCAACCTGGCCCTCAAACAACAAACCGCGGAACTCAGCAAGCTGCAAGCCTTGCTCCGTGCCGACGAAGAGATCATCGCCTTGCGCGGCAGTGTCAAAAACACCGCTTCAGTGCAATTGGAAAACGGGGTCATCACTTCCAACGATTACCTGCGCGAAGTGAACGCCGAAGACAGCGCCCGACAGGGAAAAATACTGCACGATATTCAGTACTTAATGGCCGCTTACAATCAAAAAACAACAACTGGCAACTAGTTACAATTTCATCACAATGAACAAGATAACACTCATTTCAATCGCCCTGATGGCCCTCGCCTCCTGCAACAACGGCAAGACGAAATACGACGCCTCCGGCACTTTCGAAGCCGATGAAATTATTGTTAGCGCAGAGGCGACGGGAAAAATCCTGCAACTAAACTTCGAAGAAGGCGACTCTCTGGCAAAAAATGCAACTGTGGGCAGCATCGATGTACTGGGATTGGAACTCCAAAAAGGCCAAATTGAAGCCAGTCTCCATGCCATCGGCGAGAAAACCACTGATGCCGGGCCACAGGTTGCTATTTTGAAGGCGCAAAGCGCAACCCAAAAGGCTCAAATCGGCGTACTGGAACAGCAAATTACAGATGCCGACAGAGAATGGATTCGCTTGAAAAACCTGGTCAAAGCCGATGCTGCTACGCGCAAACAATGGGAGGATGCAACAGGGCAAGTAGCCGTTTTGAATAAACAACTGGCTGTCGCCAAAGAACAACTAGGCGTACTCGAACAGCAAATCGCCTCCACCCGCGCCAGCGTTAACCTTCAAAACCGGGGCATTTTAAGCGAAAAACCCGGTATCCAAAAAAGAGTGGAACAGGTAAATGACCAGATAGCGCGCGGACAAATCAAAAACCCTGCAGCCGGTATCGTGCTCTCCAAATACGCCATGGCCGGAGAATTTGCCACCATGGGCAAGCCACTCTACAAAATCGCCGACGTATCGGAAATGACGCTGCGCGCCTATATCACGGGAGCACAACTGTCGTCTGTAAAAACCGGGCAAAACGTAAAAGTCTTTGTGGACAACGGGCCCGACAAACTGAAAGAACTACCGGGCACCGTGACCTGGATATCCAACAAAGCAGAATTTACGCCTAAAACCATTCAAACCAAAGATGAGAGGGCCAATCTGGTGTATGCGTTGAAGATAAAAGTGAAGAATGACGGGACGCTCAAAATCGGGATGTATGGGGAGGTGCAATTGTAATGCGTGAACACTATATTTTTTTCAACACTTAGACACATAGGGGACATAGAAAACATAGCTATACGTACTCAAAATCTATGTTTTCTATGTTCCTAAGTATTTGGCAGAAATTAGTTTGAACTAATTTTCACCTAAGGTCTTGATTTTCATTGCCTTTTGCTTTTTGCAATTTTGCCCTTCTACTTATGTGTCTGTGTGTTGAAAAAAACATGTGTGTTAAAACCCCGCATCGAAAATAACAAGAAATTCTATGGTCGCCGTATCTGTTAAAAACATCACCAAGACCTACGGTAAGGAAAAGCTCCTTGCAGTGGACAACATCTCCTTTTCGGTCGATAAAGGGGAGATATTCGGATTGATCGGCCCAGACGGCGCGGGCAAAACCAGCCTCTTCCGCATGCTCACCACCCTGCTGCTACCCGACAGCGGCACTGCTGCGGTGGATGGCTTCGATACCGTAAAAGACTACCGTGAAATCAGGAGCCGCGTGGGCTACATGCCCGGTAAGTTCTCCCTTTACCAAGACCTGAGTGTGGAAGAAAACCTGAACTTTTTTGCCACCGTGTTCAATACCACCATTGAGGAGAATTACAGCCTGATCGAGGACATCTATGTACAGATAGAACCGTTTAAAAACCGCCGTGCGGGCGCGCTCTCCGGCGGCATGAAGCAAAAACTAGCCCTCTGTTGCGCGTTGATTCACAAACCCAGCGTGCTCTTTTTAGACGAACCCACCACTGGCGTTGATCCCGTTTCCAGAAAAGAATTTTGGGAAATGCTGAAGCGCTTGAAAGTCCAGGGCATCACCATTGTGGTCGCTACGCCTTACATGGACGAGGCCGCGCTATGCGACCGTATTGCCCTGATGCAGGGCGGAAAAATACTGTCCATCGACACACCCGCAAATATTTCAGCAGGATATCCCGATCAATTGTACGCTGTAAAATCCAATCGGATGTCGGCCATGATACAGACGCTGAACCAATATGATAAGGTGCTGAGCTGCTTCGGATTTGGGGAATATGCACACGTGGCCGTGGCTAAAAAAAATGGGCTGAAAGCGGGGGAATTGATCGCATTTTTGGAGAAAAAAGGAATGGAAGCGGTGGAAGTAGTACCCGTGGAGGCGAGTATAGAGGATTGTTTTATTAAATTGTTGCGTTAACCCATGAAAGAGATCGTCATAAAAACAGACAAGCTCACCAAGAAATTCGGTGATTTCATCGCTACAAACGCCGTCACATTCGACGTTCAAAAAGGAGAGATATTCGGTTTCCTGGGTGCCAATGGCGCAGGAAAAACCACCGCCATGCGCATGCTTTGCGGCTTGCTCGCGCCATCTTCCGGTGCCGCAACGGTGGCTGGTTTCGACGTGTACACCCAAACGGAAAGCATCAAAAAAAACATCGGCTACATGAGCCAGAAGTTCTCTTTGTATGAAGACTTGAACATTCAGGAAAACCTCGATTTTTTTGGCGGTATTTACGGCATGAGCGATGCGGATATCAAAACCAAAAGCGCTCAATTGATCCAAAAACTGGGCCTGGAAAAAGAAGCAAAAAAACGGGTACAGGAACTGCCGCTCGGCTGGAAACAAAAACTGGCCTTTTCCGTCGCCATTTTTCACAACCCTAAAATTGTATTCCTCGATGAACCCACGGGCGGTGTCGACCCGCTCACCCGCCGCCAGTTCTGGGACCTGATTTACGAAGCCTCCGACAATGGCATTACCGTTTTCGTCACCACCCACTACATGGACGAAGCCGAATACTGCAACCGCGTATCCATCATGGTCGACGGCGTGATCGCTGCCCTCGATACGCCCCACAACCTGAAACAGCAATTCAAAGCCAATTCTATGGACGAAGTGTTCTACCAATTGGCCAGGGGTGCAAAACGCGCTGAATAATGAAACAACTATTCACCTTCATACAAAAGGAGTTCTACCACGTGCTGCGCGACAAAAAAGTGCTGCTTATCCTCTTTGGGATGCCCGTGGCGCAGGTGCTGCTCTTCGGTTTTGCCCTGAGCAGCGAGGTCAAGGACAGCCGGGTTGTCATCGTCGATTACGCCAAAGATTATGCTTCACAGCAAATCACCGCTAAAATTGATGCCAGCCGCTATTTCGACATCGAAAAAAATGTGCTGACCCATGAACAGATAGAAGCCTCGTTTCAGGAAGGGAAAATAAAAGCCGTTGTGGTGTTCCCGGAAGATTTCCAGGAAAACTTGTCGCGCAACAACCGCCCCCAAATCCAGATAATCGTCGACGCGACCGACATCAACATGGGCAACCAGATCAACAACTACCTGTCGGCCATCGTGCTGGATTATCAGGCGGAACAATACAAGTTGTCCAAACTGCCCTACCAGATTGATACAGAGATACGGATGTTGTACAATCCCCAACTCAAAGGAGCGCCCAATTTTGTGCCCGGCGTAATGGCGATGGTGCTATTGCTCGTCTGCGTGATGATGACCGCCATAGCCATCGTAAAAGAAAAGGAAACGGGAACCATGGAAGTATTGCTGGTATCACCCATGCGGCCTGCCGTGGTGATTATTTCCAAAGCAGTGCCGTACCTGCTGTTGTCACTCATCAACCTCGGAGCTATTCTCCTGCTCAGTGTCTTCGTGCTGGATGTCCCGATCAATGGCAGCCTGGCATTGTTGCTGGCCGAAAGCACCCTGTTCATCATCACCTGCCTCACGCTGGGCATCCTGATCTCCATTCAAACCAGTTCCCAGCAAGTGGCGATGCTCATTTCCCTCATGGGCATGATGCTGCCAACACTTATGTTGAGTGGGTTTATGTTCCCCATCGAAAACATGCCAATACCCCTACAGGTGGTTTCCAACATCGTGCCCGCCAAATGGTACTACATCATTGTCAAAGCGGTGATGATCAAGGGAGCTTCGTTTGCTGCCGTTTGGAAAGAGACGCTGATATTGGCAGGCATTACGCTGCTGTTTTTCGGCGTGAGTATTAAAAGATTCAAAATCAGGCTAGACTAATGCGCACCTTACTGATATTGCTTAAAAAGGAATTCAAGCAAATATTCCGGAACAAAACCATTCTGGCGCTCATCATCGTGATGCCAACGATGCAGTTTTTAATTTTGCCCCTGGCAGCCAACTACGAGTTTAAAAACATCAACCTCGTGGTGGTCGATAATGACCACTCTTCTGTTTCCAGGGAAATGATTTCCAAGATCATCGGCTCCGGGTATTTCAAATTGGTGGAAAATTCCCGCTCCTTCAAGGAAGCCTACAGCCTGATTGAAACGGATGCTGCAGACGTTATACTGGAAATTCCCCCGCACTTCGAACGCAACCTGATTCGGGAAAACAGCCAAAAAGTATTCCTTGCCGTCAACGCCATCAACGGCACTAAAGCCAACCTCGGCGGCAACTACCTGATGCAGATTTTACGCGAATACAACAAAGACATTTTATTGGAACTGGTGCCCGGCATCAAGCTCAACAGCGGGATTGAAATAGTCTCCACCAGCTGGTTCAACCCGAAAAACAATTACAAACTGGTCCTGATCCCGGGCATTCTAGCCATTTTGGTCACCATGATCGGCGGTTTTATGACAGCCCTCAACATCGTACGGGAAAAAGAGGTGGGCACCATTGAGCAAATAAACGTGTCGCCCATCACAAAAGCACAGTTTGTGTTAGGCAAACTCATCCCGTTCTGGATTTTAGGCAATATCGTGTTCACCAACGGACTTATCCTAGGGTATTTGATTTATGATATTGTGCCACAAGGAAGCCTGCTGCTGTTGTACTTTTTTGTGGCTGTATACCTTTTTGCCATCCTTGGCTTTGGCCTGCTTGTTTCCACTTTTTGCGACACCCAGCAGCAAGCCATGTTCATCATGTTTTTCTTTATGATGGTCTTTATTTTGATGAGCGGCTTGTTCACGCCCATTGAAAGTATGCCCAATTGGGCGCAATGGATCGCCGCATTCAACCCGGTCACCTATTTGATTCAGGTGGTGCGCATGGTGATGCTGAAGGCGAGCAGTTTGTCAGATATGCTGCACCAATTGGGGGTAATTGCAACAATGGCGGTGGTGCTGAATACTTGGGCGGTGTGGAATTATCGGAAGACGGGGTAGGAAACAATGATTAGGGCTCGATACCCAAAATAAGCAATGGAACAGGTGGGCTATTTCTTCCCTGGCGCATCACGTTGTAAACTTCACCTTCATAATAGGCGACACCACTACTCATTTGAGATTGCATTTGCTTTGTAGGGAGAATTTCAATTCCAAGATTTATAACACCACCTGAGTAAAAAAGCATATGCTTTACAAACAAATCAAATGCAACAAATGCATATTTTCCAAACTGGACTTCAACGGCAATTTTATCTTTTACAAAATCAGTCTGATTGTAACTATATATTGGCTCCTTTTCCCCACTTTGTATTAGAAATTCCCTTTGCTCTTTCGCCGTCATAGCGATACTTTTTTCCATGAGCTCGCGGTTCAACGTAATGTAATAATTGTACCTGCTTTCTTCCCAATTTCGGCTATAAAATGCTTTGTTAAATGCTGCGTTTAAATCAATCGGCTATAAAATGCTTTGTTAAATGCTGCGTTTAAATCAATTGGTGAGAGCAGGTGATTGCCAATTTTTCTTTTTTCTTTGCTAATTTTTGTTCTAAGTTGCTCAGCATCAATAGATTCAATGGCAGACTTTATTTCATCGTAAAGGTTGTTGTGGTGAACAATGAGATATTCTTCTCCATTCAAGTGGGAGTACTTTTGTGCTATTTTCATATTTATTCTTTTATACCATTACCATTCAATAATTCAAGCTGTAGCCATTCCTTTGGCATTTGAGATACTTTGTCCTTACCGCTTGGCTTGTGAATGGGTTTGTTAATTGGCCTAACCTTCAGTTTTCCCTCATTTAAATCATGTATCCTTTGCCTAGCAATTTTACAATAACTTGTATCCTTTTCAATTCCAATTGCATTTCGATTGTTTTTTATTGAGCCAATAACAGTAGACCCAACCCCTGCGAATGGATCGAGTACCCAGCTATTTTCATCTGTTAATGCCAGAACACAACGCTCTACCAGTTCTATAGGAAACTGACAAGGATGGTCCGTTTTTTCTGGATGGTTTGACTTAACATTAGGAATATCCCACAATGCCCTATCCCAATCTTGTTCCAAAATTTCCCAAATATCGCTAGGGTTTTTACCCAAGGGGTTTCCGGAAAGTTGACCTCTTTTTTCCCCTTTAAAATGCCTTTTTCCGGGATACTTAGAAGGGACGCGTACATTATCAAGATTGAAAATATAATCATCTGTTTTACTAAACCAGAGGATCGTCTCATATCGCCCGCTAAATCGATTGCTGGCGTGGAGGCCGTGGCCAAAATACCATATTATTCTATTCCTAAGCTTAAACCCATGTTTTTTGAAAATTTGATAATAAAAAATATCAAGTGGAAATACTTCGCCTTTGTCAACATAATTACCAACCTGCCAACATAAATTGCCTTTGTTTGAGAGTACTCTTACTAGCTCATTAATTATTTCTTCTTGCGTTTCTAGATATTTTTCAATACTCGTTTTTGACTCATAGGACTTACCTATGTTGTACGGAGGCGAGGTCAAAATTAGATCAAATTTTTTGTCCTCCACCTTTTTCACTAAGTTTAAGCAATCGCCATTTTGAATTTGATAATCAGTAGTTGGGCTAATGAAATCAAACAACGGTTCTTCAATCTTCATGTTATCAATTTTGCTGTAAAGTTAAAGAAAAACGCTTGCTATCCAATGGCAATTACCTTCCTTTTAGGATTTCATGGTCAATAATTATTTTCCACGCTCCGGATTATCCTTCAAAAACGACTTCCAGCCCGAATGCGATTTCTTCACCGCACCCATTGGCCCCGACGACTGGTACCAATGGCAAAGCGCCGTGGCCAGCGCATCCGTCGCATCGAAGGACTTTTCAGCCAACTTGGTGTGCAGAATTTTTTCCAACATCCTGGCTACTTGCTCCTTGGAAGCATTTCCATTGCCGGCAACGGCGCTTTTTATTTTCTTCGGCATGTATTCGGTGATCACCAGGTTATTGACCATGCCAGCTGCAATGGCTACGCCTTGCGCACGACCGAGCTTCAGCATGGATTGCACGTTTTTACCAAAAAAAGGTGCTTCAATGGCCATTTCCGTTGGCAAATGTTGCTGAATCAAGTCTTGCACCTGTTCAAAAATATAGCGGAGCTTTAAGGTATGATCATCCCCCACATGGGCAAAAGTGACCACACCAATCTCGATCACCACAATGTTTTTCTTATCTGCATCAATAATCGCAAAACCCAAAGCATTGGTGCCAGGGTCGATTCCAAGAATACGTTTGGGCGGCGTGATCTCCATGGGCGCGAAGGTCGGCATTATCGCCAAACAAGTAGAATCTTTCATGAACACCTTAAAATTTCTTGCTTGGAAAGAGTAGTAAGCTACCTTTGCACTCTTTTGAGTGATGAGAGATGAGTGGGCGCAGCATCCTACTTTTCTACAGCAGCGTGTTTCAGCACCTAATTGCCTACAATCTTCCAATGCTATTGATTTTGGGCGTAAGGTGCTGAAAAACCAAAGCCAAGCCAAAACTCAAGTGCTGTGCCACTCATCTCTCATCACTCATCACTTATAACTATAAAAATGGAAACCATAGGAATTCTTGGAGCAGGCGCAATGGGCGGCGGTATCGCGCAGGTCGCAGCAGCGGCAGGGCACAACGTATTAATTTGTGACAACCTAACCATCGCGCTGACGAAGTCGAGCAAAAAAATACAAGCCACCCTTAAAATGTTGGTGGATAAGGAGAAATTGACAGAAGCCGATGCGGCTTCGTTTATGGGCCGGATTAAGTACACCGACCACATGAGCGAGTTTCGCAATTGCAGCATGATCATCGAGGCTATTGTGGAGGACATTGAGCCAAAAAGAATCGCTTTCAAAAGTATGGAGGCCATCGTTGACCCCAATACCATCCTTGCCAGCAACACCTCCTCGCTCTCTATTTCGGCCATTGGCGCCCAGCTTAAACACCCTGGGCGCATCCTCGGCGTGCATTTCTTCAATCCCGCGCCCCTGATGCGGCTGGTTGAGATCATTCCGGGCTTGCAAACCGAACAAAGCGTTGTGGAGCGCGGGCAAAAAATAATCAGCTCCTGGGGCAAAACAACCGTACTAGCCAAAGACACTCCCGGTTTTATCGTCAACCGCGTTGCGCGCCCTTATTATGGTGAAGCTTTGCGCATATATGAGGAGGGTATTGCCGACGAAGCCACCATCGACTGGGCCATGCGCGATATTTGCGGGTTCCGAATGGGCCCTTTTGAACTCATGGATTTCATTGGCAACGACATCAACTACGCCGTGACAGAAGTGGTGTTCAGCAATTTTTTCTACGATCCGCGTTACAAGCCGTCTTTTACCCAAAAACGCCTTGTGGAAGCGCACTACTTCGGGAGAAAATCAGGACGTGGATTCTATGATTACCGAGAAGGCGCTATTCTACCCGAACCGAACAAAAACGATGCCCTTGGTCGCGAAATCGCCAACCGCATCCTGGCGATGCTCATCAATGAGGCCGCCGAAGCTTTGTACCTGCGCATTGCCAGCCGCGAGGATATTGACCTGGCGATGACCCAAGGGGTAAATTACCCAAAAGGCTTGCTGGCCTGGGCCGATGATCTGGGGATAAGCACCGTGGTCGAAAAGCTTGATTCCCTATATGTGGAATATTTGGAGGATCGGTATCGCTGTAGCCCTTTGCTGCGGAAGATGGCGCGGAATGGGTTGAAGTTTTATTCGTAGATTCTAAATTCACCACAGAGGGCACAACGTTTCACAGAGGTTTTTTTAAGATTTCCTCTGTGAAAACCTCTGTGAAATGCTGTACCCTCTGTGGTGAAACATTTCATATCATCCCCTCATCCGCAAAACTGTAATAACCCCGCTCCGAAACGATCAAATGATCGAGCATGGGCAAGTCCAGGATTTTGCCCCCTTGTTTAAGCCTTTCGGTCAATTCAACATCTGCCCTGCTGGGCTCAAGGTTTCCAGATGGATGGTTGTGGATGGCGATAAAGCCGGCAGCACGGGCATTCAGCGCAGTTTTCAGCACCACTTTCAAATCTACTACGGTGCCGCTGGTGCCGCCAATGCTGAGGCGCTCCCGTGCGAATACTTCGTTGGCGCGATTGAGCAGCAGCAGCCAAAATTCTTCATGGTGTAAGTCGGTCAACAGCGCAGCTATGACATTGAAAGCATCGCGACTGGAGCTGATACGCGGGCGCTGACGCAGGTCGGAAAGCTGGCGGCGGCGACCTATTTCCAGGGCAGCAGCAATGGTAATGGCTTTGGCCTCGCCTATGCCCTTAAATTGCTGCAGGTCGCCAACACTGCGTTTGCCAAGATCATGTAAATTATTTTCAACGGAGGACAGGATGCGTTGCGACAATGCGACCGCACTTTCGCCTTTGGAGCCGGAGCCGATGAGTATTGCGAGGAGCTCGGCATCACTCAGGGCCGACAAGCCTTTGAGGAGCATTTTTTCCCGCGGCCGGTCTTCTTCGGCCCAGCGGGTGATGGATTGAGGTTGGTAATCATGGGTCATGTATTAAAGGTAAGGGGCATTTTCCAAAAGTGCAAGTGCGGAATGCGGATTTTGGGATGCGGAATGCGGAGTTGGGCGTGCGGAATGGCGCCTCAGTCGTCCAGGCGCAGATCGAAGCGAAGCATGAGTTCTTCTATCAGGGGGTTGGATTCCATTATGTTTTCCAGCTTTTCCTTTTGGCTCAAAGGGCGGGCAGGGCGGGCGGCCCTTTGCTCCTGTATTTTTGACTCGTCCAATTTGACCTGAATTTTCAAGTCTTTATCGTTGAGGCGGCGACGAAGCGTATCACTGATCCGGATAAGCTCGGCTTTTATGTTATTCTGGTCGATGGTAGAGCCTACGAGGGCCGTGAGTATTTTCCCATCCAGTTGAAGGGCTGCATTGCGGAGGGCCAGGTTCATCAATTTTGACTCAACAGATTCAGCGTACAACATCCACTCTGCGCGGGCATTTTCAACGTTTAGCCGACTTGTAAGCGTTGCATTGTGTGCCTCTTCTATTTCAACGGCGGTATCGTATGCGTCCAGGCGCAAGGAAATAGCCTCAGCTTTTTTCAAACCCAATTTTACTTCGGCGGAAATGGTACTGATGGCATCACGGCTCAGCTCCGTTGCATTGCCATTGCTAACTGGTGCAGTTGGAACTGGCTTGGCTGTGTTGGAAGCAGCACCGGCGGATGGGCTGCTGGCGGAACTGTGCCCATTTCCATTGGAAGCGGTGGTATTTTCGAGAGAAACGGGCTTTGCATTGCCATTTTCAGGCGTTTTCCTCAGGTCAGCCGTTTTTTTTTCCTGATCGACCGATTTCACTGCACGGTTGATGTAGCACATTTTCAGCATGGCCATTTCCACGTGCAAGCGTTTATGGCGGGCTGTTTTGAAATTAATATCGCAATCGTTGCAGATATTCAGGGCCGTGAGCAGGAAAGAGGGAGGAGCAAGGCTTGCCTGCTGGCTGTAGCGCTCGCGGAGGCTTTCGCCCACTTCAAGCAAGGCCAACGTAGCCGGGTCTTTGCAAACGAGGATGTTGCGCAGGTGCTCCGCCAGACCGCTGATAAAAGTATCCGGCTCAAACCCTTTGCGCAGTATTTGGTCAAACAAGTTCAAGATGGTAGCGGCATCTTCGGCCAGCAAGGCATCTGTTATTTGAAAATAGTAATCGTAATCGAGTACGTTCAGGTTCTCAATAACCCCGGCGTAGGTGATTTTTTTGCCCGCGGAGCCAGCCGTAATTCGGTCAAAAATGGAGAGCGCATCACGCAAAGCACCGTCAGCTTTTTGGGCTATAATATGCAGTGCATCTCCTTCTGCCTCAATGTTTTCCTTCTTACAAATGGCTTCCAAATGCCCCACCATATCGGCGACGGTAATGCGGCGGAAGTCAAAAATCTGGCAACGGGAAAGAATGGTCGGGATGATCTTGTGCTTCTCCGTGGTGGCCAGGATAAAAATAGCATAGGGCGGCGGCTCCTCCAACGTTTTCAAAAAGGCATTGAAAGCCTGATTGGAGAGCATGTGCACCTCGTCGATAATGAACACCTTGTAACGGCCATGCTGGGGCTGGAAACGCACCTGCTCGGTGAGGGCGCGAATATGCTCCACAGAGTTATTGGAAGCCGCGTCCAGTTCGATGATGTTGAAAGAAGCGCTTTCATTGAATGCCTTGCAGGAGGCACATTCGCCGCAGGCTTCAAAGTCTTTCGTCCGGTTTTCGCAGTTGAGGATTTTGGCGAGGATACGGGCACAAGTCGTTTTGCCAACGCCGCGTGGCCCTGTGAACAAAAACGCATGGGCGACGTGATCGGTTGCCAAAGCGTTTTTAAGGGTACCAGCAACGTGCTGCTGCCCCACGACGTCTTCAAAACGTTGGGGACGATATTTACGGGCGGAAACGACGAAATTGCTCATGTGCGGTGAGCCGGAGGCGGATTTTCTTGTAAAGGTAAAATTCTTTGGGCAAGGAAAGGGCAGAAGTTATCAACAAGGCCGCCCCTAGCCTTCCAAAGATTGAATAAAATACTCAATTTTATTTTTCAGCATGGCATCGCTTTCGCCAACTATTTCTTTGGCTTTCAAGGCAATAGTACGCGCCTTTTTCCTGTCGCCTTGCATTTTGTAAACGCCTGCGAGTGTCATCCAATATTCTGCAAGACCACCCGTTTCAGCCGCTTTTTTGGCCCAATTAGCAGCCTGGGCAAGCACTTTTTTGTCCTCCGGGAAGGCGCGTATCAGGCTAATGGTTAAATCATGCAGTTTAGCAGCGTTGTTTTTAACCTCAGATTGCTGGTATTTCTTGGCGGCTTTCAAAAATTTGTCCGCGTCCTTAACTGCCGTGTAGTAGCTCATATCGGCCTGTACCGCAAATGCAGCGGCGCGGTCTTTGTTCGCTGCCTTCATTTTAGCCTTCGATTCGGCAAGCAGTGGTTCGCTCTTGAATCCTATGGCTTTATCCAACGTGTTTTTGCAGGCTTTTTCCACCTTGGCATTCACCTGTTCCTCACTCGTGATGGCTGCAATTTTGTCCTGGTATTTCAGCAGCAAATCAAAGACACGACTGTCGGCCTCTACTGCTCCTTCAAAAATAAAGCGCAGGTTGAATTCCGTCGTCAAATCCTCCTGGCTCTTCAGGTAATCATTGGTGACTTTCAGCGACGATTTGCCCGCAGCGTTGAGTGTGCGTACGTAGTCGAACAGCATCTTTGGATCGCGGTCGCCTACTTCGTATTTCTTTTCGTAATCAAGGGATCTATCATTTTTGCCCATCGCTTTTTTGCCCGTCTCCAGCAATTGATCCACATTCTTGGCACCAATTTCTTTCATGACAATTTTCCCTGTGTCATCAATAAACATCAGGGTTGGGTAAGAGTTAACCGGGTATTTGCCCGCAAACTCTGCATTCTCGCCCTTTTCCATGTCAATCTTCAGGCAAAGAAAATTTGCGTTGAAATACTCCCCCACTTTCGCATCTGGGAATGTCTCTTTCGCCATGCGTTTGCAGGGGCCGCACCACGACGCAAAAGCATCCACAAAAATCAATTTTTCTTCGGCTTTAGCCTTGGCCAGCGCCTCTTGCCAGGTGCCGTGGAAAAACTCTATGCCCTGCGCCTGAACAGGAGCAGAAAGTGTGAAACAGAACAATAAGAAGAGTGAAAATGTGCGCAGTATGTTTTTCATAGCAAGAAATTTTACGAGAAAAAATGTGGGTGGAGTTTAATTGAAGTGCAAAATTAGTAAAAATTACGGTAGACGGTAGACGGTGGACGGTGGACGGTTTGCACAAATTTCGTTTTTTCTATTGGCATTGAGTTTCAGCACTTAAGTCAAGAATTTCTCAACAGATTTTGAATTTAGGTGCTGAAAAACCCAATCCAAGAAAAAAACGGATGCTGTGCAACCGTCCACCGTCTACCGTCTACCGTAAACCGTTATAACTCAAAATTGGGGGAGAGCTTTTCGGTGTGGCCGGCGTAGAACTGGTTGATGTGTTGTACTGCCTCCTCAGGGTCGTCGGTTATGAGGAAAAGATCAAGGTCTTCGCCGTTGATGGTATGGTGGCGTTCCAGCATAATTTCGGCAAACCAGGCACGCAATCCTTGCCAGAATTCTTTGCCCACCAGCACGATTGGAACGGGTGTTATTTTTTTGGTTTGTACGAGGGTAAGCACTTCAAACAATTCATCCAAAGTGCCAAAACCGCCGGGCAGCACCACAAATCCTTGTGCATATTTCACAAACATCACTTTCCGCACAAAAAAGTAGCGGTGCTTCAGGTTGTGCGCCGGCGCGATAAATGGGTTATGGTGCTGTTCAAAAGGCAAATCAATGTTTAATCCTATAGAGGTGCCGTTCTTTAGCCATGCACCGCGGTTGCCGGCTTCCATAATGCCGGGGCCGCCGCCGGTAATTACGCCATATCCCTCTTCGGTGAGGCGGCTTGCAATTTTCACCGCCAATTCGTAGTAATAAGTGCCCGGTTTTGTCCGCGCTGAACCAAATATAGAGATGCAAGGCCCCACATTGTTGAGCACTTCAAAACCATCCACAAATTCAGCCATTACCTTGAACATGGTCCAGGCATTCTCGCCGGGCATTTTGGTCCACTTTTTCATGGTACGCTTTTCAACACCATTGTTGGCGCCTTGCTCCGGAGTATCGTTCTTATCTTCCATAATTTCGTTGATAGTTGTTCGTTGTTCGTTGTTCGTTTCCGAGCGCTTGGTGTTTCGTTGCTAGTTGTTCGTTGATAGTTGTTCGTTCACAGTCACTCGATGGATGTTTGGGCGCTCGATTTCAAGAAAACCATTCCATTTTCGCTTATCGGCAACGATGCCAGACCAAGCGCTCAGAAACGAACAACTATCAACGAACAACGAAGCTACGAATTCACGGTGCATCCACCACCACCGTCGACCAGGCTTCCGCTTTTTCGGCAAACAGCGCTTTTGTTTTTTCCCAGGTATCGCCAAAAAGTTCAGATGCCCTGTAACCATTTAAGGCGGCTTCATCGTCCCAGTAACTTAACGTGAAGAGCACGTTGGATGTTTGTGTGTGTTGCAGTAATTCCATGTGCCGACAACCTGGGAAGGCGCGAATTTGGGCTTTACTATTTTCAAAAACTTCCGAAACAAAGGCTTCGACCGCATCTTCCCGGAAGGTCATTTTTACGATTCTTTTTATCACAATGGTTCTTATTTAAGCCTTTCCGTAGCGTTTTTTCCGGCGCCAGTTGAAAAACCAGCCAAAAATACCCAGAAGAACCAAGGGCAAGCCAACATTTAAGGCGCGCCACATATTGCCTTGTTTTTTTGCCCGCACGGAGTCGAGCAGACGGAGTTTTACTTCTTTGGTGCGGGCTGCAATAACGCCATTAGGGTCAATCAAGTATTCTATAGCATTTAGCATCAGCTCTTTATTGGCGTAGGTCACATTCTCCATGTGGTTGAATCCCAAGGGAAGCCACTGCTTTTGTGCCGCATCGCGCACGTAGTTGGCCGCCACATCGCCGTCGCTGATCACCAGCATTCGGGTGGGTTCGCTCACTGGGCGAAACTCCATACCCAATTGCTTCAAACCATTTTGCATATCTTCTGTAACGCGATTCTCAAACGCCGAAGGGAAAATACCTTCCAGCAGAACCCCTACGGATTGCTTGCCTTTATCAAATTTGGTCGGGTCTGGCTCGTATTTCAGTATATCAAAACTCAAGTCAATGGGACTGAATTGCAATCTGGAGTATTTGCTTGAGCTAAGGATTACCGTCTTTTTAACGGGTGTTTTCGTGCGAACGGTATCAATGGAGGAGCAAAAATGCAGGTCTACCCTATCGAGATTTTTCACAATAGGGTGCTTTCCGTTGGGCAACACAGCAGGGTGATAAAACCAGGGAAAAGCCTCGAATTGCGGGGTGTTGCCCACTTGCCCCACCACCAGGCGGATTTTACTGCACTCCAAGTCCAACACGAGATCGGGCTGTATGCGCACGCCGTATTTGAAAAGTATATCCTCCAGGTTCAAAGGGTAGTCTGTGGGAATAAACCGGCGGGTGGCGCGCATACTGTCCAACCCTGCATTCAATCGGTCTATCAGCCACATCACGCGGCCGCCTTGCATCACGTACTGATCAATTTTAAACTTATCACGCTCAGAAAACGCCGTTTGAGGCTTGGCTACGACCAGCAGCGCACATTCGTCGGGCCTGATTTGAACCACCGAATCCAGCGAAATACGATCCGTGTCATAAAATGTGCGCAGGCTGCGGTCCAGGTCGCCCAGCTGGAGTTCATTCAATTCATCATGCCCTTTGGTAAATAGAATAACCGGGCGCGAAGGCGCTTGCAGCTTCTTGATCGCATTGGCAAACTTGTACTCCAGCAGCGTTACCGAATTGTTGATGACTTCCTCCGGGTTCAGCGTAGCAGATTCATTCTCAAGGAGTTTGACGATCACTTGTCTGCTGCCCAGCCGAAAAATGGCAAATGGATAGATTATTTTCTGCGATGATTCGCTCTGATCCGCCACCCGAAGGTTTACAGGCTGAATACCCAGTTCCGTCAGCGCTTTGCGGCGACCGTTCACTTCTTCCAGCGTACCCAGGGCTGGGTCTTCAAACTGGTAATCGATGTAGCCCGTTTCGGAGCGAAAATCATCCAGCATCTCCCTGGTGGCTGTTTGCAGGCGCTTGAAACCAGCTGGAAACTCACCTTCCAGTAAAATCTGGACATATACCTGGCTTTTCTGCTCCCGCAACATCGTGCGCGTGGGCTTGGTAAGCGTGAAACGCTTTTCCTCCGTAAGGTCGAAGTGCGTATAAAAACTATTGGCTAAAATGTTGACAAACAACAAAATGCCACAAAACAAACCGAACTGTAATAGGGCTTGTGAACGTTTGGTACGCGTCATGCCGTGATTGGTTTAAGCGGGTAAAAGTACGGCAGTTGGAACGGACTGCCAACAAGTGCCGCCAACTTTCAGTTGGCGAGGCTTACTTACTCGCCAACTGAAAGTTGGCGTTACATGGCCAGATACACCCCGTTCGTCCATCCAAACCCATCCTGGTTCGGGTATTCACCGCCACCGCCATTTACATTGAGGTCGACCACATTGTATTTTTCCATCATTTTACCGGTAGCCGCGTAGGTTTTTTCGTTGAGCGCTTTCCAGTGATGGCTGATTTTTTTGGCTAAAGTCATGTGTCCGTAATTCAGCAAGCCCTTGTATGCCATCCATTGCAGGGGTGCCCATCCGTTTGGCGCGTCCCATTGCTGACCAGTATTCCGGAGACTGGTTTGCAAGCCACCGTCTTTCAGGAATTTTGCTTCCAGGTGTTGTGCCACGTTTTCGGCCTGTTCTGGTGTAGCGATGTTGAAAAACAGCGGGTAAACGGCTGCCAATGTCCAGGATTTTGAAGGCAGTTGCGTCACATGGTTGTAATCGAAGTAAAAGCCTTCGCCAAGATGCCAGCAATACTGCTGGATGGCGTTTTTGCGCAGCCTGGAACGCTCCTTGAACACATCTGCTGGCACGCGGTCGGGCAGCTGCCGGTACAGGTTGAGCAGCGTTTTTTCCATGTAATAGAGCAAGCAATTCAAATCAACCGGTACTAAATCAGTTGTTTGAATGGTCTCCATCCGGGCTTCATCCGCAAACCAGCGGCTGCTGAAATCCCAACCCGACTCTGCTGCTGCGCGGATATTGCAGTACATGGTTTCCAAGTCTCGGCCTGATTGCTCCGCTACGTGCAAATCTTCGGTGTATGCCTCCGGGCGTGGGCTGGTATTGTCGTCCCAATAGCGATTGAGTATGTAGCCATCGCCGAGGGCTACCACCCGCCGATACGCGTCTGTTTCTTCCAGTTGGTGCTCGCCCGACATCCAAAAAGCGTATTCTTTTTCCAACTGAGGGCGGTATTGCATCAGTGTTTCAGGGCCCTTTATCTCCGCCAAAAGATTGACCATTAACGCAAAAAAGGGCGGTTGCGAACGCCCCAGGTAGTAACTGCGGTTGCCGTTTGGCACAAAACCGACCGTATCGATGAGGTCGGCGAAGTTGTCTACCATATCCTGGATGATATCCACGCGGCCCGACTCCTTCAAACCCAGCATGGTGAAATAGCTGTCCCAGTAATACACCTCCCGAAAGCGGCCACCCGGCACGATGTAAGGCGCTTTTAGAGTGATGAGTGATGAGTTATGAGTTATGAGTGATGGGTTATGAGTGATGAGTGATGGGTCGCGGAGCAGGTGGTTCCAGAGTTGGTTGAGGTGTTCTTTGAGGGGTTTGTTGGTGGATTGGTAGTTGGTATCTGGGGCTTCGGGGGGCGTAAAATGCGTTTCTACAAACTTTTTCAGGTCAAAACCTGGCTGTGATTTTTCCTGGGTGTATGCTTCCACAATATCATCTGGGTCCGATTTTGGGCTGCAATCAACAAAATATTTGGAGTCGGAGAAAATGCCGCTTGTTTGCACGGCTTCGTAAAGTGGAGAAAGAGATTCGATGTGGAAGATGGCTTCGTCGTTGAGCATACTTTTTTAATGTGATAATTTGATAATTCGATAATTTGATAATTTGGGCAATGTGATAATTTGGGGCAATGTGATAATTTGATAATGGGATAATTTGATAATTATCGGCATTTGTGCATGACTTGGAATACA
>Ga0335398_10001260_pt1 | contig 43957 bp, 40 predicted proteins | sample BON03_FD_205742 | JGI IMG/M metagenome (GOLD analysis project Ga0335398, IMG submission 205742) | Freshwater microbial communities from Lake Bonney liftoff mats and glacier meltwater in Antarctica - BON-03 (spades assembly) (version 2) | ecosystem: Environmental > Aquatic > Freshwater > Ice >... | reverse complement strand
TCGTTAACCGACTCAATGATCGACCAAGAAAATTGCTTGCATTTAAAACGCCTGCGTATTTAATGCGAGCACACATGGCAGCTTTGGCTGCTTAATATGTTATGCACTTCGGAGTTGAATCCGCGGTGCCTTTCCTTGACGCAAATTGTTCAATTCAATTTCGCGAGTAGGTACTTTCATGCCCAGATCAAAATCCTTAACTTTGCCAGTCCTAACATGGCTATTGGCAGGACTTACTGCATTTGCCCTTGCTGCGTACTTCATTCTTTTGCCGGGGCTTTCCAGTGCCCGCACTGAGCCTCCAGCAATTGAGGTGAATTTGGCGACATGGCTCCTAGGGCTCAGTGTTCCCGCCGATGCAAAAAACGCCGTCAATCCACTAGGGGCAGACCTTGCCGATACCACTGCCGGAAATAACTTATTTCAGCAGAAGTGCGAGACTTGCCATGCTTATGATGGCTCCGGCAACACTTTGCTAGGGCTTGGGCTCTTCCCTCGAGCTCCCAATCTAAAACCTGCCGTTTCATCGATGACGGATGGTGAGATTTTTTACCATATTCAAGAAGGCATTAGGAATACAGCAATGCCTGCTTTTACCCTACCAGAACGCCAGATCTGGCAATTAGTGACTTATATTCGCGCACTTCCAAAAATCAACCCAGAAAAACCCCTAGCCACTCATGAAGAGACTTTAGTAGCAATCGCCGATGGGCACTATGTCGGCTCCCCATCATGCGCAAGTTGCCACGAGGATATTTATAATCGCTGGAAGGACACAAAGATGGCGAATGTGGTCCGTGATCCGCGCTTGCATCCGGATGCCATAATTCCGGACTTGTCCATTCCCGACCCCCTACTCACGTTTACATTGGACGATATAGCGTTAACCTATGGAAGTGGTTGGAAACAGCGCTACTTCAAGAAAGTAGGCGATGACTACTTCCCCTTTCCGGCGCAGTGGGATGTGACCAACAAGGTTTGGCGTCGTTATCACGCAGGCGAAAATACTGATTGGTGGGTACCGTTCTATCCTGACCCAGGCGATAACTCTCAGCGCCCAACGGGCCCTCTGTGCGATGGCTGTCATTCTGTCGGGTACAACATTGAAACCAAGGCAGTCGCGGAATGGAACGTAGGTTGTGAAAGTTGCCACGGCGCCGGATCAGTCCATGCTCTCTCGCCACTTGCATCAAACATCCTAAATCCGTCACACATGCACCACGTAGACGCCGATGACACCTGCATCCAATGCCACTCACAGGGTCAACCACTGTCCAACCCTATCAATGGCACCTATTACGATTGGGCAGTTGGGTTTAAAGTAGGGTTGGATCTCGCGGATTTTTGGAAACTGGAAGAGCACGAGCTTGGCACCCAATCATTCACGCATTTTGCGGATGGTTCTGCCCACAAAAACCGCATGCAGGGCAATGACTATATTCAGAGTCAGATGTATAAGAAAGGGGTGACCTGTTCGAACTGCCACGATGTCCACGGCACAGAGAATGACGCGCTGCTGCGCGAACCCAAAGAGACCTTATGCCTCAGTTGCCATGCCCCGAACTCTCAAAACGGCCCGCGCGCAGACTCCGTTGCGGCTCACACTCACCATAGGGAAGAAAGTGAGGGGAGCGAATGTGTTTCTTGTCATATGCCGAAAATTGCAGCCACTGTTGCCGATATAAATGTTCGCAGCCATACGTTTAAGTTTATCACTCCGACTCAATCGGAAACGATGGGAGTTCCTAACGCCTGCAACCTCTGTCATAAGGATGAAACGGCAGAATGGGCCACTACTGAATTGAGTAACTGGGAGAATCTTTCACATTGGCGCATGAAGCAATAGATCTTCAAGCTATGCAAAAATATATCCACGTGCGAAGCAAATCTGCGCATTGCCGGAGATGGTTTACATTGAGCAATCAAGCAATCAAGGGGTCAGATTACTTGACTCCTCGGTTTGCTTAAACACGCTTGATGTCCTATCACCACCCCAAGCCATTTTCGCAACCTTTCGGCCTATCGCGGTCTCGATCTCCCGCCTGAATCCCTCGCTCCCTATTACCCAGCCTTTGTTGGTAGATATGCGAATTTCCTCAATAGGCTCGGTAGACAACTGACCTTTGAAGAGCTCCCTATAAGCGTGCACTCGACCTGACTTTGTCCTAGCGAGCCCCCTATATACCTCATGTTCACTGATCAACCCAATAGTGATACCCATGCCGTTGGGGCGATAGCTAGACCAAGGGTACTCACCTGGCAGCGTTACCATTCCAGCTCTTACTGGGTTCAGCTCAATATAACGGCTCAGTGTAAATAAATAGTCGGTCGTGGAAACCAAGGAAGATTTGTAGCGCCCTTCCCACAGCGTACCAGTTCGTTGATAAGTGGTATTAATGTAGTGAACGAAGCTGCGTCCAAGTGCCTGCATCATGCAGGAAATGCTGAATTTATCTTCCCCACTAGCGAGCAAATGGACATGATTGGCCATCAGGACAAAGGCATGTATTTTGACGTGACTCATTGCAGAAACTTCCTTCCACTTATGTAGCTAGAAGGCGTAATCTGCAACGCTGTAGAAACAGGCGGAACGATTGTTTCCGCGTTGGATAATATGCTGCGCACAGCCGTCAACATGCCACCTTGGCTTCCTTGCCATAGCGCGTTTCCTGTATTGATTATCTTTCTTCTAAAGCGTAGAAGATAACTAGGGAGCCTCTGAACAACTCTGATATGTCTCTGCGTGAGTCTGTCGCGTGTTGCCGCAAGGCGTCGTTCGAAGGCAATGGCCGTAGCCCTTGGCAAGAACGACAACGCAGCGGCGGCGCGCGACAGGCCCGCCCTTCGGGGCCTTCAGGCAATCGTGCTGCCTGCGTTACGTTTTCTCGACAGGCCGACGCATGCCTTCAAAAACGCGCCTTGTCAGCACGATTGCCTGAAGGCCAGAGATATATCAGAGTTGTTCAGAGGCTCCCTAGGCAAAATCAAGTGCTCTGACCCCTTGATTGTTGATTGATTTGATTGCTCACTTACTTAAACCGCGCCAGAACTCATCCATTCCGACAAGGCGCGGCCAATCGCATCTGGTGAAATTTCTTGCACAAAATGACTTCCGAACACACTCACTTCTTTTTGGTTTTTGAAGCCGCGCACAAATTCCAGAAGCGGGCCTGGGGTGATAATCGCACCTGGATTCACCCGCACGAATAGCTTAGGAACATCACTAGCCGCAAACGAGTCCGTGTAACTCGTTACTAGTTGTACAGTATCGGCAGGATTGCCGCCTCTGGGTAGTTCGCGTGGCCATTCGAGCGTGGGGCGCCGGCTTTCACCAGGCTCGAGAAATGGGCGACGGTACTCCGCTTTATTTTCCTCGGACAGGTAATAGCCCAAGCCACCGATCAGTATCTGCTCAACAAATATATTATTCTGCAGCACAGCTTCCTCGCCTCGTTCAGAGCGGAAGATATTGAATATGCCACTGTCTGGCTCTGGAATTGGAGGCAGGCTAGAGGGATTCAAGATCGCTTCCATATAGGCAATGCCGCGCACCCGTTCTGGAAAGCGCTGCGCGTAGCTAAGGCCAATCCCCGAACCCCAATCATGAATGACTAGCGTCACATGCTCGCGCACACCGATGGCTTCGAGCATTTCAAAGATATAGTCGCGATGTGTGCTGAATTTGTAGGTGCCATCGGTACTGTTAGGCAGTGGATCCGAATCACCCATGCCTATTAAGTCCGGCGCAATACAGCGCCCGAGATGCTGTACATGAGGGATAATATTGCGCCATAGATAGGACGATGTGGGGTTGCCGTGAAGGAACACGATAGGGTCTCCAGAGCCTACCTCGTAGTAAGCCATGTTCCGCCCGCGCACCTGGACTTTTTTCTTCTTAGCTGCCCATGAGGAATCCTGTGCTTGGGCAACATTAGCGCCGAGCGCTATAGGTAGGGCAGCGACACTGCTAGCGAGCGTGACAGCTTCTAAAAGTTTTCTACGACTAAATGTGAACATAGGGCCTTCCTTCTTGTTGTTGTTTTTTCTCTCAATAAAAATTAATGCATTTACGATTTAGCGGACACTGAAAAGAGTGTCATAGTCACGCAGTACAAACAGTGCATAGCAGGCTGATAGCATGGGCCAGGCCGCAAAAAACAGCAAGTTGTTGAAACCCAAATAAAACTGCCACGCAGAGAGTGTAGAAACCGCATGGAGCACGAAGACGGCGCCGTATGTCCATTTCTTAGCGAAGCCAGCTACGAAGGCCAGTATCAGAAGTAATTCCAGCGCACCAAGAACGTAGAATATGGCAGAGCCGAATCCTTCCAGCTTATAGAAGTTCGCAAATACTCCAGCGGAATGCGTTGGGTTTATAAACTTGTCCAGAGTCCACATCAACATGACTAGAAAAACACCTAGTCGTAGAGACAATAACGCAGCTCGGAGTTTTTTGATTAGTAGTTGAGATTGATTCACTTATTTCTCCAGTTTTGAAAGTGTAATTTTATGTTAATAATCGTTGTAGCAGCACCATAACCTGAGCCGAAACACTCTTCCCCTTGTACCAAAAAAGGACATTCCTTGGCCAGAAATTACGAGAACCAAGTAAAAACTAGTGGTTTTTCTGAAACTCAGCGTTTATGAAATCCGCGTAGCCACTACAAGATAGAGTTTCCAGCTTCCCCCTCGTTACAAATTCAAGTCGTTAAGAGGTCGCACGGCAACGTAGATTGACATTTCGCAAGCTACAGTTAAGACTTTGATGCGAGAATAGTCCAAATTCAAAACAACAGAGGACATCGATATGCGTTTTATCCCCTTACTGACAACTGCAATTGTGGCAATGTGCGTTTCAGGCTCACTTCTAGCTCAATCCGATCAGGCACTCATCGCTCAAGCAGTACTCCCCCTTCCCGAAGATCTCCGTGCAGATGCCACCGTTTATCGCTATGACGCGGAAACGGGCGAGCGCATCGTGCTGCGCCAAGGCAGTAACCAAGTGGAGTGTCGGCCAAAAGATGAAGAAGGGTTTACCCGCTGTTCCCCCACCGCCAATGCTTCGCGCAGCGACTTGAGCGCTAAACTGCGGGCGCAAGACATGTTGGACGACGACATTGACGCGACGCTTGTTAGCGCAGAGGCGCGCGGTCTTATTAAACCGCGGGTCTTCGGCGCCCTCAGCTACCGTCTTTACGATGAACCAGACCGCATTCAATTGCTGTGGATTATCTCGGTGCCTAATGCGACACCCGAGCAACTTGGAATGCCGACAGGCAGCCAGCGCGACAACTCACTTGCGGGACGTGGCACGCCGTGGATGATGAACCCCGGCACAAGCGGTGCGCATCTGATGATCCCCATCAACGGCACTGATTTGTCTAACAAGGCCAAATAGTGAAAAGGGGGTCAGGCTCGGCTTTACCGAACTTGACCCCTAATTGCTACTTACTAATCCTATAGCCCTGCACTTTAGGATTTTGATTTTCACCACTGTCGATAACCGCTTGGCTCACCACGTTGGTGAAGCGTTGGCGGATATTGAGAGGCGCGTGCCCGGGCAGCTGGATAAACATAAGCCCTATCAAATCCTCGACAGGATCGGCGTAGTACAAGGTGCCATATGCGCCACCCCAACCATAACTGCCAGGAGATGCAGTATCGAAAGAGACGGTCGGATCTACGAGCACACCAAAGCCCAGACCAAAGCCGAAACCAGGCCCACGAATATAAACATCTTTATCGCCAGTGTGATTACTAATCATGAGCTCTACCGTCATGCGGCCTAAAAGTCGCACTCCTTCCAGTTCGCCACCATTGGATATCATCTGAGCAAAACGAATATAGTCTGTGGCTGTGCTGTTCAGCCCAGCAACTCCTGCGAAATAGCTGCTTGGCTCTTTGAACCCAGGAGCTTGCTGCAACTCAAACTCACCATCCGCAGTGGGTCGGTAAACAGCGGCAACTCGATCCACCTTGTCGCGAGGAATATTGTAAAAGGTATCGTTCATGCCGAGGGGCTGGAAGATGCGTTCGCGCAGAAACTGATCGATAGACTGGCCGGAAATCTTTTCAACCAGAATCGCAACGTAATCAGTGGATGCCCCATACTGCCAGTTATCACCTGGGTGGAACGCTGCCGGAATAATTGCGGCGCGCGCAATGCGTTCACCGAGAGTCGCAAACGCCTCGCCATTATTCGTTACCCAACGTTGCTCCTCCTCTGTTAGTCCCATGCCTTCCGGATTCAGCGTCAAGCCAGAGGTGTGGGTCAGCACGTGCCGGATAGTAATTGGGCGTGCCTCAGGAACATCGCTCGCCCGGGCTCCATCGCTGACGCGCACTTTGTGGTTAGCGTACTCGGGAATCCAGTCAGAAATTGGATCGTCCAAGCGGAATCGACCCTCTTCGAATAACATCATCAACGCAGTCGACACTATCGGTTTAGTCATCGACGCGAGATAGAAAATCGAATCGGTCTTCATCGGGATATTCTGTTCCTGATACTTCGAGCCGACTGCCGAGAGGTGCACAATCTTGCCATGCCGGGCCACTAGGCTCACGGCGCCGGCAATCTGCTTATCGTCGACGAAGCGCTGAAAGTAGTCATCGATACGCTGCAAACGCTTCGATGACATGCCGACAGATTCCGCCTTGGTAGCAACTAATTTCTCGGCCGCCAAACTGCTAGCGGAATGCAACATAAACGCAGCAGTGATCAATACACTCCCCATAGTCGCCCACGTGAGGTCTCCCAGAGTTCTATTGCTAGTATTTTTGTAATTATTCATGAAGCAGGCTCCTGTTCGAGAAAATCGGAAAAATTGGGGCAGATCACGGTTTGAGTTGTGAAAGCATCAAAGGTATCTCCCACATGAGGGAATGTCGAGTTTACTCGTAATTCTTCCCCCTTGCTGCCAATTGGCAGATCAATGGGTCCTACGATCAGGAAGATCAAGGGAAGGTCCGATCACGGGGTCAGAGTCACTTGATCTTCAAGATCGCGCGTCCTCTAAATCCCTCTCTTATCCCGAAGTAAACACCGCCTATGGCAATGCATAGTGCGAGAGCGCCAAACGCAAAAACAATATCTCCCGGCACCCGCAACCACACCAAGGTTTCCATCGCGGGGCTATGAATAAACTCTGCCGAGCGCGCATACCAATAACCATAAAGACTGGCATTGTAGGTTTGCCATAGCCCTGCTGGTAATAGGGCAAACACTATCATCATCGCCAAGCCAATATTCAAACACCAGAAGGCACGGTTCATCCAGCGATCATTCCATTGGTAGTGTGGCGCCATGCCCTTGAGACAGAAGATCATCAAACCAATTCCTAACATTCCATACACGCCGAACATTGCACCGTGTCCATGGACTGCTGTCGTGTTGAGGCCCTGCATATAATACAGGGCAATCGGGGTATTAATTAGGAATCCTAGCAACCCCGCGCCAACCACATTCCAGAAGGAAACTGCCGCGAAAAACTTCAATGGCCATCGATAAAATTCCGTCCATTTCGCTTGCTGTTCGAGCTTTGTATGCTGATATGCTTCGAATCCTATTAGGCACCACTTCTAAAGCGGAGAACACTCCGCCCAATGCAATCACCGAGATGGGTGTACCGCTCCAATACAGATGATGGAACATACCCAACACACCGCCAGACAAGAAGATAATCGTGGCAAATAGAACCGAGACGGAGGCTGTCGCCGAGCGCAGCAATCCCATCTTCACGAACAGCAAGGCGATAATCGTGGTGGCGAAGACTTCGAACACACCCTCTACCCAGAGATGTACTACCCACCAACGCCAGTATTCCATGATGCTGATATGGGTATGCTCTCCCCAACTAAGGCCAGCGCCATATAACAAGCCTATGGCAACCGAAGACAGGGCTAACAAGAAAATGAGGGAGCGGTTATTCTCTCGACTAGTGATCACCGGCCATAGGGCCGCGGAACATTAGTAGCAGCCATACCAACAGCCCTACAAACAGAAATATCTGCCAGAACCTACCTAGGTCCACGTACTCGTAACCTTGATGGCCGAACCAGAAATTCATGGTGAGATTACTGAAAAACTGATTGATACCCAGCCATTCACCGGCGAAAGAGCCCACGACAATAATTAGCAAACACGCATAAAGAAAATTTACACCATAATGCTGATACTTAGGCTCATGCCCAGAAATTAGAGGCGCGACGTATAAACCGGTTGCGAGCCACGCCGTGGCAATCCAAAACACCGCCAACTGAGTGTGCCAAGTTCTGGTCACGCTATAGGGCAGGTATTCTGACAAGGGGAAGCCATAGAAATCCTGCCCCTCTACCGCATAGTGCGCCGTGATAGTGCCCAATATAATTTGCAAACCAAACAGCGCTACCACCGTCCAGAAATACTTGGCGGTTGCGCGCATGGACTTCGTCTGTACTGCGCCACCAAGCAGATTTTCTTTGGCAACTCCCCCTAACGGTTCAAGATCTTGACGCCACGTATCGTATTGCTGCGCATAGAACCACACCAACGCAGCGATGGCGCCAATCAATAAGATGATGCTAAGCAAAGACCAGATCAGCAAGCTCGCAGGAGGCGTGTTATCCACCAACGGATCATAAGGCCAGTTACTAGTATATGAAATAGAGTCACCGGGGCGATTGGTGACGGCACTCCAGCTGGTCCAGTAGACGAAGGACGCCAAGGCGTGCATATCGTCATCATTGAGGGTTATAGCCGTCGAGAAAGCGTATTGCTCGCGTAACTGACGAGACGCGTCTGAATCGACGACTTGAAAGATATCGCTGTAATGCCTAGCGACCCGCTCTATCGCCTGAGCGCGTGCCTAGCTTACAGTTATGACGCCCGTGGCGCTATCCCATGTGTTCTCGCGTATCTCAACACGCAGGCGGGCCATTAGAGCTTCTTGCTCGGGTTTGTCTAGCGTATCGAATGGGACACCGATTCTTTCCAGGGATGACAATTCGAGTATGGCGATCGCTTCTCGGTGCAGCCAATCGGCGCTCCAGTCGGGTGCTAGGGAGCCTCTGAACAACTCTGATATATCTCTGGCCTTCAGGCAATCGTGCTGACAAGGCGCGTTTTTGAAGGCACGCGTCGGCCTGTCGAGAAAACGTAACGCAGGCAGCACGATTGCCTGAAGGCCCCGAAGGGCGGGCCTGTCGCGCGCCGCCGCTGCGTTGTCGTTCTTGCCAAGGGCTACGGCCATTGCCTTCGAACGACGCCTTGCGGCAACACGCGACAGACTCACGCAGAGACATATCAGAGTTGTTCAGAGGCTCCCTAGATAGCTGCCGTGCCCCCAGATGGATCCTTTTTGCATGCCACCAAGGGATTGCCAAACATTTTGGCCGCGCTGAATATTCGCTAGCGTGTAGATTGTGGAGCCATTTGCGACCTGCACCTCGCTCGGCATAGGAGGCGCTTGCTGATAAATCTCACGACCGAAAAACAATAAGACCGAGACACTGATAAGGGTAGAGATCGCTAATACGCGCCAAAGTGATTTCGCACTAAAAACAGTTTTGTAATTTCCCATAGAGGTTCCGGTAAGGTGAGACTCAATACAAAGCAACCGTCAATATTCCCGCAAACCGGGCGCAAGCATCAATCACAGAACTGCTAAAAAGCTTGAGCGAGATCAAAATAATAAGGACGCTAGTTGGTCAGATCAATTATTCGATCCAAGAAAAACTATGGTGAGCAATACCACCGCGTCTGTTCGCGCACGAAGCGAGTGCAGCTCATTTGGCAGCAGGTACAATAATTGGCCAGAGGTCAGGGTTTTTGTTGCGCCCATTGCAGTGAACTCGATCTCGCCGCTTATGCAATGAACGACAACTGGCCCCGATACCTTGTGACTCTTGAACTCTTCCCCAGCGCGAAATACGAGACGGGCGAGCTCCATATCTTGTGTCTTCACAATTGCCTTGGCGTGCTCTTTCGGTAGATCTCGCGCCCAAGTTTCTAGATCCACGACTTCAGAGGGTGATGCGTGATGTGTAGCCATATTTGTGTCCTTGTAAACTAATCTATAGTTTTCAAAAGCTCAGATGCCTCTCACGAGGAGAGTTAGTCCTTTCTCAACATTTCCCGACGGATTCTTCCAATTGCGCCCATGGGATTAAGCCCTTTTGGACAAACCCAAGAACAGTTGCCGATGGTGCGACAACGAAACAGGCTGAAAGGATCTTGCATGCTCTCGAGACGTTCGCCCCGAGCCTGATCTCGGCTATCGAGAATAAATCGTAAGGACTGCAACAATGCAGCTGGTCCTAGATATTTCTCTGGATTCCACCAAGAGGAAGGACACTGGGAGGTACAACAACCACAGAGTATACATTCATACAGACCGTCAAGTTTGGCCCGATCCTCTGGGGATTGGAGTCGTTCAATCGCTGGCTGAGGGCCTTGCGTAACAAGCCAGGGTTTGATCCGTTCGTACTGTTTAAAAAATAGACTTTGGTCCACCACTAGATCGCGGATCACTGGCATCCCGGGCAAAGGTCTAATGATGAGTCGATTGGAAGTGCCAATCGCTTCCGCAACGGACTTAATACACGCCAACCAATTTTTTCCATTGATATTCATCCCATCCGAACCGCAAACTCCTTCGCGACAGGAACGACGATATGCCAGCGTTGGGTCTTGCACGCGCAGGTATTCTAAGGCATCCAGCACCATCCGCTGACGAAACTCTTCGGGAAGCGATAAGGACTGCATATACGGCACGGTATCGGTTTCAGGATTGTATCGATAAAGTTCAACGTCGATCACAGCGTCATCCTCTCACGGCTTCGCTGGCGGACCCAGTAGGATCGGCACATAGACATAACCGTAGCACAGAAATGCAACAATCCAAGTTAGCGCCGAGAAATTGATCAGCACAGACAGATTGAAGATGCTGGCACCAACACGTAATAGCGCGGTGAGGTTCAGCAACAAGATACTGGCTGTAAGTAAAGGATGCGCGACCAAAGCACGATTGGTATGACCAAGCGCGGCACGACTCGACATGCTGACAATCATCCCAGCGATAGCGCCAGTGGTCAGCGCATGAATCCCAGCCGAAGGGCTCAGCAACCCTGCACTGGCCAATGCCATTAGGGCGACGCCAAGAGGTATCCATGCATAGGAAAGGTGCAGCATCCACACTAAAGGGTCGCTCAGTGTAAGATGTCCTAACCAGCGCACTAGGCGCAGCGCATGCAGTATGGCAGTCAGCATGCCCACCACCAGCGTTAACTGTGGTGGCACTGGCAGCAGAGTGCAAAGCGCGAACAACAGGAGTGCCAAGATCGCCATAAGATCGAGGTAATTAAACGCCGCTGGCATACGGGCGGGGACTGATGGCGTTTGCTGGCTGGCACTCTGTCGCCGTAGCCAATTACCGGTAAAGGCAGGAATAACGCGACCTCCGATGATCGTCACCAGCAGCACCACCAACCACAACTGCCCCCAAAGAAATTGGCGTTGAAGAGCAGGCTGCCGGAGTTCTGCATAATGCCAGCCTAAATCTGTCAAAAGCATTGCCACTAGCACAACGAGTAGTTTGTAGTTGCGACGATTACCAGCACGCAGGATCTCATTAGCTGCAATCGATAATAGTAAGAACCAATAGCCGATGTCGAAAACTGCAGCGGCGTAAACGGAATTCACAGAAAGTCGGCCACCAATCCACACCGCACATAACAACATCAACGGCCATCCCGACACCGCCGACCGATTCGTCCAGTTAGCGACGGCAGTCAATAAAAAACCGCCGATTGCGGCGCCGGCAAAACCATTCAGCATCTCATGTCCGTGCCAGAAAATCGGATTGCGCTCCCAATTGAATGGCAATAACCCGCTCCAGTACAGCGACCAAAACAGCACCATGGCAATCGCCTGCACAACCAACAGGAGGAAAAGTGGCCGGAAAGCATAACTGAACAAAAGGTCTAAAAGATTTGCGGGCCTCATCGATAGTTTCCTTCTTCCTTAATACCTTGTCTCAACAATAAGCAATAAAAATTCTTCTTATTGCTCCTTACTTACGTGCACTTCAGGTACCAGTCTATCCCCCCAACTAAAGCATCTCATCAATCGCCCGAAACACTGCATCACGGTGCGCAGAGTATTCGGCGCCCTGAGCCGTTCGCCAGGCACTCAACGCAACGACTACTAGGTTGTTGGCTGGGTTGATATAGATGCCCTGCCCGAAGATCCCGCTGGCACGATACACTCCATCGGCTTCCAGCCACCAAAGATAGCCGTATTGCCCACTGCCCTTTGACGGCGTTGTCGAATCCTCCATCCAGTTCTGCGGCAACACCTGTGTGCCATCGGCAAGTGCACCGCCGTTCATTGCGAACAGCCCAAGTCGGCCGAAATCCCGCAATGTCGCATTGATGCAGCAACCGCCTAGCTCGCCGTTGCCTAGGCCGTGGGTCTGCCAAGTAGCATCGGATTCCATGCCGAATGGCTGCCATATCTTGTAAGTGAGGTAAGTTGCTAAATTATTGCCAATGGCAGCACGCAGGATGGCACCAACGAGATTGGTCTCTCCTGTGTTGTAGTTGAATCTCTCGCCCGGAGCTGCCACGCGCTCTTTGTTGCCGAGAAAGTGAAACAGCTCGACGAGGTTGCCGGGCGAACTGGCAACATCGGAATTCGGATCGGTATAGTCTTCGTTCCATTGTACGCCTGAGGCCATTTGCAACACATTGCGTATCGATACTTGATCGTAGGCGGAGCCTTTCATCTGCGGCAGGTAATCGGTTACCTTGTCGTCCACGCTGTGGATATAACCGTCTTTTATCGCAGCCCCCATGAGCATCGACACAACCGATTTGGCCATGGAGAACGACACCCACAAGCTATCCTCGTCGTTGCCCAAGCCATAATCTTCAAACACGTTCTTACCGTCTTTTAAGACAAGCAACCCGGCGATGTCATTGTGAATCATGAAATCGTCTAAGCTGTATTGCTGCGCGCCCACCTGATACTGAAAGTTGGAGAAATCCGCGGGAGCCGCAGGCAGCTCCAGAGTGTAGTTACTCGCCCCGATTGCGCGGGTTGGAGACAGTGCAGGGATGTTACGGAAGCTAATGATCTGGGCGTCGCCACTTCTCGTTAGTAACCCGCCGCTGGTGGGCAGATTCGCGAGATCCTTAGTAGGATCAACCCAGCGCGCCTCTTGCGCCATAACATTTAGGGAGACGGTGAAAAATAAAAGACCAAGCACGTTGTGACGAAATTTCATTCTTATTTTCTTCGACATGGAATACTCCTTTGCAATAGATAATTGGGGTCAGAGTGAACCTCCCCCAGTTTAACGGATACTTTAATTCGGCTAAAACGTCGCCCTTACCTTTAGCTGCACCTGCGCCCCTGTGTTGGTGCAACTATATTCGATCTCCCGAAGATCGCCGTTTCGAATATGGCCGGTGTAGCGCTTCCTCTCAAAACACCTCTCGGAGTCGATCGCGTTGTTCACTTCTAGACGATAGGTGAAATCGCGATAGCCTACTTTCTCAACAAACGCCGTCAAGTCCGTTCGGACCTTGCCCACGCCATAGAACAGCACATTATCGATATCGTAGCGCACGCGGTTGCCACCCGTGCCCCCCACTCCTCCAATACCGTCCTGATAGCTCATGCCATAGCTTAGGTTGTACGCAGAAATGTCGTGCCGAAAGCCGATGCGAAAACTACCGCGATCGATAGGAATGATGGTGCGCTTCTTGGCGATGAGTGGGTCGTAGATATAAGCATCCTCAAGGTTTAAGCCTGCGGTGACTACTGCGCCGGGGAGATTGAGAAAGCCCAATCTGATACTAGCATTGAGATATAGACCGAAAATCTTGCCATCGCCCACATTGCCATTGGTGCTCAGCAGCGTCCGCGCGTTCGGGGAAATATCGATGCGGCCGATGGAGTTACGCACGTCGTAATAAAACAGGCGCGAGTTGAGCACACCAGCATCATTGGGTAGGCGATAATCCAAGTTTAGGTTGTAGCGCCATGTTTGTTCCTGCTCCAGCCCTGGGTTGCCAGTCTGTGTGTCTTGATCTTCATCCTGTGCATTTACGCTAGCCGAGAAATCCGCGAAGCTTAGTTGCGATACGTCCTTTTCTGCCGACATGCGCAGCTGGAAGCTACGGCTAATATCGAAACGAAAGTCCAACTTCGGCTTGATGAAATCGAAATCTCGTTGCTTATTCACATCACCAGACTGCGCTATTTCGGAAACTTCATAGAGCAGACTACTCTCTAAGGACATACGTGGGTTGATCTGCCAGTTATGTACTGCGAAGCCTTCGTAGCGGATCTCCTCTACTTGAGAGACGGCATTGGGAACAAACACGGGGGACAAACCGCCGTATGCGGGCGATGGCGGGGTGCCCGTTCTAGCCCCTAATTTCAGTGCGGAATTTTGGATGGTTTGCGAGCCCTCAACACCAAGCTCAAGCGCTTGATTACCGTATAAGTTCCACGCATAGGAAGTGCGCACGATGCGCTCTCTATAACGGCTATCTGAGGAAAGGAACAGATTCTTCGTCTCGGGCTGTCCAATCCCCGTCCACACATAACGCTCGCGCACACTGCCATTATTTTTTTCATTTACGATGAACAGCACTTTGTATTTCGCACCCCCCTCGAAACTGTGCTCATAGTCCCCACCTATCTCCCAATTACTCGCCGTAGCTGGAAGATCTTCGCGTTCGATCAAGATCCCATTTGGTGCGGACTTAAGGTCTGTGATTGTGCGTAGTAGGGTCGCGGGCGGATCATTCTCACCATAGAGTGCATTAAAGGATACACGATCCACGTCACTCATTTGGTAGACGAGATTCGAGTTAACGCTGTAGTTAGTCTGCTGTCGCTGACGATCGAATACTCGGGTCTCATTCGGCCCGCCGTTGGCAAGCACGCTCAACTCCGAACTCTCCTGCAACTCGTAGCCCGAGCCCACGGTACCGCTGAGGAGATAATTCAACGCGCCACGCTGTCCGCTATAAGAAAGCGAGCCAGTCGGGTCGAGTGTCCCATCGTGGTAGGAGGAAGCACCAGCCTCGGCAGAGATGCTGGAACTGGCCTGCACGTCCAGCAGAACGATATTGACCAGCTGACCACTATTGCGCACATCCAAGTCTCCCGATGTGCCGCGAATTATCTCGATATGGCTAACTTGGCTGGCGGGGATGCGATCCAGCTGCGCACTGGTTTCATTGGCTTTGCCTGCGAGCCGTTTACCATTAATCAAAATCTGGCTTTCGCTGCCTAGCCCGCGATTGTTGTTGCTGATACTTGGCACTTGGTTGCCATCAAGAGCGAGTGCGATTCCGGGAATACGTTTCAACATATCGTTCACGGAAACCGCCCCGAACTCCGCAAAATAACGCGCTGGATAGGTCACAGAGGCACTTTCTTCAGAGGAGTCTTGTGCAAAGCTAGAAGTGCAGGGAAACGCGAGGAGGAGGCAGGCAACGAACGTAGCGGGGTGTGTAATCAAAATCGAGCTCACTTTTATAGATTTACTATAGGGTATTTGGGCTTCATTAAACGTTAACGACACCTGCCCGTCTACCGTTTAGCAAACTAGGGCTACCGAGTATTGAAGTTCAGCTAGTTTCAGAAAGACTCAGGCTGAGTAAGTATCGAAAATGTCGTACTTTCGAAGTAGCGCCTAGCGCACAGGCACCGCCTTAACGTTTTATCTCGGTATCGAAAATGATACGATAGTGCCCTCGAGCGAGGTCTGCATGAGCCATTCCAGCAGTACTAGCAAGACAGAGCCAAGCGCCAGCACCGAAATGGTTTCCCCTTCGACAAAGTCATACCGGATGTACTGCAGACCAATCAGCGCTGAGCGCGCTATCAATTCATTGATAAATGAAAGGACCAGATTATGAAAACGATCAAGATAGATGATATCGAATATGATTTAGACAGCCTGTCAGCTGAGGCGAACGAACAACTACAGAATTTGCAGTTCGTCGATCAGGAGTTGGCGCGCCTGCAAGCTAAGTCCGCTGTCTTACAGACCGCCCGCAGCACCTACGCCAGTGCATTGAAGGCCGCGCTGCCTGAAAAAGCAGCAAGTAAGAAAAGCAGTAAATAAGTGAGATAGAAGGGGTCAGAGTGAATGATCGAGATAATAGTGTTCGCTGATACCATTGCTGCGGATCATTTACTCTGACCCCCTAAATCGTGCTGTGGCCCTTTGATCGGTGGGTCCTCCACTTTCCTCTCTTGTGGCCTTGTCCCCCCCCAGCAATCGGCTATATCCTCACCCCAGTCCTTCTACTATGCATTCACCTATTCCTGCTGGGCTTGTCCCTGCGCAGAACAAGAGCGCTATCATGAGATTTACTATTGCACTTCTGAGCCTAGCAATACTGGGCGCATGTTCCGAGCCAAACCAACCCCAAGCAAATCAGTCAAACGAATCAAACTCTACTGCGCTAGCAAGCCCCGCATCAAACGATGGCTGGAACTTGGGCTATATGGCCGCAGTTGCGAACCCCTATGCCACTGAGGCTGCCGCACAGATGCTGGCGCAAGGCGGGCATGCCGTTGATGCGGCGATAGCAGCTCATCTTGTTTTAGGCCTAGTGGAACCAGAGAGCTCGGGGATCGGGGGCGGTGGCTTCATGGTGGTGTACGAGAGAGAAGAGAAGCAAGTGCACTTCCTCGATGGGAGGGAGACGGCGCCAGCTGGCGCAACTGCCGACATGTTCATGCGAGACAATGTAGTAATGGGCTTTCTCGACGCCTGGCAAAGTGGCAAGGCGGTTGGGGTACCCGGCGCCATTGCATTGTACAAACTTGCACATGATGAGTACGGCATACTGCCCTGGGCCACCTTGTTTGAACCGGCTATCCGACTTGCAAGTGACGGCTTTGAGGTGACTGCGAAGATGGCCGGATATCTGCCGCAATTAGCGCAGATCTCCCGCTTAGACGAGAACCCCGGATCAGCTGAGTATTTCTACCCCAACGGCCAACCCTTAAAAGCAGGTAGCTTGTTACGCAATCCAGAATACGCCAATACACTGCAACGCGTGGCGCAGGAAGGACCATCTGCGTTCTACAGTGGCGAGATCGCCGAGGCGATGGCCAAAGCAGCGCAAGCTGAACCTGAGGCAGGCAGTATGACGGCGGAGGACATCGCTGCCTACAAAGCCGTGTCGCGCCCTGCCATCTGTGGTGCCTGGCGCGCACTCAACATCTGCTCTGCTACACCCCCGTCCTCGGGCGCAATGCAGATCATGATCGCGAATCTTTACGAACAGATGCTGCCCACGGATGCAACACAGGTGCAACAGATTGCCGCATTTGTCGATGCCCAGCGCCTTGCCTATGCCGACCGTGATTATTATTTTGGCGACCCAGACCGCGTCTCGGTGCCCGTAGAGCAGTTACTGGATTCACGCTATATCGAATCGCGTGCTAACAACCCAACGCCTCCAGGTGCAACGCCGGAAGCTGGCGATCCTAGCGTGGTGTTAGGCAATGACAGCGCCGCTATCTTTGGGGCTGACGGAACCGACGAGGTCGCCGGCACTACGCATTTCTCCATCGTCGACAACGAGGGCAATGCAGTCTCGATCACGATGACTGTAGAGTCGCCATTTGGTTCTAGCAGATGGGTTGCAGGGTTTCTCCTCAACAACGAAATGACAGACTTCGACCGCAGCTTTGACGCGAACACAGCAGAACCTGCGAATATGATTCGTCCTAGCGCTCGCCCGCGTTCCTCCATGTCACCGACTATCATCCTGGATGCCAATAACGATTTGTATATGGTAACGGGCTCACCTGGCGGCAACTCCATCCCCGCCTACACAGCGAAAACGGTTTTAGGAATTGTGGACTGGGGAATGTCTGTGCAAGACGCCGTGAATTTCCCGAACATCATCGCCCGTGGCGATACAGTCCGTGTAGAGATAGGCCGCGAACCGGGACAGGTTCTGTCAGACAATTTGACAGCAGCAGGCTACAACGTGGAGGAAGTGGACGGAGAGAACTCGGGATTGCACGTCATTCTGGTCACCGACGACGGGCTGATTGGTGCCGCCGATCCGCGCCGGGAAGGCACGGTGATGAGTGGCAAAATCGCGCCCTGAACAGAATAAATGGGGTCAGAGTAAAAATACAGTACTGTATTTTTACTCTGACCCCATTTATTTCTTCTCCCACCTCGGTAACATACGCTTCAGCGTGTTGTCCTTAACCAGATAGTGGTGATACAGGCCAGCGAAGGCGTGTATTCCTATGAAGAAATAGCCGGACACACCCAAGACCTCGTGCGCCTCTGCAGCTAAACCGGCAAGGCTTTCCGACTCGGATACTAGCGACGGCAGTGCCAGCCCCCAGAGACTCACTACATGCCCCTCTGCGTTGACCATGATCCAGCCTATTAGTGGCGCGCCGATCATCAATACGTAGAGATAAATCTTCATCAACTTAGTGATTCGCATTTGCCAAGTAGGAGGTGACGGAAAAATCGCCGGAATTTTAGCTCGCAGGATCGCTACCGCACGGAACAGCGCGATCGGCAGCAGGCACAGGCCAAGATAAATATGCCAATCCTCCATGGGGCGCCGCAGCACGTGCCCTCGAGGCAAGGACTCATGTAATTCTATGCTGACATAAATCGCCACCATGAGCACCAGCGTCAGCCAATGCAGCGTAATAGAAAGCGTCGAATAGCGTTCATGTGTGACAGTGTTGCTCATACTGAATTCCCAATTAAATATGAGTGTTGACAGTATCCTCCCAATCCTTAAGGTTTCCTTACGCTATATCAAGGAATTGCGGGTTGCTTGATCTCGATCAAGAGCACACCAAACGGGGTCGCTTAATCAAAATCTTCCACAGATCTGATTGAGCGGGACCCATTCGCCTGCAGGCAGGCCCCTACAGTCAATGGGTCTAACCGATCCCCGTGACAATCGCCACCCATTCTTTTTCAGCCACGGGCATAACAGAAAGTCTATTGCCTTTCTTTACTAAGGCAAGATCGACAAGCGCGGGGTTCGATCTAAGTTCATCTAGCGAGAGAAGCTGAGTGAACCTCCGCACAAAGACCACATTCACCGCATCCCAACGGGGCGATGCACGCACGCTCTTGGGATCGAAATAGGGGGATTCAGGGTCAAACTGTGCTGGGTCTGGGTAGACGCCTCGAGCAAGGCGCGCAACGCCAGCAACACCGATCAGTTTGCAACTGGAATGATAAATTAGGACTTCGTCACCCACCTGCATCTCACGAAGAAAATTGCGTGCCTGATAGTTGCGCACTCCTTCCCATACCACTGGCTTATTTGGCTGCGCGGCAAGATCATCGATACTGCACTCGTCTGGTTCTGTCTTTAATAACCAATAGGCCATTGCTTGTTCCTTAGGATAATTGCAACTTCTTTCCCTTTACATCGTTTAATGCTCGTACATTATTGGGGACGAAACGATGCTGTGGGAGCGCATGCCCTATTTATGGGGGCCTGCGGCACAGGCGCGAATCTCCCACAGATCTTTGCCAATCGCACCCATTCGCCTGCAGGGCAGGCTCCTACCAATCAGGGGTTAAACAATCTAGGAGGATAGAGTATTTAACTGAACCGTCTATGTTTTTATAGCGTATACATCCAAACAATCCACAGGAGCGCACCATGTTGCCAAGACTTGTTTTTCTAACTTCACTATTGTTCCTAACCTTCAACGCGAGCGTCACTATGGCAATTGAAGAACCATCCTTTACCGTGATTGCAGAGATCGATGACGTTGAGTATCGGCAGTACGCGCCTTATCTGCTCGCCGAAACTTTGATCGAAGGAGAAAGCGACCGGAACGATGCTGCAAATGAGGGCTTCTCGCGCCTGTTTAAGTACATCTCGGGCGCCAATTCCGTGCAGACAAAAATCGCGATGACCGCGCCCGTGCAACAGACCCCCAGCAGTAAGATTGCCATGACAGCCCCTGTGCAAGAAACGCCAACCGCAGAGGGTTGGAAGATAGCCTTCGTAGTCCCCAACGATTTTACGATCGCAACGGTTCCGCTACCAACCAACCCTGCGATAAGCATTCGAGAAGTGCCGGGTGAAATTATGGCAGTAGTCAGATATTCCGGTCGCTGGACGGACCAAAACCTTGCCTCCCATCGTAGGGAGCTACTGCAGAAATTGCAGCAAGTTGGGATAAAGGTACAAGGCGAGGTCATTAGCGCCGCCTACAACTCGCCTTTTGCTCTGCCGTTCCTGCGACGCAATGAAGTCATGGTGAAGGTTGATCGTGTTCCAAGCACCTAGAATAAATGGGGTCAGTGGGTTCTATCGGCTCTGCGATAAAGTTACTCTGACCTCATTTATCTATGGATTTCTCGTAATCAATGTCAAAACTCGCCTCGACACAAGATGCGCTCCTAGTGCTGCGCCGCTCTGCATTGCGCCACCAAGGGCTCACCAAGGCAGCCGCTTTCGGGGCCGGCAAGCTAGCAACGCTAAAGGCTATTGAGCACTTAGCCTATGTGCAGATCGACACGCTTGCAGTGGTCGAACGTGCGCATCACCACACCCTGTGGTCGCGCATCCCAAGCTATAAACCAGCACATCTCGAGAGCTTAGTAAAACAGCGAAAAATATTCGAATACTGGTCCCATGCTGCGGCATACCTGCCGATGCGCGACTATCGCTTTGCGCTGCCGCGTATGAATGCAGTGAAACGAGGCGAGTCACGCTGGCTTGCCAGCGTAAGTGCAAAAGACGAGCGAGAAGTACTCGCGCGCATTGCTAGCGATGGCCCATTGCGGGCAAGGGATTTCGCATCTCCTAAAGCCCATCAAGGGAGTTGGTGGAACTGGAAGCCAGCGAAAAAAACCTTGGAGAAACTATTCTTTCAAGGCGAGCTGATGGTCGCGAGTCGCGACGGCATGCAGAAGGTCTACGATCTGCGCGAGCGCGTGCTGCCTGCCGATGCCAATACTCGCGAACCTGATCTTCGCGAGTTTGCCGAATACTTAATCGACACATCACTAATAGCACATGGTTTCACGACACAGAAGCAGGTGATGTATCTTCGTCAAGGCGCGGAACTTCGTCAGGTCATCAGCTCTGTTTTGAAGGAACGCATCGCTGCACGAACTCTTGTTGAATTTTCAATATCAGGGTTGCCGAACGCTATCTGCACTCCCGAACTCTTTGAGTCTAAACGAACGAACAACGATGACACAGTGCGCTTACTCTCCCCTTTCGACAACGCCGTAATCCATCGCGGCCGTATCGAGAAAATATTCGCATTCAACTACACCATTGAGTGTTACACCCCGCAGGAAAAACGGCTGTTTGGCTATTTTTGCTTGCCAATTCTGTACAAAGACGCACTAGTGGGTCGGGCAGATTGCAAGGCTGATCGGAAGAGTAAATGCCTAGACGTTTTAAGCCTGCATATTGAAAAGCCACTAGCAGACCAAGAGGAATTTGATAGGCAGCTTGCGGCGGCGTTGCAAAAATTCGCGGCGTTCAATGGCTGCGAGGGTTATGTTTTACACAAGACCCAATGGCATGTGTAGAGCCTGCTCTGCAGAAATTTGTATCCAATATCAGATTTCAGGTCGCCTGCAGGCAGGCTCCTACCCAAAAACATCACCCCGATCCTAGAAACAGCGCTCCGATTCCCGGTAGGAGCCTGCCTGCAGGCGACCAGACACTCGAACAAAAATCCAATCTTGCCTGCAGGCGACCAAAAACCCCAACAACATCAATCTTATGGCAACGCAAACACCAACAACTCCGGCACCGGATTACTGAGCACGCTCAGCGCGATATATTGCTTGCCGTTCACAGAATACGTCATCGGCGCACCGCCCCCATTCGATGGCAATGGAATGGTTTTCAACTCCTCACCTGTCATCTTGTCTCGCGCCACTAGCACCGCCCCATCGAGGGTAGTTTGTGCATGAATCAATAGGGTTGCAGTGACTAGCACCGCCTGCCGGCCGCCACCGCCTAGTGGAGGCAGATCGACATCCACGAGATCTGGATGATTGGTAACAGGGCCATAGTCATTGCCGTTGGCCTTTTGCCATAGTATCTCGCCCTTGTTCATATCGATGGCAGTAATGGTGGCATAAGGCGGTTTGAGGATCGGCAAACCCCGAGGCCCGCGTATCGCCTGATTGGACAGGCGCAGATAGTTGAAATTCGACTCGCTCGGATCGAGTGTCGTCATTAAAGGTGCATTTGGGCTATCGCTGGAGGGAACGTAGAGAATGCCACTTTGTGGGTCCACCCCTGCCCCCGTCCAATTAGCGCCGCCACCCGCCCCTGGCAGAATGATGGTGCCGCGATTGCCACCGTTTACCGTTTCTGAAGGTGGCGTGAACAGCGGGCCATAGGTGTAATCACTTAGAATCTCCTCGGCCTCGGCGCGAATCTCCGGTGTAAAGTCGACAAGATAATCCACATACATGCCTTGCCGCGCGAAGGCGGGGGGCTTCGAGGGGAAAGGTTGCGTGGGAGATAGTCGCTCCCCAGGTAGTCCGTTTTGTGGAACCGGTAGCTCATTGATCGGCCACACGGGCTCACCAGTCACGCGATCCAATACATAGGTGAATCCTTGCTTCGTAACCTGCGCCAATGCCTTGATAGTGCGCCCATCCACATTAATATCCATGAGATTGGGCGCGGCCGGATTGTCGAAGTCCCATACCCCATGATGCACCGTTTGAAAATGCCATACTCGCTCACCGGTGCGAGCATCGAGCGCCACAATGCTCTCACTAAACAGATTGTCGCCGGGACGATGGCCGCCATAAAAATCGTCGGTGGCCGCTTCCATAGGCAGATAGACGTAGCCCAGCTCTAGGTCCGCACTCATCATGGACCAAACGCCCCCATTACCGGCCGTGCGCCAGGAGTCATCCTCCCAAGTGTCGTTGCCGAACTCACCTTCGAGTGGAATCGTGTGGAATGTCCAAGCCGTTTCGCCCGTGCGAATATTGTAGCCTCTGATCCATAAGGGCGGGCGCTCCTTGAAACGGGGCCTATTCGAGGTAATCTGTGATACCACAAGAATATCGCCGACCACGATTGGAGGAGAGACAGAGCCCAGCGGCTGCGAGCCTAGATAATCCAGTTCGTCGCGGATCGCTCGGGGGATGCCGTCCGTCAGGTCGACTCGGCCATTGGCGAAATTCGTATCGACAGAACCATCTTCGAGTTTCAGCGAATACACAAAACCATCATTCGTACTGACAAGGATGCGCTGCTCATCGCCATCGCTCCAATAGGCTACCGCCCGCTGGTGAAAGCCCAAGGCTCCCACAGGGGTGCCACTGCGATAGACCTCGGGATTGAAGTGCCATAGGGTCTGACCAGAGACAGCATCGATAGCGGCCACCTGATTGAGAGAGGTAATCATGTAGAGGGTGCCATCGATCATTAATGGCGTGCCCTGCATTCGCCCGAAGGAGACCTCCTGGTCCACATCATCGAAGTTCAGATCACCATCAAGCGAACGCCAGCGCCACGCGAGCGCTAGTTGATCGAAGTTTTCAGCGTTGATTTGATCCAGCGCACTGTATTTCGTGGACCCGGAGTCCCCTGCGTAGCTGGCCCACTGCCCGTCGTTAACGCCATATTGTGCATGGGTAGAAAGGCAGAAAAATAATGCTCCCGTACAGAGCAGTGGCTTCATTATGTCGCTGATTGTGTTAGTTTTTATTGTTTTCACACGCATTGTCTCCCGAGCATACCTAGGAAAATGTAGAGGCTCAGTGTAGGGAAAACAGGCGGTGTTGAATAGCTTGTTTTTGCGACCGATGGAACGTGATAAGTGTTCTAGAATGCGTTTACACGCGCACCCGCTAGGACTATAGTTCGTTTTATCAGCAAACCGTCATGTAAGCGCAGTCTTTTCGGTAGGCTTATTCGAAAACAGACGTCTGCTAGACGCAGAAAAATAAAAAGGAGTTGTTCATGAGAATAAAGCACTATAAGTCATTGCTCACGGGCCTATTGGTAGCGTTGGCCTCCGCCAGTTCAACACAGGCAGCAGACCCCATCGGCAATTTCGCCCTTTTGGACGTAAATGGCGATTTTCACCAACTCAACAAATATGGCTACCAAGACGCGTTAGTGATCGTTGCACAGGCGAACGGTTGCGTTGCCAACTACGATGACAACTTCAAATACAAATTGCTCGAGACGGACTACAAGAATGCCAACATCAGCTACCTAATGCTGAATGTAGCAGGCGAGAGCCGCGATGCGGTGAGTCAGGAAGCCGAGACCTTCGACTACGATTGGCCGATGCTGATCGACAGCTCACAACTCGTAGCGGAATCCCTCGGGATCACCAAGGCCGGCGAAGTCGTCATCATCGACCCTCAGCGCATGCAGATACTCTATCGCGGCCCAGTGCAATCGGGCGCCCGATCCAATGACCCCGTACGCATGAAGATAGACACCGCGCTCGACACGGCCTTAACCGGGGACACTCGCAGCGCCGAGACAATCGCCATGGCGGCGGATGGTTGCGATGTTGTGTTTCCTGGCAAGCAGATGCATGCGTCCAACACGCCCGACTACGTCAACGATATTGCGCCGATCCTGAAAGAGCAGTGTGTCGCTTGTCACCGCAAAGGCGGTATCGCCCCTTTCGCGATGGACAGCCATCAGATGGTTATGGGCTGGTCCACAATGATGCGCGAAACGCTCATGACTAAGCGTATGCCCCCCGCGCAGGTCGATCCTGACATCAAGCACTTCCAGAATGCTCGTTATATTAGCGACGAGGACCTCCAAACTCTTGTGCATTGGATAGACGCCGGTGCACCGCGCGGCGACAGCTCTGTTGAGCCGTTGGCGGGCCTTACTTTCCAAGAAGGCTGGGAGCTCGGAGAACCCGACCTAGTAGTTTATGCGGAAGACTTTGTAGTGCCGGCCACTGGTGTTATCGACTACCGTTATCCCATCATTGATCTCCCCTTCGAAGAAGACGTATGGGTAAAGGCCGTGCAGTTTGTGCCACAGGAACGCTCTGTCGTGCATCACATGATTGCCAGTATCGTAGAGCCCCAATACAGCCGCGAGATGGAAGCGGATGAGCGTGGCGAGGTGCGTTTCCTAGAGGGCTATGCACCCGGCAAAGAGGCCGCCACCGTATTTCCTGAAGGAACCGGCGTGCTCATCCCTAAAGGCTATAAGATTCGCTTGGACTCCCATTACACAACAACAGGCAAAGAGATGCGCGATCGTACTGCCATCGGCATCTACTTGTCAGACGAAGTGCCAGAGCATGAGTTCCGTACCTATCGCCTGTCCCATGAAGGGCAAAATCTCGTAATTCCTGCTGGTGAAATGGATCACCGCATGTACGCGAGCTATACCTTCGATAAGGAAGTGACCTTGTTCGCGTTCCGCCCCCATATGCATACTCGCGGCAAAGACATGCGCTTCAAGGTGATCTACCCCGATCACAGCTCTGAAGACCTCATCAATGTCGCAAATTACAATTTTAATTGGCAGCCCACTTATCGCCTTACGGACCCACTCGTAATTCCAGCAGGATCACGCGTAGTTATCGACGGCGCCTTCGACAATTCCGAGTTCAACCCGGGTGCGTCCGACCCCAGTGTTGCCTCCTTGGGTGGCCTGCAAACGTGGGATGAAATGTTCGCGGGTTATTTGACCTACACCTATAACGACGAGATGTAAAACAACAACAATCTATAAAGGGGTCAGGTTCACTTGCACGCAAGTGAACCTGACCCCTTCGATATAAGCAGGATCACCCTATGAGATTCACAAGCACTACGCTCGCAAGTCTACTTCTAGTTTTCGGTACAAGCAGCGCGATTGGGGCTGAAAGCGTTTTGTTTATCGGCAATAGCTTCACCTTTGGTTTTGGCTCGGCCGCTAGATTTTATCGCGCCGACACAGTGACAGACCTCAATAACGAAGGCATCGGGGGCGTGCCCGCTTTGTTCAAATCCTTCGCAGATCAAGCAGGCCTCGATTACGAGGTGTCTCTGGAGACGCGAGGCGGTGCCGGGATCGATTTTCACTTAGCCGAGAAGCTTGGCGTAATTGGTCGCAGACCTTGGGACAAGGTCGTTATGCATGGCTATAGCACGCTGGACAGCGACCGACCCGGCGATCCTGCAACGCTTATAGAGACGGCTGGAAAAATGGCGGATTTTCTACACGGGCTGAACGCAAACGTTGACGTTTACCTCACCGCAACTTGGTCTCGGGCTGATCAAACTTATGTGGCAAATCGTCCTTGGTCTGGCAAACCAATCGAACAAATGGCAATCGATATTCGTGCTGGTTACGATCAAGCGGCAGCCAGTTCCTCTACAATCAAGTCGGTTAATCCGGTCGGCGAGGCTTGGACACGCGCCATGACATCCGGCATCGCCGACCCGAACCCCTATGATGGTATCGAGCAAGGCAAAGTAAATCTCTGGACCTATGATCACTACCACGCGAGTGATTACGGATATTACCTCGAAGCCTTAGTCGTGTTCGGCAATATCACTGGCAAGGATCCACGCTCCCTTGGCGACAATGAGTGCTCTGCATACGAATTGGGCATGTCTCGCACTCAGGTGCGCGCGCTGCAACAGGCCGCTTTTGACCAACTCGCAAGTGATGGCAGGGTCACTGCCAACCCTCTCGTTCTAACAGGTCCAGTCTCTCCAGAACGTTGTCATTAAACGCTCGCACTAGAGAAATACTGCTAAAGCACGTATTAATCGACCACTGATTCGATGAAACGCTGCTTTAGCAGGTCAGCCACCATTTCCGTCCGTAGTGTGTATTTGGCTTCGCGTGTAACCTTTCCTGCCGCAACACTCCATTCTTTTTGACTTTCTAGCCGAGGTTTAACGACGATGTTTAAACGTTATTTTCTTAAGTCTTTCGCCTTATTCGCGCTGCTTTTGAGTGCACAGTTCGCCAGCGCTGATGTCAGCGGCAACTGGGTTTTCGCCGTGACGATAATGGATCAGACCGGTAATCCACAGGTTACGATGATGCAAGATGGCGCGGTGTTAGCGGGGCATTACAACGGCCAGCTAGGCAACTCTGACTTCAAAGGCACCGTTAACGGCGATGATTTCCAATTCGTTCTCGCTAGCGAGGCCGGCTCAGTAACTTACAAGGGCACTTTGCAAGCAGACGGCACGATCAAGGGCAACCTAGACGCAGCGGGTATGGCGCAAGGTACTTTTACTGGCAAGAAAGCAGACTAAGCCCAACGTCACAGCTAGAGTTCATTCTTGTTACCGACCCCGTCTTTAGCATCGGCACCCGCGTCGCCAAGCGCGATAAGTTTCTTGCTTAGTGTGGTCACGTGGCTGTCGATGATAGTCAAGTTGAGCTCTTGAGCGGCAAACGCGCGATAAATCTGGTGCATCTGGCACTAGACTCCACATCAACTGTCCCATCATGTGCCTCGATGACGGATTTCACGATTGCCAACCCTAGTCCTGCCCCGTCACTATTGCGTGCACGTGACGGATCGATTCGATAGAAGCGATCAAAAATCCTGGCGAGATGGACAGCCGTAATCTCTGGCCCATTGTTTTCAATCGTGATGGTGGCGCTCGTGGCATCTTGCGACAGACTGACGTTCACGACCCCTTGTTTTGGAGAGTGGTAGATCGCGTTGGAGAGCAGATTCGTGAATGCGCGACGCAGTAAATCGCGATCGCCCTGCACAAAGACACTCTTGGCATTGACTGCGAGAGATACGCCGCGCTCCTCCGCGAAAGCATCGAAAAACTCGAACAACGCTTGGACCTCATCCTGCAGATCGATAGGGGTGCTACTGAGTTTGAGCAGGCCATTCTCGCTCTTGGCGAGCCACAGCATGTCGTTCACCATTTTGTTCAGACGCTCCTGTTCCTCCATTACGGAGTAGAGCAGCTCGCGGTAATCCGCATCGCTGCGCGCCTTGGAAAGGCCCACCTGTGTTTGAGTGATCATATTCGTTAAGGGAGTGCGCAACTCATGAGCGATGTCGTCGGAGAAATGCGAAAGTTTGCTGAACCCCACCTCTAGCTGTTCGATCATCTGATTGAAGGACAGTACGAGATCCTGCAACTCGACCGGCACCGCGACGGGGTCAAGACGCGTATCCAGCTTGTTGGTCTGAATTGTCCGCACACTGTGACTCATCCCGCGCAGTGGGCGCAGGCCTTGATAGACGCCAATCCACGCCGCCAATAGGGTAAGCACCCCAGCGCCGAGTATGATGAGCCAAAGGCTCTGCTGAAACGATTCTAGGAAGTCTTTATGGAACTCCATATCGATGGCACTGGTGATCTGATAGGAATTGCCCGCGATCGCGATGGCAACAACCACGCCGCGATAGGTTCTATTCTCGATCGTCCATAATTCTAAATTAGTCACATCAACCGCAGCGACGGGTGAAATGCTCGACACAGCGGAGGAAAAATCCAAGCCTGCAGAGCTGAACATTATCAACCCTGCCTCGTCTTTGACCTCGTAGAACACGCCATGATGCCCAGAAACTGCGGAGGACAAACTCGCCGGAAGCTCGATAAATTCATTATCCTCGTGGGCAAGCGCATGCTCGATCGAATCGACCATCACCCGCAGCTCATCCGTATCTTGCTCGATAAAATGACGCTCCACCGTACTGAGTACCAAGCGACTAATCAGCAAGAGGCTCAGCCCGATTGCGAGCATCACAAAGAGCATCACGCGCAGTGATAAGGACAGAGGGCGCTTTAACTTAGGCCTCATCGTCTTGCTCCCACTCCAGCTTATAACCCATGCCCCGCACGGTGTGGATCAGCTTCGGCTCGAACTCGTCGTCGATCTTGGAGCGCAGACGGCGAATGGCGACATCGATGACATTGGTGTCGCTATCGAAGTTCATATCCCAAACCTGCGAGGCGATTATAGAGCGCGGCAGCACTTCGCCCTGACGCCGCATCAATAGTTCCAGCAAACAGAACTCTTTGTGGCTGAGGTTGATGCGCTTGCCCGCCCTGCTGACCCGACGCTTAAGGAAGTTGATCTCCAGATCGGCTACCTGTAATTCATCTTGGACGACAGGGGCCTGCGTGCGCCTGAGCAAGCTACGTACTCGGGCCAAGACTTCTACGAAGGCAAAAGGCTTTATAAGATAGTCATCTGCACCTAGCTCCAGTCCCTTGACGCGATCATCAACACTGTCGCGCGCGGTGAGGAAAAGGACCGGCGTAGAAATCTTCGCTTCCCGCAGGGACTGGAGGATGCGCCAACCATCCACATCGGGCAGCATCACGTCCAGAATGATCAGATCGAAACTCTCTGTCATAGCCATATGGTGACCGTCGAGCCCAGTGCGGGCCAGGCTCACCTGAAACCCTGCCTCACTGAGGCCCTGGCGCAGGTAATCCGCGGTCTTCGTTTCGTCCTCTACTACCAGTAAGCGCATGTCTCTCTCAGTATCGATAAGCCAATGGGATGAGGTTAGTGCGGGCATCCTAACAACTGGATGACAGCAAGATTACAATTTCCTCATATTGCCATCACCCTTCTACTAGATCAGCACTATAGAGACTTTCAAAAGCGAAGTTGATCTATTGCTCACTTATCATGTGCCAACTCATCTCTCAGCTGCCAACGCTGCCAAACCAAATATACCGCCGGCAGTACGAAAAGCGTAAGCACCAGGGTACTAATCATACCCCCTATCATCGGGGCAGCGATGCGTTGCATGACCTCTGAGCCGGTGCCATGGCCAACCATAATTGGCAGCAAACCGGCGACAACTGCCACCATGGTCATCACGACAGGGCGTAGTCGTCTAAGCGCCCCGTCACTGATTGCCTTCTGCAAGCCTGTCGTTGTAACGCCCTCTTCACCATGCGCTCGTACTAGATATTCGTCTCGATGCTGTTTTAGATACACTAACATGATCACTCCAATCTCGACCGCGATCCCTGCTAATGCGATCAAGCCTACCGCAACAGCAACAGACAAATTAAAATCTAAATACCACAGCAACCAACTACTCCCTGCAATGGACATTGGCAGCGTCGCGAGAACAATCATTACCTCCCCGACCCTATTAAACGCGAGGTATAACAAGAACGCGATGATCGCAATAGTCAGCGGCACCACGATCTTCAACCGCTCTATCGCGCGCTCCATATATTCGTATTGTCCGGACCATATCAAAGTATACCCAGGCGGCAAAGTGAGATTGGCTCGAATGTACTCCCTAGCCTCTAATACGTAAGTGCCAACGTCGATCCCCTCAATATCGACGTAAACCCAACCGGTGGGGCGCCCATTCTCACTCTTGATCATTGGGGGTCCATTTTCGATTGTTATGTTCGCAACGTCGCTCAATGGAATCCGCGCTCCCAATGGCGTAATGACAGGTAAACTGCGAATGCTTTCCAATGAGTCACGCGTAGAACGAGGATAGCGTAAATTTATCGGAAACCTTTCAAGCCCTTCAACGGTTTCCCCCACGTTGACGCCACCAACGGCACCCGAAACTACGGTCTGCACGTCGTCAATATTCAAACCTAGGCGTGCAGAACTGAGGCGATCTATATCTACCACAACATATCTCCCCCCAACAACGCGTTCTGCGTAAACACTTGCGGTACCCTCGAAATCGCTCAATAGAGTCTCAATTTCCTGGCCCAGCAATTGAACAGTGTCGAGACTGGGGCCACCGATCTTGATACCGACAGGAGTTTTTATGCCAGTTGCGAGCATATCGATACGAGTCTTGATTGGCATTACCCAAACGTTCGTAACACCTGGCAATTGAACTTTCTGTTGAATTTCCTCACGAATGGATGTCATCGTCATCCCATCACGCCACTCTGCTTCTGGTTTTATGCGAATTAAAGTCTCAATCATCGTGAGAGGAGCTGGGTCTGTAGCAGTCTCTGCGCGCCCTATTTTTCCAAATACGCTTGCCACTTCGGGCACAGATTTAATCAGCCTATCTGTCTGTTGTAGCAACTGAGTTGCCTCTCCAATTGGAAGACCAGGGCGCATTGTGGGCATATACATCCAATCGCCTTCATCGAGAGGGGGCATAAACTCGGACCCAAGTTTTGACAAAGGCCATAGGGCTGAAAACATCACTAACAAACTCAACCCTATCACCAGCCAAGGTTGTCGCGTTGCGATTGATATTACTGGTCTATAGCACCAAATCAGGAAACGATTCAGAGGATTGCGTTGCTCTGCAATAATCCTGCCACGGATTAAATAACCCATAAGCACTGGCACTAAGGTAATTGACAGAAATGCCGCTACGGCCATCGCCCAAGTTTTAGTAAAGGCGAGCGGCGCAAAAAGACGCCCCTCCTGTGCTTCTAAACTGAATACAGGAAGGAAGCTGAGCGTAATAATCAGTAAGGAAAAGAACAAGGGCGATCCAACTTGTACCGCAGCCTTTGTTACTAGCGCCCAGCGTTCAGCCTCATTCGAAGGGGTGCTCTGTTCCAATTTCTTGTGTACATTCTCAATCATCACGATTGCCCCATCGACCATAGCGCCGATGGCAATAGCGATGCCGCCAAGTGACATAATATTCGCATTGATGCCTTGGAACCGCATAATAAGCAGCGCTCCGATAATCCCGACAGGCAGCATGAGAACCACCACCAAAGACGAGCGAAGATGAGAGAGAAAAAGTAAACATACTAAAGCCACTATTAAGAATTCTTCAATAAGAGTGCCAAAAAGATTCTCAATAGCGCTGTAGATCAAATGCGAGCGATCATAGGTAGTGACAACCTCTACCCCAGCAGGCAAACCACTGCGTAGTTGTTCTAATTTTGATTCGACAGCGGCGATGGTCGACAATGGATTCTCACCACTTCGCATGATGACAATGCCACCCACAACCTCCCCTTCACCATTTAATTCGGCGACTCCTCGTCGCAGTTGTGGGCCAAGCCCAATATCTGCCACGTCGCCCAAGAGCACTGGCGTTCCATTCGAGTTAACCTTGATTGGAATCTGCTGTAGGTCCTCGATACTCTGGACATAACCTGTCGCGCGAACCATGAATTCTGTTTCAGCCATTTCTATAACAGAACCGCCCACCTCTTTATTACCCCGACGTACTGCATCTCTAATTTGCGGCAGCGTTAAGTTAAGTGCGTAAAGTTGATCTGGGTCTACAACTACTTGATATTGTTTAACCATCCCGCCAATACTAGCGACTTCCGATACGCCCTGGACGGCTTGTAATTCAAATTTGAGAAACCAATCCTGAATACTCCTCAGTTGCGCGATGTCGTGGCGGCCACTGCGGTCTATGAGTGCGTATTCATAGATCCAACCCACCCCTGTTGCGTCAGGACCAAGCCCGGGCGTGACATCAGCGGGCAACGACGCACTTACCTGATTCAAATACTCGAGCACTCGGCTGCGCGCCCAATACTGATCTGTACCGTCGGCGAAAATAATATAAACGTAAGAGTCGCCGAAAAAAGAATAGCCTCGCACAGTCTCTGCGCCTGGCACAGACAGCATGGCCGTCGTGAGTGGATAGGTAATCTGGTCTTCCACCACCTGCGGCGCTTGCCCAGCAAAGGGCGTACGAATGATCACCTGAACATCGGAGATATCTGGCAGCGCATCAACAGGCATAGTGCGAAGGTTCTGCACACCCAGCACTGCAAGTATTACCGCGAGTGAAAGGACAAGCCCACGGTGCGCTATGGATTGCCCAATAATGTAAGCGATCATAGACTGGCCCCTTGCTTCAGGATTCGAACAATCTGATAGCCCCCTTGCTCTGATTGCTGAAACGCAAAGTCGACCGAATCCCCTGCACTCAATTCCTCAACATCAATATCAGACGGCAGCGCAAACCCCATCACCATCGCCGGCCATGAAAGCGCCAGTACAGCCCGATGAGAAATAGTAACTGTAGCTCCCGCTGTAATACTGATGATCTCGCCACTCGTTTCAAATAGTGGATTGTCTAGGGGCTGTGCAGTGGAGTTAGATTGACTAGCCGTTTGCTCGTTCCGGGTGACACTGTCTGCCATAGCTCCCATGTCTGTCTCCATCGACATGTCAGCATGAACGCCAGTTGATTCCCCTTCCATCGCAGCGAGTCTGGCAAATGCTTGCTCGCCATTCGCTTCTGAATCCAACAGGAATTGTCCGGAGCTTACAACGATGTCTCCTTGCTCGAGACCGCTGATAATCTCTAAGCGCGTGCCGCTCGCAATTCCAGTACGAACTACGACCGGTCTAAATTGACCGTCTCCGATAGAGATGATGACACGATCACCATTACCAGAACGAATCACCGCCTCTCGCGGCACCGTCAGAACTGCGTTTTTTGGTACACCTGCAATGGAAACCCGAGCAAACATATCCGGCAGAAGCCTGCCATCTGAGTTCTCAACAACAAGCCGCACTCGTAAACTACGAGTAATGGCATTCAAATCTGGGTAAATATAGCCCACCTTCGAATGCCAAGTTTCACCTGGATAGGCGGGAAACGTAATCTCCGCCGTTTGCCCCGGCTTTACCCAGCTGAGCAGCGACTCGAACATCTCGGCTTCAACCCATACTGAATCGAGCGATGCCATCGTCACTAAAGTGGTAGACGGTGTCACATAGCTGCCCTCACGAACATCAATCTTGGTCACTACCGCATCTTTCGATGCATGCACTGCTAGTCGATTACTAATTCTCATCGTTTCATTCAACTCGGCAACCTGTTCCGAGGAGAAACCAAGAGCAAGTAAACGATCCCTCGCAACAGAGATCAACGGCGCATTATTCGAAGTGAAAGCTGAAAGATACTCGCGCTGCGCACTCACCAGGTTCGGCGAGAACAATTCATAGAGCACATCGCCGGAAACAACAGCATCGCCCTCACTAGCTAAATTAAAAACCTCTAACCAGCCCTCCGCACGCGTATGGAGTATCTGAATTGTTGATTGATCCCACGCTGTATACCCCACAGCCTGAATGCTCGGTGAGAAATTTTCTAGGAGTACTACCGCCGTGCGTAATCCTAAGTTCTGCTGAATCGAAGGTGAAACAGTAATCGTATCTGAGGATTCGTACACGGGGATTAAGGGCATTCCCATGGGGGATAACCCTGGTTCATTACGCCTGTAGTTGGCATCCATTGGTGCTACCCAATAAAGTGGGCGGCGAGGGTCCGAGTCAAGTGACACAGTTTCAGTCATGGCAGTCATGTCCATACTGCTGCGATCTAGAAACCAGAATCCGAAAACAGTCAATACAATGGCGAGAACAGCCAATACCCAAGAGTTTCTCGTTTTCACAGCGACTCTCCAATTGACCAGAAACGGTCACCAGTTAATCTGTTGATTTGCGCCAAAACGATGAACTGTTCAGCATAAGTACTATTTAGGAGCAATTGCGTTTCGAGCAGTTGTTCTTGCGCTTCAATTAGCTCATCGAATTGCCCTCTCCCGCCCTCGTAGTTTGCAAGACTTGCGTTAACCAAGCGCGTCGCACTAGGCAATAGTTCGGATTCGATTAGTTGAATCCGATGCGCGGCTTGCTCAAAACTCGAAATTTGCGTTTCGAGTTGAGATAGAAGCTCATCACGCTTGCTCTGCACTTCCATTTGCACGCTGTGAAGAGTGTATCTGGCGGCTGACTTGCGCGCCGTGCGTTTACCGAAATCCAAGGGGATATTGACACTCACTCCAACTTGCAATCGTTGCGCAGACTCATTCCAAAGTTCGTTGTAACCAAGGCTAAATTGCATGTCAGGATAATCATCCTTCTCGGTCAATTGTTTGTTTACGAATGCAGCTTGAGCGTTCGCTTGCAGTTTAAGTAGCGAAGGTTGAGTCTCTAGAAGCCATTGTTCTAATTCAAGACGCGTGGCCATTTCTGGCCCCTTCAGCTCCGTCGAAGGTTCAGGCAATGGAGTGGCAGCAGATTGTCCTAATAGAAAATTCAATCGAGACTGGAGCTGCGCGCGTTCTTGCCCCAATGCGAGATGTTGATGTTGCAATTGCAAGCTGAAATTTTGTATCTTCAATAGATCTTGCTGCGCGCCGAGCCCATTTGCATACCGAGTTTCGGTTACTACAGACTGACTGGATATGAGTTGTCGGAGCTCTTCATTGCTACTTAGCGCAAGGTGGACATACCACCATTGCGCCCAGACCGAACGCACTTCTGCAATTAGTACATCTCGAGATTCGGCGACGGTGTTGACGAGAACTTGCGTTTCCGTCTCCATCCTCTCGACCTGTAATTGACGTTTGCCAGACCATGGAATTGCTTGACTGATCTGGAAATTCTGCCGTACCCCTAATGCATTCCCAAAACCACTGGGAATACTGTCGCCAAAAGACGATGGCGCTATGGAATAGGTCAGTTGCGGGTCATCTAATGCCCCCGCGCTGTCGATCAACGCTGCGCTTGCGTTAGCACGCATGCGTTGAGATAGAAGACTAGGATTGCGAGACAATAATACATTGACTACCACATCCAACTCAGATGATTGAACTGGATTCTCTTCTGCATTCAACTGCGCTGTGACGAAGCTTGCGCTTGCGCAAACTAATAGACATACCCAGCGTAGACAATTTCTAAAGCTAGTAAACATAGCAATACCCCCGATCGTAAACAGGCGATTTCACACAATAATGAAAAGTGCTTGAAGTAAATCTAGATTGGGGGGTTTTAAATCCGAATACGTTCCGTTTTTATGTACAACGGGGTATTGGAGACTAGCACTTGCGGATCGGGAGGGATGTCGATGTAGTAGACTTTAGTAAGAACCAGCACATCGTTCATAAACTTTAGATCCCAAAACAGCCTAGGATCGTCAAGTATTTTAACCGCTGACAATGGGACCTTGATGGAAGCGTTATTGGCCGCGATTGGTTCATTGTCTTCGGCGTCATCTATGTCAAACGACACTTCAACTTTACAGCAATTCTTCAGTAACTCACCACATATAGGACTATTACTACCGTCACTCCGGTGTTCGTCTTCGTGCTGTAAATCTTGCGTTTCGGGCATGCGATGCATCGAGCCACAGCAGCATTCGCTCTGGTTGATTTCCATACCAGGCATCATCAGGCAAGCGTAGCTGGCCTGTATGTTAAACAGTACTCCGAAAATGGACACAAGAACCAGCCATTTGCGCAGCCTAGAGAGAGACTTACTACTCATAGTTCGATTTCAAAGCTTCTAATTGGATGTAGTGCTCATGCCACACCTGAGTCCAGCCTGAGTCGTGTCACCAGCATACTCAATTTGCTCACCTCTAAACAACTCTTTAGTAAGCTACCTATAAGCCAAGGGAACGAAAACGCCTCTAATCTCACAATACGATGTTAGTGTCTACGTGCACAGGCACTGCGCCTTTTACTCGCAAGGAGTGCTGGAGAATCCGCGCATTAAGTGGCCTCGTCAACATGCCCTAGGCTTGGCGCCCTATCATCTTCACCCATCAAGATTACAAAGTTCTCATCTTACCGTCATCCATGTGAAAGCCCGACTCCGCTAGGGTAGGGTCTAAGTTTCGCAATTTAAGGGCAAAACCAATGCACAAGCACAAGCGACCACCCCAATCACCCTCCCAGTCCCGCCGGCAGTTATTGCAGGGCCTGCTGTTTGGAGGCGTCGCCAGCGCATTGCCTGCAACACTTAGCGCTCAGTCTAACACCATCGCACAAGCGGCACGGGGCACAGCGCCTGAAATCCATGGCCCTGTGGTAGATCTAGTGGTGGCGGAGTCGAGGGTGAATTTCACTGGAGAGTCGCGTATTGCCACGACGATCAACGGCTCACTACCAGCGCCGACACTCAGGTTTCGAGAGGGCGATGAAGTTACTATTCGAGTGACCAACCAATTGAGTGTGCCCACCTCGATTCACTGGCACGGCATCATTCTCCCCTTCTACATGGATGGCGTGCCAAGTATCAGTTTCAATGGCATCGCACCGGGTGAAACTTTTACCTACCACTTTAAACTCGAACAGAGCGGCACCTATTGGTACCACTCCCACAGCGGGTTTCAGGAAATGACCGGGATGTACGGTGCCCTGATCATCGAGCCTAGAGAGGGCGAATTGTATCCGGTTGAGCGCGACGTCATCGTGCAGTTGTCGGACTGGACCGATGAAGACCCCATGCGAGTGTTCCATAAACTGCAGGTTCAGAGCGATCTCTACAACTTCAATCAGCCAACTGTTGGCGACTTCTTTAAGGATGTCGCGAATGGTGGTCTAGGGCTCGCCTTGGACAAGCGCCGCATGTGGCAGCAGATGCGCATGAATCCAACGGATTTGGCCGACCTCTCTGCGGCCACGCTCACCTATTTGATGAATGGCAGCCCGGCTAACGCGAACTGGACAGCGATTTTCAAGCCGGGAGAGCGTGTGCGTTTGCGCATCATTAACGCGTCCAGCAATACCCTATTTGATGTGCGAATTCCTGGCCTGCCCATGCAAGTCGTGCAAGCAGACGGCCAGAACGTCAAGCCAGTAACGGTAGACGAGTTCAGATTCGGTCCTGGTGAAACCTACGATGTGATTGTCGAACCAACGCAGGACGCTCACACCATCTTCGCCCAGAGCATGAACCGTAGCGGATACGTGCGTGGGACTTTGGCAGTGCGACCCGACTTAGAAGCTGACGTCCCTGCCCCAGATGAGTTCGAGCAACTCAGCATGATGGACATGATGGGCGACATGAGCGCAATGGCGGGCATGAACCACGGTGCTAGCGCCTCCGCTCACAGCGGCCACGCGGCACCCATTGCAGCAGTGGACCACAGTAGTCACAGTGGCCACGACATGACTCCAAACCCTCTAGCCTTGCCTTCCAAAACAGTCCTGCATGCGAGTACAGAATACGGCGCTACCGTCGATGCGCGAGTAGAGACGCCGCGTACCAATCTCGATGATCCGGGCGTTGGCCTGCGCAATAATGGGCGGCGCGTATTAACACTCGCAGATCTTCGTTCGCTAGAACCACTGGATAGCTCCGCAGTTCCTGCACGCGAGATCGAATTGCACCTCACCGGCAATATGGAACGCTATAGTTGGTCTTTCGATGGTTTGGAGTTCGGCGATAGTACGCCAGTCCACCTGCGCAAAGACGAGCGGGTCCGCATCATTTTGCAGAACGACACGATGATGACCCATCCAATGCACCTGCATGGCATGTGGAGCGACGTTGAGAACGAGGACGGAGAACTTCTATCTCGCCGTCATACGGTGCTAGTCCATCCTGCGCAGCGCATAAGCTTTCTCACCACCCCAAAGGATGCGGGGCAATGGGCTTGGCACTGCCACTTAATGTTTCATATGGACGCAGGGATGTTTCGAAAGGTAATCGTGTCATGAGCCGTTTTCTTATCCTTTCCTTAATAATGCTCACTGCGAACCTAGCGCAGGCGCAAGACACTCATGTCCACGATCACGGGGCCACGCCGCCCGCTGCGCCTCCTGCAGAGGCAGCGGTGCACAATCACGAAAATCCTGCGGCTGCAGAGCCAACTCTGACTGCCTCGGCGCCTTCGGTAATGGATCACGGGGCCATGCCAATGGGGTCAGAGACACCGCCTGTCGATGCGCGTGATCCTCACGCTTACTCTGCAGGGTTTACTCAGACTGAGGGCCCCTACACATTGCCCAACGCTCAGCATTCAATGCACGGCTTTCAAGAGCCGATCCTGTCGATCCTAGGCGATCGCCTTGAGTATGACCCTGACTCAAACACTGGGAACTATGAATTGCAGGCGTGGCGAGGCACCTCGTTCAATCGATTCATCATCAAGTCCGAGGGCCGGTTAGCACAGCACAATGAATATGCTAATCAAACGGATTTACTCTGGGGACGCGCGCTTGCCCCTTTTTGGGACTCACAACTTGGTTTAAGAGTTGACTCCGCCAGCGAAGGCAAGAACCGACAATGGTTGGCAGCAGGAGTGCAGGGACTGGCCCCTTACTGGTTTGAGCTCGATGCTACAGCCTACATCGGCACCCAAGGGCAAAGCGAGATCGCATTCGACTCAGAATACGAGCTCTTGTTATCGCAGCGTTTAATCTTGCAGCCACGTTTTGAACTCACCGTGCGCGGCAAAGACGATTCGGTCAACCTATTAGGCAGCGGCCTAGCCAACGCCTCCTTCAGTCTCCGGCTACGCTATGAATTCTCGCGACAATTCGCCCCCTATCTGGGCGTGGAAACTGAAAAGAGCTTCGGGAATACAGCGGACCTCGTTCGAGCTGCAGGCGAGAAGGCAAATGAAACACACTACTTCGCAGGCGTCCGCTTCTGGTTCTAAAGGTGAAATTTTCTACAACGCTACAATTTCGAGGAATTAAAAATGAACATAGTAACGAAACTTGCCATAGCAAGCAGTGTGGCCTTGGTGATCTCCTTTTCCGCTCAAGCTCACGAAGCAGCGGAGCATATGAAGAAAGCGCAGAGTCCAGATTGTGCCGCAATGGCTGAAATGGATCACGACAAGATGGACATGAATGACCCGGTAATGGCTGCAATGATGAAGCAATGTATGGCTTCTGATGCACACGGCGCGGTCGCTGCAAGCGGCGAAGCCCATGAGGAACATGGTGATGCCGCTGCCAACGGCCATAGCCATGCAGAACACAGCCATGAAATGGTTACCCCGGTCACTGCCGCAGTCGCTGAGGAAGCACATCAACACTGATAGAGCCGTAACTTGGCCTCTCTAGGGGCAGACATTCTGCCCCTTACTTAATATTTCTGCCTTTAATGGGAAATTGAAAAATGCGCACAGGAATTTTTATCGCCTTGATGTTCGCAGGAGCGGGTTTCTTTATTTTCTCCGGCTTATACCCAATGGGAGCCGATACCCCACATTTTCGAATAACCACATGGGCGCTGGAAACCTTACGCGAGCGCTCAATCGCGCGTGCTTCCGTCGAGATAGAGGTGCCAGCAGATCTAGACTCTCCAGACCGCCTGCTGTCGGGAGGTGCTGACTACAATGATATGTGCGCGCAGTGTCACCTTAAACCAGAGTTAGACGCGAACGACCTCACTATGGGCCTATATCCCGCGCCTCCTAACTTAAGCAGTCACCCGGTTATCTGCCGCACGAATGAAGCTTTAGCTCGCAGTTTTTGGATAATTAAACACGGCATTAAAGCGTCCGGAATGCCTGCGTGGGGCTCAGGCCACGACGATGAACGGATATGGAGTATGGTCGCTTTTTTGCAACGTCTCCCAGACTTAAGTCCTGTTCAGTACCAAATTCTCACTGCGCGAGGCGTCTCACCAGCCCAAGATCCCCACTAAGGCCTGCTCGCGCCTCGAATTCTGCGAATTCTTGCCAATATCGTTAAAATATCTATTGAGCTATGTCCTAGACATAGGTGTAGCCTTGCATCATTGACCATTAAAAGCGGACCTCAGACACTCTCGTTTGAGCTCCCCTCGGAGAGATGAGCATGCACGTGAAGGAAGTTGCCGAGAAGTTAGGCGTCACTGCGGACACCGTCAGGTTCTATACCCGAATTCAGCTACTGAACCCAAAAATCAATCCAAACAACCACTATAAAGAATACTCCCAGGCTAATGTTGAGCGCTTGAAGTTTGTCGTCGCCTCACGCGCGTTAGGCTTCACCGTTGAAGATATCAGCACCATCATTGCCAAGGCAGAGAATCATAAGTCCCCCTGCCCCACCGTACGCCACATTATCGAGAAGCGTTTGGAAGAGACCGAACGAAAATTTCAAGATTTAGTCGCTCTACGTGCACGCATGACCGCTGCAATCGAGCAATGGGAAAGCATTCCAGATTGCGTCCCGAACGGGCATATGATCTGCCACATGATCGAAAGTTTTTCTGAAGGAGTAAATCATGACGCAAAAAAATGAACACAAGAAAATCGATGCACAATCCCTAACTCTGATGGTTGATGGCGCCAGTTGTTCTAGCTGCGTTATGAAGATCGAGAACAGCCTGAAAGCAGTAGGCGGTGTCGAAAGCGCGAGCATGAATTTCGCCGATAGGACGGTGACGGTTACCGGTACTGCCAGCTCAATTAAGTTGATCAATGCGGTAAAAGCCGCCGGCTATGGTGCTGCATTACCCAGCACGGAGAATGACGACGAGTTGCTCGAAGAGAAAGAGCGCAGCGACGAGGCTTACTATAAACACCTAGTCCGCGACATGTGGATCGCCCTCGGACTAGGCATCCCGCTCATGCTCTATGGTTTGATTACCGGAGACATGAATGTGGAGACGGGGATCGAGCGAATTTCGTGGCTCGGGGTAGGCTTATTGACCCTGGCCGTAATGATTTTTTCTGGCAAACATTTCTATGTCGGCGCGTGGCATTCGTTTAAAAACCACAGTGCCAATATGGACACACTTATCGCGCTGGGAACGGGAACTGCATGGCTCTACTCTATGGCCGTTGTGCTAGCCCCCGCGATATTTCCCGAGATGGCGCGGCACGTGTACTTCGAAGCCACGGCGATGATTATAGGGCTTATCAATCTCGGACTAGCCTTGGAGCTGAAGGCCCGTGGTCGCACTTCCGAGGCGATCAAGAGGCTCGTCGGTCTGCAGCCCAAAACCGCGCGAGTCGTGCGCGGCGCGAGCGAAGTGGATATCGATATTAAAGACGTGCAACTCGATGACAGCGTTCGGGTACGGCCCGGCGAAAAGATTCCGGTGGATGGCATAATCTCAGAAGGCAAGACTACGATCGATGAATCGATGCTGACGGGCGAGCCAATGCCAGTGGTCAAACAAGCGGGCGATACGGTGTCTGCAGGCACCATTAACAAGAGCGGATCATTCCTGTTCAAAGCCGAAAAAGTGGGCAAGGATACCGTGTTGGCGCAGATCATCGGGATGGTGAAACGCGCACAGAACTCCAAGCCCCCGATTGGCCGTATGGCCGATGTCATCTCCTCCTATTTCGTTCCAGTTGTGATGATCATCGCGGTGCTTAGTGCGCTCGCTTGGCTGAATTTCGGGCCTGAGCCCACCATCGCCTTTGCGATTATCTCGGCTACCACCGTGTTGATTATCGCCTGCCCTTGCGCACTAGGCCTGGCCACGCCGATGTCCGTGATGGTCGGTGTAGGCAAAGCCGCGGAAGCTGGGGTGTTGATTCGTAATGGTGAAGCCTTACAGTCCGCCTCTAAGATTACCGCCATGGTATTAGACAAAACGGGCACGATCACCGAAGGGGTGCCTGCCGTGACGGATGTGCTCACCACAGGGGACCGAAGCGAGGACGAAATATTGCGCCTAGCATCAAGCTTAGAAGCTGGCTCCGAACACCCTCTTGCCCAGGCGATCGTCGAATCCGCGCAGAAACGCGGCATCGAGCAAGCCAAGATAAGTGACTTCGGCGCGATCTCTGGGCAGGGAGTGAAGGCGACACTCGACGGCATGGAATTGCTGTTCGGCAATCAGACGCTTATGCAGGAGCACTCGGTGGCAATCGATGAGTACATCGATAAAGCCCAGGCCATGGCTAATCAAGCCAAGACGCCGATGTATTTTGCGGTGGATAAGAAACTACAGGCGATCATCGCTGTGGCGGACCCGATTAAGAAAGACTCCATTGCCGCAATCAAACGCCTAAGGCAGCAAGGCATAAAGGTCATTATGTTGACCGGCGACAATCGCGATACGGCGAAGGCTGTTGCGCGGGAGGCAGGCGTCGAAGACTTTTTCGCAGAAGTTCTGCCAGATCAGAAAGCAGATAAAATTAGGGAACTGCAAGCGCAAGGCGAGATCGTCGGCATGAGTGGCGACGGCATCAATGATGCGCCTGCGCTCGCCTTAGCCAACGTAGGATTTGCTATTGGCACCGGCACAGATGTCGCCATCGAAAGTGCTGACATCACGCTGATGCGCGGCTCCCTCCATGGCTTAGCCGATGCGATTGCGATCAGCAAGGCGACTATACGCAATATCAAACAGAACTTGTTTGGCGCCTTTATCTACAACGTCGCAGGTGTGCCGATCGCAGCCGGTTTGCTATACCCCTTATTAGGGGTCTTGCTCAACCCCGTGATCGCTGGCGCGGCAATGGCGTTCTCGTCGCTGACTGTTGTCACTAACGCCAATCGATTAAGACTGTTCAAAGCAAACACTCATTAGAGGGACATAAAATGCTAATTATTAATCTTGCCGGCTTCGCCCTAATTGCGTTGATCGTTTGGTGGTTCTGGCTTTATAAGCCAAAAGACGCGGTGCTCACAGACACCGAAATCGTGATCAAGGTTGCCAACGGGGTATATCAACCCTCGCGCTTGAAAGTGGCAGCGGATACGCCCATTACGCTCTACTTCGAACGATTGGATCCTTCGCCATGCGCAGAGACCGTTCAGTTTCCCGATCTAGAAATCAGTGCAACTTTGGTCTTGAATGAGAAGGTGCAGATCGACATCCCCGCCCTTGCCGCCGGCAAGTACCCCTTTCATTGCCAGATGCAGATGTATAAAGGGGAGCTGCACGTCGAGTAGTGTTTCGGGGACAGTGTTTCGGGGACAGTTTACTCAATTCAGAGGTTCAAGGTTCTGCAGGTTCTTAAACTCGAGTTAAGTAAACTGTCCCCAGAAGTCTAAAAACAGTAGAATTACCTGAGCTCGCCTAAATTGACGGTAAATTGACGTACCCGCCAATCAGAATTTCGTTATATATTCACTATAACTTCTGCGAGGCTACTATGACTATCAAGACGTTAAGGAAGCGCGGATTCAACTCCGAAGTGCATAACATATTAAGCAGCCAAAGCTGCCATGTGTGCTCGCATTAAATACGCAGGCGTTTTAAATGCAAGCAATTTTCTTGGTCGATCATTGAGTCGGTTAACGGTATGCGATCAATAAACCACAGGTCACTGCAGTGTCAGTGGATCAACCTGCCAAGGCAATAACTTCTGCACAGCAGCCTCACTGTTTGCCTTGGGCAA
>Ga0335398_10001255_pt1 | contig 44031 bp, 30 predicted proteins | sample BON03_FD_205742 | JGI IMG/M metagenome (GOLD analysis project Ga0335398, IMG submission 205742) | Freshwater microbial communities from Lake Bonney liftoff mats and glacier meltwater in Antarctica - BON-03 (spades assembly) (version 2) | ecosystem: Environmental > Aquatic > Freshwater > Ice >... | reverse complement strand
CGGCGCGGTGCAAGCAGACGAGCGCAGCCCGAATCCCGAAGACTACCGGCTGACCAAACTCGGGCGACGCCTCGCGCAACTGCCCGTCGACCCCACCGTCGCGCGTATGCTGCTGCAAGCCCAGCACGAACATGCGCTGCCCGAAGTGCTGGTCATCGCCTCTGGTCTCTCGATTCAAGATCCCCGTGAGCGCCCCGCCGATTTGGCTAAGGAAGCGGATGAAATGCACAAGCAATTCACACATCCCGAGTCCGACTTCCTTACGCTACTCAACATCTGGAACGCCTATCACGAAAAGCTCGATACCCTCTCGCAGCATAAGCTGCGCAAGTTCTGCAAGAGTCACTTCCTCGCCTATCAACGGATGCGCGAGTGGCGCGACATTTATCACCAGTTGGAAAGAGTCCTTTCCAACTGGGAGTCGAAAGTGAGGGTGAAAGTGAAAGTAGATAAAACGCAAAACTCCGCACTCTCGACTCCTCACTCCTCACTCTGCAGCTATGCTGCAGTCCACCGCTCCATCCTGACTGGTCTACTCAGTAACATCGCGCACAAGGAAGAAGAACACAACTACCGTGGGCCACGCAATCGCAAGGCGCTACTCTTCCCAGGCTCCGCGCTGTTCGACCACGAAACCGCCAAGAAGCAGCGCAAAGCGAACTACGCCAAAAAGGCGAAACCAAAGCCCGCTAAGACCAAAGCGCCCGAGTGGATCGTCTGCGGCGAATGGATGGAAACCAGCCGCCTCTTCGCCCGCACCGCTGCCAAGATTGAAGTCGATTGGATCGAAGACCTCGCGGGCGACCTACTGCAAATCCGCCACTCTGAACCGTTTTGGAGCACCAAGGGCGCGGCCGTGCTCTGCAAGGAGCGCCGCATACTCTTCGGCCTCGAAATCAAGCGCGGGCAAGTCAGCTACAGCCGCATCGAGCCCGACGAAGCGACCGACATATTTATCCGCAACGGCCTGATCGAAGGCGGCATCAAAGAGCGCCCCAAGTTCTTTGCACATAACGTACAACTGCAAGAAGCCGCCGAGTCCGAACTGGCGCGTCGGCGCACCGGCTCCGCATTTTGGATCGAGGACAATCTCTGCGCGTTCTACCGTCAGCGAATGGAAGGCGTTGGCTCCTTCGCCGAGCTGCGCAGCTACGCCAAGAAGCACCACGGTGGCTCGCTTGATTTCCTCATGGCGACCGAAGACGATTTATTGCCGCCCGACGAGAGCGGCGTGGCGACCGAAGACTTCCCGCGCGCGCTCCAGCTAGGCGGCAGCGAAATCCCCCTGCAATATCGGAACGAGCCCGGCAGCGACGAAGACGGTGTCACCCTACGCCTGCCGCTCGCGCAAGTGGATGCCATCCAGCAAGGCACGCTCGACTGGGCAGTGCCCGGCCACCTCGAAGAAAAGATTGAGTGCCTGCTCCGCGCCTTGCCCAAGCAGATACGCATCCGTCTGCATCCGCTCAAAGAGCGCGCTACTGAGCTTAAATCCAAGCTCAAACCCAGCGAGCGAGCGCTGACCGAACAGCTGAGCGAACTGCTGACTAGCGCTTACGGCATCGAGACCTACAAAGATCAATGGCAGAGCGCACAACTACCCGAGCACCTCAAGCCGCGTATCCAGATTGAGAATACAAGGGGCGAAGCCCTCGCCCAAAGCCGCGACCTCGATACGTTGCGCCAGCAACTACAATCCAAGAGCAAACAAGCAGCCGCGGGTGATGGCCTCGACGCCATTCCTGCCTGGCAAAGCGCCGCCGCGCAATACGAGCGCGAAAACCTGACCGCATGGAACTTCGGCGACCCACCCGAGTGCATTGACCTCAGCGGCGAGTCCGGCCTGCCGCTCAAGGCTTATCCTGCCCTCGTCTGCGAGAGTAATCAAATTCACTTAAGACTCTGCCCCGACCGCGACCAGGCGCACCAACGCACGGCGCAAGCATGGCCGGAACTCGCGGAGCAGTGCATGGGGCGCGACATCGCATGGATACGCCGCGACCTGAAAGAGCTCAAAAAACTCGGCATCCTACTGGTGCAAGTGGGCGGCTACGAGGCGATCAAAGACCCTGCGTGGGCGCACCTGCGGCGGCACCTATTCGGCACCGAATCTTTGCTACCGCTCAGCGAGGCTAATTTCAAAAAGACACTGGCACACGCCGGCCAAGCATCGAAGGGCATCGTGCTCAAATTGATCGATCACCTGCGAGGTGTGCTGGAAGCCCGCGAGGCCGTTATGCTCTTGCTGGAGCAAAAGAAAACCACCCAAGCCATCATCTACCCCGGTATGCGCGCACACCTGGAAGCGATCGCGCCCGCCGATCTGCTCGATCACTACGAGTTCGACGAACTGCCCCACATCGCGCGCTACCTCAAGGCCATGCTACGCCGCTCGCAACGCGCCAAAGAAAGCATCCAGCGCGACATCGAAAAATCGCAACGCGTCGCGCCTTTTGAGGCCAAGCTGGCGGCGCTACAAAAGCTCGCATCGGGCACTTCGCATCCCGCACTCAAGCCCTACCGGCTGCTACTGGAAGAGTTCCGCGTCTCCATCTACGCGCAAGAGCTCGGCACCGCGCAAAAGGTCTCTGAGAAACGGCTAGAGCAATTGGCGGAGGTCATTACCAAGCAATTGAAGCGCTAAGCACTTACTTGCCATGAACAACCAGACAGCCAAGCTCGCACGCATGAAGACTCTCTGGTTGTTACTGCCGATCTCCATCCTGCTGACCTTTACTTGGTTCTACTTCGTGCGATCTGCCTTGCCATTTTTCGCTTACTTTGCTGATCCCGAGGTCGCCTATATATTCAGCGCGCTTCAGCTTAATGAAATGGGCTACGTGCAAATGACTGACCACCCGGGCACCTTCTTACAGATTGTCGGCGCTGGTCTGGCTCGCTTACTTAGTTTTGATTTTAAGCAAGCCTTTGTGCTCGATGGCTACAACCAGTTCCGCAGCGCTTGGCTGATCTTTACGCTGCTGGCTGTGGGCTTTGCTTTGCTGCAGTTTTGGAAATTACTGGGCTGGAGTGTCTGCGCTTTTTTAATAGCCAGCCTACTTCTAGTGCACGACTACAATACGCTGATGCACTTTGGGCGCTTCACGCCTGAGGGTGGCTTTCTCGCGTTATATCTAGTCGTGGCCGTACTCGCCTGTCGCTCGATTGCGGGTGCGAAGGAGCTGTCTTTTGCACGCGCTCTGAGCTGGGGCGCTTTGCTGGGAGCGGTGACGACGATTAAGATCACCTTGTGGCCAGTCACGGCTTTTCTGATTGGTGCGTTCTTCTGCCTACGCTCCGAAGCTAAAATGCCACGGCAACTACTAGCAGGCGCATTGATGCTGGCCACCGCGCTGGTCGCCTACTTCGTCGTAGGCTCAGCATTTGCCGACGATGCGGCCGATCAAATGGTTTGGTTTCAACGACTACTCACCGAGAGCGGACGCTACGGAAATCCCAACCCTGAGGGCAGCTTTTTGCCCTTCGCGCAAATTCTAAGCTTCACCATTCAAGGCTTTAGTTTTCAAAGTTTCACAACGCTTTTCCCCATCGTGGCGCTCTCCGGCTTCGCTCTCTGGAAGCTGATCCGGTCTCAAAGCACGCCGCTGCGCCTGCTCTCGCTCGGTTTTTTGCTTTGCCTTGCGCTGAGCTTTTTGATCTACGCGAAGCACCCTTATCAAATCAAGTATCTACTGCCGCAGACCTATCTATTCTTAGCTTATTTCTTGATCGTCGGCAGCTACTTCAGAGATGAGCTACCACAAGCCAAGATACTGAGGGCAATCGGTCTGGTGCTGGCCATGGTGGCGGTGAATGCTTTCCTCAACTTCCACATCATCTATAGTTTTAATCAGAATCGATACGCTGCGATCAAACAAGAGGTGAATCGCATCATGCAGGCGCAAGCGGTTGACAACTTTTACTTCAGCCTCGAAGTGCCGCACGAGCTCACCGCGTATGGTCTAGGTGTCAGAGAGATCACAGATTTGCGCCCGCTCTTCGAGCAGACTGCGCCCTCACTTACGGTTTTTCGCGAAAGAAATGCAGACTACTCGATCAGTATTGCTGGCAGCTTGCCACTGGAGACGATTGCGCCGAGCTCGCTGATCTTTACTCAGCGCTATTTTAAAGATGCGCGCGCCGTGCTGATTTATTACGACGAAGATCTGGGGCTTTTCACCTACTTGAAAGAAGAATGAGCAATAGCTCATCTCAAACTTGAATTACTGCGCAATGCCATCATTGTGGTGGCATTTATGCCTGCGCTCACCCAACAACGCACCGACGGCTATAAGCCTTTTCTTTTCCTGTTTTGCGTCTTCGCGCTTGGCTGGATCACCGCGCTGCTGTTTGCGGGTGGCATGACCACGAGTATCAAGGCGGGCATGGCCTTTCTGGATTGGCCGCTCTCCAATGGTTCGGTCAACCCGGAGGGCTGGCTAACAGAGTCGGACAAAATGGCGGAGCACAGTCACCGCTTGCTCGGGATGAAGATCGGGCTACTCTCGATCATACTTTTGCTGTGGACGTATCTGCGCGAATCCCGCGAATGGGTGCGCACGCTGGCGCGGGTGCTGGTGTGGGTCGTTATTTTACAAGGCGTGCTCGGCGGTGCGCGGGTGCGCTTCGACCAGCTCAATATCATGAGCGAGAATAACTTACTAGCCCAGAGCTTTGCCGTGATGCACGCCTGTGGCGCGATGGTGGTGCTCGGCATCCTGGTCTCGCTGACACTCGCCAACACGCGACGTTGGATCGAAGGAAGTGCAGGTTTAAACGCCGCACTGCCCGTAGGCGTGAAGCGCTGGGGCATCGCCGCGACCGCCACGATCTTTTTACAGATACTCGTCGGTGCGATCATGCGACACGCGGACGCCGGCCTGGCCATTGCCAAATTCCCACTTGCGACCGAGACCAGCCTGCTGCCGGCCTACTGGAATTTCGCCGTGAGCATACACTTCGCGCACCGAGTCGGTGCGGTGATCGTAACTGTGATCTTACTAATATTCCTCGGAAAGATATGGGGCACTCCCACCGCCAAGCGCGCTTTAGGCTATGGCGCCTTGTTGCTGGCAGCGATTCTTGGCCTGCAAATCTTCCTCGGAGCCCTGACGATCTGGACGGTCAAAAACCCTTACGCGGCCACAGCGCACCATTTGGTCGGTGCTTTTCTCCTTGCCAGCACGTGGGGGGTAACTTTTCTAGCACTCTACCCAGGGCGAGCTACCAACTCGCTTCGACCTACCAAATGACCATGCAAGATGGTTTGTTATAACTACATTCACTACCTTGAGCCTACCAAATACCAAAGACATTGCATCCGATTCTTCTGATTCGGCGTTCTCGTTGCGTTCACGGGTCAATGGCTACTACGAATTGACCAAGCCCCGCCTGAGTTTCCTCTCTGTGGTGACTGCAGTGATCGGCTACCTAGCGGCCGACCCGAGTCGCGACTTCGGAGTATTGGCGAGTTTGCTGATAGGCACTTCCCTCGCCGCGGGTGGCGCAGCAGTGCTCAACCAATGGTTAGAGCGTGAGGCCGATGCGCTGATGGTGCGGACGAAAGATCGCCCCATTCCATCGGGTCAAATCGCGCCTTACAATGCACTGATGTTTGGCCTAGGGCTGAGCATTTTCGGCGCCTACTTATTATATGCGGGTGCCAATCCACTCGCGGGCGTACTAACCGCAGCAACGATCACCTCGTATGTGCTTCTTTACACGCCACTTAAGAAGTTGACCACTTGGAACACTTTAGTCGGTGCTGTTCCTGGCGCCCTGCCCCCGCTGATTGGCTGGGCGGCAGCCGAAGGCAGAATCTCAACCCTGGGTTGGATCCTATTTGCAATTTTGTTTCTCTGGCAAATGCCCCACTTCTTCGCGATCGCTTGGACCTATCGTAAAGATTACCTGAAGGGCGGCTTTATCATGCTCTCGAACGCCGACGAAAATGGTGCCAAGGTGGCCCGCCAGTCCTTCGCCTTCGCCATCGCGCTCGTCATTTGCACACTGCTGCCGACGCTGCTCGGCTACGCGAGCTGGGGCTATGGAGCGGTCGCGATCATCGCCGGTTGCTACATTCTACGCCCTGCATGGAGATTCCTAAGTCAAGAAGAGCGCGATACGCCCGCTCGCCGATTGTTTATCGCATCGATCTTCTACCTGCCCGCCTTGTTAATCCCGCTGGTGCTGGATCTCTGGCTCATCTAGCCCGCATATCTCGCAAGTGCTTGTTGAAAAGAGTTTGACGACTCATGATAACGTCATACGATGACATGAATGAGGACAATTGTTGATATTCCGGAAGAAGTGATTGCTAGCCTAGACGATGTCGGACTGCGCACCAAACGATCCAGAGCCTCTCTAATCCGAGATGCGGTCTCTGCCTACCTTAAAGATGCTCAAACAGAGAAGGCCGAAGCGGCATTTGGGGTTTGGAAATCTCGAAAGGTAGAGGGCCTTGAGTATCAGACCAAAGCGCGGGAAGATTGGAGCGATGAAAGCGGTATTTGATACAAATATACTGATCGACTATCTCAATGGTTGCAAAAAAGCGGCCAAAGAGTTCAGTTTGTATGAGGAGAAAGTGATCAGCACGATTACCTTCATCGAGGTTTTGGTCGGGGCAGAGGATGAAGAAGAAAAGCGAGTGATCAGGGGCTTATTGAGTACATTCCGAGTCAGAGAAGTGGACGTAGTCGTTTCGAATCACGCCATAGAAGTTCGCCAAAAACATGGCTTGAAGGTTCCTGATGCAATTGTCTATGCCACTGCCAAGGCTGAGGGCGTAATCATTGTTTCGCGAAACACTAAAGATCTAAAAGAAGATTGGCCTGATGTAAGAGTGCCTTACGAACTATAAATCAAATAAGCCGCTAGAATGAACTCTGCGGCACCACCCCACGATGACTTTTACAGAATCCTTACCGACACTGAACGCCTGCCTCAATGGCACGGCCACAGTTTTGCTGACCGCTGGCTTCATCTGCATCAAGACAGGCCGCGAGAAAGCGCACCGCGCTTGTATGGTCTCTGCATTTGCGGTTTCGGTCATCTTTTTATTTTTCTACCTGCTGCATAAGTGGCTAGTGCAAGGTATGCACACCCCATTCGAGGGCGAAGGTGTCTGGCGCAGCGTTTACTATGTGATGTTAATTTCACACATTTTGCTGGCTATGTCGATCGTGCCACTCGTTTTGACCACGCTGACGCTGGCTGTCCGCGGAAAGCGCGAGAAGCACAAAGCATGGGCGCGCTGGACTTTCCCAATTTGGTATTACGTGTCCGTAACCGGTGTGTTGATCTACTTTTTTCTCTACGTCTGGTGGTAAATGGTGGCGTGTGTGCTCACTTGTGGTGGGCTTGTCGGACGGTCGGACGCTCCCTATCAGAGTCAACTTTGCTGCAACTACACTCGAGGCGCTCGGCGAGCGAGCACGCCACATTTGAGAAAGAACTGTGAAGATATACTTGTCACTAGGTATTACGGCGCTTAATTCATAACTATCGGATTCCTTATAGCCCGAGCCCACGACCCACTAACCAACGAACTCACCTCACTCGTGAAGACCATTTCAAACGGGCTCACCCGTTTCATACAGTATTTTAGCGCACTCATCGTCGTCGCCTTTTTGGGTGGCTGCAACTTGGACACCCGTATGTCCACTTTCGTGACCAAAGGTCCGATCGCCGAAGAGCAGCTCAGCCTGTTCATGCTCACCGTTTGGGTGACATTCGCCGTGTTCATCGTCGTGGGCGGCGTGTTTGTCTATGCGGTGATCAAATTCCGCGAGCGTCCAAATGATGATCGCCCGATGCCTTCGCAGGGGCACGGCAATCCGCTGGTCGAAATTGGCCTAATTGGTGCCTCCATCCTACTGCTGGTGATCATCGCGGTGCCGACGCTGCAAGCGATTTGGTTTACGCAAGACACGCCGGACGACCCCGAGAGCCGCCTCGGCTCTTGGTATCGCGGCGAAGGGCTCGCCGAAGAAGAAGCCGAGAATCCACTAATTATTAAAGTGATCGGCTATCAATGGTGGTGGGCCTTCGAATATCCGCAACTGGGCATTACGACTGCCAACGAAATGGTGATCCCTGCTGGCAAGGTTGTCCACTTAGAGCTCCGCTCGGTCGATGTGATTCACTCGTTCTGGCTGCCCCGGATCGCTGGTAAAGTTGACCTGATCCCCGGCCGCACCAACGCCATGTGGATTCAGGCCGGCGATAATTTTGTGAAGTGGAAGGAAAAAAAAGGTCTGGCAGGCGAAGGCCCCGAGCTTCGCGCGGACTACGCCACCTACCTCAAGGACGAAATCCACAATTACTACTACGGCCAGTGCGCCGAGTTCTGTGGCGAATCCCACGCCCGCATGCTCTTCCGCGCCACTGTGGTGGGCGACGAAGCGTTTACCGCATGGGTGGCCGACGAAAAGACTGGCCACGCCACGCCCGACGGCAAGAGCTGGGACGAGTGGTATAGCGCTTACGATAAGAACCCCGAACAACTCACAGGCGATCTGAACGACGGGCTCAAACTCTTCATGGGGCGCGGCAAGTGCGCCACCTGCCACAAGGTCCAAGGCAATCCTCGTGCACTCGGTGTGGCGGGTCCAAACCTGACAAATGTAGGCTCACGCCAGTCGATCGCAGCTGGCTGGCTCAACCACCGCGCTGAAGACGGCAGCATCGACCTCGAGCAACAATACGATAACTTCTACAAGTGGATCCATGAACCCAATGTGGTCAAACCAGGCAACCTAATGTGGAAAGCAAACGGTGGCGGCATCGGCGAATTAATCGACGAGAATGGCGAACCCGCGCTGCTAACCGAGGAAGAAATCAACAAGCTTTCACTGTACCTTCAATCTCTCAAGTAGGCCTTTCAGATGAGTCAAACGGAAACCGAAACACCCACACCAAAAACTACGCATGCCTACCAGCCGCACGTGCTGAAGCCAGCACGTAGTCGCCTCGGCCTATTGCGCCCGGACCACAGCAAGAACGTCATCATCGACTGGCTGACCACTGTGGATCACAAGAAAATCGGCATCATGTATGGTGCCATCGCGCTATTCTTTCTTTTTATCGGTGGACTTGAAGCACTGATCATCCGCACGCAGTTGATCGTGCCTGAAAACGACTTAATCACGCCGCAGCGCTATAACCAGCTCTTCACCATGCACGGCACCACCATGATTTTCCTCGCGGTGATGCCCTTAAACTCGGCCTTCTTTAATTACTTGATCCCCTTACAAATCGGCGCTCGGGACGTCGCCTTCCCCCGGATCAATGCACTCAGCCTCTGGACGTTTATAGCGGGTGCCCTCGTGATTAACTTCGGCTGGCTGCTGCAAGCGCTGCAAATGATGGGGCTCTTCGCCACCTCAGGACCAACCGCAGGGATGACGGATATGGTTCCTTCCGGCGGTTGGTTCGGCTACGCACCCTTGACGTCTAAAGAGTTCACCGGCGTCGGCACTGACTTCTGGGTAATGGGGCTGCAAATCCTCGGGGTGGCCTCACTTTCCTCCTCGATGAATTTCATCGTCACCATACTGAACATGCGTGCGCCCGGCATGAAAATGATGCGCATGCCTGTGTTCACTTGGATGAGCCTCATTGTCGCCTTTCTCATTATCTTCGCCTTCCCGGCCATCACCATCGCACTTGGACAGCTGATGTTCGACCGCGTATTTGACACCAATTTCTTTAATGTAGCCGGCGGCGGCCAGCCGATCCTTTGGCAACACTTGTTCTGGATTTTTGGCCACCCGGAAGTTTACATCTTGGTGCTTCCCGCCATGGGTATCATCTCGGAAGTGCTGCCGGCATTCTCGAAAAAGCCACTCTTCGGCTATTCAATTGTGGTTTTTTCCGGAGCCGTGATCGGCTTTCTCGGCTTCGCCGTCTGGTCACACCACATGTTCACCACCGGATTGGGTAAGGTCGCCACGGCAGCCTTCTCCCTATTGACGATGGCCATCGCGGTGCCGACCGGGGTCAAGATTTTCAACTGGGTGGGCACCATCTGGGGCGGTCGCGTGAGCTTCACTGCGCCCATGATCTTTTCACTCGGTTTCGTTTGGATGTTTATGATGGGCGGCTTCTCCGGCATCATGCACGCGGCGGCACCTGCCGATGCCCAACAGCAAGACAGCTATTTTGTCATCGCCCACTTTCACTACGTGATCATGGGCGGCATCTTTCTGGCTCTGGTTTCGGGTATCTATTATTGGATTCCCAAGATATTCGGCAAGATGTGGAAGGGAAATCTCAGCACCTGGGTGGCGGTGCTGGTTGTGGTGGGTCTGAACGTCACCTTCTTCCCCATGCACTTCCTGGGACTACTCGGTATGCCGCGCCGCACCCATACCTATCTCGCAGGCTTCGGATGGGAGACCTACAATTTGGTCTGCACCATCGGCTCCTACATCCTCGCGATTGGTATTCTGCTCTTGCTCATCGATCTGATTCGCTGCCTGCGCAGCGGTGAACCCGCTGGCGACGACCCTTGGGATGCACGAACTTTGGAATGGGCGACCACCTCGCCGCCCCAAGTTTACAATTTCGCCAAGACTCCGATCATCCCGACGCGCGACGCACTATGGGCCCACAAATACGGCCCCGAAAGTCAGAGAATCACCTACCAAGACGACCACGGCCACGGCATTCACATGCCGAGTAATTCTTGGATGCCGCTGATCGCTTCCCTCGGCTTCATACCGCTGGGGCTGGGTATGACACTCATGCAAGCGGGCATTCCCTATATGGGCTACGCCGCTATCTTCGGCCTTGCAGTGATCACCTTCGGCGTCGCCCTCTGGGCGATCGAAGGCCCCGGCGGCTACCATCTACACCCCGAAGAAGAGAATTCCTAAGTCCTAATTCCTAATTCTTAATTCTTAATTCTTAATTCTTAATTCCTAATTCTTAATTCCTAATTCTTAATTCCTAATTCTTAATTCTTAATTCCTAATTCTTAATTCCTAATTCTCCAATGTCTGACACCGCGACAGCACAACACGACGACGGCCACGCCAGTCTGATCATCGACAACAAGAAGCTACTGATGTGGCTCTTTCTCGGATCGGACTGCATGTTTTTTGGCACGCTCATCTCGACGCACTTAATCTATCGAAAACTCTACCCGGAGTCGTTCGACCCGACCACACTCTTCAGCCTCGAACTGACCTCGTTCTCGACCTTCATCCTGTTGATGAGTTCGTTCCTGATGGCGCTGGCTGTATCGGCCATGCACAAGGGCGAGATCAAGAGCTTCCGCCGCAATGTGCTCGGCGTCATCTTCTTCGGCCTGATCTTCCTCGGCTGCCAAGTTTATGAATTTGCCCACTTCGTGCACGAAGGCCTCACCCTTTCAACAAATACATTCGGATCCACCTTCTATATGATGACCGGCACTCACGGTGTCCACGTCGCCATCGGTGTATTCTGGCTGATCTGCATGTATTTCTATTCGCATACCGGTAAGATGGATGCGCATGAGAGTGCTGTGGACGTCGAAATCGCCGGACTCTACTGGCACTTTGTTGATATCGTCTGGATTGTCATTTTCACGGCGGTCTACCTCGTCGAATTTATCTAATTAGAACCTCAGCTCTATAAAAACATGTCTGATGTAAATTACGCTCCACTTCCTGTCGCACCTGAATCGCACAATGACGACGATACCAACAAGTATCACGCGTTCGTCAATCTCGCGCTCGGCCTTGCCGCCATTACAGGTGTCGAACTGGTGCTGGTGTATCTGCCCTTCAACCAGGTCTTTATTTTTTCGGTTCTCTTATCGCTCTCACTCTTTAAGTTTGTCGCGGTGATCGCCTGGTTCATGCACCTGATCTACGACAAGCTGCTGCTGACACTCGCCTTTGGCACAGGTATGGCGATCGCCACCGCTACCTTCTTGGCGCTTGGTTTCCTGATGTCGCGCGGCGACGTGGATCTAGAGGCGATTACGGGATTTTAACGGTTGCAACTGCACTGGCATACCGAACCGCTCCTCCTGATCTCCCTGCTGGGTGTCGGTTGGTTGTATGCGCTCGCCGTCGGGCCATTGCGGCTACGAATCGCCCAAGAGGCGCGCTTTCCACTGCGGCAATGCATTTTGTTTTATCTTGGGCTGGCGCTCACCTACTTGGCCGTGGGTTCCCCACTCGATCAAATCGGCGAACAGTTTCTCTTCTCCGCTCACATGGCGCAGCACATGTTGCTCATCTATTTCACGACCACCCTATTCATCTATGGCACGCCCGCTTGGTTGATCGACTGGCTGCTCAAACCGGAGCCGTTGCGAAAAACAATGAGCTTGCTCACGCATCCGATTTGCGGCGGATTTCTCTTTACCTTTATTTACACCATTTGGCACATACCCGCTCTCTACGAAGTGGCGCTGCATGATAAACGAATGCATATTCTGGAGCACTGGACGATGTTCTCCCTCGGGTTGATTATGCTTTGGCCCTATCTGACCAACTCCACGCGGGTGCCGCGCCGCAGTTACGGGATTCGCATGATTGCGATGTTTCTACTCATGGTGGGGCAGTTACCCGTCTTTGCCTTCCTCTGTTTTGCCGGTGAAGCCATCTACCCAACCTACGCGTGGGCACCACGGATCATCGACCTCGATCCGCTCAACGACCAAATTCTAGGGGGAATTATTATGAAAGTCGTGAATATGGGATTTTCGCTTACAATTTTGGGAATATCCTTTTACCATTGGGCGAAAAGTGAGGAAGCTGATGATATATTGGACGCCTAATTGCTTCGACACCTAATAATCTCATCTAAATGACCTGGGAAATTCTATTTGTTTTCGCCCTGCTAATCTTTGCAATCGTCAGCTTCATCTGGGAACGCATCTCCGCCGACCTAACTGCGCTGACGGTCTTCGGAGTGTTGCTCTTTGTCAGTATGCTGACGAAAAGCGATGCGCTGCCCACATTGGAGGCCATGCTCGGAGTCTTTGGCAACTCCGCCCCACTGACCATTGCGGGCATGTTCATCGTGAGTGCCGCGCTGGAACGTACGGGGGCGATCGATCTGATCACCGCGTATCTGCGTAAACTGGTCAAACTGCCCTACCGCAGCTTTCTCTTCATCATGATACTTGGCGTCGCGGCGGTTTCCGCTTTTGTGAACAATACACCTGTGGTGATTGTGCTGATGCCAGTGATCCTCTCACTTTCCCGTGAAATGGGCGTGGCGTCCTCTAAGCTCCTCATCCCACTCTCGTATGCGTCGATTTTTGGCGGCACCTGTACTTTGCTCGGCACCAGCACCAATTTGCTGGCCAGCGGCATCCTGCTCGAGGCAGGTCATGATCCGATTGGCATGTTTGAATTGGCCTCAGTTGGTCTGCCAATTCTGGCGGTCGGCTCCATCTATCTCGTAATTTTCGGCAACAAACTGCTGCCACACCGCGAGACATTGACCTCGATACTATCGGACGAAGAACGTAAAGAGTTCATGACTGAAGCCTTCGTGCGTGCAGGCTCCGATCTGCACGGGAAAACTGCAATAGAAAGCGGCCTGCTCAAAGGACGCGGCATCCGGCTACTCGAAATAGTTCGCCACGGCATCGCGGTTCCCGGCGACCCTAAGGAGTGTCAATTACAGTCTGGCGATCGCTTAGTTTTAGCCTGCCGCCCTGCTGGAGTGGCGGAAGCCCACTCGATAAAAGGTATCTCCATCCAGACGGAACTGGCCCAAGGGCTCGAAACGATTGCCACCGATGAAGGGGCTCTGGTCGAGGGCGTACTCGCGCCAAACGCCTCCATCTCTGGACTCACCCTGGGCGAGATCAACTTCCGACAACGTTTCCGTATGGTTGTTGTCGCAGTGCACCGCAAAGGCACGAACCAGCGTGAGCGCCTTTCCAGCCTTCGCCTCCAAGCTGGCGATACGCTACTGATGATGGGTTCGACCGAAGCGATCAACTCCTTGGCCAATAGCGACGAGATCATTATACTCGACCGCCCACGTGTGCCCGCCCGTAGCCTGCGCGTTAAAATGCCCATCACCATCGGCACAACTATCGGAATCGTTACGATGGCCACACTCAACCTCGTGCCGATCGTCGCCGCCGTTTGCCTAGGCGTCGCCGTGATTTTGCTTTCGGGCTGTATGAAGGCTAAAGACGCCTATGCTTCCGTCGAATGGAGCATCCTCATTATCATCTTCGGCATGCTAGCACTGGGGCAGGCAATGGACTCGACTGGCACCAGTCTAATGATCGCCGAAAACATGACCGGGCTCGTCGGTAAGTTCGCGCCCGAACATTATCAGAATGTGATCATGCTCGCGCTGATCTATCTAATCACTTCGACCTTCACCGAGTTCCTTTCGAATAACGCAGCCGTCGCCCTGATGGTGCCCATTGCGCTAGGCATTGCGGCCACGCTCGGCGTGGATCCCCGCCCCTTCGTAGTCGCTAGTTGCATCGCTGCCTCCGCCAGCTTTGCCACCCCGATCGGCTACCAAACCAACACCTACGTTTACGGCGTCGGTGGCTATCGCTTCTTCGACTTCACTAAAGTAGGACTGCCGCTGAATATCATCTGCTTTGTCGTGACCGTCACCGTCGTACCGATGTTCTGGGATTTTTAGATGTAATACATCTCCGCGTCCGCGTCTTTGACAATAAAGTCGTCGAGCGTATATTCGCGCATTTTCGCTTCGAAAGTTACACCGATCTCGCACCAAAGCGCGGCAACACGTTCGCCGGAGTGTCCCGCATCTTCGAAATTGCGCTCCAGTAACTCGCTATCCACCGCTGCCACAATCTCGATCAAAGTAATTTTTTTCGGAGCCCGAGCCAGCGCGTAGCCACCCTGCTTCCCCCGCTTGCTCACGATCAGCCCAGCATTGCGCAGTTCGTTCAGGATTTGCACCAAATAGTTGGCCGGAATCGACTCAGCGGCCGCCAGCGTCTCTATGTGCGCGAGTTTATCCTGATCATGCGTGCGGCCAAGTTGCGCCAAAACACGACAGGCATATTCAAGTTTATGGGAGAGCTTCACGCGTCTTAAGTTAGGCTCATGACTCAAGAAGTAAACTTAAAAGAAAAAACCTCACTTTTTTGTAGCCAGAGGACGGCCTTACGCATATAAATTTTCGGCTTATGTCAGAAGATACAACGCCCGAAAATTTAGATCCAAAACCCGTCTCAAAAACGGCCCCTAATGACGTCTACGACTCGTCAAAAATCCAGAAACTCGAAGGTCTCGAAGGTGTGCGCAAGCGCCCCGATATGTATATCGGCGACACCAACGAGCGTGGTCTCCACCACTGTGTGTTCGAGATCGTGGATAACTCGATCGACGAAGCCCTCGCGGGGTATTGCTCCGAGATCACCGTCAGCATCCACAACGACGGCTCTTGCTCGGTTGAGGATGATGGTCGTGGTATTCCGGTCGATATTCACCCGAAATACAATATCCCGTCGCTTGAGTTGGTGATGACCAATCTCCACGCAGGTGGTAAATTCGGCAAAGGCGCCTACCAAGTGTCCGGTGGCCTGCACGGCGTCGGCGCAAAGTGCGTCAATGCAGTCTCCGATTGGTTCGAGGTCGAAGTTCGTCGCGATGGTAAAGTCCACAAGATGGAGTTCTCACGTGGCAAGACCACCTCGAAGATGAAGGTGATCGGCGACACCAAGCGCACGGGCACACGCATCGCCTTCTCGCCCGATCCGGAAATTTTCCTGACCACCCGCGACTTCCAATTCGAACTGCTGGGCAAGCGCCTGCGCGAGCTCGCATTCCTCAATCCTGGGATCAGGATTATCTTCGTCGACGAGCGCGTCAACAAAACCGAGACCTTCATCTTCAAAGACGGCATCTCAGAATACGTCACCTTCCTAAACCAAAACAAGAACGTTCTCCATCCCGAGCCGATCAGCATCCACGGCGAAGCGCCGACTCCGAATCCTGATCTCGATGCCAACATCGTGGTCGATATCGCATTTCAATACAACGACAGCTACAACGATCAAATCTACGCCTACGCCAATTCGATCCACAATATCGAGGGCGGCACCCACCTCTCTGGTTTTCGCACCGCCCTCACCCGCGTAATTAACTCCTACGCCAAGGCCAATAACATCCTCAAGGATAAAGACACCAACCTTTCCGGCGAGGATGCCCGCGAAGGACTCACCGCCATCGTTTCGGTCAAAGTCCCTGAGCCTCGTTTCGAGGGTCAGACTAAGACCAAGCTCTCCAATGGAGAAGTTGACGGCATTGTGCAAAAGATCACTGGCGAGGAGCTCAAATACTACTTCGAGACCAACCCACAGATTGCCAAGAGAGTGATCGAAAAGTGCCTCAACGCCGCCCGCGCCCGCGAGGCTGCTCGTAAAGCCCGCGAAACTGTCCGTAAAGGCGCTCTCTCGAGTGGAGGCCTCCCCGGCAAACTCGCCGACTGCTCTTCCAAAGATCCCGCCATGTCCGAAATCTATATTGTGGAAGGTGACTCCGCAGGTGGTTCGGCCAAGCAAGGCCGCGACCGTGCCACACAAGCCATCCTGCCGATTCGTGGTAAACTCCTCAACGTGGAGAAAGCCCGCCTCGATAAGGTGCTCAACAATAACGAAATTCGCACCCTCATCACCGCCGTCGGCACTGGTATCGGTGACCACGAAGGCGACGGCGCGTTCGATGTCACCAAAGCTCGTTACCATAAGATCATCCTGATGACCGATGCGGACGTCGACGGCGCTCACATTCGCACCCTGCTGCTGACGTTCATCTTCCGCCAAATGAAGGGTTTGATCGAGGCCGGCTACGTTTATATCGCTCAACCGCCTCTCTATAAGATCAAGCGCAAGCGCCGCGAACAATACGTCGACAACGATCCGCAGTTGAATCGCATCCTGCTCGAACTCGGCTCCGAAGATGTCACCCTCGTCCGCCTTCGCGACCAAACGGAGCTAACTGGCGAAACCATCGACCAGCTAGTTGAGTGCATGTCGCGTCTCGAAATGATCGGTCGTGGCGTCACCCGTTACGGTTGCGATTTCGCCAAATACCTCGACCAACACGATGGCGAGAATTACAAGCTGCCACGCTACATCGTCCGCATCCGCACGGGTAACGAAGAAGAGTTCCGCTTTCTAAAGAACGACGAAGATCGTATGGCCTTCCACAGTGAATTTGACCTTGCCGAGGAGGATGGCACTGGCACCGTCGTCCGCGAGATCGTGAGCAATGAAGGCGTCAAGATACTGCAACGCATTTCCCTGCACGAGATCTACGAGTCCACCGAAATGACCAAGCTCATTCGCGAAGTGGCTGATGCGGGCATGGATATTAATCAATTCACCAAGAGCGACGAGCCTCGCTACCAAATCATCGAAAACAAAGGTGATGAAAAGAAGGAGAACATCATCGAACTTCACTCCATCATCGAACTAATCGAAAACATCCGTGCCATCGGTCGTCGTGGCCTGAGCATCCAGCGCTACAAAGGTCTCGGTGAGATGAACCCGAAGCAGCTCTTCGAAACCACCATGGATCCGAAAAAACGACGCCTACTCAAGGTCAACATCGCCGACGCGGCCGTAGCCGACGGCATCTTCTCCATGCTCATGGGTGAAGACGTCCCCAGCCGCCGCGCCTTCATCGAAGATAACGCGCTCAATGTTGCCCACCTCGACGTCTAATCCCGAGTCCTAATCCAAGGTCTTAATCTTAATCATACTCTTAATCCTAATCCCCTACGTCTCTCCTCTCTCTCACGCTCTGTGATTAAGAGTAAGATTAGGATTACGATTAAGAAAAGTAACGAAGAACCAATTTAGTTAATATGGAAAACACTCCTAACGAACCGCCACACAATCCCGAGCACACACGCCCCGAGGTCACGTCGATTATCGACATCATGCAGACGGCCTACATCGATTACTCGATGTCCGTCATCGTCAGTCGCGCCCTGCCCGACGCCCGCGACGGCCTCAAGCCCGTGCAACGACGCATCCTCTACGCCATGTTGCGCGAAGGCCTGCTCCATAACCGCCCGTTCGATAAGTGCGCCGGTGTCGTCGGGGAAGTCCTCAAAAACTATCACCCTCACGGTGATAGTTCGGTTTACGACACGCTCGTGCGCCTCGCCCAGCACTGGGTCATGCGCTACCCGCTCATCGTCCCGCAAGGTAACTTCGGCTCCATCGACGGCGACTCTGCCGCTGCCTATCGTTATACCGAGTGTAAACTCGAAGGCATCGCCGAGGATCTGCTCAAGGATATCGACGAAGACACCGTCGATTTCGTGCCCAATTATAAGGAAAGCTCCACCGAGCCCTCCGTCTTGCCCGCCGCCCTGCCTAACCTTCTCATGAATGGTTCGACTGGTATTGCCGTCGGCATGACGACGAATATTCCGCCCCACAATCTTCATGAAGTTATCAACGCGGCGGTCGCCATCATCGACAACCCGAAGATCGAGCTCGACGAGTTGATCAAAATCATTCCCGGACCCGACTTCCCCGGTGGCGGCTTCATCCACGGCAAGATGGGCATCGATAGCTACCTCAAGACAGGTCGCGGCATCGTCCGCACCCGCGGTATCGCCGAGGTCGTCGAAAACAAGGGCAAAGAAGAGATCATCATCTCCGCGATACCTTACAATGTGAACCGTGCCTCCCTAGTCATCCGCATCGCCGATCTGATTAAGGAAAAAGCCATCGACGGCATTTCCGACCTGCGCGATGAGTCAACCGAGACCACTCGCATCGTGATCGAACTCAAGCGCGGCGCGATTCCACGCGTCATCATCAATCAACTGTATAAGAGCACACCGCTCGAAAGTTCCTTCGGTGTCATCCTGCTGGCACTCGACAACCGTCGCCCCAAGCAAATGAACATCAAAGAGATGCTCATTTGCTACATCGACCACCGCCGCGAAGTCATCTACCGCCGCACCGCCTTCCGCCTACGCAAGGCCGAAGCCCGCGCCCACATTCTCGAAGGCTACAAGATCGCCCTCGATAACATGGATGATTTTGTCAAAATCATCCGTGCATCGAAAAATCGCGATGAGGCGAAAAAAGCTCTGATGGCCAAGTATCCCCTCTCGGAGATACAAACCACCGCCATTCTCGAACTGCGCCTCTACCAACTCACTGGTATGGAGCGCGGCAAGATCGAAGAAGAGTATCTCGCACTCATGGCAGTAATCGAAGAGCTCCGCTCGATTATCGAAAGTGAGCAAAAGCTACTCATGGTTATCAAAGACGAGCTCGGCGAAATGAAGGAGAAATACGGCAACCCACGCCGCTCAACGATCCTCGCCATCGACGGCGACCTTTCGATGGAAGACATCATTCCCAACGAAGGCTGCATGATTACCATCACCCACAAGGGCTTTATGAAGCGCACCTCGCTCGATGAATACCGCTCGCAGAAGCGCGGCGGCAAGGGCGTGATTGGCTCCGGTCAATACGAAGACGATTTTGTCGAACACCTCTTCACCGCATCCACCCACGACTACATCATGTTCTTCATGAACAATGGCCGCGTCTATGTAGAAAAGGTTTACCACATTCCCGTAGGCAGCCGCACAGCCAAGGGCCGCGCCATCGCCAACATCATCGAGCTACAAGCCGGTGAGAAGATCGCCGCGATGATCTGCGTGAAAGACTTCGCGGAGTCGGATCAGCGTATCGTGCTAGCCACCGAAAAGGGCGTAACCAAAAAGACACTGCTCTCCGACTACAAAAACCGCCGTAAAGGCGGCCTGATCGGTATCAATATCGACGAGGGCGACAACCTGATCGGCGCACGCCTCACCAATGGCAACGACGACGTGCTGCTCGTTACGAGCAATGCTCAATCCATTCGCTTCCCTGAGACGGATCTCCGCGATCAAGGCCGTGCCACACGTGGCGTCCGCGGCATCAAGCTCAAGACTGATAAAGATAGGGTCGTTGCGATCGAGATCGTGAATCCTGCCGTAGATGCTGAGCCGGTCGAAGGTGAGCTGGCCGAACCCAAGAAGCTGCTGCTCATCGCAGGGGCCAACGGCCTCGGCAAACGCACCGAGTTCGACGACTACCGCGTCCAATCACGCGGCGGTTCTGGTATCATCGCAATCAAGTCCGACAAGGTCGCGGGCGCGCTCAGCGTGACCGAAGAGGACGAGATCATGATGTTCACCAAAAAAGGCCAAGCCGTCCGCAGCCCGATCAACACCGTCCGCATCACCGGTCGCGCCGCCAGCGGCGTCAAGCTAGTCAACCTAGCCGACAAGGACGAATTGATAGGTATCAGCAAAGTCATCGCCACCGAAGAAGACCAATCCGGCGAAGCCGAAGAAGGTGCCGAAGGCGAAGTCACAGATGTTGAAGTTATCGACGTAGAAGGCGGCGAAGAGTAAACCTACCACTACACGATCTAAGCTAGACAAAGGCCGCTCCGATTGGAGCGGCCTTTTTTTTGCAAAAACGTATGGGGCGCGACAACTCGCGCCCCTGCTATTGCTGAACCTTCACCCACACCGCAGGGTATGCAAGGTCACTTCGGCGGGGCAGTTTAGGCGCACGGGCAGACCGCTAGCACCGGTGCCGCGGCTGGTGTAGCCTTGCAGTTTGCCCTCTGTCCAAGACCCGGCAAGCAGATGGCGGGGTGAACTGCCGTCGTGCATGAGAATGCGGCCACCGGGGAGGCAAATCTGGCCGCCGTGGGTGTGGCCAGCCATGAGGAAGTCAATGCCCACTTCCGCTGCGATGGCGTGAGTCTGAGGCGAGTGCGAGAGCAATACCTTGGTGGCATCTACAGGCACGCCGCGCAGGGCTCGTTCAAAGCAGTGAGTCTGGTAAAAATTAGGATCGTCGATCCCGATCAAATAAAGCGCGGCCTCGCCGCGCCGCAGCACGATGTGTTCATTCAGGAGAAATCGGATGCCGGCGGCTTCCATAGCGGGGACTTTGGCCAGTGAATCGTGATTACCGAGAATGCCGTATTTCGGCTGTTCGACCTCGGAGACGATGTCGATGGTGGCGGCGGTCGCACCGGAGTGGTCGCTGAAAGTGCAGGTGCGAAAGTCGCCGGTCAGGGCGAGGCAATCGTAGTCCAGCGGTGCAATGACCTCTTTGACCCGTGCTGGGAAGTCGGGATGCAAATCGGCATGCAGATCGGTTAGCTGGAGAATGGTGTAGCCGTCGAACTCGGGCGGGAGGTTTGGGATGCGGACTTCATTGCGCACCACTTGAATGTCGAAGTAGTTGCGCACAGCGCGTTTCCAAAAGCCGCTGATCTTGAGACAGAATCGGATTATGGCATAGAGGTCGATCTTGTGCTCAAACCGGAAGAGACCCTGGCCCTGCCCTTCGCCGCGACGCTCACACATGTGATGTTCGGCTTCCATCCGGGCGGCGAACTCGGCTTCGCCGAGTCGGGCGGCATAAGGTTTGAGTTCTGGTGGAGTGGGCATGGAAAAAGAAGTTAGAAGACAGAATTTAAAAGTTAGTTTTAACAGCTCTTGAGTGGAGGGCAATGCTCCGTCAGATGCTTTCTAAATTGTAGTGTGCGAGTATTACCCCCGAAGGGGACTTGTCTCTTCGCCTGTAGTGTTTTAGTGGAGCGGCGCCGGCGTGGTTAGCACTGGCGCGAGACGAGCTCGCACGCCACGCTATCAGAGACAATCGCCGCGACCTTCACCCGAAAAAGCGCTGCATCTTGGTCACGGCTTCGACCAGGCGGTCAACATCTTCAAAATTATTATAGAAGGCGAAGGAAGCTCGGGCGGTGGCGGGCACGCCGAAGCGTTTAAGTAATGGTTGGGTGCAGTGGTGACCGGCGCGCACGGCCACGCCGTCGGCGTCGAGAAAGGTGCCGATGTCGTGCGGGTGGATCTCGTTAATAACGAAAGAAAGAATGGAAGCTTTATCTTGGGCGGTGCCGATGATGCGCAGGCCCTCGATGGCGGAGAGCTTTGCGGTGGCGTCGAGCAAGAGCGCGTGTTCGTGAGCGAGTGCGCCCGCACGGTCGAGGCCATTGACGTAATCGATTGCCGCGGCGAGGCCGATGACACCTGCGATGTGGGGGGTGCCGGCTTCGAACTTGCCGGGAATGCCTTTATACGTGGTGCCATCAAAATCGACGCGCTCAATCATGTCGCCCCCGCTCTGGTAGGGAGGGAACTTTTCGAGCCATTGGCGCTTGCCCCATAACACGCCGATGCCAGTGGGGCCGAATAACTTGTGACCGGAAAAAACGAAGAAGTCGCAATCCAGCTCGGCCACGTTGACCGGCATGTGAGGCACGGATTGGCAACCGTCAAGAAGCACGGGGATGTCGCGCGCGTGGGCTTGCTCGATGAGCGCTTTGACGGGGTTAATCGTGCCGAGGGCGTTGGACACATGGACGATGCTGACGAGCTTAGTTTTGTCAGAAAGCAGCGAGGCGAATGCTTCAAGGTCCAGCTCACCGGAGTCGAGCACGGGCACGACTTTAAGCACGGCACCCGTCTTTTGCGCGGCGATTTGCCAAGGCACGATATTGGCGTGGTGCTCCATGTGAGTGATCAGAATCTCGTCGCCCTCGGAAAGTTGCGTTTCGATAAAACCGTGCGCGACAAGGTTGATCCCCTCGGTCGCGCCACGGACGAAGATGATCTCGTCCGGATCGCGCGCACCGATAAAGTCCGCAACTTTGGCGCGAGCCCCTTCGTAGGCGTCGGTCGCCTTTTCGCTCAGGTAGTGAACTCCGCGGTGAATATTAGAATTCTCCCCACGGTAGTAGCGGTCGATGGCCTCAATCACAGAAGTGGGCTTTTGCGAGGTGGCACCGTTGTCCAAATAGGTCAAAGGCTTGCCCCGCACCTCAGTGGAAAGAATGGGAAAGTCCGCCCGCACGCGGGCGTAATCAAATGTCGTTGGATTCGTCACAGGAGGCACAGTCGTGAAACGCGACAGAATCTCAACTGAAAAGGTGAGGAAGTGTGCAAGACAGGAACTGGCCGATGAAAGAATGCTGCAGAATGATTGATGACAAAATTATTTTCTTTCTGAATACATTGCCTTGTGCTGATGTTTTAGAGATCCGATTTCCACCAATTTCACTTTTCAACCATAGATTACAGCAGCAAAGGCTGAATTTAAACCTACGAGGGAAAAATCATTCTGCTAAAAAATGATTCTGCCTAAAAACACAGAGCTTCTGCCGTATTAAGTTGGCGTTTTACCGCGAACCCTCATCAATTCTATGCATGTCGAATCGCAGAGCAGGAAAAATTATGGGCTACCTCGTAGGTTTGAGTGCACTGGCAGTGGCTGCGGTGTTGGGGCTTTCGTTTTATTTTTCCACTTCGAGCATTCATAGCCTGCTGACCGAAAACCACGAACTGAACAAAGCGATTACGAATCTGACGAAGGAAGAGCAGATCGGATTCGCTACGGTAATTTCGCAGGAAAAGAACGCGCTCGGGCAGGTCACGACCGTGCTTAAATTTGTGCAGACCGCCGCGGGCAATCCGAAGGAGATCGTCGAGGAGCAGGTCTTTGTGATTGAGGGCAACGTGGTACACTTCGACGCGTTGGTTGTGAAATTTAGCGATGCTTATGTGCGCGAGGGCAAAGAGCGTGCGCTCTACCTCTGGCGGCGGATCTATGGCGAGCAAACGCCCCCCGAACAGGGCGAAGCGATTGCCTTACCTGGCAGCGCACCTGAGCGCTACTACGCGATCACCAAGTCACTCAAGGTGACAGACCGCGACGTCTTTTGGGAGGCCATCTGGTCGCTGGCTAATGAGCCGCAACGGCTAAGCGAATACGGGATCACAGCCGTCTTCGGCAATGCAATCTACACCAAAGTAGAGCCAAACAAAGTGTATCTCTTTAAGATCGGCGCGACCGGGCAGATCTACCCAGAGGTGATGGACTTCTCAGGAAAACCGATGGTGCGACCGTAGAAACTCATTTTTTTTCTAATAAATGTATCCGCTGCGGCGTTGTTATTGTGAATACCCTCGGTAGCGCAGCCGAGCCATCCACTGCAATCACAATGAAAAATGAAGAACGGATACAAAAATCCCAATGGGTGCGCAGCTTGGTCGATGCCCATGCAGCCGACCTCAACCGCTACGCCGCCTCCATCCTGCGCGACAGCGATGCGGCCAAAGACGTCGTTCAGGACGCCTTTATCCGACTCTGGCAAGAGCCCCGTAACAAGATCGAAGGTCATGAGCGCCCGTGGCTTTTCCGCGTTTGCCGCCACCGCGCCTTGGACACCCGACGGAAAGGAAGCCGCATGCAAACGATGAATAACAGCGCAGCCGAGCAAACCCCGGTCGAGACACCCGATCCGCAAAGCGAAACCGAGCAGCAAGACAGCCATGCGCACATACTTGAATTGATGCGCACGCTACCGGACAACCAGCAAGAGGTCGTCCGTCTCAAATTTCAAAACGAAATGAGCTACAAAGAAATAGCCGCCGTGACCGAGCTATCGGTGAGTAATGTCGGCTTCTTACTGCACACCGCACTCAACACCCTCCGCGCACGCATCGTCGCAGCCGGAGAATAAGCCAAAGGAGATATATTTAAGATGAAACTTTTACCGCAAGACCCACGCCTCACCGCCTACGCGCTTGGTGAGATCGAAGACCCTAAAGAGCACGCCGAAATCAAATCAGCCGTCGAGGCCTCGCCTGAATTGCAGGCGGCGGTCGCCTCCATCCGTGAAACTGGCGACTGGTTATCTGCCGAATTGGCCAAAGAACCCGCTCCCACGATCAGCGAATTTGAGAAAGCACAACTCAGCCAAGCTAAACAGCCTAGCGCTAAGAAACGCTTCGGGGGCGACCTTCTGTTGCACTGGCCGCTGGTGGCAGGACTCGCGGCTGCCTGTGCGTTGGCCGCCGTGATCTGGCTGCCGAAAATGCAGCAGGCACCCGTCGAGTATGCCTACCACGAGCCGCAGCAAATCTCCCCTGCAGCCGACAAACTCCATGTCGATGCGAGCATGAAGGCAGTCGAAGACTTGGAGACTCGAACACAGCAACAAGGTCAACGCGTGGCCAAACTGACTCAAACGATTGAAGAATTTAAAGCGGAGCACGATTTGCCCACAGGCAAGTCAAAGACAGGCTCTCCCGTCAATAATGCCCTGACTTTACCGCAAAAGTCGGCATTCGCCTCTTCTTCCTCCTCTTCGATACGGATGAAACAGGTCGGTAGCGTGGCCGTAACCAGTGTTCAGGTTGATCTACCCGTAATGGAGGATAGCTTCACCGTCAGCTCAGGACTCCGCGGAAGCGACTCTGAAGTGGGGTTGGATTTGCTTGGCACAAGTGAGCTAGCTAAAAACGTCAGCGTCTTCGGCCTCAAAACGAGGCCCGAGGCAGACTACATCGCCCGCCAACAGCCCCCAGCCAATTTCAACAAAGAAAGCTACGATCTGATCGAAGAAACAGATTTTCGTTCGCCACTGGTGGCTCCACTTTCGACGTTTTCCATCGACGTGGACACAGCGAGCTACTCAAACGTGCGCCGCTTCCTCAATCAAGGGCAACTGCCCCCCACCGATGCGGTGCGGATCGAGGAATTGATCAACTATTTCAGCTACGACGATGCCGCGCCCACCGACTCGCTCGACGAGGGCGGTGATCCCTTTTCTGTCCACATGGCACAGACGACTGCACCTTGGAATCCGTCGCACCGACTGCTACGCATCGCGCTAAAAGGCTATGAAATGCCTTGGGCGAAGCGCCCCGCCTCGAACCTCGTCTTTTTGCTCGATGTATCCGGCTCGATGAATCAGCCGAACAAGCTGCCACTGGTCAAAAGCGCGATGGATCTACTCATCCGCCGGCTCGATGCCCGCGACCGGGTAGCCATCGTGGTCTATGCGGGTGCCTCCGGCCTCGCCCTGCCCTCGACTACGGCGAATAACCGCATGACCATCGCCCATGCCCTCGAAAAGCTCAAAGCAGGTGGCTCGACCAATGCAGGCGCAGGGATTGAGCTCGCCTACGCCACCGCACGGGCACACTTCATTGAAGGCGGCAATAACCGCGTGATCCTCTGCACCGACGGCGACTTTAATGTGGGCCAAACCAACCGTAGCGCACTCGCCGATACAGCCGAAGCGGGCGCAGACCAAGGTGTCTCACTGACGGTGCTCGGATTCGGTATGAATAACTACAAAGACGATATGCTGGAAACACTCTCCAACAAAGGAAAAGGCAGCTACGCCTACATCGATTCGAGCGCAGAGGCCCGCAAGGTCTTCCTTCAAGACATCGCCAGTAATCTATTCAAGATCGCCAAAGACGTAAAAATTCAAGTCGAATTTAATCCGGAGCATGTCAAAGCGTATCGCTTAATCGGATACGAAAATCGCCGCCTCAAAGCCGAAGATTTTAATAACGATGCCAAGAAAGCTGGCGACATCGGCCCCGGGCACTCTGTCGTTGCCCTCTACGAACTCGTGCCAGTGGGTGCCGAGCTAACGCCACCCTCTGTCGATCCGCTCCGCTATCAAGCTGTAGCTGAGATCGAGTCCACGGTTCCGAACGGCGAAGTGGCCACCATCAAGCTACGCTATAAGCAACCCGAGGGCACCACCAGTCAGTTGATCACGCACAGTGTGCAAAGTGACGAAATACTACCATTTGAACAAAGTAGCGACGATCTACGTTTCACCACTGCGGTGGCGGCCTTTGGTTTGCGGTTAACCGGATCGGAACACCTCGGGGATTTTGGCTACGCCCAAATCGAAGCCATCGCAGTCGATGCCATCGGTAAAGACCCCGGCGGTCACCGCTCCGAATTCACCGAACTCGTGCGCCGCGCAGAATCGCTTTCAAAAAGTCAGCCGTAAACGCGACAGCCTTCGACAGGCTCAGGCCAGGAGAGTGTCGATTCTAGTATGCGCGGCCGGCCTTGTTTTCGAAGTAGTTGATAAAGGCTTTATTCACCGTGGCTGTGCCGCCGGGGGTCGGATAGTTGCCGGTAAAATACCAATCGCCATTATGCTTGGGAATCGCCGCGCGCATCTTCTCGACGGGGAGGAAGACGATCTCAAGCTCCCCCTTCCATGGGACGTTCTTCGGGTAAACAAGTTCGGCGATCTTGGCGGAAATTTGCTCGTCCGTGTAGCGGTCGTAGAGGCGTTTGACGTGGTTAACCATCTCGCTGGGAGGGAGCTTGGATTGGGCGATGCAATCACGGTAAACTTCTTGAAGCAGATCGGCGCTGCCGTCGTCTTTGATCAACGCGACAGTGGCTTTAAAGGCGATAAATTTGCCCAACTCAGACATATCGATGCCGTAGCAATCGGGGTAGCGAATCTGCGGCGCAGTCGAGGCGACCACGATCTTACGCGGCTTAGTGCGACTGAGGATCTTAAGAATCGACTCTTTCAATGTAGTGCCACGGACGATGGAGTCGTCGATGCAGACAAGACAATCCTTCTCCTTTACCACGCCATAAGTGATGTCGTAAACGTGAGAGACGAGCTTGGCGCGGCCTTCCTCCTGTGCGATGAAGGTGCGCAGCTTGATGTCTTTATGGGCGATCTTTTCGCCACGCGGCCAGTTGCCCATGATCAGCTCATCGATCAACTCGGCATCCAGGGTGCCTTCTTTTTGCGCTTCCAGCAATCGGTCGCGCACTTCCCTGCGGCGGTGCAGACGCACCGCATCGAGAAGGCCATAGTAAGCGACCTCGGCGGTGTTTGGCACGAAGCTGAAAACACTGTCGGCAAAGTTATTGTCGATCCCCTTGACGACTTGCTCGAGCAGTGCGCCACCCAGCGCCTTGCGCTCGGTGTAGATATCAGCGTCGTTGCCACGCGAAAAATAGATGCGCTCGAAAGAGCACGGAGTGATCGGACGCGGATCAGTGAAACGCTCACAGTAGATCGTGCCATCGCTCTTGACGACAGTGGCACTACCGGGCTCCACCTCGCAGACGTTTTCGATAGGTTGGTCGAAGATCGTCATCAATGCCACGCGCTCGGAAGCAAAGGCGATGACTTCGTCGTTCTGAAAATAGAAGCAGGGACGGATGCCCTGCGGGTCACGCATGACGAAAGTGTCGCCGTTGCCGATGAGTCCGGCGATCGCGTAGCCGCCGTCCCAGTTGGAGGCAGCGTTTCTCAAAATGCGGACAGGATCGAGCTCTTTGCTAATGATGCTCGGTATCTTGGTACCTTCGATCTCTTGATCACGCATTTTGTGGTAAATGGCATCGTGCGCTTCGTCGAGGTGGAAGCCGATTTCTTCAAGCACAGCTTGGGTATCCGTGCCGAAGATCGGGTGCTGGCCACGGTTGATCAGGGCTGCGTTGAGATCCTTCTCGTTGGTGATGGTGAAGTTACCCGCCAACATAAGATTCTTCGTCGGCCAGTTGGACTGGCGCACGTAAGGGTGGCAACTCTGCGAAGAATAGACACCCGAAGTGCCGTAGCGCAGGTGCCCTAGGAGGATCTCACCGCCGAAATCGAAATTGTCTTTGACCGTCTGCGGGAACTCCGGGTGGATGACGCCCTTATCCACCATCTTCTGATAGGTCTTGAGTTGGCCCTTAAAGATACGCGACAGCGAGTTGCTCTTAATCGTGCGGTCGCGCGCCATATACTGCTGCCCGGGAGCGACATCGAGCTTCACACAACCAATCCCCGCGCCGTCTTGCCCGCGGTTGTGCTGCTTCTCCATCAGGAGAAATAGCTGATTAAATGCGTAAAGGGGGGTCCCGTATTTTTCCTGATAGTAGGAGATGGGCTTCAAAAGGCGGATCATTGCGATACCGCATTCGTGCTTCAAAAAATCGCTCATAAGAGGAGAAAAGACAGTCGCTTCAGGTGGCTAGTGGAGAGGTCGGAAGAGCCTACGTTTCAATTCTGTAACCCTTGCACAGACAAGCTATATTTCCCAGCGCGAGGAGGTTTTCCCCTCCAAAGCCTCTGAGCCGGACAATCCGCGATTCATAATATGTTCTATATTCGCGGGTTCCACATGCACGAGCACTTTTGAGACCTCGGGATGTTTTTCACGCATACTCAGCTTGACGGCACGGGCGATGGCGTGTCCCGCCTCCACCGATATCTCGGGGTCGACCTGCAAATGCAAATCTACTTCGTAGAAATCCCCCACGCGGCGCACCCTAAAGTCATGGTAGGCAAGCGCTCCCGGCGTCGGCAGGATGTGCTCGAGCAAATCCTCGATGATCTCACGCTCGGGTGCCGCATCGAGTAGATCCGAGCAAGCACGCATGAAAATCTTAGTCGATTCGAAGATCAAGTAGCAGCCCAGCACCAGTGTGACCACATCGTCCAAAAACGCCCAGCTCTCGCCGCCCCACCAAACGCCGATCAAGGCAACCGCCACACCCAGCGACGACAGACTATCCATCCGGTGGTGCCAAGCATTGGCCATCAACAGGTCGGACTTCAAGCGGCGCGCCACCTTACGCGTCCACCAGAAGAGTGCCTCTTTCACGACGAGCGAGATCAAAGCTAGCACGACGGCCGCCCCTGCCTTAGGCGCGCTCAACCCGGAGCGAAAATCAAACAAGGCCGCGACCACCAACCCCAGCGAGAAAAGCAACAGCATCCCACCAACAAAGAACTTGGCAAAACTTGCAAACTTATGGTGCCCGTAGAGATGGTTTTCATCCTCTGGCTTGCTCGCCAGCGAAAGCCCGACCAGCACCGCAATGTCGGTCAATAAATCGAGCAAGCTGTGCGCCCCATCCGCCAGCAGCGCTTTCGACTGTAAGGCCCAACCACCCGCGACTTTGATACAGCCGAGCAATAGATTCAGCAGTAAACCGATCCAAGTAATTTGTGCAGCTGTGCTTCGTTGGGTCATTCGTGACATACATACTGCGCAATCCCTGATGCCATGCGCAATTGAGAAAGTGCCCCGTCGAAGTTGTTTTAAAATCAGTCGCGTATTTTCGATCTTGGAGATTTCACTTTATTAGCTATATCCATTAAAGATGAAGATTACACCACAGAACGAATCATGCAGCTGACCGACCTCAACCGCCACGGCGAGATCGGCGCGAACTCCATGTTCGTGCAGCTCGGCAGCTTTAACATCCTGATCGACTCCGGACTCAACCCGAAGAAGCTGGGCTACGACGCCCTGCCCGACTTCGAGCCGATTGAGCATATTAACCTCGACTTGATCGTGCTGACGCACTGCCACCTCGATCACCTAGGTTCGATGCCCCTGGTGACGGCGCACAACCCAAAGACCCCTGTCATCACTGCCGCGCCCAACGTCACACTGGCGCCGCGCATGTTGCGCAACTCGATCAACGTGATGAAGCGCCAGCGCGAGGAGCACGGCATCGCCGAGTTGCCACTCTTCCTCCATCGCGACGTCGCCCAGTTTACCAAGCAGCTGACCATCCAACGCTTCGAGCGCGGTGAGATCTACACCAAGGGTAAGGAAAAAATCGAAGTCATCCTGCACCCGGCCGGTCACGTGGCGGGCGCAGCCGCCGTCGAGCTGATCTATAATCAGCGCCGGATTGTGTTTTCCGGCGACGTGCTCTTCGACGCCCAACGCACCCTCCCCGGCGCCCACCTACCCAAGGGCCCCATCGAAACCCTCATCCTTGAAACCACGCGTGGTGCCAAAGGTCGTGAGTCCGGCAAAAGCCGCGCCTCAGAAGTGGACAAACTGATCGACCAGATCAGCGCAATTCTGGAGCGAGGGGGCAGTTGCCTGATCCCCGTCTTCGCACTTGGCCGGATGCAGGAGCTTTTCAAAATCATTTACGAAGCGCGCAGCTTTGGCCGCTTGCCCGAGTGCCCGATCCACGCCGCCGGCCTCGGCATGGCCATCTGCGAGTATTTCGATAAAATCCGCAAGCAAACCCAACTCATCGACTTCGACATCAAGATGCTGGAAAAGATGGATGTCCGCTCCGTCGACCTCAACATGCGCCCCGGGCGTGACCTTCCTCACAAGGGCATCTACCTCGTCAGCAGCGGCATGATGGTCGAACATACGCCCTCCTATAAGCTGGCAGCATCACTCCTGCCGCACCCCAACAACGGGCTCTGCTTTGTCGGCTACTGCGATCCCGACACCCCGGGCGGCCAACTGATCGAAGGCCGCGACGAGGCGACTTTCTTCTTCGACGCGCTCGACTATAGCGCACCGATCCGCGCCAGCATCGACCAGTTCGACCTCAGCGGCCACGCCGACCGTAGCGAACTGCTCGAATACGCCGAACAAACCGAGGCGCGCACGATCGTGCTCACACATGGCGATCAAGGCGCTCGCGACTGGTTTAACCAAGCACTCACCGCCAGTCTCCCAAATACAAGAATCCTCGACCCAAAGCCTCTGCAGGAGTATGAGATTTGAGCCCTCCACGCCAAGCGCCCCACTCAGCACTCCGGCTATTCCTTAGCCTGATCTGCCTAGCACTGCTCGGCTATGCGGCCTATCGCTGGCTGCCCTATTCGCCCTCCGAGCAAACGGAGCCAACGGAGCAAACGGCTAAAAAAGAGGCCCCGCCGAAGCCGCCCAAAGCTATAGGCCGCCCCGTTCAAAACACACTCGAGCTGCAGATCGCGTTGGCACGCACGGGCTTCTCGCCCGGCTCGATCGATGGCTCCGCGGGCGGGCAGACACGCCAAGCCTTAATCGCTTACCAACAGGCACATAAACTCACACCGACTGGCGAGTTCGACGCTGCCACCCAAGCCGTGCTCCAAATCGCCGAGCCAATCTACAACCGCATCGCGCTGAGCAGTGCCGACTTCGCCCGCATCGATTCACCCCCGAGCAGTTGGAAGGAGCGCGGCATCCGCTCGCGCATGGCCTACTACTCGATCCTCGAAATGGTCGCTGAAAAAAGCATGAGCGACCCCGACCTCATCCAGCAGCTCAACCCGACGCTCGATTTCAACATACTGCAACCGGGCATGGAGATTATCGCCCCCCACATACCGCCCGTGCGTGTGCGCCGAAACATCAGCCATCTGCAAATTTCGCTATCCCAGCGCACCCTCCAAGCCATCGACACCGCCGGCGACATCGTCTTCCACTGCCCCGTCAGTATAGCTCGAAGCGTCGATAAGCGTCCCAGCGGGGAACTGCGCGTCCAAGTCCGCGTGGCCGAGCCCAACTACACCTTCAACCCTGCGATCCTCAGCGGCACCGCCGCCCGCGAGGGCATCACCCAAAAGTTCGTCATCCAACCAGGGCCGAACAATCCCGTGGGCAGCGTCTGGATCGGCCTCAACCTGCCCAGCTACGGCATCCACGGCACCCCCGAACCAGAAAAAGTAGGCCGCACCGAATCCAGCGGCTGCTTCCGCCTCGCCAACTGGAACGCCGAAACCGTGCTAGAATTAGTCCGTGTCGGCACCGCCGTTTACGTCGAACCTTAGATTACCGGCTAATCAAAAGATGCAGCCCACCCTGCAACTGACCATTGGAAAACGGCTCTGATCGGTCGATGACCTGGGCTTGCTTCAAAAAGCGATAAAGCGCTTCCGGCGCATCACCCGACGGCCAGTGTAGCCAAAAAGCCTCAACTTCTGCCAGCTCAGCTGCCTGTGCCAGCGGCAGCAGCCCGTCGCAGATTAGAGTATTCAGACGCTTCGCACTGATTGTACCCGCGAAGACCTCCTTGGAAATAAGGTCAATCAAAGCAGACACCCCATACGCCTTGCGAAAAGCTGCGCCGGAGCACGAAGCCTCCGCGGCCGACAAAGTCGACAAAACACGCTGCAAACGCTCTGGCCAATCCGAATGCGCATGGCAAATAGCCGCATACTGCGCCAGCCGATGCTTCGGGTGATTCGCCGGACGCAGACCACTCAAACGCCAGTGATCGCGCTCTTCTTCAAATAAAGCCTCCGCGCTGACTCGCCCCGTGGCAAAGTCTTCAATCGTATAGCTGAGCGCGAGGCGCGCCATCGGTGCACGATTCCGAGCATAGCCCAGCACTTCAAGACAGTATTGATGGCAAGCCTCCCGCCAAGACGCACCCGATAAACGTTTTTTGGCAAAGTCCACCTTGCGCACCCAGCGCGCCTCCGCACCTGTGCGTAGAATCGAGCGACGTGCCTCCAACGAATGTTCCAAAAACTTAAGCATCCACTCGACATCCTCAACTTGCTCCAACTCCAGCAGCGCGTCGTCGATCGCATAGTCCTCCAGATCACGCTCCAGCAGCGGCATCAAGTAGAGCAGTTCCGGCTCCGCACCTTTTGAGGTCAATACCGTCGCCTCGGGCGTATTCACATAGAGCACCACATGCAGACACACATCGTTAAAGTTCGGATTCGTACCGTGATCGTGCAGTTGCCAATCGGAGGCATTAAAATGCACTTCCACATCGCCAACCAGTTTTTGGCCATCGATTTCTAGGCGCGCCTCCAAGAAGTCGGGGCCCTCCAGTAAATTCCAACGTCCCGGATCAAGCACCCGCAAGCGCTTGCTCGACGCCGTCCGCAAATCGGTCTGATCGAAGTCCCCCTTGAGCCAGATCTTCTGCAAGACACGCTCCGATAGACTGAACGGCCCATAGAGCCCTTGAATTTCCTGCACTTCGTTTTTAAACACAGCAGAAATCTGAGCGGCTATTGCAGAGAGGTCAATCCGTCTATGAGCTACACATGTATTTGAACCGTCAATTGGGAACCAAAAATGGTGGGCATCGTAGAAGCGACACTCTTGTCGCTTCTACAACTTATCCCTATTTCGTTGTGGATTAACTGGGAAAGACGCGTAAGTTCCGTCCCTTCGCTTTTGAAATACCCAAATCGTGCACGACGTAAAAGAAAGACCCACTGTTGTAGAGCGCGCCATGTTAATTGGCGTGACGCTTCCCGACGACACCATCAGCAATACCCGCAGTTTGCTCGACGAATTGCGTGAGTTGGTGAATACGCTTGGCTTCGGTATCATGCACGAGCGCATGGTCACGATCCGCAAACCCCAAGCTAAGCTCCTTGTCGGTTCCGGCAAGGCCGCAGAACTCCTCGAAGAGGCCAAAGCACACGATTGCGACGTGATTATTTTCGACAACGAACTCACCCCCGCCCAGCAACGCAACTGGGAGGCACTCGCGGAGAACAAAATCCTGGTGATCGACCGGCAGGAAGTGATTCTCGATATTTTTGGTGATCGGGCACAGACGAAGGAAGCCGTGCTTCAAGTCGAGCTGGCGCGCCTAGAGCACAACCTGCCCCGATTGAAAAGCGCATGGACGCACCTCAGCCGTCAGCGTGGTGGTGGCTCGATTCAGCGCGACGCGGGTGAAACTCAGCTTGAGCTCGACCAACGTATGGTGCGCACGCAGATCGCACGGGTAAAGCGCGAGCTGGAGAGCGTGATCCAACACCGCGAGACTCAGCGTAAAAAACGCATGACCGTGCCCATTCCGACTTGTGCCATCGTCGGTTATACCAATGCCGGTAAATCCTCCCTGCTTAATAAGCTGACCAATTCCAATATCTTGGCCGAAGATAAACTCTTCGCCACGCTCGACCCGACCTCTCGTCGCTGTCCCCTGCCCTCCGGCCAGCCGCTAGTTGTGACCGATACTGTTGGCTTCGTGCGCAATCTCCCCCACCGGCTCGTCGATGCGTTTAAGGCCACGTTGGAAGAAGCTATTGTATCCAACTTTTTGATACATGTGCTCGATGTAAACAGCCCTGAAGTCGATGCCCATTCCGAGACCACTCTTTCGGTGCTAAAAGAACTGGGCGCGAAGGATAAAAAGATCATCACCGTCTTTAATAAGATCGACGCTCTTTGGGATCAGGAAACGCGTCATGATCTAGCCATACGCTATCCCGAGGCCCTCTTTATCAGTGCCCATACCGGCGAAGGTCTCGAAGTCTTGCAGGACAAGATGGAAGCCATCATCGAAGCCGACTTTGCGCAGCTACGCCTATTAATCCCTCACGACCGCTACGACATCGTCGCTCGCCTCCATCGTGAAGGCGGCGTGCGCAAAGAAGAAGCCCGCGGCGATGGCACTTACCTCGTCGGCTCCGTGCCGGAGCGTATGATCTCCGTGATCAGCCCTTATATAATTACGGACACTATTCGCTGACGTTGAGCCGCACGAATCGAGTGCTGCCACTCATGTCGATTTCGACGGTTTGGGTATCGCCGACGTTGACTAAGTTAGCTGGCGCAGGATTCAACGAAGAGTCCCATTCGATATCCGGCTCTATCCAGCTCGATAAGTCCGAGACGCTTTGCACGATGTAGCGCACATTCTCCTGTCCGCGAGTAAAGCTAAACATGAACTTTCTGTCGGTCAGGTTGATTTCGGAGGTTAGCAGTCCCCCGCTCTCGAAATCTTCGGGCGAGCGTCCCAGTGCATACTCAAGGAAACTCTGCACGCCGTCGCCATCGGGATCGCCGTCAAGGCTGGTATCGCTGATATCGGGGTGATTCACCTGAAGCCAAGCCGCAAAGGTCACGGGCGGATCGCCAGCAACTGCGTCTTCGATCAGGATTGAATCGATCGCAACATCACTCCGGTAGCCTGAGCCGATATCCGCTCGAAAGTGTATGCGCACGACCTGCCCCACATAGGCAGTCAGGTCAATCTCAGCCAGCGTCCACTGATTGCCTTGGCCACCAGAGCGCGCCAGCAGGCGATCCCAATTGCGGCCACCATCGATGGATATTTCGAAGTAAAGGTTCCCCATCTGCCCACTGCCACTATCGTTCATGTGGTAGTAGAAACTAATCTGTGGCTCGATGAGATTATAGCCGTAGTCGATACGATCATAAGTGGAAGGACGGAAACCGAGACCGCCCGCACTTTTGGTATCGACGAAGAAACTCACAAAATCCGCGAAATAAACATACTCGCGTAGATAGTGGATGTGGTCGAACGCATCGTCAAAGCGGCTGAGTGCGTAAAGGTCGTTGGTCGCGCTGTAGCTCTCATCGTAATCGACCTCAATCGTATGGACGACATTCAGCTCCAACCCCGTCAAACTCTTGGCGTGCACGAGATTAGCCTTCAAAAACGATTCGGAGATATTGGCCTCCATGTTGGCGAGGCTGCCTTCCACCGCGAGTGCCCCGTTGGTGTACACAACCATCACATCCAAGACAGTCGCCCCAGCAAGCGCATCTCCCGCTAGTGCGTCGCCGTTGCTGTCTTCGAGCTCGTCGGACAGGGGAGACGCCAGATGGTAGTGGTCATCGTTTCCGCAGCCATATACTTCGCTGCCTACGGTATCGACTTCGAGCAGGACGTGGCTCTGCGTCGGCACATCGTAGCGCAGCTGATAATCGCGGTCGCTCTGCGCATCATGTATCCAAGCTCTCAAGACGCCGCCCGCAGATGATAAAGTGACGAAGCTCTCCGCATCTTCGGGCAAGCTAGCCGTCACGCCCAGCGTCTCGGAGGCACGCCCCCAGAGTTGAGTCTTAATGACCTTTGCGCTTACTGAGTCCCCATCAAATAGAGCAATACGGAGCGTATCGCCAACATGAAGCGTATCGAGACTCACTTCCAAAAGACGGGAATTGACTTCAATATTCTGGGCGCGAAAAGCCGCGGGATTGCGACTCGTCCATACTCTTTCGTCACCGCTTTGCGAAATTACATCTACGAGTGTAACCTCTTTAGCAGGCGGGACATGCGTCGAAAGGTCACTTTTTACAGGCTCGGGTTTAGGCTCAAAATGCAGATCTTCCACCTCCTCCACATGAAAACGATGCTCCACATACGCGCCACCCAGCATCCATAATCCGACAAGGACCAATAGGATCAATAAGCAAATAGGTAAACACTTAGCGCGAAACATGCCTAATACTACCTATTAGGAAAAACGAATCTGGCAAACCTAATGATTGGGATTAAGTCAACAGCTTCACCTTGCTATGTCGCGTGACTAGGTATTAAACTACGACTCTACCCCACCCACAACAGGAGAAAAAACACAATGGATGTCAAAATTCGATTTCTTGGTGCGACACGCGGAGTCACTGGCTCACAATACGTCGTCGAAGCTAACAACCAGCGTGTCATGATTGACTGCGGTTATTATCAAGAACGTGCCCTGCAAGATCGCAACTGGGAGCCGTTTAAAGTCGCCCCGGACACACTTGATGCGGTGCTGCTCACGCATGCACACCTCGACCACTGCGGTCTGATTCCGAAACTCGGCAAGGAAGGGCTACGTGCTAAGGTCTTTTGCACAGCGGCAACAGGCGATATCGCTCAGATCGTGATGAAGGACAGCGCCAAGATACAGGAGGAAGACGCCGCCTATAAAAAGAAACGACATAAGCGCGAAGGACGTAAAGGTAAATACCCCGAAGTGCCGCTGTTCACGATTGAGGATGCTGAACGTGTCTGTGGGCTAATCAGCCACGTCCCGTTTAAACAAACGACTCGTATCGCCAATGGCTTTGAAGCGACCTTCTATGAGAGTGGTCATATCTTGGGCGCCGCCAGCATCTTACTTAAAGTAAGCTCGGAAGGCAAAACACGCACAATCCTCTTTTCCGGAGATATCGGACGTAATCACGTACCGATCCTTCGCGATCCTACTGTGTTTCCCGGGGGTGCCGACTATGTGGTCATGGAATCCACTTACGGGGACCGCGATCATAAAGATGCAGGCGACATCCATCAACAGCTGGCCGATGTGGTCAACGAGGCGCATCGCACCGGAGGCAACGTGATTATCCCAAGCTTCGCCGTGGAGCGTTCGCAAGAGTTAATGTATTATTTAGGCGAACTGCTAGAGGCCAAACGTATCCCGCCCACCATGGTGTTTGTGGATAGCCCGATGGCTGTGCGGGTGACCGATATTTTTCGCCGCCATCCAGAACTCTTCGATGAAGAAGCTGTAGAGAAGCTAAATCGTGGCAAGCATCCCTGCGATTTTCCTTCACTCAAAATGACCAAGAGCACGGCACAGTCCAAAGCCATTAACTATATCCGTGGCACAATTATCGTGATCGCCGGTTCTGGCATGTGTACGGGTGGCCGTATTAAACACCATTTGAAGGCCAACTTGGGACGCCCCGAGAGCACTATTCTGTTTGTTGGCTATCAAGCGCAGGGCACACTGGGCCGCCACATTCTGCAAGGTGCGGATACAATCCGGCTACATGGGGAACCGCATAAAGTCCGCGCTCGCATCGCACAAATCCATGGCTTCTCCGGACATGCCGGGCATTCAGAACTCATAACTTGGGTCTCCGCGATCAAAGAAAAGCCACGACGTATTTTCGTAACGCATGGCGAAGAAAAGGTCGCGATCCAATTTGCTCAAGAACTCGAAACCACACTAGGCGTGCCAAGCGAAGCACCGGAGTTTGATTCAACTTACAACTTGGAATAGTCACAGTCCCAGACTCGTGAGAAATGATCGAAAATACGTAAGCTGAATCGCCGATAGAGGCCACGCGCCAGAAATAGCAGTAAGACACCGATCAGGCTCCCGGCAAAGTGCGAGAACTCCAGAATTGAGAACGGGAAGAGATCCTCCAACCAAGGCTTCTGGATGGACAAAGTAGCGGCGCGTGTGCCCTTCGAGTGCTTTTCTTAGCCTGAGCGTGCCTGTAGTGAGTCTGTCGAAGTGCAGCCGCCGTTTTAGAAGATATCGGTTGATGCGATAAAGATCGTATGAATGGAGGGCAATGCTCCGTCATTGACGTTCGCACAGGGCGACAAAACAGGGTGGCCGCCCTCCATACTGCGGAAAAGATGGAACTTTGTTCCGGTTCGCGTTGTGCCCGGTCTTGTCGCTTCGCTCGGAACCCTCCAGCATTTTTAATACGCAATGGCATTGTCATTTGTGTATAGCGTACTACAAAAAAGTGTCTTCGATCCATTGATGAATCGCTTGCTTGCCATCGGCGTTCAGACCGTGGCCTGCTTCTGGGATTTCAACAAAAGTGGTTGGAGGATACGCGGTAGCTAAAGCAACCGATCCCAGTTGTTTCAACAAATCGCTTAAGTCCGTGAATTCGGGTCGTGTCATTACCCTTGTGATAGATCACCGAGATTCAGGCAGGTCTTTACTGACAGGTAGCGAGGCATGGCCTCATGCCGCACGTAGCCGTATCAAGGTGCGGCATGAGGCCATGCCGCGCTACCACTTTCTACCCCGTAGATGAAATTCCACCCGCGATCTACCCAAATCGGCGAAAAGTCTTGAAGCACCCCAGAGCTAGGACAAATTACTGCGCTTTTTCCAAATCTTATGAAAACACTAAAATTCGCAGTTCTCCCCGGTGATGGTATCGGCCCTGAAGTCATGGAAGTCGCGCTCGACGTCCTTAAAGCCGTCGGCAACAAGTTCGGCTTTGCTCTCGATTACGAGCATGCCGACATTGGTGGCATCGCGATCGATAATCACGGCGTCGCTTTCCCTGATAGCACAAAGGCCGTTTGTGAAAAATCCGAAGCCATCCTCTTCGGCTCGGTCGGCGGCCCCAAGTGGGAATCGCTGCCTCCAAAGGAACAACCCGAGCGCGCCGCCCTGCTCCCGATTCGCAAGGCATTTGCACTCTACGCCAACGTGCGCCCCGGCCTGCTCTACCCGCAATTGACCGAAGCGTCCCCGCTTAAAGACAATCGCATCCCCAACGGCATCGACATCGTTTGCATCCGCGAACTCACTGGCGGCATTTACTTCGGCCAACCGAAGTCGACCACCACACTGGAAAACGGCGAAGAACAAGCGATCGACACTATGGTTTACAAGACCAGCGAGATCGAGCGCATCGCTCAAGTCGCCATCGACACCGCCAAAGCACGCGGCGGCAGCGTCTGCTCCGTCGATAAGGCCAACGTGCTGGAAACCTCCGTGCTCTGGCGCAAGGTCGTCACTGCTTACTTCGCGAAGCATGCACCTGAGATCAAACTCAGCCACATGTATGTGGACAACGCCGCCATGCAACTCGCTCGCGATCCAAACCAGTTCGACGTGCTTTTCACCGAAAACATGTTTGGCGACATTCTCTCTGACGAAATGGGTGTCATCTGCGGCTCCCTTGGCATGCTGGCTTCCGCCAGCCTCGGCGCCGAAAAGAATAGCCTAGGCTTCCCCTTCGGTCTCTACGAGCCCTCCGGCGGCACCGCACCCGACATCGCGGGTAAAGGCATCGCCAACCCCTGCGCACAGATCTTGTCGGGTGCGATGATGCTCCGCTACAGCTTCGGCGAAAACGAGGCCGCTGCCGCGATTGAAGCCGCCGTAGAAAAAGCCGTCACAGGAGGTGTCCGCACCGGCGACATCGCCTTCGGCCTAGACTCCGTCGGCACTAAAGAAATGGGTGCAGCCGTTCTGGCAAACCTCTAGGGCACTGCACTGGCACGACGTAATTTTTAACCACGGATGGACACGGATAAACACGGATATGAGTATGAAACTATTATACTCTGAAGAAACAGGTGAGATCCTCAATTGTTCGTTTGAGGTACTCAATGAGATTGGACATGGACTGCATGAAAAAATCTATGAGAACGCTCTTGTTGTTGAACTTGGAATCAGGGATATCGCATATTCTCAACAATCCGAATACCCCGTGCTCTATAAGTCAGTTCCAGTCGGGAAATATGTGCCAAACTTAATCACTCACGACAAAATAGTCGTTGATACCAAGACCATCGATAAAATCACCGAACATGAACGTGGTAAAATGCTCAACTATCTTCACATTACAGGCCTTAAAGTCGGTCTGATCATTAACTTTAAGCACGCAAAGCTAACATGGCTACGAGTCGTGCGCTGACCGTAAGAAAAAATCCGTGTCCATCCGTGTTCATCCGTGGTTAAAAATTCATTAACTAACTAATCATCCTTCTCCCATGACCTCCGCTGAAATCCGCCAGTCCTTTCTCGACTTCTTTGCCTCCAAGCAGCACAGCATTGTGCCTTCGGCATCACTTATGCCGCAGTCGCCTGGCTTGCTCTTTACCAATGCGGGGATGAATCAGTTCGTGCCCTACTTCCTCGGCACTGAGAAGGCACCTTACTCCCCTGCCCGCGCGGCGGACACGCAGAAGTGCATCCGCGCCGGTGGCAAACACAACGACCTCGAAGATGTGGGTTACGACACCTACCACCACACCTTCTTTGAGATGCTGGGTAACTGGTCTTTTGGTAACTACTTCAAAAAGGAAGCCATCGAATGGGGATGGGAACTGATTGTCGATGTCTGGGGTGTGCCCGCCGAGCGCCTTTACGCCACCGTCTATGCGCCGTCGGAAGGCGACCCCTCGGAGTTCGACCAGGAAGCCTACGATTTCTGGGCGGCGCTCTTTACCAAAAAAGGCCTCGATTCAAAGAAACACATCATCAACGGCAACGTGAAGGACAACTTCTGGATGATGGGCGAGACCGGCCCCTGCGGCCCCTGCTCCGAGCTCCACGTCGACCTGACACCCAAGGGCGACAGCGAGGGCAAGCTCGTCAATATGGACTCCGACCTCTGCATTGAGATCTGGAACCTTGTCTTTATTCAATACAATGCCGAAGCCGACGGCAGCTTTCGCGACCTCCCCGCCAAGCACGTCGATACCGGCATGGGCTTCGAACGCGCCTGCTCGCTCATCCAAAACACCAGGGGCTTCACTGACTTTTCGCAGAAGCCGACCAACTACGCGACCGACGTCTTCCAACCGATCTTCCGCACACTGGAAAAGCTCAGCGGTAAGACCTATGCCGACATCTACCCAGGCCAAGGTAGTGAGAAATCGGATACACTCGACGAGGCCATCGCCTTCCGCGTGATCGCCGATCACATCCGCACACTCTCCTTCTCCATCGCCGACGGCATCCTGCCCGGAAACACAGGCCGCAACTACGTGCTGCGCCGCATCTTGCGCCGCGCTGTCAAATACGGTCGCAGCCTCGGCTTTGATGGTGGCGAACCGTTTTTGCCCAAGCTCGTTGATACGCTGATTGCCGAATTCGGCAGCGTCTTCCCCGAAATCAAGACGCGCGCCGCTGCGGTTAAAGAAGCACTCGCGACTGAAGAAGAGAGCTTTAACAAGACGCTAAATTTAGGATTAGATCGCTTTCATACCGTGGTTACTCTAATCATTGCAGTGAAGGAAGGTGTTGCAGATTACAGAAGTGTTCCATTCCAGCTTAAACAGAACCCCGGCAAATACTCATTTCCTCCCGAAGAAGCCTTCAAACTCTACGACACTTTCGGTTTCCCGCTCGACCTCACCGCGCTTCTCTGCCGAGAGCGCGGCATCACTCTAGACGAGACCGCGGTGGAAGCTCGGATGGAAGAAGCCCGCGAGCTCTCCCGCGCTTCACAGAAAAGCACGATTGTTCGCGCACTCGACCTCAGCTCCGAAGCTGTAACCGAATTCGTTGGCTTCGATAACGACACCTGTCAGGCAACCATTATCGAAGTCCACGAGCAAGAAGGCCAGCTGCTCGTCATCACTGATAAGACGGTGCTGTTCACTGAAATGGGTGGCCAAGAAGGTGATACCGGCACCGCGACGATGAACGGCACTACCTACGAAATCGTAGGCGTGCAAAAGATCGGCAATGCTGTCGCACACATTTTCGAAGGCGTCGACTCTTCACACTTCACTCCTCACTCGCCACTTTCACTCTCACTCGACGGCGCACGCCGTCGCCCCATAGAAGCACATCACACCGCCACCCACCTTCTCCACTGGGCGCTGCACGAAGTCGTCTCCAGCGACGCGGGTCAACAAGGCTCCAGCGTCTCGACGGAGCGTCTGCGTTTCGACTTCAACTCGAAGGCACTCACACCCGCGCAGATCACCGAGATGGAAGAACGGGTCAACGGCTGCATCCAAAATGCGGAGACCGTCTCCTGGCAGGAAGTGCCCCACACCGACGTGAAAGGGCGCGCCGACATCATGCAGTTCTTCGGCGATAAATACGGCGACCTAGTGCGGGTGGTGCAAATCGGCGGCGAAGCCAAGGCGCTCGACGGTTACTCGATGGAGCTCTGCGGCGGCACCCACGTGCGCAACACCTCCGAGATCGGCCTCTTCAAAATCAAATCTGAAGGTGCCATCGCATCCGGTGTGCGCCGGATCGAAGCGGTCTGCGGGCAGGCCGCATGGCACTGGCTGACCGAGATGACCGAAAAATCAGTCATCGAAGAGAAGAGTCTGCGCGCAAAGCTGAACGAATCGAACCAGCAACTGATTGAAGCCGGGGAAGCACCCGTCGAGCACAACGAGTTTCCTCGCATCATGGGAGCGCTGCTAGCGGAGGGTGACTTCCACCAGATCAATGCCGTAGCGGATCACTACAAAGCGCACCTAGCTACCATGCGGGAAGCCAGTGTAGAAGCCGACAAGAAAGTCAAAAAAACACAAGCCGCCGGTGCCGCCAAGGCAGCCAACGCGATGCTGGCCGACTTGGATCTTTCCGGAAACCTCGTCATTGCGACCGAAGGGCCTGCCGCGCTCTTGCAAGAGCTCATGAATGGTCTCAAGCAACAGCAATTTGCTCAAGCCGCCTTCCTCATCGTCGATGATGGCGACAAACTGCACCTGGGCGCGCTCTGTGGCGACACGACCAAGGGCGCAGGCTTGGTGGCTGGCAAACTCATCCAAAGCCTCGCCCCCATCGCCGGCGGCAAAGGCGGCGGCAAGCCCGACATGGCCCGCGGCGCCGCACCGGAGCGGACAAAAGCAAGCGAACTCGAAGCCAAGGCAAAAGAAGCACTCAGCATTTAACCGCAACCGTGGCGTGTCCGCTCGTCGGACGCCTTCGTCAGAGTCAGCCGCAACCGTGGCGTGTCCGCTCGTCGGACGCCTTCGTCAGAGTCAGCCCAACGAAGAGAGTTAGCCGGAAGACAGATGTCAGCCGCGCCCTGCGTATGTGTCGCTATTTACTTGCCCGCGCCCCGCAGTCGGTTGGGGGCGAACTGGTTCCCGCACGTATTCTCTGCGCCCCGTTTCTGTATGAACCTAACCGCGATTCGACAACTGCCTTACGGCTTCCCCGCATAAGCAAGGTGCTTACGCGGGACAGCCATTCAGATTTCGGCACTACATGCGTGCGGTGCTTTCAACCTTTCGTTTGAAGTAAATATTTT
>Ga0335398_10001245_pt1 | contig 44416 bp, 49 predicted proteins | sample BON03_FD_205742 | JGI IMG/M metagenome (GOLD analysis project Ga0335398, IMG submission 205742) | Freshwater microbial communities from Lake Bonney liftoff mats and glacier meltwater in Antarctica - BON-03 (spades assembly) (version 2) | ecosystem: Environmental > Aquatic > Freshwater > Ice >... | reverse complement strand
GATCTGGTGGGTGCAGAAATCAACCAGGCTCACCGCGGAAGCTATAGCCATTATTGAAACGGCTCCAGAAGTCTATTTCTCAGCAGCCAGCGTTTTTGAAATCGAGATCAAGCGACCAAAAATTCCGCAACTCCCCATTGATTTGGCAGCTGAGTTTTTAAAAGTCGGGTTTCTTGATCTTCCCATCACCTCCGATCATGCCGCAGAAATCGGCAAGCAAGAATCGCTTTTTGGCCATGGCCCCTTCGACCGGCTGCTGATTGCTCAGGCAGAAGCTACCGGATTGAAGTTAGTTACCGCGGACGGTAATCTAACCAAGCTTCAACCATCAAACACAATCGCAATCTAACTGCAACGCCTGCAGTTAGCTTCTCTGCAGTCCGTTTCAGCTACCCTTAGTGGGTGATAATCGTATTCAAACCCCTATTGCTAACTGCTGCTCTCATTGGCGTGCTGGCTGTTGCCGGCTGCGCCCCTCAAGAGGTTGCTAACCCGGCTGCGGCCACCAGTGATGCTTCTGTGACCCAAGGGGGCACTGACTCTGCCCAGGAGGCCGTAGCAGACCTTTCTTTACTGGAGGCTGTTGAAGCCAGTTATCAGCTTTGGCTAGCTAATGGCATGACCGAGCAGGTCACTTCTTCGGGTGACAGATATGTTTTGACTTATCAGCCAAGTGCTGATGGCGGAAGTTTTTTAGCGGCTCTTTATAATCTTGAGCTTGATGACATCATTCCAATCGAACAGCCCGAGCTATTCACTGTCTATAGTGCTTGGGCGATGCTGAAAGAAGATGCAACCGTTATTGTCGAAGGCGAAAACAAACTAAGCCTTGAAAACAAGGATTACGGCGACTTCACAGTGTTTATTGAAAACGGTCTTATCGTTTCCGGCGAAGAAGCAAATGGAGCTTGGACCGGAGTCTTTAGGTACGAACCAGACCTGCCTCTTCTGGAAAGACTCAATCGCGAGATACTAGAAAGCCAGGATAGTGAATAACTCCAGCTAACTGGCTAAACTGAAACCAAGGGCAGAACCTAGTTTTGGAATAATCTACAAGTACCAAAAAAATCAGATTTATATTTGTGTGAGGCGTGTATGTTCAAGTGGCTTAGATCCAGAAACTCCACCCGACTCTCAGCGAGCGCCTCAAACTCCTCCCCGGAACTGGATTTCACTAACCCCGATAAAGAAAAGTTTGCCGAAAGCCTTTCTTCTTGGCGAGAAAGCCTTGAAGAGACTCTCTCCCAGGACAAAAAGTTGGTCCAAAATGACCTCACATTCATGAACCCAGAGGCTTTAGCTGATCTTAAGCAAAGAGACGCTCTGGTTAGAAAAGAGGCCGTGCTCAAAAAGCGAGCCGCCAACCTGAAGGCGAAAGCCAAAGAAGAGAAAGCGGTGGGCAAAAAAACGACAGCTAAGCCTGCCGCAAAAAAAGCGGCGCCTCAGAAAACGGCTTCAAAAACAGCTGCCAAACCAGCTAACAAACTGTCCGCGAAACCAAGTGCAAAAACTGCCGCAAAGCCCGCGTCTAAACCTGCGACCAAGAAGACAGTCACCAAAGCCGCTAGCAAGCCAGCTACCAAGGTAGCCGCTAAGACACCAGCCAAAAAACCAGTCAAAAAACCAGTCAAAAAACCAGCCAAAACCACTGCCGCCAATCCAAAAACCACACCTACAAAGAAGGCTCCGGCCAAAATAAAGCCGAAGCCAGCAATAAAGCCAGCCACTGAAATAAAGCCCAAGAAGGCCACCACTCCAGCCAAGAAGCCTGCTGCCAAGAAGCCGGTTGTAAAAAGTCCTGCTGCTGCGCCTAAAAATAAATAAGAGTTAACCCTTATCGAGGTGTTGATTCGATGTGAATTCTCTACTAACCTATAATCCATGAGCGAAGCGACCAAAAAGGTATTTGGCACAGCCATAAGTGGCTATAACCGTGCCGAAGTTGATAGGCATGTTGCCTGGCTGCAAAAGAACCTTGCTGACATCGAGCAGTACAACGCCATGGCAGTTCGAGAACAGAATGCCCTTCGCGAAAAAATCGTTGAACTTGAAGAATCGCAGAAACTAAATCGCTCACCTGGCTACGCCCAGGTTGGAGCTCAATTTGAGCAAACCCTTCGGTTGGCAGAGTCAGAAGCGGCCAAGCTAGTGAACGATGCCGCCAAGGATGCCATCAAGCTTCGCGAAACAGCCAAGGCCGAAGTTGAAAGACTTAGGTTCGAGGCTGAAGACGAGCTCGAGAAAACCGAGAGCGCGGCAAAGCGCCAAGCCAAGTCAGTTTTGGCATCCGCCAGCAAGGAAGCCCGCGAAACCATAGATAGCGCCGAAGACGCAATGCAGCGGGTTGAGTCTGAGCGCGCAAGATTGCAAAAGGAAGCCAACGTTATTCGCTCCGACGCCGATAACTACGTTTCCAGGGTCAAGGCCGAGCTTCAGAGTGAAGTCGAGCGAATTCAGAATGAGAACTCAAGGCTTCTAAAAAGAAACGCTGAGATCGAATCCGAAATCTCGGAAAAAATTGACATCGGTGAGAAGCAGGCGCTTCAGATTTTCCGCAAGGTTCAATCTGAAGCCGAGCAAATGCGAGATGATGCCGAACGCTCGCTTGCAGCGGCAACCGAAGAAGCTAGCTCATTGATTGAAAACTCAGAGGACACCCTTGAAAGGGCACGCAAGGAAGCGGACCGCACGGCCTCCGAATCTCAGGGCATGGCATTGGCGCTTATCGCTGATGCGCGCGCTCGAGCAGAGTCCGTCTCACTCAAGTCGCTGGACATAGCAAGAGAAGCGATTGCTGAAGCAGAAGCACGTCTTGCAAGGCTTCCTAGCCAGGCAAACGCCATTGAGGCTTTCCTAGATGAAACCAGCAAGATGATTACACCGGAGCAGGAAGTGTTTCTTGCTCGCAGAAGGTCACTTGAGGACTCATCGCGCAAGCCAATTGAGGCTGAGCTAGTAATTGACGAAGAGCCTGCAGTTTCCAAAGACGAGAGCTAATTGCAAGCAGTTTGAACACTTTTCCAAAAGCACTCCTTATGGCCGTAGTTGGCAGCTTCGTTTTAGCCGGCTGCCAGGCAACCGCTCAAGAAACCCCAAGCCCGACTGCTGAAGCCACGCAAACCCCATCGGCAGATTCTTCGGCGACTTCCGAAGCAGCGCCTTCTTTTACTAGCCCGGTATCTGCTCAAGAGTCGCTCACTCTATTTGAGGCAGCCGCGAGGCTAAGTTGCGAAACTGCGCTCGATCAGGGCATCACCGAGAAGGCTGTCGACGGCAGCGTGACGATGGTGATGGTTAGCGAACAGGATGCCATCGAGTCTTATAGCGCGGCATACATGGAAATCGGACCGCCCAAAAACTACGTCTTGGTCTTTGAGGCCGATATGTTTGCGGTTTGTGGGGCTCACTTTAGTTTTGTTCTTGCCAGTGATGCGGGGAGCGATGTAAAGATTGCGGCCGAATTGGAACCGGATGGCAGTTTCTTTGTTATCCAGGACTTTGGAGAATTTGGGATGCAGGCTCAGAGCTACGTTCTTGAAGATGGGCTGTTCAAAAGCATCATCACCACCTACGGTGATCAGATCAGAGCCACTGACTTGGTTTACGGAAAGCCGGTCCCTGGAGATCTAGAAATCTTGCAGATAGCTTTCGATCAGTTCTTTGGCTAGCTAGTTCTTTTTTAGAAGACCAGCGATTGAGTTCATTGCTCCGCCCAGCACGGCCGGAATTCCGCCACCCGGGTGGACAGAAGCTCCAACTCTATAAAGCCAAGGCCGAAGTGGGTTTTGGTATTGCGGGCTATGAAATGGCCCGGACTGCCAAATTGGCTTAGTAGCTCCGTAAAGAGCTCCTCCGGGAGCGCCCCAGCTGCCGAAATAATGTGGGTCTAGAACAATGTGGTCTTCAAGCAACTCAGTTATGGGCTTGCTTAGCCCGAGCTTATTAGAGATGCGCACTATCTCTTTTTTCACCCAAGGGTGTTCAATGTCGTAGTTTTTGCCATCTGCTGGGGCCGTCAGAAGAACTGCAACGGTTGGCTTGTCGTTCGGGTATATCTCGTTGGCCTTGTAGTAGTTCACAAAAGCCATGGTCTGATTTGGTAGTTGGTTATCTTCCAGCTTTTTATAAAGATCACTTGGGTCATCCGGCATTACAACCGAGTGGGTGACTGTGTCTTTGGGTAGTGGCTTCGCTAAGACTCCGTAGATTGCGATTCCCGAGCAAGACCGCATTCTTGCGGGGCTTGCTGGCTTCTTGGTCATCAACGACTTGAAGACCTGCGGGTCCAAAGAAGAAACAATATAGTCGGCCAAAAAGAAGCCATTTTTGGTTTCGATCTTTTGCTTGTTAATGCTTGTTATTTCTTCGTTGAGCCTGATTGTCACTCCGGCGGCGACCGCAAGCTTGCCAAGTGATTGGGCGATTTCGTTAACGCCACCGACTGGAACCCGAATGCCATCGGTTGCCATGACGGCGGTCATTGAAGCGTAAAGCGCGAGGGTTTTGGAAGGCGCGATGCCGGCATTGAGCGTGTGGATGGCGATGATGTCTTTCAGATCCTGTGGCAACCACTTGATGGCATTTAGATACCAGCTGGTGGTGAGCCTGAACCCATATCGCTTTTGAAGTTTTGCAAGCGCTGGCCAAGCTTTCGGGTCAAGCGGCAGCTTGGTTAGTAGCTCCGTGATCGGACCGGTTAGCGGAGCGTGCTCCTTTTCAAATTTTTGCCAAGGCGTCGACCACTTGTGGTCGGGTTTTACTGGCAGGTCAGTTATTTCATCCTTGTAGTAATACCTGCCAAGTTCGTTTAGTTTTACAAATTCTAGATCTGCAATTTGTTGAGCTGTCCTTTCTTGTTTCTCACCCAGCTGGTCATAACTTTCCAGGAGCTTGTCCCAAACACCGGTGAAGGTCACCAGGGCTGGACCGGTGTCCATTATTTGGCCGGCAACGCTAACTCTTCTTGATTTGCCACCTAGCCAGTCGTGACGCTCAATGACTGTCACTTCGTGACCAGCGCGCGCTAGCAGAGCGGCGCTTGCAAGGCCGGAGAGCCCTGCTCCTAGAACGATTACTTTGCTCATATTTTCTGACTCTTAGTTTCCTTGTTCATGGTCTCCTTTTTACGGGTAGACCCCCAACACCAGTCCAGTTACCAATTGGACGCCCGCAACCGCTCCGGCAAGATACGGGAAAGCAATGGAGTACTTATAAAGATCGTGAGCTTTTTCAGGCGTTGGAGTTTTGAAGATGCCGTAAACCAACAGTCCTGCGACTACAGCGTTCACAACTGCAACCGGAATGTTAATAAGCGCAAATAGCACCGTGGAAATTCCCCACCAGAAAGTCGCCCAAATAGCAGTCTTTCTTGGGCCAAGATGGACGGCGGTGGTAATGATACCGGTGTCGCTGTCTTGGGGGATGTCTTGAATCGCGTCATAGGCGTGCTTTGCAATTGACCAGGCCATCAAGCCGGTAACCGCCAACCACACCGGTGTGACTCCAAGGGCCAGCGGAACAAAAGCCAGCGGGAACGCGTAATCGGTATTCGAAAGGGCATCAAGATACTTTCTGGCTTTAAACCGCAAGGGCGGTGCTGAGTAGAAAGTGAAAAACAACGCATAGGCAAGCATCCAGAGGGTTGCTGCCAATGGCAGGGTAAGGGCGAAGTAGAAAAGAAACGGAACGTTGGTGACAATTACCGCTATCCAGATTGGTTTGACTTCATTCGGGAAGATGTGAGCACCTTCATAACCGCCCTTTCGGGCGTTTATGTTGTCGGTTTCTTGGTCAAAGATGTCGTTGATTCCATAGATCAGGATGTTCATCGGGAAGGTGACCCAAATCAAGATTGGGACGATGTCCCACGTCCACAAAAAGCCTGCCAACCACATTCCAGTGACGGAGGTTCCAATGGTATTTACCCATAGAACCGGGCGAGAAATCTCAATTAGCCGCTTCAACATTAGAAAAGCCTAGACGGGAAGCGGCAGTTTAGTTTGAGGTGGAGCACTATCACAAATGTGCGATAAGAAAACCGCCTTTTTGGCGCGTAAATTGCGATACTTGTCACCAATGTTCAATCTTGTTCACAATCGTGAGGCCTAAATGACAAGCATCAACCCACTGCTGGCTCCTGATACTGGATCAATTAGCGTCAATGCAGCCAGCGCAAGCGCCGCCCTCGAGTCGCTTTTGTCTATCAGGTATTTCGAAGAAGCCGTGGATGGCCTATTTGCTCGCGGACTTATGCATGGAACTATGCACCTGTCGATTGGCCAAGAGGCGGTCGCAACCGGCGTTTGCGCAGCGCTTCGAAGGACTGACTTTATTACCTCCACTCACCGCGGTCACGGTCACTGCATTGCAAAGGGTGCCGATCTGACCAGAATGATGGCGGAGCTATTAGCCAAGCAGACCGGTTACTGTCGCGGTCGCGGCGGCTCAATGCACATTGCCGATGTTGAAACCGGAAACCTCGGCGCCAATGGAATTGTCGCCGGTGGAATCCCAATTGCCGCTGGGGCAGCGCTAGCCCAAAAGATGAAGGGCAAAGATAACGTCGTTGTGAGCTTCTTTGGTGATGGTGCAACCAACGAGGGCGCATTCCACGAGGCGATGAACTTGGCGGCCATCTGGGATTTGCCGGTTGTGTTTATTTGCGAAAACAATAAATACGGCATGAGCGGTTCGACTGAATTCAGCATGAGAATTGACCAGATTTCTGAGCGCGCCGGTAGCTATGGCTTTCCCGGAGTAACGGTTGACGGCAATGACGTAGATGCTGTTTTCGAAGCCACTAAGACCGCGGTTGAAAGAGCGAGAGCAGGCGAGGGTCCAACTTTGATTGAGTGCATGACCTACCGACACAAGGGGCACTCCAAGAGCGATAAGAATCTCTACCGCACTAAAGAAGAGATTGAGGAATGGAAGGCCAAGGATCCGATTGGCCGTTTCGAGCAAAAGGTTATGGAGCAGGGGACTTTGACCAAGGAGCAAATCGATGCAATTACCGAAAAAGCCCGTAATTCGGTCCGCAGCGCAATCACCGAGGCTTCCGAAGCCCCAGATTCTGATCCCGCGGAGTTACTCAGCAGCGTTTACAGGGAAGCAGAATAAATGACCGAACGCATACTTACCTACGCCGAAGCAATTCGCGAGGCGATCGGGCAGGCCATGGAGACTGATGAGAACGTCTTCATGCTCGGCGAGGACATCGGCATCTACGGAGGCGCCTTTGGTGTTTCTGGAGATCTCTATCACCGCTTTGGAAAAGACCGAATCATAGACACGCCAATTTCAGAGCTCGGCATTGTCGGAGCTGCGGTTGGCGCTGCCCTTGTCGGCATGAAGCCCATTGTCGAGATTCAGTTCTCGGACTTCACCGCTCAGGCAATGGACCAGATTGTTAACCAGGCCGCCAAGATTCACTTCATGCTCGGCGGCGAGCTTTCAGTGCCGCTGGTGCTTCGAGCACCTTCTGGTTCAGGAACCGGCGCTGCGGCGCAGCACTCTCAGAGCCTAGAGGCTTGGTTTGCTCACGTGCCCGGGCTAAAGGTAGTTATGCCATCAAGCCCATACGAGGCCAAGGGCCTGTTGCTTGCAGCCCTAGATGATCCAAATCCAGTTATTTTTCTGGAGCACAAGCTTTTGTACAAGACTTCCGGCCATGTTCCTGAAGAGCAGTACCGAATTCCCCTTGGGACAAGCAACCTGGTGCGAACCGGCAAGGACCTGACGGTTGTGGCTAGCGGTGTGATGGTTTCTAGGTGCCTTGAAGCAGCTGAATCTCTCAAGGATTCCGGTGTTGAACTAGAGGTAATCGACATTCGATCATTGTCACCTTTTGATATGGCCCCGATAAACGAATCGATTCTAAAAACTGGCAAGGTCATGCTCGTTCAAGAGGCTCCGAAGCACGGAGGTTTTATGGCCGAGGTTGCAGCTCAAATTTCTGAGGGCCCGGCGCTATTCTCATTGACTGAGCCGGTTCGAAGGTTGTGCGGAATGGATGTTCCTATTCCATATGCTCCACAGCTTGAAAAGAGTGTTGTTCCTCAGCTGGATGACATCATTGCCAATGCTTTAGAAGTGCACAGAGGTAGCTAATGGCCAGCACCGCGATAGTGATGCCCAAGATGTCAATGACCATGACCGAGGGTGAGGTAGTTGAGATCCTTATCGCGGTCGGTGATGAAATCACCTCGGGTCACCTCGTGGCAGTGGTTGGAACCGATAAGACCGACATGGAGGTTGAGTCAGACCACGCCGGCAAGGTGCTAGAGGTTTTGGCTAAACCAGGCGACGTGCTTGAGGTTGGAGCTCCAATGTTTATTTTGGAGACTCAAGGCGAAGACTTACTAGCAGGCTTGTTTGGGTCGGCTCCAGAAGCGGCAGAACCAGCCCCAGCTGCAACTGAAGCCTCCCCGGTTGCAGCTACTAGCCAGGAACCTGCCCAAGAAGCAGTTAGCAGTGAAGTGCCGGCGGCAGTAGAGGCAGCAAAGCTGATTCTGGCTATGCCCGGCGCTCGCAGGCAAGCACGAGATCAAGGTATTGATCTAGCTAACGTGCAGGCTGCAAGCCCCAGCGGAGTAATCAAGCAGTCTGATTTGGCTGTGTCCAGTGGTTCAGCTCAAGCCACAGAACCGAACAGAGAGCTCAAGGCGAGGGCTTTGATTGCCAAGGTTGTCGCGACCTCTCTTGAAATTCCGCAGTTCAGTTTGAGCAAAAAGGTTTCAGTTTCAAAACCACTGCCTAAGGATTTTGTCAAAAGAGCAACTTTGCTTCTTCGAGCTTGGGAAAAAACTATTGCTGCCAGTCCGAAACTAAACACCAGGTTTGTTGACGGGGGCTTCGTTTTTAACTCCGAGGTCAGAGCTGCATATCTCGTGGAGACGAGCCTCGGCTTTGTGTCACCGGTTATTTCTTTGGCCGGAGACTTTGCAACTACTGTTGAAGCCATTTTGGCTGCCGCAAGGATAAACAAAATCTCGTTGGAGAATCTATCCGGGGCGACAACCTCAGTTACCGACTTATCCGAATTCGATGTTTTGCAAGCGAACACATTGTTGTTTGGTTCGCAAACCAGCGGATTGAATTTAGGTAAAGCATTAGAAGAGGGCCAGACAGTCACAATTGATGTCACAATTGTGCTTGATCACAGAATTGCTGATCCGGGCGATGGATCCAGAGCGCTTGGTCTATTCGAAAAGTTTTTGAACGAGGTGTTGGATGGCTAGTGCTAGAGATCGCGCCATGATCGTTAAGGTCGCTCGCATGTATTACGAGCAAGAGATGTCTCAAGACCAGATCGCGAGGGCTCTACTGACTAGCCGGTCGAACATCTCCCGAATTCTTACTGTTGCCAAGAAAAAAGGCATCGTGGAGATTAAAATTGCGGAAACCACAAAGCGTGAAACCGAATTAGAAGATATGTTAATAGCTCGCTTCGGCCTCCGTGCAGCGCTGGTCGCCATAGTGCCCTCTGGCTCAAGTGACTACAAGTCGGTCGGGCAACTGGCCGCTCAGCATTTCCTGGCGCAGCTTAAACCGAGCGTCAAGATTGCGCTTTCTTGGGGCAGGTCACTTCAGGCAATGGTTAACGAACTGGACGAGGATAATCGTCCAGACGTGACCCTGGTTCCAATCATGGGGGGCATGACCGCGACACCCGCCAGCTTGAGCGGCGAGACGCTCATCAGAACCTTGGCAAACAAACTGAATTCGGAGTACCTCACGCTGCACGTGCCAACTATCGTGCAGAGCCCAGACGTGAAGGCGGCTTTATTAAAGGAGCCGAGCGTGAAATCGGTTATTGACGCCGCGAAAATGGCGGACGTAGCCTTTGTTGGCATCGGCTCCAGAGAGTCTTCTAGCTCGAACTACATTCTTGAAACCGCAGGCATTAATAAGATTGAGCACCCTGACTTCTGGTCCAGAGCCGCAGGCGATATCGGCGGCAGGTTCTTTGATTCTCGAGGTAAGGTGATCGACACCAGGCTAGAAAATAGAACTGTGGGTCTAGATCTTGATGAACTAAGAAAAATTCGGAGAGTGGTCGGCGTTGCAGCCGGCGAGGATAAAACAATGGGAATTCTGGCAGCGCTTAGGGGCAAGCTACTATCTGATTTGGTGACAAGTTCTAGCTGCGCAATGAAACTTTTGGGTTTGGCAGATCAAGAGACACAGGAAGAGTTGGCATAACTTATGGAAAATCTATTTTGGATCTTTTTACTCATTGCGGGAATGTGGGCATTTCAGCTCTATCTTGCAGTCAAGCAATCTCAACGGTTCGGTGAGCAAATCAAGGAGATTAGAACCGCTGGCACCACAACATCTGTTGGCATAGGTGGGTACAGATATCGAGGGGGCCGTGCCTTTGTCGCAATTGCGCAGAAGGACGGAGTCGTTACCGGCTCGAGAGTACTGACGGGATTGTCCGTTTTTGCAAATTCCAAGCCTTGGGACAAGGTAATTGGCATGCACATAAGTGATTTAGCTGAAGGCAAAGGTCTTGAGAATGAGAAGAGAAAGCGCAGAGATGGGGCTAAAAGGGCAGCACAGACACTGCTAGATGAAAATGCACAAACGTGATTACAAAGTAGCTCGTGATTCAGAACCACCTCCACTAGATTCTTGACAAGCATGGTCAAAGTGGCCCGTGCTTCGATCCTTAGGAGGGTTGATGAATCTCTTTACAGACGCAGCAACGGTGTCAGCACCGGAAGGCGTATGGGGAGCAATTGCTAGCGGTGCGGAATATTTCATCGGAATATTCCAAGAAGGTGGAGTGGTACTTTTCAGTCTTATCGGAGGAATTCTTCCGACTCTGATTGTTCTACTCACGGCAGTTAATGCTCTAGTCCGTCTAATCGGTCCAGATAAAATCGAAAACTTGGGACGCAAAGCGGCCCAGCCTGGTCTTATCTGGTATCCAGTCCGTTACATGGTGCTGCCGGTCTTGGCAGTATTTTTCCTAACGAACCCAATGGCTTACACCATGGGTCGTTTTCTACCAGAGGCGTACAAGCCAGCTTTTTATGACAGCGCGGTTTCGTTTGTACACCCAATTACCGGTCTTTTCCCGCACGCAAACCCAGGTGAGCTATTTGTTTACCTAGGCATCGCAGCTGGAATTACGACTCTCGGCTTCGGTCTTGGAGACATAGCAATTCGTTTCTTGCTAGTGGGACTTGTTGTCATCTTTATTCGCGGAGTGGTAACTGAATTTATTACCAAGCGAATGATGGCTAGAAGAGATAAGGCGGCTGCCTAATGAATAACCTATTAGTAAAAGTAGGACGCGGAGTTGGTGGCGTCGTTGGAGCTCTTTACCAGGCTGGTAGAGACTCGATTGACACAGTAATCCGGAACATCCTGCCATTTATGGCGTTCATCTCATTCATCATCGGTCTGGTACTTGTTACCGGCATTGGTGACTTTATTGCTCAGGGCATCAAGCCTCTGGCTGGCAGCCTTGTTGGTCTGCTAATCGTGTCAGTGATTTGTGCAATTCCATTGCTATCTCCACTTCTAGGTCCAGGTGCGGTTATCGCACAGGTTGTTGGAACCTTGCTAGGTGTCGAGATTGGTAAGGGAACTATCCCTCCGCAGTACGCACTTCCTGCCCTATTCGCTATCAACCCTCAGGTTGGTTGCGACTTCATACCGGTAGGTCTTGCTCTTGGTGAAGCCGAGCCAGAGACAGTAGAAATCGGTGTTCCTGCCGTGCTGTTCTCTCGTTTGATCACCGGCCCTACCGCCGTTGTTATTGCGTACTTCGCAAGCTTCGGCATGTACAGCTAAAACGTTTTCCCTAACGGTTGACAGAGGGTGGGTGGAATAATCCGCCCGCCCTCTGTTCTTCTTAAAGGCAAGGAAAACACTTTTCTTAAACAACGACGTTGAAGGAGTAACAAATGGCAGATTACAAGGCAGTACTAATTGAAAAAGGCCCTGGCGGTTGGGGTGGTCCTTTGACCATTTTGCCAACCGATGAAAAGCCACTTATCTACTGCGTAACCGGAGGTGGCATTCACCCAATAGCAGCTCGCATTGCGGAGCTCACCGGTGGCCAGGTGTTTGACGGCTTCAAGTCCTCAGCACCTTTTGACAAAATCGCAGTAGCAGTCATCGACTGTGGTGGCACGGCACGCATCGGTGTTTACCCAATGAAGAAGGTAAAGACCGTGGACATTCACGCGACCAGCCCTGCTGGTCCGTTGGCAATGTTCATAACCGAAGAGCTAATGGTTTCCGGCGTAAAAGCCGACAACATCAAACCGATCGACTAGGAAGAGAAAAAAATGACGGCGCTTTACCAAAGCACTGTCACTGAGATTGGCGAATTAGTACCTGCGTTCATAGCGGAGGGAATGTTGGTCTTTTTTGGTGAGGGGGCACCGGAGGAACTCAGGGACTTCTGCATCATGCATGAAGTCAGTCACAAGCAAGACCAGGTTATGGTTGGCGATTTTTTTGCCATCGATGACCATGAGTTTGAAATTTTGGCCGTCGGCGATGTCGCCAACGAAAACCTGATGAACCTTGGGCACCTAAACCTGAAGGCCAACGGCAACAGTCAAGCAGACCTCCCCGGGGATGTATGCATCGCAGAAGTAGAGCTTCCCGAAATAAGGGTCGGGGCTCACTTCGGTATTACAAGGAGATAACCAAGTGCAATATCGTTTGAAACTAAAGCAAATGGCAGAGGCCAATGGCCGGCCATTTCGCATTGCTCTGGTTGGCGCCGGGCAGATGGGACGCGGCTTCGCCTCACAGTCACACCGACTGGGTTTGCAGGTGGCGGTAGTCGCGGACATCGCTGAAGAGCGCATCAGTCAGGCATTTACCGACCTGGGTCTAGATGCACCGCTAATTTCAAACGATATTGCTCTTCTCAATGCTGCGATAGCCAGCGGCAAGCCAGCGGGGACAACGGACTCCAACATTGTTCCGCTTTTGGATGTTGACGTTGTCGTCGAGGCCACCGGAGTCGCCGAGATCGGCGCTCAGGTTATCTACAACACTCTGATCAACAAAAAGCACAGCGCCACCTTGAATGTCGAGTGTGACGTGACCATTGGGCCGATGCTGCGCGAGACCGCCAGAGAAAACGGAGTGCTCTACTCGGTTTGCAATGGCGATGAGCCGGCGGAAGCTAAAGAGCTTGTCGATTTTGCGAAGGACCTGTCCTTTGAGATCGTGATGGCAGGAAAGGGTAAAAACAATCCTTTCGAGCCTCACTCCAACCCGGATACTGTCGCCGAGCGCGCAGCCCAAAAACACATGAACCCCAAGATGCTTGCGAGCTTCACTGACGGCTCCAAAACCATGATTGAGATGGCTGCTCTTGCCAATGCCACCGGCCTAGCCGTTACTAAGCGCGGAATGATTGGGCCAGAAGCTAGTCGCAAAACACTCCAGGACGTTTTCTGCCCAGTTGAAGATGGCGGAGTCTTAGAGCAAACCGGCGTTGTTGACTATTGCACGGGAGATGTTGCACCCGGAGTTTTTGTAATCGTGAAAACCGATAGCCCATATGTTGCCGAAGAGATGAGCTATCTATCAATGGGCAAGGGTCCCTATTTCGCGATCTATCGACCATTCCACCTGGCAAGCGTTGAGGCACCGCTAACGGTTGCCAAGATGCTTTGCGATGGCTATGAGACGCTGGTCAGCGGTAAGCCGACCACTGAGGTCATTGCCTCAACCAAAAAAGAACACAAGCAGGGCGAAAAGTTTGACGGCATCGGCGGCTTCTCAGCCCGAGGTGTGACCGACAGGGTCGAGGATGCCAAAAACGAAAACCTCGTTCCGATTGGTTTATTGCAAGGAGCAACTGCGAGGCGGGACATTCCTATCGATACGCTTATCACCTACGACGATGTTGACTTAGATACTTCCCAGACGATTTATCAGCTGCGTCAAAAGCAAGACCAGTTAGGTCTTTCTTAGGGGTAAACAAGTAAGAGGGGTGAGAGTTGTCAGAAGATAGCCTCACCGACCCTTGTGGGTTTTGTAGGGACCAAAGACCCAAGCAGGTCCTCTATCAGGGGAAGGTCGCGTTCGGAACAAAGTGCACAGTCTGTGGCGCCACCGCTCAATACAGCTCTCGCACGCTTAGAAACCACGCTCTGGCTGTGACCCCTCCGGGCTTTGAGCACACACCGCTTGGGATGGTTGCCAAAATGCTGAAGGACCTGGGCTCGTTTTTTGGCGCAAAGAAAAACAAAGGCCCAGGTAACTAAGCAACTAAGTACCGTGATCGCAGGGCATCGTGACAAATAAGGTCCTGGAGGTGGCCAAGCGTCCTGAATTCCCTTACACGGCTCAAAACTAAGTGCGAGCACCTCTCAGCTGGGAGCCAGTTCTCCACAGGTACGCGCTCTAGCTCAAGTGGACTAATCGGACTAAGGTTAGTTTTATGGTGAAGCAGGTGAACATGCACGAGGCAAAGACAAACTTTTCCAAACTCGCTCAACAGGTTGAGGCTGGTGAAGAGGTTCTGATTGCCAGAGATGGGAAGGTGATCATGAAGCTTTCAAAGTTCGAAGAAGAGCTTTCGGTGCCAAGGGATTTTTCAAGTTTGAAGGGTCTGACTTCTCCAATAAGTGATGAGGAGTGGGATCGGATGGATCAAGAGTTCCTGGATTCAATCGAATATGGGGAGCTGGATGTATAAGGGCTACCTACTTGACACTCAAGTTTTGGTCTGGCTGGAGCACTTTCCAGAGCGCATCGGAAAGAATTCAATCCATCTGATTGAAAGAAGAGAGGTCTATTTCTCATCGATTTCAGTCGCCGAGCTCTCCTTCAAAGGGTCTTTAGGCAAGTATCCATTCAACCCGGACTCGCCAAGGGCCTGGAACGAAGCGGGCATCAAGACATTGAATTTTGACACAGCGGCAGGCTTCGCATTTCCTAGATTTTCTGCCAGTCAGGTACCAGACCCAATAGACCGACAGATCATGGCTACAGCCGCCGCAAATAACTTAATTCTCCTGACTTCAGATCGAAAGATACTCGCTCAAAACTTTGATTGGGTCTTGGATGCCACAACGTAGACTTGGGGCTGTCTAAGGAGTCAGATGTCTAACCGCCAAGTCACACCCAGAACCGAAGGGTGGACCCAGAAAAAAGATGAAACCGGCAAACCGCTATTGCAATTTGCCGAACCCAAGCGTGGCAAGCCGCCGCTTCATTTAGCGGATATTGAACCCGGCGAACGAGCAGCCAGAGTCAAAGAGCTCGGCATTGAATCTTTTAGGGCCAAGCAACTGGCGACCCATTACTTTGATCACTACACCTCAGACCCTGAGAAGATGACCGATCTTCCAAAAACTGGCCGAGAAGAGCTGGTTAGCAAGGTGCTACCCACCATGCTTACCGAAGTCAAGAGACTGCAAACCGATGACGGTAAGACGGTCAAATTCTTGTGGCGCTTATTTGACGGAGCACTGGTTGAATCGGTTCTCATGCGATACACAAACCGAATCACACTGTGTGTTTCTTCACAGGCCGGTTGTGGCATGAACTGTCCCTTCTGCGCGACCGGGCAGGCGGGACTGGTTCGCAATATGTCGGCCGGTGAAATTGTTGATCAGATTGTCCGTGCCAACGAGCTGATTGCAGCGGGCGGCTTGGGCAAGCGCAAGCACGACGACGAGCGGGTAAACAACATTGTTTTTATGGGCATGGGTGAACCGCTTGCAAATTACGCAAGGGTCATGAGCGCTATTAGGACCATGGTTGAACCACAGCCAAATGGTCTCGGCATGAGTGCTAGAAACATAACGGTGTCAACCGTTGGTCTGGTTCCTGGAATCAAGAAACTAGCCGATGAAGATCTTCCCTTGACCTTCGCACTTTCCCTGCACGCCCCAGATGACCAACTGCGTGACGACTTGATTCCGGTGAACTCAAAGTGGAAGGTGGATGAAGCACTGGATGCTGCCAGGAGCTACTTTGAGAAAACCGGAAGAAGAGTTTCGATCGAGTACGCGCTGATAAAAGACATGAACGATCACGGTTGGCGAGCAGAGTTACTTGCTCAAAAGCTGAATGACCGCGGAAAAGGATGGGTACACGTGAACCCAATTCCACTGAACCCAACACCGGGTTCGGTATGGACAGCGTCAACTGCGGAACAAACCGACATCTTTGTTTCTACCCTTGAGAAAAACGGAATTCCAACTACCCTGCGCGATACTCGTGGCAAGGAAATAGACGGAGCCTGCGGGCAGCTCGCTGCCGTCGATTGATCGGGTTCACTGTCGAAGCCTGACCGCTTAGGCTATTTTTATGAAAAACATCACATTTGGCCTAGACACCTTTGGCAATGTCTCTCTAGATGACAATGGAAACAATCTTTCCGCCGCGCAGGTAATTCGCGATGTCTTAGCTCAGGGTCAGCTCGCCGATGAGTTGGGGCTTAATAACTTCAACATCGGTGAACACCACCGTGATGATTTTGCAGTTACTGCTCCCGACACAATTTTGGCTGGCCTTGCCACCACCACGAAGAACATCACCCTTGGCACCGGAGTGACTGTTTTATCAAGTGAAGATCCGGTTCGGGTTTACCAGCGCTTTGCCACAATCGATGCACTATCTAACGGTCGGGTTCAGATCACCGCGGGGCGTGGATCATTCATTGAGAGCTTTCCGCTTTTTGGCTACGAGTTGTCCGATTACAACGAACTGTTTGAGCAGAAACTTGAATTATTAGTCGAGCTTTTGAAAGAGGGTCCCGTTACCTGGTCTGGGTCCATGAGAGCTGGTCTTACTAACCAAGAGGTTTATCCAAAGACTGAGCGCGGCCAGATGCCCCTGCGGGTTGGTGTTGGAGGTTCGCCGGAGTCGGTGCTTCGAGCAGCAAGACTAAACATTCCAATGGCGCTTGCCATAATCGGCGGTGACCCTGCCAGGTTTGAGCCTTTCGCCAGACTTTATAAAGAAACTCTTGCAAAGCTTGGCGTGCCCGAGTTGCCAGTTTCGGTTCACTCACCCGGTCATGTTGCAGAAACTGATGACCAGGCCATCGAAGAGGCTTGGCCGGGCTATGAGGCTTCATTTGGGAAGATCGGGCTGGAGCGCGGCTGGGGTCCGACTTCAAAGGACCATTTTTTGTCCGAGGTATATCACGGTTCGATGTATGTCGGTTCGCCTGAGACCGTGGCGAAAAAGATTGTTCATGCCCTTAGCTCTGTTGGTGCCAGCCGCTTTGACCTGAAGTACGACATGGGTCCGTTGCCGCACTCAAAGCTCACAAAAAGCATCGAACTCTACGCAACGAAGGTTGTGCCTATGGTTCGCGATATGCTCGAAACCGCATAGCCGTAAGGGCTCAGATCATTTTCATTGAGAGCGAAGCCTTCAGGAATGTTCGCGAATGATTGGAAATGTTCGTTTGTGACCACTTTGTTATCAAATCTGTACATTTAAGCCTTATTTCGTGGTTATTCTGTAGCCAGACATTCTTACTAGGAGGTTCAATGTTGAACAAAATTACCGGTCACGAAGTTGACCGTCGGTTACTTCTCAAGGGCGCAGCTGCCGGTGGCTTAGGTATCGCGGGTGCAACCATGTTGGCAGGCTGTGCGCCTGCAGCATCGGGCCCAATGTCATTCGGTGCCCGCACCGTTGACGAGTCGCCAACCCAGCAACTAGAAGCACTAGTTGCCGCTTACACCGCGAAGTCAGGCAACGAAGTTGCTTACAACGCGACGGAGTCAAACGCTTTCCAGAACAACTTGTCGCAGTACCTGCAGGGAACACCTGACGACTGCTTCCAGTGGATGGCCGGTTACCGCATGCAGTTCTTCGCGGAGCAGGGTCTTCTAGAGGACGTGTCAGATGTCTGGGATGACATTGGAAGCCAGTACTCCGACAGCTACAAGATTGCCTCAACAGGCCTTGATGGGAAGCAGTACTTCGTCCCTCAGAGCTGGTACCCATGGGGTCTTCACTTCCGTAAGTCGATGATGGAAGAGATCGGCCTAGCCGCAACTGACGTCTACAACTGGGACGACATGCTAGGAGCCCTTGCAGAGCTCAAGGGCCAGGGTCTAATTGGACTTGCAGCTGCCGACAAGGGCGGCTGGGAAGCAATGGGAACCTTTGACATCTTGAACGCACGTATCAACGGTTACCAGTTCCACGTCGACCTACTTGCCGGCCGTGAGAAGTGGACCGATGATCGCGTGAAGGAAGTCTTCCGTCACTGGGAGATGCTACTTCCTTACCAGAACACCAACGTCCTAGACCTTGAGTGGGACGGCGCAATGCAGCTTCTATTGCAGAAGCAATCTGGATTCTTCATGATGGGCTCATGGTTTGGCGGAAACTTCAAAGAGCAGAGCCAAGAAGATTATGACGACCTAATGATCATTCCTTTCCCGGAGATCAACGCAGACCACGGACGCGACACTGTCGATGCTCCACTAGATGGTTTCTGTGTTGCAGCGAACGGTGGAAACACTGGCGTTGGTAAGGACTTCATCAAGTTCGCCGGAGACATGGAAGGTGTTCAGGCCATGCTTGACACCGGTGTTCCAATGACCAGCGCTAACAACGGTCAGGACAAGTCATCGTACGATGCATTCCAGGTCGCACAGCAAGCTGTTATGGACGAGGCTAAGTACATCACTCAGTTCCTAGACCGCGACACTCGCCCTGACTTTGCCGGCCCAATCATCGGCCCTGCATTCCAGAGCTGGTTCAAGGACCCATCTAGCACGAATGACATTCTTGAGTCATTGCAGAGCCAGTGGGACGCTCTAGCTCCGCTGTAAAGCGAAGCTAAACTAACTAAATTATGAAAAGCTCGACGACGCTTGACCGTGTGCCTCAAAAGCTACCCAAGGCCAAGCGTCGTCGTTCTTTCTCTAAGCGAGATCGCCTCACCCTCGGGATATTCATTGGAATCCCCACCTTCTTACATGTTGCCTTGGTCTGGTTTCCAGCAGTTGCAACTATCTATCTTTCGTTCACATATTGGACTGGTATCCACATTGGTGATATCCAATGGGCCGGGTTAGCCAACTACGAAAACATTTTCTTTAATACCCCCATTTTCTGGGACGCGCTCCGGGTCAATGTAGTTTGGCTTATCTGGTTTGGCGCGATAGCAACGCCGCTGGGTATTTTGCTTGCCTACCAGATTGACCGCGAAATCAGAGGCAGCAAGTTTTACCAGGCTGCTTATTACCTGCCGGTTGTTTTGTCTTTGGCGGTCATCGGTGTGATCTGGAACTTCCTGTTGCGGCCGGACGGGTTGGTCAATGGCCTTCTTGGCCTAGAGATCAGTGAAGCCGTTTCATTCTTTGGCGACGATCGTTATAACATCTGGGTGATTCTGACGATGGCTTCCTGGCGCCACATTGGTTACATCATGCTTTTGTATTTAGCTGGCCTGAAGGCTGTGGACGCCTCCTTGCGAGAAGCCGCTTCTATCGACGGTGCTACCGAGTGGCAAAGTTTCCGCAAGGTGGTGTTCCCGACAATGAAGCCGGTGAACGTCATCGTGATTGTGATCACAATCATCGAGTCACTTCGCGCTTTCGATTTGATTTACATCATTTATGGCTCGTCCGGCGGCTTGCCGATTCTCGGCGTGCTGGTATTTCAGAACATTGCGGGTGAGGGAGCCTCCATGAAGGGCGCCGCCTACGCAGTAATTCTGTTCTTGCTTTCGATCGTTCCGATCATTGCTTACCTCCGTGCGCAGTTCAAGGAGGACATGAAGTGAGTGTGACTGAAGGCAAGTTTGAGAACAAAGCGGAAAGAAAGTTGTCTAAGGAACAGGAGCGGCTAAAGAAAGTAAAGGACGCCCAAAAAGTTAAGGACCGAATCATTTCGGTCTTCATCGGTTTCTTTGCGATTGCTTGGCTTTTCCCGATTGTTTGGACCTTTTATTCATCGCTTCGGCCATATAAAGAAATTCGTGCCGGAGGCGTGCTGTCCTTCCCCAAGGTATTGAACTTTGATAACTACACCTCGGCTATTAGCCGAATGGAACTGCCGACGTACTTTTTCAACACTGCGCTGATTACTTTGCCAGCAGTGTTCCTGATTTTGCTCTTGGGTTCATTGATGGCTTTTGTTGTGACGAGGTATTCATTTAGGGCCAACGTTGCTTTATTGCTTCTGTTCACAGCGGGAAATCTGCTTCCACCGCAGCTGGTGTTTATACCTGTTTTCAAGATGTACTTGGCACTAGGAGACCTGGTTGGAGACCGAAGGTTCTTGTATGACTCGCCCTTAGGTGTGATTTTGATCCACGTTGCCTTCCAGATGGGGTTCGCCACCTTCGTTTTGAGTTCCTATATGAAGACGATTCCTAAAGAAATTTCAGAGTCGGCGCTTGTTGATGGCGCTTCGGTGTTCACGCATTTCTTCAGGGTCATGCTGCCGCTTCTAAGGCCACCACTTGCATCTCTCGGTGTGTTGATGACCACCTGGATCTACAACGACTTCTTTTGGGCATTGGTATTGATGTCCACCGACTCCAAGAGGCCGATTACATCGGCGCTTGGAAGACTGACTGGCGAATTCGTGACTGACTACAACCTGCTGGCTGCCGGCGCGATGATTGCGGCTCTGCCGACCATGGTCGTGTTCTTTGTGCTTCGTAAACAGTTTGTATCAGGTCTGACTCTGGGAGCCACCAAGGGCTAGCAGGAGCCTCATTTAGGCCTGCTTCTAGGTCTTGTTGGTAACAAGTACCTGTTCATAGCCCCTGAGTACGAAACTTTGTCTTCGCACAGGGGTTTCTGCAAGCTTGAGCGAGCCAAATCGCTCGATAAGCCTTGGTAGTGAAATCGCCATTTCTAGTCTTGCCAGTGGCGCACCGATGCAAAAGTGAATTCCAGCACCAAAGCCAATGTGGGGATTCGGGTTTCTGGTTAGATCCAATTTATCTGGGTCGTTGAATACGCGCTCATCTCGGTTGGCGCTTCCAAGAAGCGCTGCAATTTTCTGGCCTTCTAGAATCTCAACCCCACCAATTTCGGTGTCCTTGGTTGCGGTTCTTTCAAATAAGTGAAGCGGTGCATCAAATCTAAGAAACTCGTCAACTGCCGTGTCGGCGAGGCCGAAAGGGTCGGCGTTTAGAAGTGCTAGCTGCTCAGAATCTTGCAGGGTCGCGACCATCCCGTTTCCGAAGCCATTAACCGAAGCTTCGTGTCCGGCGTTTAGAAGAAGGACACAGGTAGCAATGAGCTCGTGCGCGTTCAGCTTCTCGCCTTCTTCTTCGACTTGAGCCAGCTCGCTAATCAAATCCGTGCCCGGGTTTTTCTTGCGCTCAAGCATTAGTTCGTGAACGTAAGAGGCGAACTGGATAGAGGCGAGCTTCGCTTCTTCTCTATCGGTTTCGCTCGGGCTCACCTCATACATCTTGACAATCGACTGGGACCAGGGTCTGAGCAGGTTCTCATCGGCGACCGGGAAGCCCAGCAAGAAGGCAATTACCTTCACTGGCAGTGGCTCGGCATAGTCGCCAATCAGGTCAAACTGGCCGGTTTCGTTGTGCTTTTTTGTCGCTTCATCTAGTAACTCTTTGGTTATGCGTTCAACATCGGGCCTCAGGCTCTCAATTTTTTTTGGGTTGAACGCTTTCATCACTAGGGAGCGCAACCTGGAATGCTTCGGCGGCTCGGAGTCAAGTATCGAATCGGAGTGAAGCCAGTTGAAGGTTTCCCATTCGTTGGAAGGCGTGTTTTCCTCGAAGATCCGACCGAGGTCACGGTTTCTGAGAACCTGGCTTGCGTCCTTGAAGCCGGCTGCAAGAAATGTGCCGGTTTGCTCGTGCCACTGCGGTGCTCCCTGTTGGCGCAGAAGCTTTAGGGCTGGATATGGGTTGTCTATGAAATCTGCTGCTGTTAGATCAATCATTTCCATCAAGCTTTATTTGGTCGATGCCTAGGCGTTCGGCTTCGAATTTATTTATCTTGTCATCGCTTGGGTAACCAAGGGCGATGCCACAAAGTAACTTGTAGTGTTTTGGCACTTTGAACTCTTTCCGCACCGGCTCCGCCCACAGAGCGCTTGCCCCTTGAGCACAAGTGCCAAGACCGTGGGCATGGGCTGACAGCATCAGGTTTTGCATAAACAACCCAGCATCCGATACCGAGTACTCGCCTAAACCTGAGTGAGTGAAGATAAACAGCGACACTGGAGCCCCAAAGAAGTCATAGTTTCGGCCCCATTGTTCCTGACGTTTCTGGCTGTCCTCACGCTTAATGTCGATAAACCCATACAAGTCAGCGCCAACCTTTTGCTGCCTAGGCTTTAGGTCTTTGGGGTAGGGGCGAAAAACCTTGTAGTCAGATTTGGGTAGTCCATAGCGAGTAATAAAAAGCTTGAGCTTGCCCGATATGCCGGGCTTCAATGCGGCTGAGGCTGCCTGCCACCGGTTTAGAAATTCTCTTGAAATCCGGTCTCGGCGTTCACCGGATGCGATACCGACCATAAATGGCCTGGTGTTCGACCAGGAGGGTGCCGTCATCGCATCGGTCAGTAGCTGGTCTATGAGGTCGTGGGGGATAGGCTTGTCCAGAAAATCGCGGGTGGTTCTTCTGCTTGCTACGAATTGTTGCCAGGAGCTTGCATCGATGTTTTTTCCCACTCAATTACATTAGCTGTAGTCGGCGAAGAAACTCGGTGCAAAGGCACCAATAAGTAACATAACCGGCATTAACGAAACCAGAACAATGATCTGAATTAGATCCCAGTCTATTTTTCTCTTTATCATTCACTTCTCCTTTGAAATTCGATCCTGAAAATTCTTGAGGAAAAAGAAACGGCGCCAGGAATGTTCCCGGCGCCGTTTCTTCATTTGGTGCTAACTACTTTGAAACTTCTTCTTTGTACTCGGACTTCTCGAACTCAGCGTCGTCAGCAGCGCTCTTGATACGAGCGATGGTGAAGATCATTAGGCCGAATAGGCACTTAGCAAGGATGTCCGCGATGGTGTAACCGGCTTCGCGAAGAACGAATGACGTCTCGTCGAATCCGGTTGCGTTCATGCTAGCGATGAACGCGATTGGGTAAACACCCCAAGTTGCAAGAAGAAGGAGACGTAGTTCCTTGATCTTCTTTACAACCCCGGCTGGCTGACGGTCAAGGCTCTTGCCTAGCTCGACGAACAATACGTAAAGGATGTAAAGGAATGGGATGGTTGAAAGTAGGCCCCATAGTGATGCATCGCCGTCGTAGAACACGTTTAGCTGTGCATCTCCTGGGTAGCCAAGACCAATCATTAGTGCGGCTGCAGGAACAAGCCTTACCAACATCTTGGTCTGGACTGCGCGAGCCAAAGCCAATACGGCAACGGTCTCAACCAGTAGAAGTGGAACTGTTAGGAACCAGTCGACGTAGCGGTAGCCGACGTTGTAGACGACTCCCTCGACTGCTTCTGGTCCGAATGTCTCATTGAAGCTGTCGAACATTCTGAAGTAGTGGTAAGCGGCAATTGCTGTGACTGTTCCCGAGACCATTACGGCCATGCGGTAACGAGGCAATACGCGCTCACGTGCTACAAACAAAAAGATGGTGGTGAACAACATGCTCGCGATACCCAGCGAGAACAGGTTGTAAAGGAGGTTATAACCTTCATAGCTCATTAGTTTTTCCCTTTCGATTTTCTTTTAGTTAAAAGCCCGCGACGTAGAAAATTTCGGCAGACTTGAATCATCAATTCTGCCGAAATAGCCCATCGATGCGCACTTCACATCATCATTACAACAGATACTTGTCTGTGAAAATCCTGAAAATTATAACGTTTTGGTAACGGAGATTTTCGGTGAATTGTGGCTAGTAGCCCAGCTCTAAGGTGCCGCTCTGAAGCTCCTCAGGAAAGCCCGTGAAGAAGAACTCAACCAGCACTGGCCCCTTGGGCATAAACGTCACTTCTTGGCGCATGCCCTCGATGATCTTTCCCTTGTCGGACCTGAGCAGGAGCCTTAGTTCGCGAGTTCCCTCGAGCCGGCCGCGGTTTACAAACCTCAGCTGGATGCTGGTTCCCCACTCCCCAACGATCACGCTGTAGGGCTCAGGTGTGGTTACTAATTCCAAGCCGGCTAGCTTGTCTATGGGAGTGCATTGCTCAAGGTAGCAATACTCAATCTGATTCGGATCAAGCTGTGTGATTTGGACTCTGGGGGCGGCCTGCAGAATCCAGTAGCTAAATAGAGAGACGACCATAACTGCGGAAATAACAACACTGAAGACGATTGACCACCGCTGGCCGGTGGTGGTTGTCAGCCACGGTCTCTTCATTCTTTTGCGCTTTCTAAAAAAAACAATCTACTGCCTTGCAGCCTCAGATAACCTTGAGCACTGGAGATGAAATGAAAATTAGCAAACAGGTTCAAGAAGCACTGGAAACCAACAGGCCCGTAGTCGCACTAGAGTCCACGATTATTTCCCACGGTCTTCCATATCCCAGAAATATCGCCGCGGCTAAAGAGTTCGAGCAGCAGCTCATTGATGCCGGAGTTGTTCCGGCAACAATCGGCATTATCAAGGGTGTCCCCACAATCGGGCTTAGTCAAGATGAGCTGGAGCAAATAGCCAGTGAGGGCACGGCTAAGTCTTCGGTCCGTGATCTTCCCATCATCGCTGCCAAGGGCATCAATGGGGCAACCACTGTTGCCGCTACAGCTTTCCTGGCAGCCAAGGCAGGTATCAGGGTCTTTGCAACCGGAGGCCTCGGTGGTGTCCACCAAGGGGCGAATGAGACCTTCGACGAATCAGCCGACCTGACTACCCTCGCGACTTGTCCGGTGGTAGTTGTGAGTGCTGGAGTAAAATCCGTGCTGGACATTTCAGCGACGCTCGAAAGACTAGAAACTTTGAGCATTCCGGTGGTTGGATACAAAACGACGAACTTCCCTAGCTTCTGGCTTCCGACGAGTGATTACACCCTGGATTGGAGTGTGGACTCAGCCGATGAAGTGGCAGCGATAGTTTTTGAGCAGCAGAAGCTTGGCTCTTTGGCGGCACTACTGATTGCAAACCCAGTGCCAGATGATCAGGCCTGGAACAAGGCCGACCATGACATTGTCTTGGAAAAAGCATTCGCTGCCGCAAATAAGGCAGGCGTGCGAGGAAAACATGTCACTCCTTTTCTGCTTGATTTCATAGTTGGGGCTTCCAATCAGGCCTCGCTTGAAGTTAACCTGTCACTGGTTAGGAATAACATCTTGGTAGCCGCGGAGATCTCCAAGGCCATAGCACGCGGAGGGGTTAATTAAAGCTCTAGTTGTTGGCGACATAATCGAAGATATCGTTGTGATGCCGATTGGCGAAGTTCAATCGAACACCGATAACGAATCAAAACTTGTTGCGACCTCAGGAGGTTCAGCCGCGAACTTTGCAGTCTGGCTAGCCACCTTGCAGATTGAGACACATTTGTTTGCCCGGGTCGGTAAGGGTGACGGTAAAAAGTTTGCCGCCGAGTTCAAGACAAAGAATGTCATTGCACATCTGCAGGAAGACCAAGTTCTTTCCACGGGCCGAATAGTGGTTCTGATTGATGGCGATGATAGAACTTTTTTCACCGATAGGGGAGCAAACCAGAACCTTGAAGTTGGCGTGATGCCTCTTGAGGCATTCGGAGACTTTCTATACATTTCCGGTTACACGGTGTTGTCTATCGGAACTGAGGGAACTCAGAAACTAATGGCAATGGCAAAAGCACACGGCATGGTGACTGTGTGTGATCCTGGAAGTGCCAGCTTCATCCGAGACTACGGGGCAAAATACTTCCTAGAAGCCATCGAGGGTGCGGATGTGATTTTTCCAAATCTTGAAGAAGCGCAGGCATTGACAGGCGAGGATTCACCAACCCGCGTCGCGGACGCCCTTCACGAAAAATTTCCACTTGTAGTTGTGACACTGGGTAAAGATGGGGCCTATGTCAGAAACCCCACAACCGCCGAGCTGGTCCCTGGAGTAAAGGCGAAGGTTGTTGATCCAACCGGAGCCGGAGACGCATTTGCCGCAATGTTCATGCGCACCATTTTGGATGGCGATGTGAAGGTGACAGAGGCCGCAAAAGTGGCCTGCGCGTTCGCAGCTGAAGCAATGGAAGTAATCGGCGGTCAGCCATACTTAGCTGAATCCAGCTAAGGACCTTGTTGCTAGTGCCCCTTTGGGTGCCAGACGGTCTTAGTTTCCATCAGATCTAGAATGTGCTGAAGTGAGCCCTTCGCCCCAGCTCTTGAGTAGCTGCCTTTGCGAATTACTCGCTTTAGATTTTCAGCAGCCAGCATTTCAAGCTCCGCAGCGTTCGAGGTGCCCTCTAGGTCAATAGCGTTGACATCTAAGTGAGAGGCAAGCCAGCTTCCGAGTTCGCTGGCATTACCGGTGAGAATGTTGACTACTCCGCCTGGCAAGTCAGAGGTTTCCAGAACTTCGGCAAGCGTCACGGCGCAAATCGGCAGCGTTTCCGATGAGATGGCAATTACCGAGTTACCAGAAACTATCGCAGGGGCGATTGTGTTCACCAGGCCCACCAAAGAACTGTCTTGAGGCGCAAATGCCGCGACGACTCCAGTTGGTTGATTGGTTGAAATGTTAAAGAACGGCCCGGCAACCGGATTCATGTTGCCTGCCACCGCATCGATTTTGTCGGTCCAGCCGGCGTGCCAAACCCAGGAGTCAATAGCGCTGTCTACTTCTTGGTTAGCTTGCTTTTCATTTTTGCCAGTTAGCTCACGAATTTCGGCGACGAACTGCTCGCGCCTGCCCTCAAGCATTTCGGCGATTCGGTAAAGAACCTGTCCGCGGTTATAAGGAGTTGCGCCAGCCCAGCCGGATTGTGCGGAGCGAGCGACAACCACTGAGTCACGCACGTCTTTTCGAGACGCTTTAGCGACGTTTGCCAGGAACTCACCTTTGTGGTTGTTCACTATGTAGATTCGGCCTGATTCAGAGCGAGGAAACTTGCCACCAATGAAGAGTTTGTAGGTTTTCTTTACTTCCAAGCGCATTAGTTTGATCCCTTCAAGTAGCTAAGCAATCCGTGACGGCCACCCTCGCGGCCGTAGCCGGATTCTTTGAAGCCGCCAAATGGGCTGGCTGGGTCGAACTGATTGAAAGTGTTTGCCCACACCACACCGGCGTTTAGTTGATCGGCCATCTTCAGAATCCTTGAACCCTTTTCACTCCAGACACCGGCGCTCAGGCCGTACTGAGAGTTGTTGGCTTTCGCTACGGCTTCGGTGGGAGTCCTAAAGGTCATGACCGATAGCACCGGCCCGAAGATTTCTTCTCTGACAACGGTATTGGCAGGTGAGACACCCGTGATGATTGTTGGCGCATACCAGAAACCATTTTTTGGAATTACGCAGGAAGGAGTCCAAGCTTGGCCACCTTCTTTTACTCCCTGTTTTACCAAGCGGTCAATCTTCGTGAGTTGCTCCTTGGAGTTGATTGCACCGATGTCGGTGTTCTTGTCCATTGGGTCACCCAGACGAATGTTCTCCATGCGCGCTTTGAGTTTCTTGATAACTACGTCTTGAACTGACTCTTGGACCAGCAATCTGGATCCGGCACAGCAGACATGGCCTTGGTTAAAAAAGATGCCATTTACTATGCCTTCGACCGCCTGGTCGAGAGCGGCATCCTCAAAGACAATGTTGGCGGCCTTGCCGCCAAGCTCCAGAGTTGCCTTCTTATCGGTGCCGGCAATTTGCTTGGCAATTATTCTTCCGACGTCAGTGGAGCCGGTGAAGGCAATCTTGTTGACGTCTGGGTGACCTACCATCATGGCTCCGGTGTCGCCAAAGCCCGTGACTATGTTTACAACTCCATCTGGCAGTTCTGCCTGTTGGCAGATTTCTGCAAACAACAGTGCTGTCAGAGGTGTTGTTTCGGCGGGCTTTAGGACGACGGTGTTACCGGCGGCAAGTGCCGGGGCAATCTTCCAGGCCAACATCATCAGCGGGAAGTTCCAGGGAACTATCTGGGAGACAACTCCGTGAGCCCTCGGGTTTGCGCCTAGACCTGCGTAATCGAGCTTGTCGGCCCAGCCTGCGTAGTAGAAGAACCAAGATGCGACCAACGGGATGTCAACGTCGCGGGTTTCCTTGATCGGCTTGCCGTTATTTAGAGTTTCGGCAACCGCTAGTTCGCGAGAGCGTTCTTGGATGATCCTTGCGATTCGGTAAAGGTATTTGCCTCTGGTCGCGCCATTTAGTTTGCTCCAGGTTTTCTCATAGGCAGTACGCGCTGCTTTCACGGCCGAATCGACATCTTTTGCCGCGCCATGGGATATCTCAGCCAGCACCTGCTCGGTGGCGGGATTGATGGTGCTGTAGGTGTTTGCAGGCTTGGTGAACTTGCCACCAATGAAGTGGCCGTAGGAGGCTTGAAACTTCACTAAGTCTTTGGATTCTGGTGCTGGCGAGTAATCGAACATATTGGCTCCTAGTCCACGCTCACGTAGTCACGACCGGAGTAGTGACCGGTTGTTAGTTTTTGTCGCTGCATCAAGACATCGTTTAGCAAGCTGGATGCACCAAATCGGAAGTATTTCGGGGTCAGCCATTCTTCGCCAGCGGTTTCTTTGACCACTACCAGGTACTTGATGGCATCTTTGGCAGTTCTGATTCCACCGGCAGGCTTCACACCGATTCGAATTTTGGTCTGATCAAACCAGTCTTTTACCGCCTGCAGCATCAGAAGCGTGATTGGCAGCGTCGCGTTGACGCTCACCTTGCCGGTGGAAGTCTTAATAAAGTCAGGGCCGGCAAGCATTGCAAGATAGCTGGCGCGCCTTATGTTGTCGTAGGTCTCCAGTTCGCCGGTTTCAAGAATCACCTTTAGGTGGGCGCGGGTTCCATCTTTCCTGACGCAGGCTGCCTTCACGGCGAGAATCTGCTTATAAACCTCTAGGTAGTTGCCTGACAAAAAAGCTCCGCGGTCAATCACCATATCGATTTCATCGGCCCCGGCATTAACCGCATCCTTGGTGTCTGCGATTTTGACCGGCAAGCTTGCGCGTCCAGAAGGGAATGCGGTTGCCACTGCAGCCACGTGAATTTTATTTTTGCCAATTGCGTCTTTGGCATGTTTGACCATGTCTCCATAGACACAAATGGCTGCTGGCTGCGGGGTGGTTAGATCGGTTGGGTCTGGAGTAATCGCCTTCAGACAGAGGCTTCGGACTCGCTCTTTGGTGTCGGCGCCCTCGAGAGTTGTCAGGTCCATCATCTGGATTGCCATGTCTAGAGCCCAAGCTTTAGAGGCGGTTTTGATTGACCTGGTTCCAAGGGATGCGGTGCGGGCTTCTAGCCCCACTTTGTCCACGCCGGGCAACGAGTGCAGCCAGCGGCTAAGGCTCTGGTTCGTAATCCTTGAGCCGACAACGGCTTCGGGGTCAATAGTTGGCAAAATCACTCCTAGATAACCAAATGAGCCTATCGCTTATACCTCGAAAGTGGCTCCAGTTAGTTCCTCGCTGAGTTCCCAGAGCTGCTTCATCAATCCAAGATCTCGAGACTGCTTGGTGCCCTTTATCAGTTTCGGCTCACCCCAGAGCTCTTGGGCTGGGCCGATAAATTCTCCACCTACTAGATCGGCTCGGACGGTTGCCATGATTTGTGATCGGGCTCCCTGCTTGGCGTTCTGGGCAAAACGATCGAAGCGATTCGGGAAATTATCCTGGAGTCCGGTCATTGCCCAGCCTGGGTGCGCGGCGATTGAAACGACCTGGCTTCCCGATTGCTTGGTTCGTATATCAAGCTCCCTCGAGAACAACAGACATGCCAACTTAGTATCGGCATATCGCTGCCAACGGTCGTAGCTTTTCTGATCCGAACCTTTTAATTGCTCGAGGCTCATCGATTGAAGCTTGCCCCTCCTGTGAACGGTGCTGGAGAGCGAGATAACCCTTGGCTCACTGGCTTTGACTAAATGCCTCCAAAGGGATTTGGTCAAAACGAAGTGCCCCAGGTGATTGATTGCCATTTGAGACTCGATGCCATCCACGGACAAACTAAAGTCCGGGCCCATCACTCCGGCGTTATTCATAAGAACATCAATTGGGCCGGAGACTTGATTAGCGAACGAGCGAACCTCGTCAAAATTTGCAACGTCTAAAATTTGCGTTGTTATCTTCGACTTGGGGTATTGCTTGGCGATCTCCTCGCCTGCTTTTTCGAGCCGGTCTTTTCCGCGGGCGGTCATTATGACATCAAACCCTTGGGCCGCAAGCTCCTTGGCGGCCTCGAGCCCGAGCCCGCTGCTTGCGCCTGTTATCAGTGCTGTTTTATTTATGGATGGCATTTAGATGCAAGCTGCCTCTCGATTAGTTTCGCCCGTCACTCCGAGCTTTCATTATTATGCCTTGAAACTTCAACGCAGCAATAGGCTTGAGGCTCTGTCCAATTTGAGGTGTTAGTTGACCAAGGGTTCATCGATTACCGTTCGTCTCGGTGTGGGGCAGATTATTACCTGGGGATCCTCTTTCTACTTGCCGGCGATATTGGCAGTTCCGATTTCGGCATCACTTGGCATTTCTACCCAGGATTTCTTTTGGGCTTTCACTCTGTCCCTGTTGGTCTCTGGCTTTCTAGGTCCCCAGGTTGGACGAGCGATTGATCGGCTTGGAGGCCGCGCGGTTTTGCCTATCGGAAGCGTTGCTTTTTTTGCAGGACTCAGCCTGCTATCGATTAGCACGAATCAAGTCATGCTTATTTTGGCCTGGTTGCTAATCGGTATTGGCGGGTCAATGGGCAATTATGATTCGGCCTTCGCAACTGCGGTTTCTTTCTTCGGCAATAAATCAAATCGCGTAATAGCGGGCATCACTGTGTTCGCCGGCTTTTCCTCCACAATCTCTTGGCCAGTTACTAGCTATCTTGAGCAAACAGTTGGTTGGCAGCAGGCAGTATTTTTCTGGGCCCTCATGCATCTGGTCATCGCACTACCGCTCAACCTCAGCATTCCAAGAACTGAACCTAAAGAGGTTGCAACCACCACCGGGCCGATTCGGAAGATAATAAAAAATCGATTCCGGTTTGATGTGTTGCTGGTGATTTTTGCGGTGATGTTCGCTCTCGAGGGCTTCATCGTTTCCTCGGTGAACACCACCCTTCCATTCTTGCTCGGGGAATTGGGTGCTAGCTCTGAAGTTGCATTGCTTGCCGCAACAATCCTCGGGCCATCTCAAGTGCTGGCAAGGGTCTTGATTTTGGTTCCTGGAAAAATCATGACGCCAATGCGCGTGGCCGGGCTTTCAATTGCTGCCCACCCAATTGGGGTTGTCTTGATCTGGATCTTTGGAGTGAACGCCCTAATTCCTTTTGTGATTCTGCATGGCATCGGAGTCGGCTTGAATCCTTTTATTAGGGGGTCTTTGCCGCTTTTGTTTTTTGGGACCGAGCGCTTCGGTCAACGGCAGGGCTACATCATGATGCTGAGCAAAATGGTGTCTGCCCTTTCGCCCTCGCTGCTGACGCTCTTGGTGTTGGCAAACGTTCAATCAGCAATCGGTCTGACCTTTGCCATGGGAGTTCTGGCCATGGGACTGCTTGTCTGTCTAGGTGCTATTCACCGGGTCAGAAATAAGGCAGCGCTAGATGCTAGCGCTGCATCAAGTCTTGAGGGTTAGCAGTTTCCACCCACTTGGTCAGACCGGCCCAGTAGCCCCAGCCTTGATCAAATGAGAAGTGTCCTGCCCCTGGAAAAATTAACGGCTCTAGATCGAGTGCAGGAGCGTAGATACCGACTCCTCGAGGAAGCCACTGGTCATCATCACTTGCTATCACAGTCAAGTTTTTTGCCCACTTATGAGCGCTTGCAGATAGTCCTGGGTCATCCAAATCAAGCGGTGATCCGTCTATGCCCTCGGTCTCAGTAAGTTGGTTTGGGTCTGGCGGCGCTATGAGTAGCACTCGATCAAATGGTTCTGTGAAAAGGTCATTCATCGCAGCGATTAGCCAATTGGTAGTCCCGAGTGAATGACAAATAGCTATCTTTTCGCCGCCTTGAACCTCGTCCATCATGTTGGCTTCTTGGCGTAATAGTTCTTGCCACTTTTCAGTACTGGGGGTGTCAGGGTCTGGGAACTGCGGGTACCAAACTTGGTTGCCATTGTTTCTTAGCTCCGCTGAAGCAAGCCTTGCCCAGTGACCAGGGGGCCGTATGTTGGTCCAGCCGTGGTGGATAAGAACTTTCTTCACAAATGCATCTTTCCACAAAACCCGAAAGAGAACCTGATCTAATCGCCTAGTTTCCAGCCTTGAGCCGCAAAGAATTAGCAACCACCGAAACCGATGAGAAGGCCATTGCTACGCCAGCGAGCATTGGATTCAGGAGCCCTAGAGCCGCAACCGGAATCAGAACTATGTTGTAGCCAAAAGCCCAACCTAGATTCTGCAAAATGTTTCGGTAAGTGCGCTTTCCAAGCTTGAGAGCAAAAGCAATGGCACGTGGATCATCATCCAAAATGGTGATGGCGCTTGCGGCCTGAGCCGCGTGGGCTCCGGAGCCCATTGCTATTCCAACGTCGGCCTTAGCAAGTGCTGCTACGTCGTTTATGCCGTCTCCAACCATTGCAACTGGTTCGTTGTAAGCCGAGAGTAATTCCAGTTTGCCCTCGGGGGATACGTGTCCCTTGTAGTCGGTGATACCTAGTTGTTCTGCAACTTCGCGAACTCGTTCCGGGTTGTCCCCGGAAACCAGGTACGGGCTAAATCCAGCTGCTTTTAGCTCATCCATTGCTTGCTTGGAGGTTGGCCTTGGCTTATCGGAAAGCTCGATGAGTCCGCGGGCTACATTGTCCCAGGCCACCACAACAAGAGTGTTTGGGCCCGCATTCTCAAGAGCTTTATCTAGCTCGGCTTGGTTTCGATAGCTTCCAGGTTTTTCAACCGAGACCATCACCGAATCAACTTTTCCTGTGAGTCCTGTTCCAGCGACTTCGATGACGTCGGTTGCTACAAGATCGTGGGGGGTTTCCGCGATTGCTTTAGAGACCGGGTGCTTGCTGGTCACTGCGACCGCCGAAGCTTTTTCTAACATTGCCTCGGAGCTGATGCCTGACAGGCCGATGGCTTTGATGATGGCAAGTTTGCCGTCGGTAAGCGTTCCAGTCTTGTCCAAGAAGACATGCTTGGTCTTTGCAAGCAAGCGAAGTGAGTCCGGGGTTCTTACAACAACGGACCTTTTTGTTCCGATGCCGGTGGCAACCACCAGACTCATCGGCACGGCAATCCCAAGAGCACATGGGCAGGCAATCACTATTACAGAGATGGCCGCCTTGATGGCGAGGTCTTGTTCTCCTAGAAAGAACCAAATCAAGTAGGTGGCAATGGCGATGAGGATTACCAATGGCACAAAGATCTTTGAAATCGAATCGGTTAGCGATGCAAGTTTGGACTTCTGGGCAGTTGCTTCTCGAACTAGGTCTGCTATCTTCGCGAGTCTTGAAGAGGAGGAAATGGCAGTTACTTCAACTCTTATTTCACCTTGCAAGTTTGTAGTTCCGGCCGTTACTAGTTCCCCGGTTTGCAATTCCTGGGGGAGCGATTCTCCGGTGAGGGTGGAAGTGTCGATTGATGCGAATGCCGAGAGTAGTCGGCCGTCGGCCGGAATGGCCTCACCGGCTGAAACCAAGACAATCATTTGCTTGCGGAGTGAGCTGGTCGCGACATCTTCGCGTTTACCGTCAATTTCGACGGTTGCTGTTTGAGGAATGGCGCTCAGCAGTGCTCGAACTGAGTCAGTGGCGCTTTTTCTTGCCCTTACCTCTATGTAGCGGCCGAGTAGCACAACCGATGGCACGACCGCAGCGGTTTCAAAGTAGGTGTGAATGTGACCGGCAAGAATCAGATAAACGCTATAGCCATAGGCGACACTGGAGCCAAGCGAAACAAGCGTGTCCATGGTGGCATCAAAGTGACGAAGGTTCTTTATGGCCGCGGTGTGGAAAGGCCAAGCCACATAAAAGATCACAACGGTGGCAGCAGCCCAAACTATGTAATTACTGTATTGGAACTGGAAACCGGGAACCATGGCCAGAAGCACCGCTACTAGCGACGCGGCGCCACCGACAATAAGACGCGGCTTCAGGGTTTTGAGTTCAGACTTTCCAGTGCCAACCCGGTAGCCGGCGCTTTCAACGGCCCCGGCAATCACGGAGGAGTCCAGCGGGTTGATTAGTTGGAGGTGAGCCTTCTCGGTGGCAAAATCTACGTAAGCACTTACTCCATCCAGCTTGTTTAGATTCTTCTCAACCCTCCTGGCACAAGCGGTGCAGGTCATTCCCTCGATTTCAATATCGAGTAATTCAACACCGACCAAGTTGGTATTAGGCATCTATTTTTGCGAATCCCACTGCCTGGTAACCGGCCTCTTCAACGGCCTCTGTGAACTGCTCATCAGTTACTCCTGTTGAGGTAACCACAGCGGTTCCGCTTGAGTGATCAACCTTTACGCCCTCAACGCCTTCGAGGGTTGCGATTGCATTGGTGACACTCATCTCGCAGTGCCCGCAGGTCATTCCGGTAATTGAGATTTCAGTTTTTGACATTGCTCTCCTTATTGTGAGGTGGTGTTTTAGATGCTCATGCGAACAGCTGCGCTATCTGGCTCCAGCGTGTCTTATTCAACGAATACCAAATCCAAGTGCCTCGGCGCTGTTTTTCAACTAACTGAACTTCTGCAAGTTTCTTGAGGTGGTGACTAATTGTTGGTTGGCTTAGCCCCAGTGGGCCGGTTAGGTCGCAAACGCAGCTTTCCTGGAGATCCGCCTTGGCAATCATGGCCAAGATTTGAAGTCTTGTCGGATCGGCAACGGCCTTTAGAAGCGCAGAGATGTCCTCAGCCTTGGCTCTTGCCATCGGCTCTGCGGTGCTGGCTGGCGCGCAATCCGCCAGCGTAAGTAAATTTTTATTCATCTTCTATTCAACCTATACATCGATACACGTCTATAAATTCCCGAATGTCTGCTATAAATAGATAACCATCTATAAACTACTGCCAACTTTAGTTCAGAAAGCAAAACAAAACCATTACTAAAAACCAAAGTACAGCCGCAAACACAAGGAAGTACCTGGCCGAGTTGCTAGGAACGTTTCTTATTGTCTTGACTGTCGCAGGTGCCGGCCACATGGTTTTTTTGCTGGGTGCCGACGAGACCGTTGGACTAGCGGCGATTGCCGGAGCAGTTGGACTTGTTTTGTTTGTTGCCATCAGCATGTTCCAATCCATCAGCGGAGCTCACTTCAATCCAGTGGTCACGATCGCCTTCGGCATCAGGAAGCAAATTGATGCCAAGACCGGGTTTATCTATGTCGCTATGCAGCTACTAGGAGCGTTCTTGGGCGCAGTGGTCGCAAACCTGATGTTTGGTGTTTATGCAGTAGCGGCAGGCACTGTTCAGCGACTAACTACTCAGACTTTTGTTGGTGAGATCGTTGCCACCGCCGGGCTACTGCTGATCGTGCTGTTATTAGTCGATCAAGAAAAGCTGTCCTTGATCGCTCCTAGCATCGCAGCCTGGGTTGCTGCCGGCCACTTATTCACTTCATCCACTTCCTTTGCGAATCCGGCTGTGACATTTGGTCGAGCCTTTACTGATGCTGTTACCGGCATCAACTTCGCATCGGTGCCCGGGTTTGTAATTGGGCAACTAATTGGTGCCGGAGTAGCACTGACCCTGTTTTATTTTCTATCAACCAAGAAGGAGCAAAATGTCTAAGCCAATTTCATCGGTGATGTTTGTCTGTGTTCACAACGCCGGTCGCAGCCAGATGGCAGCTGGCTACCTCTCACATTTGGCGGGTGACCGTGTTGAAGTCAGGTCGTCAGGAACAATGCCGGCTGACAAGGTCAACCCAGCGGTTGTCGAGGCGATGCTTGAGGAGGGCATTGATATCTCCAGCAACACTCCAAAGGTTTTGACCGACGAAGACGTCAAAGCGAGCGACTACGTGATAACAATGGGTTGCGGAGACGCTTGCCCGTTTTATCCAGGGAAAATCTACTTGGATTGGGTGCTAACAGACCCAGCCGGTCAGGGAGTCGACACCGTGCGCCCCATACGCGACGAAATCCGCGGGCTAGTCGAGAGCCTGATTGTTGAAATAGACCGAAAAGCTAGCCCCCTGACGTAACCGTGGGTGGTTTCACCAGCGCCTTACCGAGTGCGCGCCGCTCTCCGTCTAGGTATCTAACTGACAAGGGCAATAAGCACAGGGACGAGAAAGCGGCGTTGAAATTCAACAGTATGGCTAACTCTGCTTGGAGTCGATAAGACCATCGTCGAAGCGATCGATCTCGACTTTGAAACAGGCGCTCTTGTCGCGTCGCTGCGTGATTTAGCGCCCGGCTCCCTGAGCTACGGGGCAATCAAAAGGATCGCGGGCTTGGAGACCCACACGGTTGAGGTAGCTCACGACGATGCCATAGGAGCGGATTAAGGATGTCTCCGTATAGGAAATAGAGCGCTCCTGGCAGTAGGCCTTGACCATTTTTGCGGCCTTGGCTAAGGCGGGGCGAGGCATATTGGGGAACAAGTGGTGCTCAATCTGGTAGTTGAGTCCGCCCATGGCGAAATCCATGGCAGTACCCCCGGTGATGTTCCGACTGGTCAGCACTTGACGGCGCAGGAAGTCCACTTTGATGTCTCGTCCAATAATGGGCATGCCTTTGTGATTGGGGGCAAAAGAGGCGCCCATGTAGACACCAAAGACGGCCAATTGGGTGACCAAGAAAACACTTGCTACACCCCAGGGCATAAACCAATAGACAAGCGCAAAGAGGATGATGTGGCGGGCGAGCAACATCGTGATCTCAGAACCGCGAGCCTCTACCTTTTCTCTGGAAAAGGCGCGCTTTAGGCCCTGGAAGTGGAGGTTTAGCCCCTCCAAGGTCAACAGAGGAAAAAAGAGCCACCCTTGACGTTTGACAATCGCGCGCTGCAAACCCGTGGTGGTAGGGGCAATGTCTTGCCTAAACACGACGACATCAGATTCAATGTCAGGGTCTTTGCCCACCGTGTTCGGATTGGCGTGGTGTCTAGAGTGTTTATTCATCCACCAGGAGTAACTAATACCAACCACCAGGTTTGCTATGATCCGTCCCCAGATGTCATTCGAGTTGCCGCTAGCAAACACTGCCCTGTGGGCCAATTCGTGAGCAAGAAAAGCAAATTGAGTGAGCACTATGGCCAGTAGTGGCGCAAGAGCAATGCTCCACCAAGAGGTTCCCAAGAAAATCATGCCGGTCACGGTGATACCGAGAACGACAGTGAGTATCAATGCAAGCACGCCGTAGTAGCCATGGCGCCTACGCAATAAACCGGCGGACTTAACGCTCTTCATCAACCCAGCAAAGTCTGAGGTGTACGGGTGCGCGGCGGGATCAATCCGAGAATGACTGCCGTTGACTCGGTCAAGTATTGGTGAGATGGGGACTCGTCTCATGCATCGGGGCTTCTCAGCGTAAAAGACGTTCACACCGCCTCGATGTTTCAAAGCTAGCGTCTTTTCCTGTGTTTTAGCTGGAGGAAGCAAGGGTTTCACACAGAATCTGCGAACGCAGTAAGTTCTTCGGCTGCCACAAAGCGGCACTCCCCGGCCGGATTTAACCCACGGTTATGTCAGAAGAGCCAAAAAAACTTCTTATTGACAAACTAGTAAGGGTTACCTAACCTGTTCAGAGCGGCGGCAAATGCCGTGCTTATAAAGTCAGGAACTAACTCGATGCTAAAGAAAATCATTGCCGCCGCCATAGCTGCTGCTGCTGCAATTTCCCTCAGTGGTTGCGCAACTGATGTCGCGCTTCCCGAAGAATCCCCAACAGTTGTTGAAAAAACTTCAATCGTCGTCTACGCGGGTCGAAGCGAATCGCTAGTTCAGCCGATAATCGATCAGTTCACCGAAGACACTGGAATCACGGTAGAGGTTCGTTACGCCGGCTCGGCGGAACTAGCAGCTCAGTTACTAGAAGAGGGTGAAAATTCCCCAGCGGACGTGTTCTTTGCTCAAGATGCCGGAGCGCTTGGATCTATTGCAAAAGCCGGCTTGATGACTACATTGCCAGATGAAATCTTGGGACTCGTTCCTGCCGGATACTCAGCTGCTGATGGCAAGTGGGTGGGCGTATCTGGTCGAGTCAGGGTACTTGTTTATAACCCTGAAAAGGTAGCCGCGGTGCCGAGCTCAGTATTTGATCTAGCAGGACCCGAATGGCAGGGAAGAATCGGCATTGCTCCAACGAATGCTTCTTTCCAAGCCTTTGTAACGGCCATGCGAATTCTTCACGGTGAAGACAAGACCCTTGAGTGGCTTCAGGCTATGAAAACCAATGCGGTTATCTACCCAAAGAACTCAGCGATTTTGGAAGCTGTCGAGACCAAGACCGTTGACGCAGGTCTAATAAACCACTACTACTGGTTCGCTCGGGGCCGCGAGGTGGGTTTCGAAAACTTGACATCAAAACTAGGCCAGTTCCAAGCCAACGATGTTGGCAACTTAATCAACGCTGCTGGGGTTGGAATCGTAACTGATTCGAGCGCGGCAAGAAGCTTCGTGGAGTACCTACTGGGCAAGACCGGTCAGCAGTACTTTGTTGACGAAACTAGTGAGTACCCATTGATTACAGGAGTCGAAGCTGGAGTTGACTTGACCCCACTTGATCAGATTCCTGCTCCGGAAATCGACCTCAGCGACCTTGATACCCTAGAAGAAACCCTTCAGTTAATTCGCGAGGCTGGGCTGATATAGTTAGAGAACAATGCGTAAGCCACCGGTAGTCATAGCAGTTCTCGGGGTTAGCGCCGCCTTGTTGGCGGTGCTTCCGATCGGTTATTTGGTGCTTCGTCTTTTCGAAGGCCTCGACAGAGCGCTAGCTGAGTTGTTGCGATTTAGAACCCTTGAGTTACTAAGTAACACGGGGCTACTGGTCCTGGCAGTCTCGGTTAGCGCTCTTTTGCTTGGCTTTTCGCAGGCCTGGTTGACTACCCGCTCTAATGTGAGATTCGCGCCGGTGTTTGCGGTCCTAGCGGCCCTTCCGCTCGCAATACCCTCTTACGTAATGGCTCTTGGGTACATGTCTTTGTTTCCCAATTTCTCAGGATTTTTTGCTTCTTGGCTGGTCCTCACCTTGGCCACTAGTCCTTACGTTTTCTTGGGCGTGACAGCAGCGTTGGTCAGAATTGATACGGCAACCGAGGAGGTTGCTAGGACACTAGGTCTTGGTAGGCTTCAAGTGCTAGTCGGAATTACATGGCCGCAGGTTAGGCCTGCGGCAACTGCATCGGTTTTGTTGGTTGCGCTCTACGTCTTGAGCGAATTCGGCGCTATTGCGCTATTGCGCTTCGACACATTTACTAGAGCCATCTACAACGCCTATCAGGGTTCGTTCGACAGGACCTCGGCCGCCGCGTTGGCTTTTGTCTTGCTTCTAATAACGCTCTTGGTTATTTGGTTTGAGCGACGTTATCGCGGACTCTACCTAGCAAACACCAAAGCCCTAGGAAAGCGAGTCAGGGTTGACCTGGGCTCTTGGTCTTGGACCGCTACAATCGGACTCACTTTGTTGGCAGTTATCAGTGTCGGCATCCCAATGTTCAGCCTGTTGGTTTGGACTGTTCAAGGAAGCGCGAGTCTCGATTTACCAATGCTCCTCGATGCGCTTTGGGGCTCGGTTCGATTAGCGGGTTTGTCCGGCCTGATAATTGGAGTGTTTGCAACTGCGATAGCGCTATGGGCGGTTAGGTATCGTACTAGGCTCGGCGCTTTGATCGAAACAGCGAGCTGGGCAACCCACGCACTGCCTGCTGTTGTGGTGGGCTTGGCGTTAGTGTTTTTCGGAGCGAACATCACACCTTGGATTTACCAAACAACCTGGTTGTTGGTTATTGCTTATCTCATCTTGTTTTTACCGAATGCTTTGGCTGCAATCAGCACCCCGATCGCGCAAGTGTCCAAGGACCTAGAGGATGTGTCTCAGTCGCTGGGAGTCCCGGCAAACCGAACCTTATTTAAGGTGGTCTTGCCAATTGCATTTCCGGGGATCATCGCGGGGGTTGCCTTGGTTGCACTTACAGTGCTGAAAGAATTACCCGCGACTTTGTTATTGCGACCGACTGAAACCAACACTCTGGCAACCAGACTGTGGGGGGCAACCGAGGATCTCGCTTACTCACAAGCTGCACCATATGCTCTGCTACTGGTTATCATTGCCGGGTTACCTGCGCTCGCGTTGAATTCTCAGGCCAGGAAAGCACTATCGGAGGTTCGGGGCTAATGGCGACTCTGAACCTACGCGGCGTAAAAAAATCATTTGGTGATTTTGAAGTCTTGAGTGGCGTTGATTTGTTGGTAGAGGATAAAGAGCTGGTTGCGGTTCTTGGTGCTTCTGGGTCTGGCAAGTCGACTCTGCTTCGACTGATCGCCGGTTTTGAAAAACCAACTGCCGGAACAATTGAGCTGGCGGAAAAAGAAATTTCTAGTGTCACTAAAGTTTTGGTTCCGGAAAAACGAAACATCGGAATCGTTCCGCAGGATGCCGCTCTATTCCCTCATCTCAGCGTAAGTCAAAACATCGGTTTTGGCTTAGCTGGCTGGTCTTCAAAAGACAAAGTGGCGCGAGTGGCGGAGCTGCTAGAAATTGTTGAACTAACAGAGTTTGCAGACGCCAGACCTGAGAAACTCTCTGGCGGACAGGCACAACGGGTGGCTTTGGCTCGCGCTCTGGCGCCGAGGCCAGCGATTGTGCTGATGGACGAACCTTTTAGTGCCCTGGATGCCGAGCTTAGAACCAGACTCCGCCTTGATGTAAAGGCCATCTTGAAAAAAGAGGGAGCGACTGCGATCTTGGTTACCCACGATCAAGAAGAGGCGTTGTCACTGGCTGATCGCGTTGCGGTATTGAGGAACGGCCAGATAGTTCAGGTTGGTTCTCCGACTGAGATTTACAACTCACCGGTAGATATAGGTATCGCAACTTTCCTCGGCGATTCGGTGCTGATCGACGGCGAAGTTAAAAACGGAAAGGTGCTAACTCTGCTCGGCGCCTTGAACCCACTGAACAAGGTCACTGAAGGTCAAGTGGGTCGAGTAGCAATCAGGGGAGAGAATTTTTATTTACTGCCAAACCCAAAGGGCGAGGGCGAAGTTGTCGGGCAAGTATTCTTTGGGCACGATGCCGTGGTTGAGGTTGTCACCAGGGGCGTAAAAATTAGAGCAAGATCCAATGGGCCCTTTGCCCCGGAGGTTGGAATGAAGGTTTCAGTTTGGGTTCGCGGCTCAGTGAATTTTTACCCCGGTTAAAACCAATAGTTTTCCATAAGTTTCGACAAACTCACAGGTGCCGGACAACCTCTGCCACTAGGCTCAGAATTGTTTTCAGGGCAGCTTCTTTTGCTGTTAGTCATAGGAGCGATGGAACTTGAATTGGTTTGATGCGCAAGAGATAATCTCTGCGTTTGGCGACTGGGCCGCAGTCGCTGTTGCGTTTGTGATTTTTATCGAAACCGCCTTTATTTTTACCTCCATTTTACCCGGCGACTCCCTGCTGTTTTTGACCGGATTGACCCTTGCAAACTCTGAATCATGGCTTCCAGATTGGGCGGGTTTCGTCATAATTTGGGCAACAGCTTTTTCTGGAACCCAAGTGGGCTACTGGATCGGGGCGAAAATTGGCCCACCCTTGATAGCCAAAGAGCAAAAGTTCATTTTGAACAAGGCCACACTCGATAGAACCCATGAGTTTTTCGAAAACTACGGAGCCAGGGCAGTGGTTTTGGCTAGGTTCGTGCCGATTCTGAGAGCTCTGATTCCAATGCTTGCCGGTATTTCCAAGATGGACTATCGAAGATTCACCAAACTAAACCTTATTGGCGCAACGGCTTGGGTCGGAGTATTTATGGTTCCAGGCTATTGGCTAGGCGGCATCGAGATGGTCAAGGAAAACCTAGAAATTACTGTCCTGATTATTATCGTCGGAACCACGATGTTGCTGCCACTGGAAATCCTCAGAGACCGACTGGTGAAGCGAAATAAAATAAGAAAAAGTCAGTCGGGCAAATAGCAGCCCTGCCATCAACCAGTTTTTATCGAAAACTTCTAGGATTATCCAAATGCGCTCACTCAGATTCTTTGTTCTCACTCTCATCGGCCTTCTGGTCCTCACCTCATGCCAGACAGCTGATCCGGTGCCGGCAATATCCTCTGCGGCCCCGCAGGTAACAGTGGAGCCTGAGCCAGAGCCGGTATACGTGGCTGCTCCGCTAACTGGAGTTTTGTATCTTGAGGGTGAGAATCCTTACCTAGCGATGCCTGCGGTGTCGGCAAAGATTGACAACACCTACGCCGGCAGGCCACAACTTGCGCTAAATGACGCCGACATCGTGTATGTGACTCGGGTTGAAGTGGGCCTCACTAGGCTCCTACCGGTTTGGCATTCGAGGATGCCAGAGGCAATTGGACCGGTTCGATCGGTTAGACCGGTCGATGCGTCCATAGTCGATCCATTCCACGGGGTCTTTGCTTTCTCGGGCGGCCAGGCTCCGTTCAAGACGGCGGCCAAAGCCACCGGTCTTGTTATCAGCGACGAAGACACTGAAATGAAGAACGAGACCTACTATCGCGAGTCCTCAAGAAAAGCGCCTTGGAATCTATATTTCAGTGCGCAAAAACTGCAGGAGCTCTACGCAAATGAACAGCCAGTCCCACAGGCAGGTTTCGAATTTGATGCAATCCCATCTGCTGTCTCTCAAGGGGTGGCGGCAAAGGGACTAAGCGTTAAGTACCCGCAGTTGAAATCAGTTTGGGATCTTGGCACCGCCAAGTTTGGCTGGGCTGAGCCACTGCAAACTGCTTGGCTTCGAACTCAAGATGGAACCCCCCACACGCAATTGGGCGGCGATCAGGTGGCAGCTAAAAATGTGGTGGTCCTGGAGGTCGTCCACGACCTAAGCTTTGTGGATCCAAAATACGGCGCGATTCCAAAGGCCAAGCTTGTCAACAATGAGGGCATCGCCTACGTTTTTTCGGATGGCTACTACCTGAAGGGTTCTTGGTCCAAGGGCGAGAGTGAAGACCCAATAATCCTGACCACCGCATCGGGAGAAGTTTTGAAGCTTGCAATCGGAAACACCTGGGTCGAGATGATGGATGTTCCGAAATCAGTATTGAATATTTCCTTGGCTGAGGCCCCCACCGAGTAATGCTGTGCGCGGAGTAAAGAAGAAAGACCTACCTGAGAAGATCTGCCTACGTTGCGGTCGACCGATGGTTTGGCGCAAGTCTTGGGAGAGAAATTGGGATGAAGTTCGCTACTGCTCTGAGAAATGCAAGCGAACAAAATAGCTAGCTATAAGGACTTGGTGTATTCCTTGAGCCATTCCTTGAGATCTGGTCCAATATCTTCGCGGTCACTTGCGATCTTGATGGTTGCCTTTATGAAATCCAACTTGTCTCCGGTGTCATAGCGGCGACCAGTGAAGATAACGCCTCTCACGCCACCGGCAATTCCTGTGTGCTTGGCGGCATACTGGAGGGCATCGGTCAGTTGAATTTCGCCGCCTCGGCCGGGTGCAGTTTGCTCAAGAATTTGGAACATTTCCTGCCGAAGCACATACCTTCCAATGACTGCATAGTTAGACGGTGCAGTTCCCGGTGCGGGCTTTTCAACAAGGTCAGTAACTATTACGCTGTCTGAATCTGTGGCAGTAACTGAGGCGCAACCGTAGAGGGAGATTTGCTCGGCTGGAACCTCCAGTAGGGCAATGACGTTATCCCCGGTTTGCTGGTGAATTTCCAGCATGCGATTGAGTAGGGGATCCCTCGCGTCGATAATGTCATCGCCAAGCAGCACCGCAAAGCTGTGCTCGCCAACGTGGCTCTTGGCTCTCAAAATTGCGTGACCAAGGCCCAGCGGGTCGCCCTGTCGGGTGTAGTGAATGTCCGCCAGCTGAGAGGACTGTTGAACTTTAAATAATCTTTGCTCGTCACCCTTGCTGGCAAGCACTTGCTCTAGCTCGGCAACTCGATCAAAATGATTTTCCAGAGTGTTTTTGTTTCTCCCGGTAATCATCAGTAAATCACTGAGGCCAGCGGCTACTGCTTCTTCGACAACATACTGAATAACGGGCTTATCTACGATTGGAAGCATCTCTTTGGGCATCGCCTTAGTGGCAGGCAGAAACCTGGTTCCTAAACCGGCTACCGGGATCACTGCCTTGGTAACTTGGTAGTCGGTGTTTTTCGCAGGGGTTTTCATAGCTAAAGCCTAGACTTTGTTCAGGCTTCTCTAAACATTCGGGCCTAGTATCTTTTTTGACTTACAGCTTTAAGGGGATCGTTTTGAAAACAAAGTTACTGGCTCTTATTGCCACGCTAGCGGTATTGCTATCTACGGGCCTTTCCGCCAACGCCGCACCGAGTGAACCGGC